>JAEEGJ010028514.1_pt1 | contig 11099 bp, 7 predicted proteins | sample 8958761 | NCBI WGS metagenome assembly JAEEGJ01 (sample SAMN16246546, study PRJNA631951) | gut metagenome | biome: gut microbiome; feature: rumen; material: RS-attached | host: Bos | place: Iran: Karaj | collected 2018-10
ATTCGTTCAAAGGCTGGAGTCCCGAAATCCCGGAAAAGATGCCGGCGAACGACCTGACCGTGCAGGCCGTCTGGGAGCCGGTGAAATACAGCATGTGCTTCTACACCACCGCCGCCGACGCCAGCCCCGCCTTGATCGAGGGCTTCTACGGCGCGCTGGTGCAGCCGCCCAAAGACCCGACGGCGGAGAACCTGACCTTCGCGGAGTGGAGCCTTCCCACGCCGATCTATATGCCGGACACCAGCCCGACGGTCACGGCCAAATGGAAGCCCAATCCCACCGTCGCCGGCGAAACCATCTTCGGCAAGGCGGATGGCAGACTCAGCGGCGTGACCGATGAGATGGTCTACCGCCCCGTCGGCGCGGCGGACTGGACGGATATTACGGGCGAAACCGTTGAGAATCTCCCCGCCGGCGATTATGAGGTCAAGTTCAAGGAGCCCGGCGCATACAAGTCCGACGCGATCACCGTGGTGACGGTGCAGAGCGGCGAGCTCATCCTGGGCAATATCAAGGTCGTTTCCGGCACCGCGGAGGGCGAGGTCGTCGGGGATGCGGCCGTCAGGCTGTATCAGGGCAGCACGGCAGGCACACCCAAAGCCGAACTGACCTATGACGGCGAAAGCGGGATGTATCCCATCAAGCGGGTCGCGGACGGCGATTACACCGTCGTGGTGCAGCAGGGCGGCAAGACCGTGACCGGAAAGATCCTGGTCAGCTCCTCCGACCCGGAGGACATCGTGATCGTGATTCCCACCGGCAATCTGAGCTCCGTGCTGGATATCAAGCCGGTGTCGTCCGACGCGCCCGATGTGTCCGGAACGGTCGTCGGCGGCCTGGACGCCGTTGCCGCCGGGGAGGCGCCCGCAGGCACCGAAAAAGTCGAAATCAGGCTGACCGTGGAGGGCAAGGCCGATCTGACCCAGACGGCCGACGCGGAGCTTTCGGCGGAGCAGAAGAAAGAGAAATCCGCGCAGCAGGCGGTCAAAACGCTCGGCCAGATGACGACCGGCACCACAACCGTGCTGTCCTTCATCGACATGGGCATTTTCAAGACCGTCACTGTCGGGGGAAGCGAGCCGACGGTCACCCCGATCTATTCCACCGGCAGCCACGTGCTGGAGATCGTTCTGCCCTTCGAGACCCAGGGCAGATTCAACATCGGCGTTTATCGCCGCCATGTGGCGGAAGACGGCACAGTCACGGACAAGATCTTTACAAGGCTGTCCGAACGGCCGTTGAGCGGATTTGAGGACGGAACCTTCTTCGTCGGAGACGGCTTCATCGTGATCTACGCCTCGAAGTTCTCCACCTATGCCATCGGCTATACGCCGACGGAGCAGATCACCCCGCTTACGCCCTCCGTGCCGACGGTCTCCGGCGGCGGCGTCGTCCGGACGACCTATCCCGTGAAGATCGGCGGGACGGAGAACGGAACCGTCAAGGCCGACAGGGAGAAGGCCGCAAAGGATGAAACGGTCGTGCTGACCGTCGCGCCGCGGGAGGGATACACGCTCGCGCACATCAAGGTGGTGGACGACGGGAACAGGGAGATCCCGCTCACGGCCAACGCAGACGGAAGCTGCAGCTTCCTGATGCCGGACTCTGCCGTCACCGTGAAGGCAGAGTTCCGGAAGCACCGCACAGCGCCGGAGGAGACCGGTGTCGCCGACTGGCTCATCACGGACGATCATATCCTCTATATTTCCGGCTATCCGGACGGCACGGTCCAGCCGCAGGGGTACATCACCCGCGCGGAAACGGCCATGATTTTCTACCGTCTGCTGAAAAACAAGGATGTGGAGCTCACCGTTTCCTTCCCCGACGTGAAGGATGACGCCTGGTACGCCGAGGCGGTGAACGTCCTCGGTTCGCTGGGAATCATCACCGGACGCACGGACGGCAGCTTTGACGGCGGCGCTAAGATCACGCGCGCGGAATTCACTGCGATGGCGACGCGCTTTGCGAAGAGCACCGGCGGAAGCAGCCACTTCAGCGACGTGCAGGAGAGTTACTGGGCCTGCGGCAACATCGCCACCGCAGCTGCCTACGCCTGGGTCGACGGTTACCCTGACGGTACGTTCCTGCCGCAGGGCGACATCACCCGCGCCGAGGTGGCGGCCATCGTCAACCGGATGCTGGGCCGCGCCGCAGACGAGGCGTACATCCTTGCCAATCCGGAGAAGCTGACGCAGTTCCCGGACCTGCAGGACCCGAACGCATGGTACTACCCGGATATGGTCGAGGCCACGAACCGGCATGACTTCACCGTCGTCGACGGTGTGGAAACGTGGAAATAAGCCGGCCCAGCGCCTGAAAACCGCATCGAATCCGCAAGGGGCGGGGAGCAAGCTGCTCCCCGCCCCCTTGTGCGCCTGTCGAGCAAGCCGTTTCAACAGGCGCTTTTTTATTTCACTCCATTGGGTCCGGCCCCGTCGGGCGCTGCCGCCCGGATAGGGCGGGGTCCGTGAACCCGCACTCGCGCACCGCCGCGACGGTCTCCGCCACCTGCTGCTCCGGCGTGATCTTCGCGGCGGTGTCGCCCTTCTGCAAGCCGTAGGAGCCGAACTGCGAGTGGTTCCCGCCCTCGATCACATGCTCCGTCGCCTGCGCCGGCGCGTTTGCAAGGCATTCCCGATGCGCACACCTTTGATGATAACCGCCGATCTCTCGCTGCCCTCATGGAGAGCAACTTCTTTGAAAAAGCTCCGAAGAAAAAGAGCGAGATGGACAACGCCATCTCGCCGGAAATGCTTGAATTTGAGAAGCTGCTTGCAGAGAAGCCGGATGCGGCAAAGAGTTTGATTGCGCTTCTGAAAACAGTATAACACCCCCTGCCGGGCTGCAATTTGTTAGCAAATGTTAGCAAGGCCTGTTTTCACAAAATGAAAACAGGCGAAAAAGTACGAAAAAAGCCCGATTTTCTATCGAAAACCGGACTTTTCTGGAGCTGCTGGGCAGATTCGAACTGCCGACCTCATCCTTACCAACGGCTTGGAAGCCGTCCAACACACCCTTTCGGGTGCTTTTTTGCGCTTTTGGCTCGGTTTCGGCGTGCTGTTGCGTCCATTCCAAACGGTGTATCCAATGCGATATTTCGTGTAGTGGGTCAGCGTGTGGGTCAGGCTCAAAGGCTTCCAGCGCCTAAATTTAGAGAATAATCGAGCGAATCAGCTTCCCATAGCCTCCACAAGACGGACAAACTCCTGCTCGTCTTTGGCAAAGGTGTAGGGGGAATACTCGCCATACGCCGAGGGACGGCTGATCGTCACCAACTGGATGCCCTTGACGCCCACAGCGTCATTCAGCGCTTTTTCAGCTCCACAAGATGTCTGCCGTGCGTCGTCTTCAAAGCGTAGCAGCCGTGCTGGTTCATATCCTTAGCGACCAGATAGCACATCGTTCAGCACCTCCTTGAATTCTGCCTCATTCCGGATGGTTCCGGTTTCACATACTGCTCCCGGAGCTGTCTGCCGACAGAATCCGGATAGTCTTTCTTGTAGAGATAATCATGCAGCCAGTTATTGAGCTGCCGGTCATAAAGCGTATTGTATTGGATCTCGATGGGGTAATGCTCATTATCCAACTGAAAGTACAGATGGACACCGCGATACCCGTCATCGTTTGCCTTTCCTTCTGACATGTCTGCCAGCGAAAAGACTTTTGCTTTCAGCGCAAGGACTTCCTCGTAGCTGTCACAGAATGCGCGTAAACCGAGCACATGCTTACTAAGAAAGAGAGAGCTTTTTCAGGTGCTCGGCTAACTCCTGAATCCAGGCCGGTCGGTCTTCACCCTTCAGGACAAGTTCTCCATTGAGGTATTCGGCGACTTCTACGAATCCGTTGTTGTTGTCAAAGAAGCGCGCTTCATCACAATATGGAAGGATCTTTTCTACTGCATCCCACCGTCCGGCAAAGCGTCGCAGAACATCCGGCTCCGGAATGTTATGCCCGCCGTGTTTCACTCTGTTTTCAATGCGGATCAGGCATTCTTCCGGGCTGTCGAGGCCAACATAAAAAAGACGAACGGAGTAACCTAATTCTCTGGCTTCTGCGGCGGTTCGCTCTGTCTTAAATCCGCTGAGCGTAGTTTCCTGAGTGAAGCATACGCCTTTCTTAAGACACTTCTCGATACGGCGAAGAGCTTCTTTCCCACCTTCAAGAGGGGTAAGGCCATTTTGCGCGGTAATCTTATCCACGTCAATAATCTGGCCAAGGTCCTTGAGCTGCGTACGAAGAACTCCTGTTAAGCTGCTCTTTCCAGTGCCGTTCACGCCACCAATGATAGTGTAGTATTTCATTCGGCATCCTCCGTTTCAGCAATTTGCCTCTGTCTTTCCGAGCGGAACCATATTAGCACATTTCAATTGCGTAGACAAGGATTTCAGGGCCTTAAATCAATAATCATAGTATTTTGTCTCAAATGAGCCGCGAACGGCCAAATGAGACCAGTGTACAGATAACCGCGTTTTCGCGATTAGACATTTACAAAGGCTATCAAGTGCGTATCGACAGGTTTTTGGGGGCTTTCGTGCAGATTTTTGGTTGCTTTGGCACTTGCGTGCTAAATTTAAAAACTGTATATGATGCTACAGGACCGGCCTGCATCGGAGATCAGGGAATACATCGGTGAAAAGTAAAGGCGTTTTCTCTGCCAATGGGCAACATGCTCAGCGCGTGAAGATGCTTACCTCTGCGCCTGCGCCCGGCCCCTCCGTGTGATACAGAGGAACCATATGAACAGAAGATTGAACCCTGCCCGCAAGCCAAATATAAATCATCACCTCACGTATGTCTGTGCCATGGGCGCATCTGTCGGGAACAGATGACGGCGGGCGGGGGACGCGTGTAGAAATTTTAACGATTTTCTTGTTGAAATAGTCAGTAGAGGAATCGATATATTTTTTGCTACAATAAATTCAATTATTTTAGATTTCTCTTTCAAAGGACTTGACACAGGTGAAGCAGGCGAACACAATCTTCAGCAAGCAAGCAAGCAAGCAAGCAAGCAAGCAAGCAAGCAAGCAAGCAAGCAAGCAAGCAAGCAAGCAAGCATAGCGAGGCGGGGCAGGCGAATCCGCGACCGCCTTTCATATTCAAAAACAGCGCGCCGCACAAACGGGGTTTGACCTCGCACGTGCCGGCGCGCTTTTACAATATTTAGAAATTCATTAATAACAGTAAAATAGGAGGAACTCATATGAAACAACGACCGAAAAAACTGTTGAGCATCCTGCTGGCGCTTGTGCTGGCGCTGGGGATGCTCCCCGCCTTCAGCGTCACGGCGCTGGCGGACGGGGACGTCACGATCGACCTTACGGCGCAAGGTTATACAAGCAATCAGAACTTAAATGGAACTTCTGTGACTCAGAGCGGAGCAACTGTGGCATTCGCTACGGGGAGCAGTTCAAATCCTCCGGTATATAATTCGGGGTCTGGTCGTAAGGAGGTGAGATGCTACGCGAAAAATACGATTACTGTTTCCTCAAGCAGTACATTCTATTCCGTTGCTTTCTCCTTCGCCAGCAACGACGGAAGCAATACTTTTTCTGTGAATACAGGAACATGCGACAGTAGCACCGGGGCTTGGACCGGCAGTGCCAAATCCGTGACCTTTACGATTGGAGGTTCAAACGGTCACCGGAAGATCAAAACGATCACAGTTGGCTTTACCGAACCGCACAACCACAATTTCAACTACGCCGCCGACGGCGCAACCATTACGGCGACCTGCGGCGCCACGGGCTGCGATCTGCCCGACAACAAGGCGACCCTGACCATCGCCGCGCCGGAGAGCCTCGCGTTTGACAACACGGATAAGCCGGCAACGCTGACCAACACCATCCCCGGCCTTACTGACCCTACTGTCACCTACACCAAGGACGGCCAGCCCTTTGCGGGCACCCCCAAGGAAGCGGGCGTTTACACCGCCAGCGTCACGGTGCAGGGGCAGACCGCCTCTGTGTCCTATACCATCCACGCCCACAGCTTCAACTATTATGTCGTCGACAACGATACCATCACGGCGACCTGTACGGCGGGCTGCCCGAGCGGCTATGATACAGCGCCGCCGACGCTTACCATCGCCGCGCCCGCATTGAAGGTGGAAGGCGGCAGCGAAAGCGCGGCGGCGGTGCTGACCGGGGCTGAAGCGTTCACCGCCGCCACGGGCAAGAGCGTTGCGGTCAAGTATAAAGGCAGCGGTAATACGACCTATGCGGAGAGCGATACGGCGCCCACCGCGGGGGGAACTTACACCGCCAGCGTCACGGTGGAGGGGCAGACCGCCTCTGTGGACTATGCCATCCACGGCCATGCCTTTACCTACGCCGCCGACGGCGCGACCATCACGGCGACATGTACAGCGGGCTGCCCGAGCGGCTATGATTCAACTCCGCCGACTCTGACCATCGTCGCGCCCACACAGAGCGGCGGCGCGGCCGTTCTCTCAGGCGATACGACCGTCCTTACGCTTCCGAACATTCAGTACGCCACAAGGACAGACGGGAACTGGGGCGCTGAGACGACCGCCCCGCCGACGGGAAAAGGGTTCCATAGGGCAAGCATCACGCTGGGCGGAGTTACCGCATCCGTGACCTATGGGGTAAGCTCCGTCACGGTACAGAGCGGTATTACCGGAGGAACCGTCACGGTTCCTGATTTTGCCGTGGCAGGCAGCCTCGTCACGCCCACTGTCACGCCCGACGCAGGCAGTGAACTCGATACACTGACTGCGACGGCTAACGGGCAGGCGCTTACAATTACAAACGGCTCTTTCACCATGCCGGAGGATGACGTCGTGGTGGGTGCGACGTTCAAAAAACGCGATATTCCCGTGAAGCTCACGGTAACCGGCGAGTTCAACACGGCCAAACCCCGCACGGCGTCCCTGCTGACGGAATCCTTTGAACCGGCGGCTTCCGACGGGACTTTTACGCAGCAGGTTGGGGGCAGATTTGTCCTGATGGTCAACTATGACGACGATTATGATTTTTCCATAGCCTACACTGCGAATGCCGATACGAAGATTTCGGTTTTTCAGAAACAGGATTACACGGCCTATGAAGATTACATTAAGAATAATGGCGGTGCCTTAGCCGCGCAGACCTATCTGTTCTGGATTGAAACGCCCGCCATCGCCGAGCCGGATTCCCTGGACCTGACGGTTGATTTCCAGAAGGCGCAGCAATGCACCATTTTCTATCAGCCGCCGGCGGGCACAACACCGGAGACCGTGCTTTGCAAGTATCAATATTCCAAAAATCAAAGTGTCTTCGATTTTGCGACGGAGATGAAAAACGAAGCCGGCATTGGCGATACGTCCATCTGGTCCGTGAAGGTAAAAGGCCTGGTTACGAAGGTGGGGTTTGTACTGCCGGGTGATCTGCCCTCTGAGCTGACGGCGGAAGGGTTCATGGCGGCATATAATGGAGCGACCATGACGGATGTCGGCGAACTTAAAACATCCGTGGCAGACGGAAACTGGACGGGCTACAAAGATAACAGTAAGTTTGTCGTGATCGGCGGGGACGCGAAAACCGTCGTAGCCGCTTTTGTGACGGATGCAGCGCATGCGGCGGTGTTTGACAGCGAGAGAGCGGGTATTTCCGGAAAAGGAAACGGTGCGACTTATCAAATTGCGGTATGCCAATTCGATGGCAATGGCAATGTCACCACACCCGGCACCGTCACGGCTCCGGCGGCTCCCACCGCGCCGGAGGGTTACGAGTTTGGCGGCTGGCGCGGATTTGAGGGTACGGCGCCGAATCTCGTGGAAAAGATCTATGCCCCGGGCGCAAGCATCAGCGTCAGGGAAAACACCACCTTGAGCGCTGTCTGGAATCCCATTTCTTCAACCGTTACGCTGAAACCCAACAACGGGACGGAGGATATCAAGACATCCGTAACATACAAGGAAAAGCTTGTGGAGCCGGACGCCCCTGAGAAAGACGGCTTTGCCTTCGTTGGATGGCTCGTGGACGATAATGTTACGGAGGACGGCACACTCTTCCCCAAGGGTTCGCTCTTCGATTTCAATACCGGTATCACGGACGATCTGGACCTGTCGGCGGAGTGGAATCATGTGCATTCCTACCAGTATTTCCGGATGGATGACCCTGGCTTTAAGGGCGCGTTTGACAAGTACTCGAATTATTTTCCTTATTACCATGTAAGATACTGCGGCTGTTCGGATCTCTCATTGGAGGCGCACAGCTATAACGGAAACGGCGTATGCGTATGCGGCTATAAAACCCAAGAATCCACGGAGGTCACGCTGAATGTTTCCTATGGGAAAATGAATGATGGCCAGTATACGGAGTGGATGCGGGAGCCGGAAGCGAAAAAGTCCCGGAAGCAGGAAGTTACTGTGTACGCTCCGGGGTACATTGACAGTTTTAAGTTTGTCAAATGGGAGTACAGCACGGACGGCACCAAGTGGCATGACTTGGCGGCAGCGCCCACGGTGTCCTTCATCATCCCCTGCAGCGCGCAGTTGCGGGCGCTCTATGAGGAAACCATTCACAAGCCGCAGATCGACTTCAAGGTGGAGTGGCGGGACGACTACAAGACGATGCTTTACTGGATGGATTATAAACTCCCGGATGGATACACCTATGTGGACGCAGGCGTAAGATGCGGGGACAATCAGAGTATGGCTTATTACGACATGGTGGAGAAGAGCGTTGCCGGTCCCAGCTTTGGAGAGAAGGTTATGTCGAATATCAATTACCTCGAAGTCGCAAACGGTACCCTATCCGGAATGGTCTCCGGGGGACCTGCCACGGCCCTTGCCGGTTTCGCGTATAACATGGGAATGCAGGCTGGCGCTTCGGCACTTGAAACTGCGCTTGACGATTGGCTGAGCGATGATGAACCGGTATACGTTCACGTAGAGCGTGAAGACAGCATACTGAACATCATGAGCAAAGAGACGCTGGGCGGCTATATCTATCGCGGAGAAGCCATTAACTGGGACGTTCCCACTTATTACTGGGCTACCAGGCCAGGCACGCAGGCCACGGGCAAGACCGGTTCGGCGTATGTACTCATACCGCCTAAATACCCGCAGAGGAACAATGGCAACCACTGGATTTACGGCGTTGCCTTCCTGCGGTACAAAACGCCGGACGGCCAGATTCAGACGATTTGGACCGACGCTTTAGCGGCGACATTGAACAGTGTCGATAAAGTCAAGCCCATCAGCAAGACTGCATCGTAATGCGGAACCCGGAAAACAGGAGGCGGAATATGAAAAGAATACTAAAATATTTAGCGTTATTTGCCGTGCTGACTGCCCTGTTTGCAGCGCTGTCCGGCTCGGCTCTGGCGGATACCGGTGATCCGCAGGAAGCGGAATTGATAGACTTAGACCTCGTCTTTTCCACGGAAACAGACCTCACGGTCTATGTGGATGGCGAATGGTCCGGCGCACTCTCCGGCAGCTACGTCTGCGGAGAAACGGCGCAGATTACCGCCCCGTCAGTCAGCGGGAAGGTTTTCTCGCATTGGGAGGCAAACGGCTCCGTCGTCAGTTATGCCAACCCGCTGAATCTCACCATGAACGCCCATACCACGCTCCATGCCGTATACGCGGACAGCGCGCCGACGGCAGAGGCTGCGGCAGGCTTCACGTCCGTTACGCGGACGACCGACGGTAAGAGCATTTCTTTCCAGGCCATCGCCGCTCCTAACGGCGGCGGTGTCACAGGCGCGGGAATCGTGTACAGCACCACCGCCACCGGTGACAGCTTGGTGATTGGCGGCACGGGTGTTACAAACGTGGCGGCTGAGAAAATCACCGATTCCACCCAAACGATGCCGGAGAGTGTCCTGGACAGGAACAACTGCTGGATGCTGCAGGTCACGCCGGCTGATGCGAATACCGTCTATCATGCCCGCGCTTATATGACGAACGGCGCAGGGACAGCCTACGGCGACGTGAAGGATGTGAAGCTGTCCGAGCTGGAGAGCGGCGTTTCGCTGATCGGCAAGCCTGATGGCATTGACGATGTGCTGGATGATCTGCGTGAGACGTTTGACCCCGGCAGCGGCGACAGCGGCGACAGCGGCGACAACGGCGATAATACGCCCGGCTACTCCGGCGTCGGCGGCGGGACCACCACCTATACGGCGACCGTTGCGGAGACCAAAAACGGCAAGGTCACCGTCAATCCCAAGGCGGCGGCCGAGGGCGCGAAGGTGACGGTCACCGTCACGCCGGACAGCGGTTATGAGGTGGACACCGTGACCGTCAAGGACGCCGACGGCAAGGACGTCGCAGTCACGAAGAATGCCGACGGCACCTACACCTACACACAGCCGAAGGGCAAGGCCACCGTCACCGCCACCTTCAAGGAGAAGAAGGAGAAGGACGAGGGACTCACCGTCGAGGAACTTCTGAAGATGTTCACAGACCTGGACCCCAACGGCTGGTATCTGGACGACGTGCGCTACTGCGTGGAAAACGGCATGATGAACGGCGTCGCTGACGACAAATTCGCCCCCAACGGCACCACCACCCGCGCCATGATCGTGACGATCCTCTACCGCCTGGAGGGCGAGCCGGTGATCCGCTCCGGCATGCCCTTCGACGACGTGAAGGAGAGCGACTGGTACGCCAAGGCGGTCTCCTGGGCGGAGAGCCAGGGCATCGTGACAGGCTACGGCGACGGGCGCTTTGGGCCCAACGACCCCATCACCCGCGAGCAATTAGCCGCGATCCTCTACCGCTACGCCCAGACCAAGGGACAGGGCTTCCAGGGCCTGTGGAGCTTCAAGCTCGACTTCCCGGACGCCGGCGACGTGTCCGACTGGGCGACGGAGGCCATGAGCTGGATGGTGATGCAGGGCGTCATCAATGGCATGGACGGCAAACTGAACCCGCAGGGTGACGCCACGAGAGTCCAGGTCGCCGCGATGGTGCACCGCTTCTGCGCGAAATTAGCGAAATAAAAACAGACAAAAGATACAGAATCTCGACGGCGCACGCTCAAGCCAGAGCGTGCGCCGTTCGTCGTCTGTCAGTATTTCAGTCGTTCCGCGGTTACAAAATGGAGAAAGACATCTCTGCTCGCTGCGTGTACACACCAGTCGCTGAA
>JAEEGJ010028516.1_pt1 | contig 11098 bp, 11 predicted proteins | sample 8958761 | NCBI WGS metagenome assembly JAEEGJ01 (sample SAMN16246546, study PRJNA631951) | gut metagenome | biome: gut microbiome; feature: rumen; material: RS-attached | host: Bos | place: Iran: Karaj | collected 2018-10
ACGGTTTTCTGTATCGCTTTGGGTGCTCTTGAAGAGATCGTATACAGCAAGACAAAGTGCATCTGGTATGCTGCACTCATTCACGGTTCAATAAATGCAGCTGCAACTTATCCAATGGTATATTTTAATGTCAATTATCCAAATGCTGATAAGTATATGATCCTGGGACCTGCTCCCAATGGCATCATAGCAGGATTGCCTCTGATAATCCTTGCAGTAATCATGGGTATCGCAGTTGTAAGACGCGAAAAGAAAGCAAAGGAGGCAGCAGAATGATCATAAGAATAGACGAATACTCTGATGTGCCGATCTACATGCAGATAAGAAACCAGATAGTAATGGGAATCTCTTCAGGCGAATTAAAGGGTGGTGAGCAGCTGCCGACTGTAAGAGCACTGGCACTGGAGATCGGTATAAACACAATGACTGTCAGCAAGACCTACCAGCTTTTAAAGCAGGAAGGCTACATAATGACCGACAGAAAGAACGGCGCGAGAGTCCGTGACAACATCGCTCAAAGCGGTGTGCTTAGCGAAGAAAATAAGACTGAATTGCGGCGTATAGTTTCCGAAGCGCGCCTCTCTGGCGTTCCGAAAACAGAACTTAAGAAACTCATTGATGAGTTTTATTGAAATGGAGATTAGATATGGATTTGTTAGTTAAATTGATGATAGCAATCTGCATTATACCGTCAGCGGTTGTAATGCTTATGCTCGCTTTTCCCAAGAATCCGGAAAAGAGGAAGATGATATTCGGTGTCCGCGATAACCCGAAATTCCATGTGGGTGAAGCTGCTAAAAGAGTAAAGGCAATCGCAGATTCCTGCCGTAAGGGAGCATTGATAATTACAGTTATTATCTGCATTGCAACAGTGATCCTGGTTTTCGTGCCTGCCACAAATATTGCGATGCTGGGTTTGACTCTTCTCGTTTTCGCATTGTTCCTCATTGCAATTCCATATGGAAAGGGCAATACGGAAATGAAGAGCCTTAAGAAGGAACTCGGTATTACTAAATCCGGAACGGTCTATGCAGATCTGAAAAATGCTAACGTTGTACACGGATTGAAGATGCCCTGGCTGATCCTTCCGAATGCAATAGCTCTTCTTGAGACCGTTTTTGCAGCGCTTGTTGATTTCGGCATTATCAGGATCGTTGATGATATTGCCATCGAAAAATATGCGCTTACCATGCTGACTGCATCGTTTTTGTTCGTCGCAATTATATTGATACCTGTCGCATATATTATGGATAACATCAGAAATACGGTTATCTCTAAGGACAGCAGCGTTAATGCAAACTACAACAGAGCCAAGAAAAAGTGCTGGGGAGATTTTTTTATCGCAATGTCCTGGATTAATACTCTTTTTGTTGGAGTATTGATGACACTTTACATGTTTATATATAACGATATTGCAGTTCTTATAGGCTTCATAGCTTATCTCGTCCTGATCATGGCAGCCGTTTTGATCGCTGCGAAATTACAGGCTTCTATCGAGAAGAGATATGAACGCGATACAGATTTGGAACTCTTAGATGATGACGATTGCTGGATCCTCGGAATGTTCTATTACAATCCGAATGATACACGCCTTAATGTTGAGAAGAGATTCGGTTACGGCGGAACAGTCAATATTGCTCATCCGGCCGGAAAAGTCATTATGGTGCTGATTGCGATCCTGCTTTTGGGAACCATCGTATTTATTATCTGGGATGCAGTTACGGGTAATCTTGATAAATTACAGATAAATACTCCATTGGGGTGATATAATGACTACCGTTTGTAAAAAAACGGTAGTCATTTTTATGGAGGGTTTTTATTATGTGGAAGGCTATATTCGGGGGAATTCTGGTCTTTGCAGGTTTTTATCTGATCATCAAGAGTGTGATCGCGCGCAAGAAGGGAATTCATATGGATGCAAAGCTTGTCGGTTTTTCTGACGAGAACGGAACACAGTATCCTTTATTCCAGTTTACTCATGAAGGCGAGGAGTTAACGATCTCCGGCGGAGTTTCTGCAAATCCTTCCAAGTTTAAGCATCAGGTAGGAGATACAGTAAGGATCGTTTTCAATCCTTCCAACAGAAAATATGTTGATATCGAGGGTTCTTATACAGAATTCCTTTATGCAATAGGTGCTATCGTTTTAGGCGCAATCTTCATTTATTTCTATCTTAGAGGCATCGGTGTAATCTGATCAAAGCAACAGGAGCGCTTTGTAATTTATTCTTGCCGGATTTTTATATAAAATATAAGAAAACATTTCTGGTGAGGTAATATGCCGGTTATTCCTTTGGAGTGTCCTTCGTGTGGAACTGAGTTGAGAATAGACTCGGCTGAAAGTGCTGCAATCTGTAAGCATTGCGGCAAGCCTTTTGTTGTTAACGATGCAATCGTTCTAAATTACATAAAGCTGGTTACGGCGCAGGACGAGAAGGCTCTTGTGCTTAATGAATTTGAAATCGACGGAGATGTTCTGAAAAGATATAACGGAACATCTCCTGTTGTTGAAATACCTTCTGACATAAGGATTATCGGCAGTAAGGCCTTTGAAGACTGCAGGGAAGCGGTAGAGGTCCTGCTGCCTGATTCATTAGAAGAGATCGAAGACAATGCCTTTTCGGGCTGTGATAATCTGCGTTCTGTTAATTTCTCTGGCAATCTTAAGAAGATCGGCAGTTATGCATTTTCCGAGTGCGGGAGCCTTGAGACCGTTGAACTGCCTTCCTCTATTCAAGAAATCGGCTCTTACGCTTTTGTCAGGTGTTATTCGCTTGGGTCGGTAAAGCTCCCCTCATCAAAGGCTAATGTGAATGAGACAGCCTTTATGGGCGATAAGGACGTAGAGTTTGTCTGGCCGGACGACTGGGCTCATAAGCAGATAGATAAACTCCGCCTGGTTGCACCTGCAATTGGCGGCATTTTAGAGATCGTTGATTCGAAAAAGGAAAACAATACATTCCTTTTCTTTGGCCTTTCCGATCTCGGCATGAGCGTGGAATCAAGCACATATTATTTTTACGCATATAAGGACTTCATGAGGCAGTTTTCCATTGAAAACAATAACAACGACCCCTATCTTCTCAGAGTCAGCGTAGATACCGCCCAGCAAAGGTATGAGGCGATATCTGATATTCAGAAAAGCTATTCCGAGCTGATAGGCCTTTTGGACAGAGCGAAAATTGGAAGAAGCAAGATTGAGACGATAAACATCCCTCATTTTATCTGGAAGCAGGGAAAAGGCTTAAGTTACAAGGTTACCGACATCGGATCAGTACCTGTACTGCAGATAAAGCTTATCCAGGAATGAACTGCTTCTATATCAAGACAAAACTCTGAATTCTAAGACAAGAAATAACCAGTAAGACATAGTACCTTTAAGTTGACCACTAAAGGAGATCAAAAATGAATTGGGCTGAAGTAATCAATGAGACACTCCGTTATCTGGAGGAAAACATCATGACGGTACAAGGCCCGAAGGAGGTTGCTATGTCAGTTCATGTTTCATCAAGTTATCTGCAGAACAGTTTTCAGATGATCACCGGTTACTCAATTGGTGAGTACATCAGGAGCAGGCGTCTTTATCTGGCCGCAATGGATCTGATCGAAAAAGATGAGAAAATCATTGATGTAGCGGAAAAGTACGGCTATGAGACTCCTGAAAGTTTTTCCAAGGCATTCAGCCGTTTTCACGATGCAACGCCGAACGAGATCAAAAAGAAGAAAAAGGCAGCAAAGGCTTTTCTTCCTCTTAAACTGACTTTCTCGGTCAAGGGGGCGGACACTGTCGACGTGATAATCGAAAAGATGCCGAAGTTCTACATATTAGGCGAAGCGGATGTATTTAATGTCGACACATGCTTTGAGAAGATCCCCGGATTCGTCTATGACTTTATTAACAAGCATTATTCGGATTTAGGCGCCAACGTTTTCTATGGTGTTAGTGTCGGTGAGTGCGATACGATCTTAAATGCTGAAGGAAGACCCTGGATATCTGAATATGAAGGAATATCTTTTGGTGAGCGTTTCTTATTCATGACAGGCGTAGATTACGACGGTGGAAAGATACCTGAAGGAATGACTGTAATAGAAATACCTGAGACTCTCTGGGCGAAGTTTAAGTGCAGGGACAACTCAGTCGAAGCCAGTCAGGAGATGCGACGCTATATATTCAGAGAATGGCTTTTCGACGTTGATGAGTACGATCTTATCGATGAATACAATGTAGAACGTTACGGAGTGCCGAACGAGGAAGGCAAGGGACTTCATAACGAGATTTGGTTACCGGTAAGAAGAAAGAAAAATAGTTAATTGTCTGTTGTGATTTTCCGATTGAATTCAGGAGTTGCCATTATCTGGCGTTCCTGTTTTAATGTTATGGCACCTGTCAGAAGCACTGCCGGTCAATTATACAAATATTCTTGACACGGCTGGTTTATAAGTGTAAACTGAACTTGGTTTATAAATGTAAACCAAGGATTTTTAAGGCAGGGCATTATGGAAGAATTGATTTTGTGTGATTCAGAAAAGCGTCTGATGGAGATTATCTGGGAGGAAGAACCGCTTGAGTCAGGTAAGCTGGTTAAACTTGCCAATGATAAGATCTATTGGAACAAATCCACCACATACACGATTCTTCGCAAGCTGATTGCCAAGGGCTTTGTCAAGAACGAAGATACGATCGTAAGTGCTCTCATCCCAAAGGAAAAGGTGTTGATCTCGGAGAGCAATCATATCGTTGAAGACAGCTTTTCGGGCTCTCTTCCGAAATTTGTTTCTGCTTTCTTTGGCAGCAAGAAGACACTTACGGATAAGGAAGCTGATGATTTGATCAGGATCATCAGGGAGAATATGGAAGGAGACTAAAGGTGGGTGCTTTATTCTTTAAAGTGCTTGAGATGTCTTTCATGGGAAGTGTGGTAATCCTTATTACTATACTTGCCAGATTCCTCCTGCGTAAAAGATCCAAGAATTTCATCATGATCTTATGGGTTGTAGTTGCCTTAAGACTGGTAGTGCCTTTCGGCATTGAATCTGCATTCAGCATCTTTAATTATCTTCCTGTTCCTGCACAGACCGTGCCTGTAGCCGAACAGGTTCCCGAAGCAGTATTACCTGACAATTATGTTGTTCCTGAAGCAACATTCAATGCTGCTGAGATCGTTGATATGGAAACTAAAGGAGGAGAGGTTTCTGTTGCTCCTTCAAATAATGGTACAGCTGCAAGGTCATTACCGGATATCAAAACAATTATTGCTGTAATTTGGATTATTGGAATTGCCGGAGTTATCTCTTACTGTTCCATCCGCTATATTGGTCTTAAGAGAAAACTTAAGACTGCAAAAAGAATAGGTAAGAACATCTATGAATCTGACAAGATCAAGTCGCCGTTCGTATTTGGTTTCTTTGTTCCGAAAATGTATTTACCTGACTCGCTCGACGAAGCTGAACGAGAATACGTTTTGATTCATGAGAGAACACATATCAAGCATGGTGACTGGATCAAGAAATTCCTTGGCATAGCCGTTCTTTCCGTTCACTGGTTTAATCCGCTCGTATGGCTCGCTTTTGCTCTTTTCGAGCAGGATATTGAGATGAGCTGTGATGAGACGACGATTTCTACTCTTGATGCAGGCATGAGAAAAGCGTATGCGATCTCACTCGTATCTTATGCAAAGATCAGCAGCAATAAGAACTATCTGGTAACCCCGTTGGGATTCAGTAAGAATGCTTTCGGTAAAGCGGAGGTTACAAACAGAGTTATGAATATAGTTAATTTCAGAAAGGGTACCAAAGTAACAACTGTTGCCATTACGGCTGCTATTCTGGTTCTTGCTGCAGTATGCGGTTTTGATTCCAGACCTACAGAAGATACTACGGAAACGTCATTGACATCGGCATTGTCTGAAACGACCGAAGAGACTGCTTTTGAAATCCCTGTTGAAAAGGCAATCTCCAAAAACGTGATCGATAATGAGCACAAGTTTGAAAACGGTGTCTGCAAAGACTGCGGAATGCTTTGGACTGAGTACTTTTTCGAATGTCTCCAGAAGCTCGACATGTATCACATAGAGGGCGGATGGTATTCCGTATACGGCGCAGAATCTGCCGCCAGGATAGACGAGAGCGATTATGTTCAATTCATAGCAACGGAAAAGAACGCAGCTACGATCTACTATCAGCATCTTGATGACAATTTTAATAAGGAATCCTGCACTGTTTCCATCCAGGATAGCGGAGATGGAAAGTCAATTGCATTTATTGAATTTGATCTGTCACAGGGACAGGTTAGTATCGGAGAAGGCGTATTTACTTATAAGTATCAGTATTCTCTCATTATTAATGTCGATCCTGGCGATTACGATAAGGTCTTTAAGTCGAAAGAATCATTTGCCGAGTACTGCAAACCTTATCTGTTCGTATTAGGTGAAGACAATGTGGGTACAGATGTTTGGTCTACCAAGAGTGAAGCTGAGATTAAGCAGATGTTCGATGGTTCTGATGGAAGCAGGTACTATTGCAAAGAAGAACTTGTCGACATTTTCTGGAAAGATTATTCAAGGATGTTTGCGAGCGTCGACTATGGTTTGACGCAGATGAACACATCTCTTGCTGATACGGGGATCAACTGGAAATAACCAGTGATAATAAAAATCAAAAAAGGGGTAGAGAAAAATGAAAAAAGTTATTGCGCTGCTCTTATGCGGAGCTATGATGTCGTCTTATGTTCTTTGCGGCTGTTCCAGCATGATAAAGAAAACAGAAGATAACGATGAAGGAGAGACTCAGACAGAAGCGACTGAGGCTTCTTCCGGGACAGAAACTGATGAGACTGATGCAGGTCCGACCAAGCTTCAGCAGGTAATTGATCTCTATAATACAAAGCAGCCTGAAGGAAAATGGGGTGTCCCTGTTTATGCTGACGGAATAAGAGGCAACGGCAGCTATTCTGTTCACGAAGACAGCATCTATTTCTACTATAGTAGTTTAGACAGATCTACGCTTCAGTTCAACGTAGATACCAATACAATGGAGGTCAGATTCACTTTTGATCTGCAATTCGATGACAACACCCGTTATTACGGAACAAATCATGATTACATTGGCGTTGATCAGTTCGAATCGTTTATCGGCGATATCCTGGAAAAGAATTCTGCAACGGTCGAGATATACGACGAGGCTGCTTGGGCTGTCAATGAGGACAAAATCAAATCTGACCTGCCTGTCTATTATTCCAGGTTGATCACTCTGGCCAGCAAGGCTTTTCCTGAACTCGGATTTGGAATTGAGGACCTTGGTCTGGATTTCGGAAACAAATATAGAAATGTTGATCCTACACAGTTTACCAGCACCGAGATGACGATCAAGAATGATCATAAGTTCGAGAAAGGTATCTGCAAAGAGTGCGGAATGCTCTGGTCTGAATACTATTACGAAACGCTTGAGAAGTTAGATAAAGATACCGCAAAAGGAGAGTGGCATTCAATTTACGGACAGGGTTCAGCTACAATGTTTTCTCCTAGCGATTACGTCCAGTATTCTGCTTACAATAAGAATTGGGCTGAGCTCTATTATCAGTATCTTGAAGATACGTTTGAAGAAAGCTGCTACATTGTTGTTCTTAACAGGAACGGCGCCCCGTTCATTGATATGTTATTCTGCTATGAGATGGGAACTTTTCCTGTCGAAGAAGGCGTAGTTGAAACCAGATTTAAGTATATTCTTGAATTCACTGCAGCACCTGGTGAATATGATAAGGTCTTTGAATCGAAGGAGTCTTTTACCAAATACTGCACAATCCATCTGGTATATATCACTGATGATAATAAAAAATATGATTTGTATCTTGATAAGACTGAAGCAGAGATCAAGGAGATGTTTGCTAACGCTAAGGAAAAGGACTGCACTTATTATACCAAGCAGGAGATGATTGACAGATTCTGGGAAGATTACCAGAGGATCCTCGGCAGCCTGGATACAGGAATGACCTGGATGGACACATCACTGAACGATATTGGAGTTAATTGGAAGAAATAACTCTTTTGCACGAATTAATGTTATCGGAGCTGTCCTCGTGAAGGGCAGCTCCTTTTATAAACAGAGATTATTGATGCCTAAAGAACGGTTATATTTGAGTTTTTAACAGGCAATTATATAATTACAGTAACGGTTACAATCATAGGATAGGGGGATAATTCTATGGCAAAGACAAATGAGAATGATTCTAATGAGGCAAAGTTTCATTTCCGCGGACAGGAGCGCTACTATGCGGTTGCCGGCCGTCAGCTCGATGAAGAGACCAATGACGGATCGGACAAGTATATAAGCCGGAAGGGAAAGCATGTATTCGGCACATCTGTGTCTTCGATATTTGTTGTACTCATTCTGGGAGCGTTTATTTCGTTTATCGCTTATTTCGGTTCCGGCTCGTTTATTGTTTTCCTTGTAACCGCCGGAATAGCCCTTTTTATCTTCCTTTTTACATGCTGGAAGGTAATAAAGAACTACATTGATAACAATAAGAAGTGACGCTTTACATTCAGGGGACGGTTTTCCGCCTGTTATTGACAACGAAGACTATCTCTATAAAATGATAACTGTTTTCAAAATGAAGTCGGAGGCTCCTGATGGGCAGAACAAAAAGCGGTTCATATAATACCAAGCAGTCGTGCGAGATCTTGAATTTCCTTAAAGATAATGAGGGATCCCATTTTACGAGCCAGGAGATATCCGATCATTTCAGGACCCAAGGGATCAATATCGGACAGGCGACTATCTACAGGCGCTTAGACCGCCTTACTACTGATGGTCTTGTTAATAAGTACATCATCGATGAGAAATCACCCGCATGTTACGAATATATCGGCACCGAGCACTGCAAGCACGGCAACTGCTATCACATGAAGTGCGAGAAGTGCAATAAGCTCATCCATCTGTCCTGTGATGAGATCAATGAGTTTTTCGAGCATGTTTCAACAGAGCACGGGTTCCTTTTAGATCCCAAGCGTACTGTTTTCTACGGTGTCTGCGAAGATTGTATTAAGGAAGAATCCTGATTTAGAGCATGTTTGCTCTCTTGGTAGCTTCCTCACGTCTGTGCTTGATCACGCGAGCACGGAAGATCAGCAACACGATAACCAGAAGCAGAATAAGTCCTGATAAAACTGCAAAAGTTACCAGGATGCTCTTAACATTCGTAAGATTTGTGAGCTTTTCAGGGTTTACCTCAACGACGCCTGCCTTTTTCTCTATTGTGACGACCAGCGTTCCTATAAGGTAGGTCTTATCTGAATAGACTTTGCATAGAGGGAGCTCTAACGTCTGTGTTTCAGCCGAGGTGTCGATGACAGCCTTGGAAAGGTCGATCCTGTTGGAGCTTCCAAGCTGTGCTCTGTAAGAAGTCGTTGTGATGAAAGGATCAAGAACGAGTCTTTGTTCTGACAGATAAAGGTTCGTATCCGCCAGAAGCTCTGAGATCTGCTTGTGAGTCTCATCTACCAGAGGTGTGAATTCGTTTTCGGTTATCTCAACCGTGGTAAAGCTCGTGTAACCATACTCGAAAAGCTTGATGAGGTCTGCGTATCTGACGTCTGAATCGGCAGCGTTGAAAACGCAGCCTACGAGTGTTCGGTTATTTTTCTTTGCAACGGCACAGAGAGTGTATCCTGCAGAATCGGTAAATCCTGTCTTGCCGCCGACATAGTATTCGTATCCGTAGTTGGTCGTGCTGACGAACCTGTTTGCGTTTGTGAGTTCTCTCTCGCTGCTGTACTTATTGGTAGCGCTGATGGTGTAATTGAGCGTCTTGGCGATCTCTGAATACTTGGTGGTGGTGACCGCTTCGTTAAGGATCAGGGCCATATCGAGAGGTGTTGTAACGTTATCTGGTGAGGAAACACCGTATGCAGAGCAAAAATGCGTGCCTGTGCAGCCGATATCAGCTGCTCTGGAGTTCATGAGTTCGCAGAAGTCAGCCTCGGTTCCGGCCATATACATGCCGAGAGCAAGGCTTGCGTCATTTGCGGATTTGAGGACAGCGGCATAGATCAGGTCCTTTACGCTGATCTCTTCGCCTTCCTGAAGGCCGAGCTTTACGTAGTCTCTGTCGATCTTCTTGATCGCATCAGCCATCTCGTGGGTGATAGTAACTGTCTCTGTCTCGTTAAGGCGCTCCAAAGCTAAAAGGATCGTCATTACCTTTGTCATTGAGGCAGGTTCTTTCTGGACATTGTAGTCCTTGCCCAAAAGGATAGTGCCGCTGGTTGCATCGTAGAGAATATAGGAAGCTGCCCTTATATTCGGAGCGTCTTCAAGCTGCTCGTTAAGGAGATCCGTTTTACGTTCATTTGCTGTAATGATGCCGTCATTGGGGTCATCTTGCAGGGTATCAGCCGAGAGATTTCCTCCGGCAAATGCCCAAAGTGACGTAAAAGTAAGTAAAAAAGCTGCTATAAATGCGGTTACTCTTTTTGAGAATAGCTTCATTTAGAATCTCCTATTTTAGAATTGACCAATACATATTATAACTTTTTGGCCAAAAAACAAATAAATGGCGGACATTATAATTTTTAATAAAAATAGAAGATGATTTACTGTATAATTAGCGAGTGAAAATAGCGCTTCTTAGAAATGAGACAGTAAATGGCAATTATTAAGACAACAGATAATGACAAGCTCGAATTCGATTCTGCGATATCCGAGCTTAGAGAATATTTTTCCTCTTTGGGTGCCCGGAAAGGCAGAGAATTAACCTATAACGTGCTGACTTACGGATGCCAGCTCAATGAATCTGACTCCGAAAAGCTCTCAGGCATGCTCCTTGCCATGGGCCTAAAGGCTTCTTCCGGCGGGGAACTGGACGATGCTGATGTTATCGTATTCAACACATGTTCGATAAGAGAAAATGCTGACAGGCACCTGTTCGGCAATCTTGGTGTATTTAAGACTTTGAAGAAAAACGACCGTGATGTCGTTATCGCTGTCGGCGGCTGCATGATGAAGGTCCCTGAAAACGTCGAGAGGATCAAGAAAGCTTATCCTTATGTAGATCTCGTTTTCGATCCCCAGCAGATCCACCGGTTCCCGGTACTCATGAGAGA
>JAEEGJ010028517.1_pt1 | contig 11097 bp, 13 predicted proteins | sample 8958761 | NCBI WGS metagenome assembly JAEEGJ01 (sample SAMN16246546, study PRJNA631951) | gut metagenome | biome: gut microbiome; feature: rumen; material: RS-attached | host: Bos | place: Iran: Karaj | collected 2018-10
AGGTAGGTCTGCTCGATACCGATATCTTCGGGCCATCTATGCCCAAAATGTTTGACATCGAGAATGCCCGTCCCTACGCCGTCAAGAAAGATGGCCGCGACCTCATCTGCCCCGTTGAGCAATATGGAGTCAAGCTCCTCTCCATCGGATTCTTCGTATCGCCCGACACCGCCACCCTCTGGCGAGGCGGCATGGCCACCAGCGCGCTGAAACAGCTCATCGCCGATGCCGACTGGGGCGAGCTCGACTACTTCATCCTCGACACGCCACCAGGCACCAGCGACATCCACCTGACGTTGCTGCAGACCCTCCCCATCACGGGTGCCATCATCGTCTCCACACCCCAGCAGGTCGCCCTCGCCGACGCCCGCAAAGGTATCGACATGTACCGCAACGAGAAGGTCAACGTGCCCATCCTCGGCCTTATCGAGAACATGGCGTGGTTCACCCCAGCCGAACTGCCCGAGAACCGCTATTACATCTTCGGCAAGGAAGGCTGCAAGCAGCTCGCCGAAGAGATGCAGGTACCGTTGCTCGCCCAGATCCCGCTCGTTCAGAGCATCTGCGACAATGGTGACGCAGGCACACCAGCCGCCCTCAACAGCGACTCAGCCACCGGCCTCGCCTTCATCAACCTCGCCCAGGCCGTCGTCACCGTCGTCAACCGCCGCAACAAAGAGCAGCCCAAGACCAAAATCGTCGGACAAGAATAAGATTCTTTGAGCAAAACATAACAATACCCTCGCCCATCCCTGAGCGAGGGTATTTTAATGTTTAATCTTTAATGTTTAATCTTAATTATTTCTATCTTCCTCCGATTATCTTTTGGCCTTACCGCGAAGTGCAGCCAGCAGACTGTGCCATGTTGCTCTAATAGCAATTCATCATAGTCCTGCTTGGTACCATCAGCGATATCAAGGAGTATCGACGCATAGCGGATCATCTGCTCTTTACCCGCGCAGCGGATATCCACTGCGCACCCTGAAAGATGATTGGACGTTTTCGACCCACCCGCGAGCAGATTCACCGCCGGTGAACGATACCCGCTATTAATGATGATCGGCTCTACGTTCTTCGAGGTCTCATAATCCTCACCTGATTGCAGGCAATACAGCGTGTTATAACTGTACCGCAAATCCTCCAGCCAATTCTCACAGATACGCTTCAAGTTCTCAATCACCACATGACTCGGGATGTTCCCATCCGCAGTCTGATGTTTGGTCTTTGTCAACTCCCCGAGCACAAAGTGCTCAGAGAGTTTTGCTTGCTTATTTAATTCCATAATCTGTAAACTGTAAACTATAAACTGTAAACTGTAAACTATAAACTGTAAACTATAAACTGTAAACTAAAAAACATTTTGTCGCTTTGTCGCTTTGTCGCCAAATTAAGTTAATGAATTCTGCAATTTTCTATATTTACCCATATTGTCACCTTCTTTAATCTTTTCTATGAAGGAACTTCCCAACAGACGTTCAATCTTCCTGTCAGCAGCTTTGATTTTGTCGTAATGATAAGATTCCATCACATCATCTCTTGTAAAGATCTTGGGCAGACGATTAAAGCCATCGATACTTCTCTGCTGGTGACGCTTACCTGTAATCTGCACATCATTATTCATGTCATCGAAATACTTCTCAGCCATGACACCAAAGAAATGCTGCTGCGTAGCGTACTGAATACGGGCAATGAGTTCGCAGAGTTTCCAGTCTTTATCATCCACCTCATATTCGCCTATCCAACGGTTATTCTCCATGTGGAGCTTATCCCAGTGGCGCATATCAATGAATGGTGCCGCATAGTTGAGGGCGTGATAAGGCACGCGCTTCAACATCAATTCATTGGCTTCACTGTCATCTTCCGCGCAGTCCTCCATGCGGTTTTTAGTCCAGTCATAAAGTTTCTTCACCAATGGCCAAAGCGGTAATTCACCGTATCGGGAATCTAACCTAAACGCCCATGTCTTCATACGATCCAGACGCTGCCAGTCAATGCGATTTTGGTCTTCAAAATCAATCATCTCGTAATTGGTCTTAGGCATGGGGATGACCGCCAAACGAGTAGAAAGACCGCTACCAAAGTTTCGTTCATTGACCTTTTTCTTCAGCGCAATGGGAGTACCCGTATAGATATAGTTCCATGTCACATTAAACTTATCTACAGGCGAATCCGAGTTCTGATACATCTGTCCATCCTTCTCATTGTGAAAGGCTTTGAGTTCCATAGCCTGCTTATTGATCCATGAGCCACCACTTTGCAGGGTGATGGAGTTATCCAACTCTGTATCGAACGTGAACATGTGCAACTGGATATCCTTACCATCAACGATTTCTTTGGCATTGAGCATGTCCTGAATCAGCTGACCGTTAGAGGTACGTGCTGGGTGGATGCGGATAATACCTTGCGGCTTATCCTTACCCTCCTTGTTTGCAGCCTTCTTCTTCTGATCCTGCTTGTAGCGATTCAGCGCAGCGAGACCAGCCTTATCCGCAGCCTCTATAGGTGCCGAGAGGATTTCAATGATATCCTCTGCCATGGATTTGTTGCTGGCAGGGTGACCAATGATATACAAGGAGCAATTCAGACGCCTTTCATTTTGTGGACGATGATAGAAGCGATACCAAGTTCTGGTCATCAGTGTCATAGCTGTACCACCGCCCACAAAAAGCGCCGCAGGATATTGACTCTTCTTCAGACCATCACAGATATCCTTCAGCAAAGGGAAATCAGGGAACAGAGCTTCAATCTCCTCACCCCACCCTTGCAGCATCTGCTGAATCTTATGCTGACCATAAAGTGCATTAGCCCCTTGTTGCTCACTGGTGCCATTAACAATCACCTGATAGCTTAGCCCTGTTATCGCCTCGATGGCAGCCTGCATAAGCTTACTGGGATAAGGCTTCGAGGTGCTTTCTTCCCTCTTGGCCATCTGTTTGGCTGCGCTTTCCACCGTCTGCGCCACATTCTCATCGCGAGCGTCGATGATTTCCTGTACCCAGGACTGAGCTTCCACGATACGCTGCACGGTAGCTTTGTCCCCATCAAGCATGATAAGGAGGTCTGTGGCCAATTTGAGACTTTCCTTATGTCTATTTGAATCAGCCTCACAGGGCAACTTAGCAGCAAAACGCTGATCAATAATGTTCTGAATCTCATAACCGTGCCACTTTACCGATACTGTGCTAGCATCCACATTCCCGACAGGCGCAGACCCTTGTTCAGCATTTTCAGTGGCCACAGCAGGAGCCTGAACGCTGCTATGAGAATCAGCCCCACTATCAGAAGGGAATTTGTAATTAATTGGTTGAGTCTTTTTGTCCCGATATTGGGAAGTAAATTTCTTGTCAAATTCTTCATTGTAGTAATCAAATAATAGTTCTTCGTTAATGTAAAGGATATCCTCCTCTTTGGGAGAAAAAGAGTTTCTTGTCGCATCGATGCAGCTCTCATCAGGCTGATAGCCTAACTTTTCTGCAAAGACAATCTGATTATCTGCAAGATTGCCATCCTTGACGTCAGCTGTGAAGACGATTCTGGCTCCAAAGCCACTACTGGTAATGTAAACCAGGGCCACACGTTTCATCAGCTCTTCAATATCACGCAGTTTATACCAGATCTGCATGGGATTATCCACATGATCGATATCGAGCATGACCAAGCCGTTCAGATGACAATCTGCCAATCTTCTATGTCGGAAGGGTGTACCCTTACCTGTTGCCGTTTCATCAAACTCATAGCAGCTAAAAATAAATGCAGTAGAGTTATCTTTGATCTCCTGAGCAAAAGCCAAGAGTTTCTCTGCATCTGATTTAGCAGCCCAGGCCTTCTTTGCCGATTCTTTCTTCAGATTCTGCTTTTTCAACAGGAACTTCTGATAATCCGCATTATTAAGCCAGGTCTGAATAGCCGCGACACCCTGAGTTTTCGAAGCATCCACAGCCGCCAGGATTGCCCTACGGGCATCTATGCGCCAAGCCGTATTCGGCTTCTTTACTTGCTCCCAGAACACTTCCTTTGTACAAGGAAGTGCCTGAGAGAAATGAGTATTTTCTTGAAATGTAAACATTCAGTCCTTTTTAATGTTTAATGCTTAATGTTTCGCTCGGCTTTGCCGCTTGGCTCCGCCAAGAATGTTACAAGCTTTGGATGTCAGTTATGTAAAACACATTCTCATGGCGATCGTTATTGTCGCCCCAGACACGCTGCTTCCAGAAGCCCTTTACGATATAAGGCTGGTTCTGATAGTACTGCGTATCACGGTTCTTGCTTGCCGCCTCGCCCGTAAGTTCTCCATAGATGGTATCGCCTCCTCTCTTGAGTACAAAACCCCGACTCTTGAAATACTCAGTTGTACCATCCTGTCGCTGATACTGGCGCTCAGAGTATGCGCCCACCTCTACTACTGTTACTAATAATTCCATATAGATTAATTTAAAGTTGCTAAATTGAAATTTTGAGGGTTGTGATGACAATCAATCAGAGATGCAAACTCATTACACTCATCGCCCTTGAATAAGACGGTTACTTCAAATGATTCATTAAACTCACGACTCATCTGATAAAGAAGATTGTAAAAAGCTGCTGCCATCTCTTTCAGACAATCATAATCCTTAATCCTGATATCACGGTCATCATAGCTACTCATGGTATAGCCCACATGATCTTTTTTCTCAATATCGAATGTGATATTTATCTTACCTGGGCGCATAGTGATACCATTAGACTTCAGGTAGTTGATAGCATCATCGACATTGGTTTCATAACCACCGATAACCGCATTTCCCATCACCCACATTAGGATTCTGAAAATCTCAAACGGAGATAGTTGTTGATTCTGCATGCAGAAGAAAACAGTATTCTCGGGAGTCAGCTTTTCAAAGGGTATAAATGGACTGCAGAGGAATGGTTTACCACCGATTTCTACAAGCGTAGCCATCAGTCCGTAATCTACCATGCCTACAATAGGCTTTGAATGATTCTCTGTCATACGCGATCAATGATTTGCTGGTCTGAGGGAAGGTTTATTTCCTCCTTCTTGACCGTGTTAAACACCTTTATAATCTCAGAGTAGTTGGCGCCGATGATCTTACCCATGTCACCCTGGAGCTGGAGCAGCTCACGCTCGATGGTAGGGCCACAATCGAGTGTTGTCTGGAGTACAACCTGCTTTGAGGTCTTGTTGAGATATACCTTCAGCTTCGGGGTATCATAAAGCAACTTGCCCTTCACCTTCAGCTTCAGTTCACTCTTCAGTTCCCCCTTCGTAAGTTCTGCAAAACGCTCCTGCATGGTGGCAACTGGATCCGGATCGTTGGCATCCACGTTGATGTGGATGGAGTATGAACTTTCCTTCTCCCCCTCGCTCTTGTAGAACGAACTCTTCCCCTTCTGCTTGATCATCTTACGATTGCTCTCACGGGACTCCATGGGATTAACTACTACGACATCATTGCCGTACATCTTCACTCTCGCGCGGAAATTTTTAACCGGTTTTCCCTCCGGCTTCTCAATAAATTGTTCTTCAATCATTGTTTGTTGTTTTTTAATTTTGTTATTATGTCTAAGAAGATTTATTCTCTCCAGTAGTTGCGTGCCATCCAACTCTGCAGATAGCCTAGAGGCAGACTGTAATGCCCATCTTCCCATGTCTGGAGGTGATGTTTCTTGATAATGTCTGCCGCTTTGGGAACAAACTTATCGAGCACTTTTTCACACCCTTTCTTACTTCTCACGAATTTGCCTGAAGGCAAGACTTTTTTAGCTTCAGCATTAATCTCTTTCGCACATTCCACAAGATAATCAGGGAATCCATGCCCCACCATTCCCATCACCATGTCTGCGATATGAGTCAGGTTGAAATCATACTTGTTCTTTTTGGCAATCTCCCATGCCAAGTCCTCATGCTCTGCAGCAATCCTGAAACCCTCATGAAGTCTTTCCAGATACTTCAGGCAATCCTCAAAACTCGTCTCGTCATGTGGTACCTCTGCCCAGGTACACTCTGCCAGATGATCCTGCATGGGTTCGTCATAGCCCTCTATCTTTTCTATCTCTCTGAGCCTTATTTGCTCCATTGTTCGCGCCACGCAGCGAACACTCTCTTCCAGCAGATTCTTTGCTTCAAACGTATCCATTTACTTTTGTTTCTTTTGTTCTTCTGTCTAAAAATCGTTATTATGTTACTCTGTCTTTTTATCGAATCAATTCATACATTGTCTCGAAGAGTGCCAAACTCTGTGGCAGCACCTGAGGAATATCCATTCTGCCAGGCTTCAGCACGGTGTTCAGCTGCTGATACGCATCCCAGTAGCTCTGCGGCTCTTGGCGACTCAGAAGAGTGATCATCTGCTCAGAAGTCTCATTGATCTGCGAAGAGTTCAATGGATAAGGCGTCGAGAGGTGCAACTCTTCATTCTGTGTGTCATGCAGGATGCGCTTCTCAACAAGTATTCCAATCAGCTGCAACATGTCAGTGCGCGTAAACTCTGCACTCTTCAGCGCACCCATGCGCTCACGGCGAATCTTCTGATAAGGCTCATACTCATCTGCCCAGAGTTCTGCACGTCCAATCACTGATTCCAAGGAGAGCTTATCCTTCCGACTCTGACCACCATAGCAAGTATAGTTCGAAACCACATCCTGCGCCCCGAGGATGGTCTGGTTATGACACACCTTCACCATCGGCCCGATTCCAAGCTGGATGCCCTTCTGATGATAAGCCACAGCGAGACAAGTCACCAAGTCATCCGTCTCATCAGAGCGAATCTCGATGTTCGCATACACACGTCTCAGAAGATGTGCCTCAACAGACCTTTCCCCATATTGTTCTTCCAACTGTGGAAGCAGTGTCACACCAGGTCGCTTAGAATCACGATTCGCAGCAGCGAAGATTTCTTGAACAACGGGTTTGAGCCCACGCTTTTCAAAGATCTCCAGCACCTGTTGAATCAGAGCAAAGTGATAGATTCCTCCCACGGGATCGCCCGTAGGCAGATTCTCATGATAACTCCTTTCGAGCTCTTCGAGCGTCAGCACTTGTACCGCCTGCTCTGCAAAATTCAGTTTTCTTTCTGTCATTATTTAATGTTTAATGTTTAATCTTTAATGTTTAATCTTTAATCTTTCATGTTCATTGTAAGTATTCTTTTATGTTTTGAATCTCCGAACATATACTGATGACATCATCCGCATTGTTCATCTGCCCTTCAGGCACGCAAATCTCAAAGGAGTATTCTGCTATATTCAGTTTAAAGTCCTTTCTGATAGCCCTCTTAATATTGGCTCGAATACAGTTATAGACTCTGAATTTTGTCAGCAAACCATCCTTCCTACTTCTGTCAAAGGCGGCCAATGCCCCAAGGATTCCCTCATTGATCAGATCGAGCAGCTGCAGTGTCGTCGTCTTGTCTTTGTAGCTGTAGGCGACTAAGATAATATAAGGTATAAAGTCCTCCACGAGCCTATTCACTGATTCCCTCAGAAATCGCGTCCTCAGACAATAGTCCTTCTCTTTTTTTGACAGCCGTTTCATCTTCTCTACGTCCTTCACAAAAGCCATCATAGTAGGATCCCCAGACTCCTTCATCTCTTGAATAATATGCTTGTATTTCATAATCTCAATCTCTCATTATCTCATTTTCTCATTCTATTGATCGTTTTACTGCGTTCACTTTTCTTCAAGATGTTATGCTCAAACGCAATCATCTTATATCCTAAGTCTAGGATGATATCTGCCGATACGACGCCCGTTGTGTGAGCAGTATGATCTTGCGAAAAATCGTTCAGGTCGTCAGCCATTTCTATCTGCATATCCTCATCGAAGCTACGCAGCAGCTGCATGAAGTGTCCTTGCAGCGCAGGGCTGATTCTGCCACGCATACAATCTAAGATTCGCTCAGCCACAGGATCAAGCGGATGCTCCGTGAGCAAGTCTTGGTGAATCAGTTTGACACCCCTCGTCATCTTTCGCACCGTTGAAAAATTCCTTCTTCTCATTTTTGAAGTTTTGTTTTACGTCGCCCCCTTCAGGCGACCTTTAAATTGTTAATGTTTTGAATTCTGGTGCGAAGGTAGGCATAAAAAAAGGGGCAGACTAGAAACGTCTGCCCCTGCGCCCCTCTTTGGGTCTTTTGGGTTTTACTTTGCGCCTTTTGCGCCTTTTGAGTCTTTTTATAAGTCTTGTTGCGCCTTCATATTCTCTAATAAAAGGTCTAGCTTTTCGCCAAGTATACAATACTGCTCAGGTACTCCGTCACCTCTCCAGTTCTTAATATCCTTGCTGAAGAGATATTTGTGAGTAAGTTTTGTGACAGCATCGCGATTACAGGCAAATCTGTTGCGATTGATATCAGGCCATTCCCTTACTTCATCTATAAAGTCATTCACTCTGCCCTTATAGCCCCAAATCTGATATACGGCAAAGACAATGGCCCACGATCTCCCCGATTTCCAAAGGCCGTCAACAAGTGTATTCAGCATAGCGCTGCTCATCATCTCTTTCGTTGCCTTTTTCTCATGTGAAACTGGGGGCTCCGAGCCTTTATCTTTCGGCATGCCATTCACCTCACCGACATTGTTAAAATGAAACTTCCCGTCACCATCGAGCGAGAAATACACGGTGTCTACATGTTCGATAAACTGCCCTACTTGTTGATTAAAGTTGTACGTGCGCGTACATGTGGGATTATTATTCTGTTGTTCCATGGCTGTCGATTATTCGTTCAACACTTTCGATAAATTGCCCCACGGAGCCATTAAAGACATTAGAGTCTGCAAGGGCTATGATTTGTTCAGTAGTGAGTTTCAAGTTGATCACTTTTGTCACACCGCCATAGTAGTAATTGTGAATCCCGCTACTATGGCGGGCCTTCTGTTCATCTTGTTCCATAAATAGTTTTTTTTAATGATTATTGATAAATTTAGTTCCTCACTTCCATCATGGTTCCTCTCTCTCATCAAGGTTTCTTTAATGGTCTCGGTTTTATGGAACGATACAATTCAGTCTTATAAAAAAGGACGTGGGCAATATTGGCACAGCAGGCTATAAGACCGGTGAGAGTTATTGCGAACCGAACCGCCAAAGCCCACGCTTTTGCGTGAGCAAGGCAGACATTCTACTCGCAATAACTCTCTTAAGATTACCGGTCTATAAGCCTACGAGAAAGCTGTCTAAACGCTTTATTTCCTTAAAATTTATTTCTAAGGGGCAAAGATACTACATTTTATCGAACTTACAAAATTTTCCTTTGGTTTTTTAAGGTAATGGCATTTCTCTTCCGGTCCTAGAACAAATAAATACTCTGGATATGCTTGCGGAATAAGCAATTTCTAGAGATTTCCAGGTATTTCACTACATCACAAAGTGAATATGGTCTTACACTTTTCTTTATTAGTGTGAGTTTAGTCTCTTGGCATAAACTCACCGCAATATGCGACATGTCGTTGAGGTTCTTTAAGTCCTCTATCATATCCTAATCTAACGATAATATGATATGTTTTATCAAATTGTTCTTTTGGTGTGTATTGAAACCTTCGTATTAATCCCCAATAGTACCCCTTAGTAAATGCATCAATTGTACTTTGTGCCAAATCCTCTGCTTTAAAGGTAAAGCTGACATTATCAAAAATATATGGAGTTTGAAATTCTGTTTTTAAGATTTGTAATGCCTCTGTTTGAATTGTTTTCCAATCTCTTTCAGCATCTTCTTTTTGTTTAGCATATTCCATGCGTCTGCTAAACTCCCTCATAGCACTTTTGGCGATTTCCTCATTTGTAGGCTCTTTTATTGTTTGGGGGGGTAGTTTCTTGGTGCTATTGTCGGCTGAACTATTACGAAAAGAAGAAAACATAGACTTTAGAACATAATAAACACCAATAATCATCAGAATGCCAATGAAAGCATAGAAAGGATTAAAATCGGAATCTCTTGAAGATGATTCCTTATATACCTCATCAAGTGCATAACCTTGGGCAAAAACATTGCAATTCACACAAAACAATAGGAATGCTGTCAATAGCTTCTTCATACAATAATGCATAAAATTCACTTCATCTTCCTTTACTACTATTTTTTTCTCTTCATCCAACATAGCAACAAAACTTTCCTTTGTCCCATTCGGTAATTCACAGCTCTTAAACGCCCCTTGCCAATCATCAGTATCTGTCAATTTCGTCCATCATGATTTTGCCACAAAATTAGCGTATTTATAGGAAAAGACCAAATAAATGGAATAAAATTTGGAAATTATATATTTTATTTTTGGCGACAGGCGACAAAGCGACAAAATGTTTTTTCGATTGCGACAAGGAACAATGAAAACAAATATAATTATATACTATTTTTGACGTTTTTTGGTTTTTAGTTTTGTCGCTTTGTCGCTTGTCGCCAGTTGTACTACGTTGCACTGGTCTAATACACTCTAACTAACTGATAATCAGTATATCTGACTGTAATAAAAATAAGCATCGTTTATCGTGTGGATAAGCAACGCTTAATCAGAAATAAGACAGTCTTATTTCCTGAGAAGTGGATTCTCTACGGCTCGCCCAACTCTTGGTAGATCAGCTGTACCTCCGCGGGCGTGAACGTGCGACGCGTGAGGTCATGAAGATGGCGTAGCTGAGGATTATACTCCAACCACTCTTTAAGTTTCCTCCAGGCAGACATGGCTGACAACTGAGGGAAGTACTGCTGGGCAAGTTCTGAGCGCCCGAATGTTCTTGTAATTTTTACCATTTTATATATGTTTTAAGTTAATATGTTCTAGGCTCGCATGCTATTCTTTAATTCGCATGCAAAGGTAATAAAAAAAGTCGAGAAAAACGAAGAAAATTGCACTAAATATTGCAACAATTTTCAATAACTTGCAAGAACTTTCAAAGCCGAAAATAAATTTCGTACCTTCGCAGTGTCAAAAGGAAACAAAGGCAGTGCGCAGGCTGGAGTTGAATGGAGACAAATATATTAAACATTAAAAATTAAAGATTAAAAATTAAACGTTAAACCATTAAAATTTACAAACAATGATTGAACTTTATCTTTCAAAAAACCAGAATGAGGGTCTGGCAGCCTACGGCAAGTATTACCCTCGCGTCAG
>JAEEGJ010028521.1_pt1 | contig 11095 bp, 8 predicted proteins | sample 8958761 | NCBI WGS metagenome assembly JAEEGJ01 (sample SAMN16246546, study PRJNA631951) | gut metagenome | biome: gut microbiome; feature: rumen; material: RS-attached | host: Bos | place: Iran: Karaj | collected 2018-10
TCCCTGAAGGCCCACCATTTTTTTCGCCAGTCTGCAAAGGGGTATAGCTCAGTTGGTAGAGCATCGGTCTCCAAAACCGAGTGCCGAGGGTTCAAGTCCTTCTGCCCCTGCCAAACAAAAAAGCCGTCCAACCGGGCGGCTTTTTTGTTTTGTCTGGAATGGGAGCGTTGGAGCCGAGGCACTCGGAGAGTGCCGGGCGCCGACGCCGAGCGCCGCCGGCGGCGGGAGAAGCTCTTATTAACATATATGTTTTTCTCAGATCGATGTTTTGCAGAAAAATGACGCTTAAGCGTATAACTTATTGACAAAAACAGCGCCGGATGATACTCTGTCTTTATTGATAATGTGCAAAAAGCTGGGCCGAACCGGTGCGGAGTACTCAGGGCGCGCCCGGCCTTTACAGGGAGGCGAAGCGGAGTGGATAATCCGGAAACGGTCATTTCCACACATGGGCTGTCGAAGCGGTACGGGAAAAAGACCGCGCTCGACAACGTCAGCATCGATATCAAAAAAGGCCGTATCTACGCCATTGTCGGCGGGGACGGCTCCGGAAGGACGACGCTGCTGCGTATCCTCGCCGGATTTATCCCGAGCTGGAAGGGCGAGATAGAGATACTCGGCCGCAAGGGGAAGCACGGCCTGCGCATGGCGCAAAAGTCCGTCGGCGCGTATATCGACGTTCCGGCCTGCTATGACGAGCTCTCCGTCGGGGATAACCTGACGATGCGCGGCATCCTCGTCGGAAAGAACGACAAGGAGCGGCTGAAGGACCTGCGCGCGAAGTTCCTGCTTAAAAACAGACACGTCGGCAAGCGCGGACTGCGTTCCGCCTCGCTCGGCGTCAAGCAGGTGACAGGCATAGTCGCGGCCATGATAGGCGACCCGCAGATCCTGCTGCTCGACGAGCCGATGTACGGCCTCGATACGGACGGCCTTCTCGCCGCGCGCGACGAGTTTGCCAAGCTGCGCGAGGAGAAAGGCGTCACGATCCTCGCCTCCGTTCATTTCCCGACGGAGCTCGACGAGATCGCGACGGACTACATATTCATGGACGCCGGCCGGGTCATCGGGGAGATCTCCGCGGATGATCTCAAAGCAAAGATCGCCGAAGGCGGCGTCGAGGACGTCGGCGGGTACTACGCTGCCCTCAAAGCCGCGCAGACGGGGAAGGAGGGGACGAAATGATCAGACTTCTTATGGCGCAGGTATACAGGAATATCCGCAAGCCGTGGTTCGTCCTCGTGCTCGTCGCGACGTTCGTCCTCACGGTATGGCTCGCCGTCTCCCCGTTCCGTGACCAGTATTCCTATCAGGGCTTCATGAACCGCTACGGCGACATGAGCCCTTCGACAGTCTCGCGCTTCGTGCTCGGCGAAGCGCGCCCCGACCTTACCGTCAGCGACATCTATGACGTATACATGTTCGCGCACAAGGAGGAGCACCTCCGCCAGGGCTACCTCAGCACGGCGCGGGGCCTGGCCTTCATCGGCTGCGTCATTCCGGCGTTCTTCGTCGGTCGCGAGCTCGGCAAGAGGAAGATACGGGCCGTGCTAATACCCGGCCAGAGCCGGGCGGCGGTCTTCATCTGGATAGTCGTCCGCTATTTCCTCGCGGCGTTCATCCTCATAACGGCGTCTCTCGGCATGGTCCGCGTCCAATGGAGCGTCGAGCCGGGCCAGTTCGAGCACTTCTACATGGTCAATACCCAGCTGCGCTTCGTGCTCTACTGTCTCTGCGTATTCAGCGGCATGATGTTTGTGGCGTTCCTTGTGAAGAACCCGATCCCCACCGCCATAGCCTCGCTCGTATTCACGGGCATCGCGGCGCTGACGGGCAAGCTCATCCCGCACATCTCCCCCGTGGGCGAGCTGCTCATGGAGAATTACTGGTACGCCGAGACGGGGCCCGAATTCTGGCGGCCGCACGTCATCGTCTCGTTCATCGTCATAGCCGTCTTTACCGCCGCGTCGTGGCTCATCTTCCGCCGCAGGGAAGTCTGACGTGCCCTTAGAAATCATTGCCCCGGCAATACGCCCGTATTGCCGGGGCTTTTTTTCCCCGCTGTTGACATTTCATGCCGCCAAAACGACGTTTCACGGGCTGAAAAGCGGTTTTCGTACCCGTTTTGTTGACAAGAACAGGGGAGAAGATACAATAATACTGACAAGGCTGGTAGCCTGCTCCTGGCACAGACAATAAAACAAGGAGGCGCATCGAATGAACGATCAGGAAACGGTCATTTCCACGCAAGGACTAACGAAGCGATATCGGACAAAGACTGCGCTCGACGGTCTGAGCATCGAGCTCAAGCGGGGGCATATCTACGGCCTCGTGGGCAATAACGGCTCCGGCAAGACGACGCTCATGCGCGTTCTGACGGGGCTCTCGCCGCGCTACGAGGGGACGGTCGAGATACTCGGCCGCAGCGACAAAAAGGGACTTCGCCTCTCACAAAAGTCGATGGGCGCCGTCGTCGGCGCGCCTAAATACTATGATTTGTTCTCCGTTAAAGGCAATCTTACGATGCACGGCCTTCTGATAGGGAAGAACAATGCGGAGGAGATCAAGAGCCTGCGTGAACAGCTCAAACTGAAAAACCGGGACATGGGCGGCAGGACGATGCGCTCGTGCACATTGATCCAAAAACAGCTCTACGGCGTAGCAGCCGCGCTCCTCGGCGGCCCGGAGCTGCTGGTGCTGGACGAGCCGCTGGACGGTCTCGATTCCAACGGCGTCGAGGATTCCAAGGCTCTGCTTTTGAAAGCTAATCGGGAAACCGACGCGACGATACTCATTTCCAGCCATGAGCCCGCCGATCTCGACGACTTCGCGACGGACTACATATTCATCGAAAAGGGGAAGCTCGTCGAGCAGCTCTCCGCGGAGGAGCTTGAAGCGAGAATGGCCGAGCGCGGCATGGGGAGCGTCGAGGAATACTTCGGGGCCATTGTGCCGTCTAAGCCGGGAAAGGAGAGAGCGATATGATCGGGCTGCTTAAGATGCAGGCATACAGGAATATCCGCAGACCGTGGTTCCTGCTTGTCCTTCTCTTGACCTTTACTCTTATAGTCTGGTTTGCGGCAGCTCCGGTCCGCGACCTCGTGTCATATCAGATGTTCATGGACAAATACGAAGATATGAAGCCGGAGCTGGTGTCGCTCTCGGTGCTCGGAGAGACACGTCACGACCTGACCGTGGAAGAGATATACGAGGAGTTTATTAAGCAGAAGCAGGACTGGCTTTTCGAGACATCTTACGCCAATACATACGGAGCGCTTTTGTTTCTCGGCTGCGTCATACCTGCCTTTTTCATAGGACGAGAGATATCGAAAAAGAAGATCGGGAATATACTCGTACCGGGGCAAAGCAGGGCAGCAGTCTTTACATGGCTTGCAGTCCGGTATTATATCGCAGCTTTCATTCTGGTGATCGCGACCCTCGGCATGGTACGCATAGAGCTCTGCATCGATCTGAACAGCTTCCCGCATGACTACGTGGTCGGGACCCAGCTGAGATTCGTGCTGTTCGAGCTTGCTGTTTTCAGCGGCATGATGTTTCTGACCTTCCTCGTGAGGCATCCTCTCATCTCGGCGGCCGTATCGCTGGCCTTTTCGTTCGCTGCCGTGATCGCAGTCAAGATAATATCGTCCGGATTGTCCTCGGCAGGACTGCTTTCCCAAGGCTCATGGCTGCTGAGCGCCGAGCCAGGTGAAGGCACTATCCCGGTCATAGTGGCCATAGCCGCGATAGTCGTCTTTACCGCCGCGTCGTGGCTCGTCTTCCGCCGCAGGGACGCCTGACCCGCTTTTGCGCATAAAAACATATAAACGATCCCGGCAATACGAGCGTATTGCCGGGGTCGTTTATTCTGCCTTTATCGGCTTTACTTGATGTTGCCGAAGAGCCCGCGGATTATCGAGCTCGTGCCGGAACGCATGAGGGACTTGAGGGCGTTGCCCGCGGCGCGCTTGGCTATGGTCGAGGTGCTCGTCTTCTTGCCGCCGGTGACGGAATTGATGAGGTTGTTGCCGACGGCGGTCGCGACGGAGGACGCCGCGCTGTTGACGGCCTTCTGCCCGGCCTTCTTGACGGCCGTGCCCGCCTTGGAGGAGGTCTTTTTGCCGGACTTGGCGGCCTCTTTTTCGGCTTTAGCGGCTTCCTTCTCGGCCTTTGCGGCCTCCTTTTCGGCCTTCGCCGCCTCGAGCTCGGCCTCCTTCTGGGCCTTAAGCTCCTCGGTCGCCTTCATGATTATCTCATACGCGCTCTCGCGGTCGACGCTGTCGCGGTACTTGAGGTCGAATTCATCGGCGGCTATCGTGCTCTGGACGAAGCTCTCATCCGCCGCGCCCATGAGGCTCTGCGGCGGGAGTATCCTCGCGCGCTCGACTATGGTCGGAACGCCCTTCTCGTCGAGGCAGCTCACGAGCGCCTGCCCGACGCCGAGCGCCATGATGGCCTCCTCGGTGTTGAACTCGGGATTGACGCGGAACGCCGACGCCGCCGCGCGGACGGCCTTCTGCTCGGCGGGGGTGTAGGCGCGCAGGGCGTGCTGGATGCGGTTTGAAAGCTGCGCGAGCACGTCGTCGGGGATGTCGGAGGGGGACTGCGTCACGAAATAGACGCCGACGCCCTTCGAGCGGACGAGCTTGACGACCTGAACTATCTTCTGCACGAGCGCCTTGGGCGCGTCGGTGAAGAGGAAGTGCGCCTCGTCGAAGAAGAATACGACGCGCGGCTTCTCGACGTCGCCGACCTCGGGGAGCTTCTCGAAGAGCTCCGTCATCAGCCAGAGCAGGAACGTCGCATAGACGGTCGGGCTGTTGATGAGGCGGGTGCTGGTCAGAATGTTGATATATCCGCGCCCGGTGAAGTCCGTGCGCATCCAGTCGCGTATGTCGAGCTCCGGCTCGCCGAAGAGACCCTCGCCGCCCTCGGCCTCGAAGGCAAGCAGCGCGCGCTGTATGGCGCCTATGCTCGCCGTGGAGACGTTGCCGTACATCGTCGTGAACTCGGCGCGGTTGTCGCCCACGTACTGGAGCATCGCGCGCAGATCCTTCAGATCGAGCAGGAGCAGCCCGTTGTCGTCGGCGACCTTGAAGACTATGCTCAGGACGCCGGACTGGACCTCCGTGAGGTTCAGCAGGCGCGAGAGGAGCATCGGCCCCATGCCGGAGACCGTCACGCGGACGGGATGCCCGACCTCGCCGAAGATGTCCCAGAAGCGGGTGGGGTAGGCCTTGAACTCAAAGCCCTCGATGCCGAAGCGCTCGATGCGCGCGCGCATGTCCTCCGTGTCCGCGCCGGGGCGGCACATGCCGCTGAGATCGCCCTTGACGTCGCTGAAGAAGACGGGGACGCCCATGTCGGAGAAGGACTCCGCGAGGACCTTCATCGTTATCGTTTTGCCCGTGCCGGTCGCGCCGGCGATGAGCCCGTGCCTGTTTGCCATAGAGGGGTAGAGGTAGATATTTTTCCTGCTGTCGGACTGGCCGATCCATATCTTCTGATCGCTGAACATATCCGGGCCTCCCTGTAGTGTTATGTTTTATAATATACCATGAGCAAAAATGCTTGCTCGCAAGAGCGTTTCCGCGAAGCCGTCAAAACTGCAGAGCGGGCAGCGCGAGCGGCGGCAAAGCCGCAAAGGCTTGCATAGCAAGATTTTTCTGCATGTATTATATCACTTTGCCGCGCGGATTGCAAAGCCCTGCCGCTATTGCAGAAATAATATATATGCGATATAATATATAAAATAAAAAACCATATCGGAGGACCGCAAAATGGCTGAATACATAAAGGCAAGAGAGCCCAACCTCGGCTTCGGGAACATGCGCATGCCCATGAAGGACGGCGTCGTCGATACCGAGACGATCTTCAAGATGGTCGACGCCTACATGGCGGCGGGCTTCAATTATTTTGACACGGGCTATATCTACAAGGGCTCGGAGGAGATGCTCAAGCTCGCCCTCGTCGAGCGCTATCCCCGCGAGAGCTTCATGATAACGACGAAGCTCTCCATGGCCGACTGCCCGACGCCCGAGGATATGCCGAAGATATTCAAGATCTCCTGCGAGCGCCTCGGCGTGGACTACATCGACACGTATTTTCTCCACGGCCTGACCAAGCCGACCATAGAGAAAGCGTACCAGTTCGGCGCGTTCGACTTCCTGCGCGAGCTGCGCGACAAGGGCCTCGCCAAGCACATAGGCTTCTCCTTCCACGGGACGCCAGAGCAGCTCGACGAGCTGTTGGACAAGGAGCCCGACATGGAGCTCGTCCAGCTCCAGATCAACTATCTCGACTGGGAGGACGAGAAGGTGCAGGCCAAGCGCCTTTATGAGATAGCCCGCGCGCACGGCAAGCCCATCTCCGTCATGGAGCCCTGCAAGGGCGGCTGGCTCTCCGGCGACGATTCCGAGGCGGGGCAGATCCTGCTCCCGGCCAATCCCGAAGTCTCCGTCGCCTCGTGGGCATTCCGCTTCGTCGCTGGCCTCGAGGGGATATACGTCATCCTCTCCGGCATGGGCAACGTCGAGCAGGTCGAGGACAACGTCAAGACCTTCCTCAACTTCAAGCCCCTCACCGAGGAAGAGCGCGCGCTCACGCTGAAGGTCGTCGAGCGCATCAAGGCCGTGCCGCGCATCCCCTGCACGCAGTGCTCCTACTGCACGCGCGGCTGCCCGAAAAAGCTGCCCATTCCTCTCTACATGCGCCATTACAACAACCTCATTACGTATAAGGTGCCCGACAGCTCGCGCCATCTCTATCATATGATGATAAAGCCCGAGACGATGGCCGCCAACTGCATCGGCTGCAAGTCCTGCGAGGCGCTCTGCCCGCAGCACATCGAGATAACGAAATATATCCAGGAAGTCAAGAAGCTTCTTGAAGACTGAACGGACGCGATAAAACGGGGGGATAACCATGGCCAGAGGAAAGCATGAAATGAGAGGTCAGACGAAGCCGGGACTTATCATCCTCGCAATCGTCATCCTGCTCGCGATAATCGCCGCCGTCGTCCTATTGGCGACCGGGGCGTTCAAAAAAGCGCCCGAACCGGTCCCGACTCCGACCCCGACCGCGACTGCGGAGCCGACTCCCGCGCCGACTCCGACCCCGACGCCTGAGCCGACCCCGGAGCCCACTCCGGAACCGACCCCGGAGCCGACGCCTGAGCCCACTCCCGAGCCGACGCCTGAGCCCGTGAGCTACCCGACCCAGGCCTACGACATCCTTGAGGGCATGACGCTGCGCGAAAAGGTCTGCCAGCTCATCATCGTCAAGCCGAGCGACATCACGGGCGTCAGCCCCGTCACCGTAGGCGGCGAGACGACGCGCAGGGCGCTCGAGCAGTACCCCGTCGGCGGCCTTTACTACGATACCTCGAACCTGGTCAACAAGGATCAGGTCAAGGCCATGCTCAAGAATACGCAGAACTTCGTCGAGATCCCGCTGCTCTTCTGCACTGACGAGGAGGGCGGCCGCGTGACGCGCCTTATGGGCACCGTCGGCACGACGCGCATCGAGGCCATGCTCAAGTTCAAGGACGACGGCCCCGAGAAGGCCCGCTCCAATGCGCAGACCATAGCCTCCGACATGAGCGCGCTCGGCTTCAATCTCAACTTCGCGCCCGTGGCCGACGTCTGGTCCAATCCCGACAATACGGTCATCGGCGACCGCGCGTACAGCGATGATTTCGATCAGGCCGCGCTGCTCGTCCCCGCCGCGGTGGAGGGCTTCCACGCGGGCGGCGTGGGCTGCACGCTCAAGCATTTCCCGGGCCACGGCGACACCGCCGCCGATACGCACTACGGCTCGGCGTACATCTATAAGACCCTAGACGAGCTGCGTGCAAACGAGCTCAAGCCCTTCCAGGCGGGCATCGACGCGGGCGCAGACGCCGTCATGATGGGCCATCTCATCGTCAAGGACGTCTCCGAAGAGCCGGCGCTCTTTTCCGCCGATATCGTGACGGGGCTTCTCCGGCGCGAGATGGGCTTCAAGGGCGTCGTCCTGACGGACGCTCTGCAGATGAAGGCGCTGACCGACCACTACGGGGAGGAGGACATAGCCGTCAAGGCCATTTCCGCCGGCGTGGATATGCTGCTCTGTCCCGCGACTCCCGATAAGACGATAAACGCGATAATCAAGGCCGTCGAAAACGGCAACCTGACGGAGGAGCGCATCAACGAGAGCGTTCTGCGCATCCTCACGATGAAGATCAACAGAGGCATAATCGCCGCAGACTGACAAAAAGGGGGAAGCTGAAATGAAGAAGGCCATAGCCTTGCTTTGCGTGTTCGCGCTGCTGCTCTCGCTGAGCGCCTGCGGGCCGCTGGAGAAGATAGTGCAGCTCGTCAGGCCCTCCGAAGAGCCGGAGCCGACCGCGACAGCCGCGCCGGAGCCCACGCGCGCTCCGAAGCCGACCGAAACTCCCGCCCCGACCAAGACTCCGAAGCCTTCCCACGAACCGAAGCCTACGCCGACCCCGGAGCCCGTCGTCGACGACAGACCTCTCCTTGAGCGCATATGCGGGACGTATATCATCAATCCCCAGTCCGAGGAGGAGACCCAGCTCGACATCTACACCGTCGGTGGAAAGCTCATGGCCGAGTATTCCGGGGTATACAGCTTCTGGGGCGAGGAGCTCTTCCCGTTTGACGACAATGAGCTCGACGACACGGAGGCCGACTCCATCGATCTCTTGGCCCTGCCCTACGACGGCAACTCCTTTACGGGCTCTTATGAGGGATTCTCCTTCCCGCGCACGCTGACGCTGAGCGACGGCGGCATAGTCCTCAGCCGGGAGGGCGAGCCCGACGCCTTTTATGAGAGGATAGAGCCCTACGACGACGTGGGCTATCTGCGCGAGTACCTTGAGGGCGAGCAGGGCCCGGTCCCGACCGGAAGCTGGCGCGGCGACTACTACGACGATGAGTTCGACTACCATACCGTTTATCTGGAGCTGAACGATGACGGGACGATGTATTTCCTCGACCGCGACGAGACGGATATCCCGAGGATAATGCACGGAGTCTACTCCTCCGAAGACAACGGCGACGGCACCTTTGACCTGACCTATATGATGACAGAGCGCGCCAACTACAAGATGCCGCATTTCGGCTACTTCGTTCTGGAAAAGGACGGCGGGGTCATGTATCTCTCCGATCCGGACGAGAGCGAGACCGACCTGGCGGGCGCGGCGCTCGGCCTCGCGGCCTGCGGAGCGGGCGCTCTTCCCGATGCGCAGCCCTACGTCGAGAACGTGACCGGCGGCGACGCCGTCTATGAGGATATCGACTGCGACGGCGCGGACGAGGAGATCTATTTCGAGATCGAGACCGACGATAACGGCGATATCTCCTGCATCACCGTCTACGTCGACGGCTACGGAGAAGCGGTCAACATCACGGCCTACGGCGCCAACGTCTACTTCATGTATACCGGCAGGGCCGGCCGGAACTATCTTTACTTCGAGTGCTTCCTCGACAACGATTACAGAGACATACTCATTTATTCGCTCGACAGCGACGCCGCGAGGTTCGCGGGCGAGTTCTTCGGAGGCTTCTCTGAAGAGCCGACCGACCCGTACCTCTTCTTCCTGTCCGCCAGATCGCAGATCCTGAGCACTTCGACGGTCTGGAAGCCCTTCCGGGTGGGCGCCTTCGGGCTGCCGGAGGCTCTCGATACGGCCTATTTCGTCGAAGACGGCGTCACGCTGACCATAAAGCGCGACTACGAGACCTGGACGGTCGACATGGAGACCGGCGAGCTCATAGATTACGCGACCATACCCGCAGGCACGGAGCTCACCCAGTTCGCGACGGACAACAAGTATTACTGCGATCTCCGCACAGACGACACGTGCTACCGCATCTGGGTCAACACGGACGGCGGCTGGCCGCAGACTATCGAAGGGACGCCCATCGACGAGTTTTTCGACGGCCTATTCTTCGCCGGATGACGAGTATCAAAAAAGCTCCGTTCCTCGTTTGAGGAACGGAGCTTTTTTTCTGCGATCTAAGTCAGATGCGATATCCGCTTCTGCCAGCCGCCCTTCGCGTAGTATATGACGAAGGCGACGTCCGTGACGATCCAGGATATCGGGTAGGAGAGACAGACCGTCAGCAGCGTCGGGAAGAAGCGGAAAGCTATCACTATCCAGACGACGCGCAGCAGGCATATGCCCAGCCCGCAGATGACGACCGGGACGACCGAGTCGCCGACGCCGCGAAGGACGCCCGAGAGTATCTCGATGAACGTCCATGTGAAGTAAGCGGGGACTATGTAGAGCATGACGAGCCATGTCGTATCGACGACGGCCCTGTCGTTGGTGAAGACGGGAAGGACGGGCCTTCCTATCGCGAGCAGCAGGAGCGAGAATGCGACCGTGACCGCCGTAAAGATCTTCAGACTGAGGGAAGTTCCGGCCTTGACCCTGTCCATGCGGCCCGCGCCGCAGTTTTGCGCCGCGAAGTTCATGACGGCCGTTCCCGCGGCGTTCGCGCAGGCCCAGTAGAAGCCGTCTATCTTGCCCGAGAGCGACCAGGAGGCGACGACGGTCGTACCGAGCAGGTTTACATAAACCTGCAAGATCATGTTTGAGACGTTGTACATCGAGGCCTGCAGCGCCGCGGGGACGCCTATGTGCATCATACGCCTGAGCAGCCGCCCGTCGAAGCGTATCTCCCGCAGGCTGATGCGGTACGGCTCGCGCGAGCGCATGAGCTTTATCGTCGCGAGCGTCGCGCAGATGACCTGCGACATGACGGTCGCGACGGCGACGCCGATAACGCCGAGCCGGAAGACGACTACGAAGACGAGGTCGAGCGCGATATTCGATACGCAGCTTATCAGCAGGTAGATGAAGGGGCTTCGCGAATCGCCGACGGCGCGGAGTATGCCGGCCTCGATATTATAAAGCAGCAGCGGGACGACGCCCGCAAAGACGATGCGCAGATAAGTGCTCGCGGAGGCTATCGTGTCCTCCGGGGTATGCAGCAGGCGCAGTAAGGCGGGCGTGAAGATGAGGCCTATCGCCGTCAGTCCGGCGCCCGCGGCTAGGCAGAAGGCTACGGAGGTCCCCGTCGCCCGG
>JAEEGJ010028523.1_pt1 | contig 11095 bp, 6 predicted proteins | sample 8958761 | NCBI WGS metagenome assembly JAEEGJ01 (sample SAMN16246546, study PRJNA631951) | gut metagenome | biome: gut microbiome; feature: rumen; material: RS-attached | host: Bos | place: Iran: Karaj | collected 2018-10
TATACGATGCTGTATTGGGCTTGAAGGCGATTCTTTCATATTCGGTGTTTGAAGACAGTGATGCGATCGTAAAAAGTGTAAAGCTTGTTAATGAATCTGACAAATGTGTCACAATAATCAGGCTCCTCAGCAGCTGCCTTGATCTTGATAAGGGAGTATGGGGAGAGGAAAAACCCGATGTCATTACTTTATCCGGAACCTGGGCAAGGGAAAGACATATCGACAGAAGGAGTCTTTCGAGAGGAAGCGTTGAAGTATATTCAACAAGGGGAGAAACCTCGCATCAGTTCCGGCCTTTTATGGTGCTTTGTGACAAGAATGCCGGTAATGATCACGGCAAGGTCTATGCCCAGACTCTTATCTGGTCGGGGAATTTTATCTGCGGTTCATCCATGGATCAGTTTGACAATACAAGATCTTATATCGGGATAAATCCCGAGCATTTTGCGTGGGGTCTTAAATCCGGTGAAAGCTTTCAGGCTCCCGAAGCGGTGCTTGTTTATACGGAAAAAGGCTTCGATGAAATGAGCCGTATTTTCCATGACCTGTTCAGAAGTCATCTTATCCGCAGTCCGTATCTGCATAAGGAAAGACCGGTTCTTATCAACAACTGGGAAGCTACGTATTTTGATTTTGATACCGAAAAGCTTTTAAATATCGCATCTGAAGCGAAAAAGTGCGGTATTGAGATGCTTGTCATGGATGACGGATGGTTTGGCGTAAGAAATGACGACAATTCATCTCTCGGTGACTGGACCGTTAATGAGGAAAAGCTTCCGGGAGGACTTAAGGTTTTATCCGATAAGCTGGAAGAGATCGGTATGAAGTTCGGAATCTGGTTTGAGCCGGAGATGATATCGCCTGACTCGGATCTCTACCGTGCGCATCCCGATTGGGCTATAGCCGTACCCGGCAGAAAGCCCTGCAGGATGAGGAATCAGTATGTGCTTGATATCACAAGAAGCGAAGTACGTGATCATGTGTATAAGTGCGTATCAGATATCCTTAAGAGTGCGAAGATATCGTATGTGAAGTGGGATATGAACAGACAGCTTTCCGACCTTGGAAGTGAAGGATTGGAGCCCGGTTCCATGGGCAGATTGTCTTACCTTTATACTGTAGCGGTTTACGATCTTCAGGGAAGGCTCCTTGAAGAATTCCCGGATCTCCTCCTTGAGAATTGTTCCGGCGGAGGAGCAAGGTTCGACGGAGGAATGCTTTTTTATTCGCCTCAGATCTGGTGCTCCGACGATACGGATGCATATGAGAGGTTATCCATTCAGGCAGGAACGGAGATGCTGTATCCCCTAAGCTCTACGGGAGCCCATGTGTCAGCTTCTCCCAATCACATCACGGGCAGAAGCATGCCCTTTGACGTGAGAGGTGCAGTGGCTCTTTCCGGAACTTTCGGATATGAACTTGATATTACCAAGATACCGGAGGAAGAAAGAGGAGCTATCCCGGAACAGGTAGAGATATATCACAGATACGGAGAAATTGTCCGCGAAGGTGATTATTTCCGCATAGCCTCTGAGGCGGAAACAGGCTGTTATGATGCATGGATGTCTGTACTTAAGGATGGCAGCAGAGCACTTCTTACATATGTCCAGTGCAGAGCATATCCTAACGGCAAAGGCAGATGCGTTAAGCTTAAAGGACTGGATCCGGATGGAGTATATGAACTTAAGCTTATAGGTTCCGAAAGGGAGGATTCTCTCTTCTGCGGAAGGGATAAAAAGAAAGCATGGGAGGCCCTTGCACCCGGAACACTCAGCGGAAGCACTCTCATGAATGCGGGGGTCATACTTCCGCTCCTTCCCGGAGATTATGCTCAGATGATGTTTGAAATAAAAAGACTTGCGTAAGAAACGTTTTTTGCTTAAAATGATTTTGTTGACAAAGGCGCCAATTCAATAGATTGGCGTCTTATTTTTTTTGAGAGGAGAACAAAAAGTGCAGCTGATAGAAAATGTTAATTCGGCCGTAAACGATTTTGTGTGGGGACTCCCGATGCTGGTGCTTCTTGTGGGAACCGGCATTCTCATGACCGTGCTTACCGGATTTTTCCAGATAAGCCGTATCGGTCATTGGTTCAAAAACACACTTGGGGGAATATTCGGAAACAAACATGTAACTGCGCATACCGAAAGCCACGATCGCCAGATAAGCCAGTTCCAGAGTCTTTGTACCGCTCTTGCGGCAACCATCGGAACCGGTAATATCGCGGGTGTCGCTGCGGCTCTTGCATCAGGAGGACCGGGTGCGATCTTCTGGATGTGGATCGTTGCATTTTTCGGGATGATGACCAATTACTCCGAAAATGTACTCGGTATCTATTATAGAAGAAAGAATTCCGAGGGAGAGTGGTGCGGGGGCGCCATGTATTATCTCAAGGACGGTCTCGGCTCCAAGAAGGGCTGCAAACAGATCGGTGCGGTTCTTGCCGTTCTTTTCAGCATTTTCTGCGTCATTGCTTCATTCGGAATCGGAAATATGAGCCAGATCAATTCCATCGCGGTCAATCTCAATTCCGTATTCAAGATTCCTTATGTTATGACGGGCGGAATCCTGATGATCTTTGCAGGACTGGTTATCGTAGGCGGACTTAAGAGAATCGCCAGTGTAACCGAGAAGCTTGTTCCCGTTATGGCGGTTTTGTATGTAATCGGATGTATCGTTATCGTATGCGCCAATATCTCACTTGTGGGTCCTGCATTCACAGCGATCTTCAAGGGTGCATTTGCCATGAAGGCTGTAGGCGGCGGTATCGTAGGAAGCGGTGTAAAGATGGCTGTCACCTGGGGTATGAAAAGAGGTGTCTTCTCCAATGAAGCAGGCTTAGGTTCTTCGGTTATGGTTCACTCGGCATCCAATGTTAAAGAGCCTGTAAGACAGGGTATGTGGGGAATCTTCGAAGTATTTGCCGACACCATCGTTGTTTGCACTCTCACCGCACTTGCTGTTCTTTCATCAGGAGTAATGAATCTGGAAACGGGCGAGATGATCTCAACATCCGAAAAGACTGCTCTTGTTGCGGAAGCTTTCTCCGGAACTTTAGGTGTGGCAGGAGGCTGGTTCATAGCTATAGCGATCACTCTTTTTGCATTTTCCACCGTACTGGGATGGAGCGTATACGGCAGTAAGGCATTCGAGTATCTCTTCGGAACCAAGGCCATGTTTGCGTACAAGATCGTATTTGTGGTTTTCGTCATCATCGGTGCGACCATGGATCTTTCTCTGGCCTGGGATCTTTCCGATACCTTCAACGGTCTTATGGCAATGCCTAACCTTATCGGTGTTGTGGTGCTCAGCGGAACGGTAATGAAGATCACGCGTAATTATATTGACCGTGTTATCAAAGGCAAGGATGTAAAACCCATGTATTCCGCACTTCCCGAGGTTCAGAAAGAACAGGAAGAACGTACGGATGACGTTCAGTGATTTGCTGGTTTTTTTTACTGAAATAATATAAAATAAAGGTGCGGAAACCCTTTTCGGTGACGCGCCTTTTTATTTTCAAAAGACATATGTGAAAGAGTGGACCGGTTATGAGTAATTACAACATTTCATATGAAGTGGCCTCGGTTTTTTTCATGGTCATATCCATAGCCTGTCTGGTGATGATGAGAAGATCCAGAACAGAGAGATATAAGAAGTTTTTGATCCTTATGATCACCATACTGTGCGGACTCATCTTTGATATTCTCGGTGCAGTATCCATAGCGGTTCCGGAATACTTCAATCGGACGGCAGCCCTCATTATCAATAATATCTATTTCTTCTTCGCGGCTTTCGCCGGATATGCTTACCTCAGATATGCCGAGGCTTTTGTCGGAGAACAGAATAATTTTGACAAAGTGATGATCAAAGTGAATATGGCACTTATGATCGTATATGCAGCGGTGCTGGTCATCAATATGCGCTCGGGATGGATATTCTATCTGGGAGATAATAATGTTTACAATTTCGGACCCATGCACTTTCTGTGCTATATCCCGACTTTCTATTTTATAGTCTATGCTCTTGTTTATGCCCTCATGCACTATAAGAGCCTGAATCTTCGTGAGATGATATCTCTTTCGGGCTTTATCTTTATCACGGTCGGAACGATCTTTCAGGCACTTGTCGTACCCGAAACGCTGCTTGTTTTCTTTTTCGGGACGCTGGGAGTAATGATCATTCTGCTCTTTGTGGAGACTCCCGATTATGCCCACCTTCAGGAGACTTTGAGAGAGCTGGACGCTTGCAGGATCGAAGCTGAGAAGGCAAAGAGGATTAAGAGCGAATTCCTTACATCCGTATCGAGAGATATTAAAACTCCCATGAGTACGGTCCTTGGAATGGATGAGCTGATCTTAAGGGAGAGCAAGGACGAGTATATAACCGGTTATGCCAGGGATATCGAAAGTGCCGGACTTACTCTTATGGAAACCATTAACAAGATTCTTGATTATGCGGATATCGAGACCGGAAAGCTCGATGTCGTAAATGCTCCTTATAGAGTATCTTCCCTTGTGAAGGATGTATATCAGACATGTCTGTTCAGGGCGGATGAGAAAGGGCTCAGGCTTAACTGCGATGTGGGCAGCCTAGTGCCTGAGATACTGGTGGGTGACGTTGTAAGGATCAGACAGATAATGCTCAACCTGATCGGAAATGCCATCAAATATACTTCCACCGGAGGTGTAAGCCTCTATGTCGGATCCTCTGCACTTGACGGAAAGAGCATCAGGCTTGAGATCGAGATTACCGATACAGGAAGAGGTATCAAGGAGGAGGAGCTCGGTAAAGTCTTCGGAACCTTCGATCGTCTGGGTGATACCAGATCCAGAGCGGGTGACGGTGTCGGACTGGGACTTGCCATAGTATCCAAGCTTACCGATATGATGAACGGTGAAGTCACTGTTGAGAGTAAGTATGGTGAAGGATCCGTTTTTACTGTTAAGATACCTCAGAAGATAGCAGAGCAGTCCGATCTGATCAATGAGGATGTTGATAATCCCTCGTACGGAGAGAAGGCTCATGAGGGGCCTCTTTTCAAAGCTCCCGAGGCCAAGGTTCTCATAGTTGATGATAATGATATCAACCGTGTTCTCGAAGCGATGCTCCTCAAGGAAACGAGCGTTATAACTCATCAGGTATCCGGCGGAAAACAGATGCTGGAGGAACTTACCAGAACAAGCTATGACGTGGTCCTTCTCGATCACATCATGCCTGATATGGACGGAGTCGAAGCCCTGAGACGTGCAAGACAGATAGAAAGAGTAAAGAACGCAAGCACGTCTTTCATCGCCATAACTGCCAATGCACTTTCAGGTGCAAGAGAAGAATACCTGAGACAGGGCTTTGATGATTTCGTATCCAAGCCGGTAAACGGAAGACGCCTTGAAGAAGCGGTCATGAACCTGCTTGACGACAATCTGATCACAGAGAGAAACGATATGTGATTTTGCCGAAAAAAGTACCCTAAAAATCGTATTATTTACAATAGATATAATCCCCCCGGTTGTGTGATAATGATCGGGGGGAATTCTATATATTTTTTAGGGGACAAAATGTATCGAGTTTACTACCTGGATGTTGCAGCAATTTTTGTACTGTCAGCGCTCTTAGCGTCACTTATCTTCAGAAGAATGAACAGGGGACGTGATAATCAGGCGTTTGTTAAGTATGTCGTTATTCTTCTTGTTCTGTCTGTTACCGATGTTTTAAGATCGGCTCCATTACGTTTTCTTCATCCTCTTTCGGATTCGATTCTATTCAGAGAGATCGTATGCAGTATCTATAATTTTCTGAATGTTATCAGCTATGCAATGTATATTCATATGGTCGGAAGAATGACCGGGACTTTTCGCAGAATAGTGCGGACTCCGTTCTATGCGATCTGCTATGGATTACCCGTTGTTGCAGAGCTTGTTATTCTCGCGATCAATTTCCGAACTCATATATTGTTTGATTACACAAGATCGGGCATTGACGTCCAGTACAACAGAGGTCCTTATCTGTGGATGGTCATCGCTATCGGATATTACTATGTGTTCTTTGCATTCATTCTTATTACCCATTGTTTCTTACATAAGAGCCTGGATAAGGTTAAATATGCAGCGATGATGGTGGTATTTCCCATCAATATCATCGCATTCAATGTTCAGATGATTCATCCCGAAATATTGGCGCAGATGTTCGGATTTGCGATAACGGCCCTTGTGCTCAGTTTCTTTGTCATCAGTCCCGAAGAGAATGTTGATATGGAGACAGGGGCGAGGTCTTACACCGCGTTCAGAAGAGCAGCCAGAAATCTTTATGAAGCGAAAGATGACGCTTATGTCATGTTCGGCAAACTTCAAAACATTGCATCCATCAGGGCTACTCTCGGATATGAGATGTATATAGATCTTCTGAAGGCAATCTCCGATAATTTCTACGATATGCTGAAGGACTATCGCAGCGATGATATTAATCTGTATTACCTTAAGAATGGATTGTTCGCATATGTGGTCCGTGGAAAGTATCATTTGGATGAGATCGAGAAAACTGCGGGAGAGATGATCCCCAAATTAAGAGATCTCTTCGTTGTTGACGGTATCAGACTGAAACTGGATTTTGCCATATGCGGAGTTGTTATTCCCAATGAGATCAGCAATGATAAGCAGCTGGTAAAGCTGTCCGAAACATTTGACAGTGCCGTTCCTCTGAATAAATACGTAAGATATTCGGAGATGGCTCCGGAGAAGGATTTCGTTGTTAAGAATAATCTGGACAGGATCATAACCGATGCCATCAAGAACAACAGGTTCGAGATGTATTACCAGCCCATCTATTCAACCAAGGATGATAAGTTTGTATCTGCGGAAGCACTTATCAGACTTAAGGATGAACAGCTCGGATTCATCTCCCCGGCACTGTTTATCCCTGCGGCCGAGAAGAGCGGAAGCATTCTGCAGATAGGTGAATTTGTGATCAAGGATGTCTGCAGATTTATATCGGAAGGAGATATCGCAAACACAGGTATCAAATTCGTGGAAGTAAACCTCTCAGTCGTTCAGTGCATGCAGTCTAACATGGCGGATAAGATCAAGGATATCCTTGATGAGTATAAGATCAATCCGGACAGGATCAACTTTGAGATTACGGAGACTGCTTCGGATTATCTGGGAGATGCGGTTCTCAGGACCATGAGGGATATCACTACAAACGGTAACGGCTTTTCTCTTGACGATTACGGATCCGGATATTCGAATCTAAGCCGTGTCATGAGCTTCCCCTACAGGATCATCAAGCTTGATAAATCTCTTGTAGACGGACTTGTAGACAACAGAAGCTATGATATAATGAGACAGACCATCAGCCTGCTTAAAAGTCTCGGTGCCGAGATAGTTGTTGAAGGCGTCGAAGATGAAGAGAAGGCAATGTGGTTTTCGGATATGGGATGTGAATACATCCAGGGTTACTATTATGCCAAGCCTATGCCGGAGCATGAGTTTATGGCGTTTTGCAAAAGCTCCGCTGTAGGTTAAATATATAGGCGGCTGAGGAGGATTTACAGATTATGGTTTTTTATTATCGGAACTACCCTTATTCTACTAAGGCAACACTCATTTCTGTTTTGGCCAATATTGGTGGATATCTTGCCGGAATCGGCGCAGTCGTTGCGGTTGCCATGATCGAGAACAAAGTACTCGGTGTTGCACTTTGCGTTGTACTCGCAGCACTTGCTTTATTTCTGTTTATTTATGTAGGCAGGAAGCTTACCGATCAGCTAAATGAGAAGTGGGCAGAGGAAAACATCAGGACGAAAGCGGGAGTTGCTTTCCAGTATGTTATGGCGCATCCCGATGAGTATGACAGGATTGCATCCATTAATCCCGAATTTGCCCAGAAGTATGAGATGGGTGAAAAAGGAAGACCCGTAAGAAGAAAATAAGTAATTGACGATATAGAAAAGGAAACGGTTCTTCCGGCACTTGGGTTATGTGCCGGGAGAACCGTTTCCTTTTACTATTGATAATCGGACATAAAATATGGTATGTGAAATTATATGGGTATATGAAATATGTAAGGTGGTACTCGGAATGAAAAAAATATCGATAATTCTTACATTGCTTATATTTCTATGCGGATGCGTGAGTGAAGCCGATACTCAGGTCACGGATCCTCCGATTGTCGGTAATCAAATATCCGTAATCACGGATGATCCTTTAAAAAAAGCATCGGATTATATATTGTCTGATGCGGATTACTGCAAGATTGTTCTCGGTGAGAGCTATGTTGCCTATATCACGACCGACAACAGAGTTTATTATGTGATGAATTATGGCGGCGGTGCTGTGGATTACGGATATTTACCCGGCGTTGAAAATGTGAATGCAATCTTCAGAAACGGATGGCAGATTTTTATGCTTGATGACTCGGGTACAGTCAGTGCTTTCGATGTTTTTTGCGGAGAAAGTATAGATCATTACGAAGAAATGATCGGTCCTTTCTACGATGAACTTAGTAGATGTAACGGACATGTAGAGGACATGTATTTTACATCACCCGATTGCTGGGCTATACGTTCTGACGGCAAGTGGGTATGCTCTGACACTTTGGATTGGATCGATTGGTCAAAGGTAGTTCAGATAGCGTACAATGACTCTGATTCAATACCGGAAATTGCACTTTACAGTGACGGTAAGGTTTATCTGAACCCTGTTGAACAGACCTATGATAATAACCTCTATTCCAAGACGGAAAGCTGGGCAGATGTAGCTCATATAGCGGACGGACTTGCCCCCTTCGGACTGACCGAAGACGGAAGACTGCTCACAGTATCGAACGCATATTACCTTGCTTCCGATATAAATAACTGGAATAACATTATCCAAATATCGGCACAGCTATATATTACCGCAGGGTTAAAAGATGACGGAACCGTAGCAGTTGAAGTATATGAACAAACTCCACAATATGAGGATGCCGAGAATTGGACGAATGTCAGATATTTACAAGTTACACCATTTTTCATATTCGGCGTGACGGGTGAAGGACGTTTTCTTTATACGGAATCGTCAGGTACGGATGGCATAGTCAGATGGATGGACAGGAATGAATATCCCTGCTCAATGCTTGCGGCTTGTTATATGGCGGATAGTGAGCTTGATGCCATTAAAGCCGATAACGTGATTAAACCTGAGAATGTCACCGAGCTGAGCTTCGGAGATGGTGATATTGATATGTCATCATTTGCAAAGGCTGATGACGTTATCACATATACCGGAGATTTTGACGGAGACGGTGCAGATGACGTTCTGACCGTGGATTATTCCGCTATAGTAAATGATACACAGGGAATAGGGAACATTTATTTAACCGCAGCTGACGGAACAGAATATTGGAGAAGCATGTTTGCTCTGCCCAGTGCGGGGTGGAAAAGCTACTATGTTACGAAAATTGAAGGAAGATCTTATCTGATATATTATTATCCGCCCAGAGCTATGCAGGGACAGCTTTTTTATTCATGCATGATCTTCACATTCGGTTCCGATGGGAAGATGGCCCTCTATGACGAATTCGGAGGGAGAACCGAAGAAGGTGTGGACGAATTCACCGACAGATCGGGAATGTATCTGTCTAATGCAGTACATCTGGTATCTACGTATGACGGTGAACTGATAACGTTTTGAGTGGAATAAGACAGTTAAGCGAACCGGTTCCGTATGGAACCGGTTTTGTGTTGCGACTTAGCTAAAAAACGGGTAAAATCAAGTTAATTATTCTAAACCGAGTGTGAGGTGGGTAGCATGTCAAAAAAAGTTACAATGTCTGATATTGCAGCAGAGCTGGGGATCAGTACGGTAACTGTTTCCAAAGCTTTATCGGGACAAAAAGGCGTAAGCGAAGAAATGCGCCGCCGCATTATGGATATTGCCGAAGAGAGAGGCTATCAAAAATCATTTCAGACCAAGGAAAATGAGAGTTTTAAGATAGGTGTATTAATAGCCGCAAGATATCTGGGGAATGTGGATTCTTTTTATGGTCATATGTATCAGATCTTTTCGGCCAAGGCGGCACGAATGGGCTGCTTTACCATGCTTGAAGTGTTAAGCGATGACGATGAGAATGATCTTGCTTATCCCAAACTTATCGGTGACGGAAATGTGGATGCGGTGGTGATAATGGGAGCGCTCAATGAGAATTATCTGTTGATGCTGGATGAGCAGCTTCAAACCCCGACGTTCTACATGGATTTTTCGGATAAGAAGTATAAAAAGGATTCTGTTATATCCGGAAGTTATTACGGTGCATACATCCTGACAAACTATCTTTTTGATAATGGTCACAAAGATATAGGATATGTCGGAACCGTGCTTGCCACACCGTCCATCACCGACAGATATCTGGGATATACCAGAGCACTTATGGAACATGGACTCCAGGTCAGGCCGGAATGGGTTCTGGATGACAGAGGCCTTGGCAGAGGAAGCATAGATGTGGAAAAATACGTTAAACTTCCCCAAAAGATGCCTACCGCATTTGTTTGCAACTGCGATATTTCTGCGATCCGCTTTATAAATTACCTGAAGGAAAAAGGATATAAAGTTCCTCAGGATGTATCGGTGGTCGGATATGATGATTTCGTATACTCCGGCGGCAGTGATGATCTGGGAATTACAACTTACAAAGTCGATATGGATGAGATGGTCCGCAGGACCATGAAAAGAATACTCCACACTTTGAGGGGGGAAGAGTACAGAGGAGGCCTGAGTATAGTAGAAGGCGAACTCATCGAAAGAGACAGCGTTAAAAAAATACTCTGAAAGTAATATATAAATTAATAGACCTTGAGCATCTTGCAATGGAAATAATAACCAAATGCAAGATGCTCTTTTTGTTTGTTAGGTAGAAATTAGGTAAAAAATAAGCTAACGCTTGACTAATAAGAATAATAAAATATAATTATTATTAGCTAAAAAGTAATTTATTAGCTAAAAAATGGCGTATTTCCAAGGAGGACATTATGACTAAGAAAAAGGTATTGTCACTGTTAACTGCAGTAGCCATGCCAGTTACAACCATGGGGTGTGGGGCAACTTCCGACACTGTAAGTACCCCG
>JAEEGJ010028524.1_pt1 | contig 11095 bp, 11 predicted proteins | sample 8958761 | NCBI WGS metagenome assembly JAEEGJ01 (sample SAMN16246546, study PRJNA631951) | gut metagenome | biome: gut microbiome; feature: rumen; material: RS-attached | host: Bos | place: Iran: Karaj | collected 2018-10
GGAGACAAACCTCAGTATACCGTCTTTTTCAAAGCACGTGATGCGGATGCGATATCCCAGGTCATCAAGGAAGTTACGAACAAGCAAAAAGCCAGAACGAAGGATCCTAACATAAAGAAAGAGAGCATTCTCGATAAGCTCAAGAAGTTCAAAGAGATCGTAGCGAAGATTCCTCATCCGGTAAGAGAAAAGTTCAAGGAGAAGGAGCTATGAAGAAAGACTATAAAAAGCTTCTGATCCTGAATATCCCTTATATCGTGATAGGAGCGGTATCTACGAACTTTGGCGAGACTTTCAGACTTGCAGCCGGAACTAATGTATCCGAGAAGATTCAAAGCGCAATACTTGACGGGTGCTTTTCAAGAGCGTTTGCAAATCCGCTTCCGAGTCTGCATCCCGTAGATATCTGCGTTGGCATTGCAGCTGGGATTATCCTGAAGCTTGCCGTTTACATCAAGGGAAAGAATGCCAAGAAGTTCAGGCACGGTTATGAATATGGTTCAGCTCGCTGGGGAACAGCCAAGGACATCGAGCCTTTCATAGATCCTGTGTTTGAAAACAACGTGATACTTTCAAAGACTGAGCGCCTTACGATGGAAAGCAGACCAGCGGATCCAAGGTATGCCCGGAACAAGAATACAATGATCATAGGCGGATCCGGTTCGGGTAAAACCCGGAACTTTATTAAGCCGAACATCCTTCAGATGTCGAGTTCATATATCGTTACCGATCCGAAAGGACAATTGGTTTTTGAGACCGGCAAGTGTCTTCTTGACCACGGATACAGGCTGAAAGTGTTCAATACGATCAATTTTGCAAAGTCGATGCATTATAACCCCTTTGCATATATCCACAGTGAGAAGGACATATTAAAGCTTGTTACGGCACTTATTGCCAATACGAAAGGTGATGGTAAGAACCAGGATGAATTCTGGGAAAAAGCAGAGCGTTTGTTATATACCGCACTGATCGGATATATCCATTACGAAGCACCGGTGGAGGAACAGAACTTCTCGACACTCCTTGAAATGCTCAATGCGATGGAGGTAAGAGAAGATGACGAAGACTTCAAAAATGCTGTCGATATGATGTTCGATGACCTTGCAAAGAAAGATCCGGAACACTTTGCGGTCAGGCAATATGTTAAATTTAAGCTTGCTGCCGGAAAAACTTCAAAATCCATACTCGTGAGCTGTGGTGCGCGTTTGGCACCATTTGATATCAAGGAGCTTCGTGAGATCACATCCTACGATGAACTCGAACTTGATACGCTCGGAGATAAGAAGTCGGCACTTTTTCTTATCATGTCTGATACGGACGGAACGTTTAACTTCCTGATCAGTATGATATACACCCAGCTTTTTAATCTCCTTTGTGAGAAAGCAGATGATGTATATAACGGAAGACTACCAGTCCATGTAAGATGCCTTATAGACGAAGCAGCGAATATCGGGCAGATCCCGAACCTGGAAAAACTCATGGCAACTATCAGAAGCCGTGAGATATCAGCAGCACTTGTGCTTCAGACAAAATCACAGCTTAAGGCTATCTACAAAGACCATGCAGATACCATAATTGGTAACTGCGATTCAAAGGTATTTCTTGGCGGCTCCGAAGAATCAACTCTCAAGGATCTCAACTCCATTCTCGGAAAAGAGACAATAGATATGTATAACACCGGAGAGACGAGAGGGTTTCAACAGAGTTTCAGCATGAATTACCAGAAACTCGGCAGAGAACTTATGAGCCTCGATGAACTGGCCGTCATGGACGGAAATAAATGCATTGTGCAGATAAGAGGTGTAAGACCGTTCCTGTCGGATAAGTATGACCTGACGAAACATCCCATGTATCCGTACACTTCGGATGCGGATGAAAAGAACAGGTTCGATATCGGAAGATATCTTGATCACAATTTAATATTGAATCCCGATGACGAATATGAAGTCATCAAGTTACAAGAAGACTAAGGCTTTCCGAAAGGAGGGCCTATTTTAATGGAGGAAATTAATTATGGCATTTTTTCAGAGCGCAGTTGGCGTACTTCAGACACTTGTAATCGCACTTGGAGCCGGTCTCGGCATCTGGGGAGCTATCAACCTTATGGAGGGCTACGGAAACGATAATCCCGGAGCCAAGTCCCAGGGAATTAAGCAGCTTATGGCCGGAGGTGGTGTTGCTCTCATCGGAGTTTCGCTCGTTCCCCTTCTTGCCGGTTTGTTCTGATGACCGTTTTCGGAGGGGGTATCCTATACCCCCTCACTTTAAAAAGAAAGGAGGAGAAAATTGGATTATGTATTTGACTCCATCGATGAATGGCTGAAAGACTTTTTCATTACTTGCATAATGAACAACTTGTCGGATGTATTCAATGCGATCAATAACCGCGTAGGTGAGATAGCTAACCAGGTTGGACTGACACCGTCTGCATATTCCCCCGGTATCTTCAATATGATCACAAACCTATCAGAAAACGTGATCATGCCTATAGCCGGGATCTTGCTCACATTCATAGCATGTTATGAGCTGATCACATTGGTTACCGCACGTAACAACCTGATGCATTTCGATACGTTCGTTTTTTGGAAATGGATCTTCAAGACATTCGTAGCAGTCACTCTGATCACAAACACGATGAATATGACAATGGCGGTATTTGATGTAGCCCAACATGTTGTAAATGCATCCGGCGGTATCATTGCCGGAAGTACGGCGATAGATGATTCTGCGCTGGCTTCTCTTGAAACATCACTTGAAGCACTTGATAACGGATCTCTTATGATGATCTTCATGCAGTCATTCATCGTAAGGATAGCAGCCTACATCTTGAGCATACTGATCTTTGTCATAGTAAACGCAAGAATGATCGAGATATACCTTATGGTTTCTCTGGCACCGCTTCCCTTTGCAACATTTGGTAACAGAGAACAGAGCATGATCGGACAAAACTATTTGCGTTCACTCTTTGCTCTGGGCTTCCAGGGATTTCTCATCATGATATGTGTCGGAATATATGCACTGCTCATCCAGACAGTCACCTTTTCATCTGATATTGTTGGCTCCTTATGGGAGATTATCGGATATACGACACTACTTGCTTTTACGCTCTTTAAGACAGGAACTGTTGCAAAGAGTATCCTGCATGCACACTAAGAAAGGAAAACACATATGGCAGCATCATATATTGCCGTTCCCAGGGATCTTTCCCGGGTAAAGAGCAAAGTGATGTTCAATTTGACTAAGAGACAGCTCATTTGTTTCAGCATAGCGGTGGTCTTCGGGCTCCCCGCTTTTTTCTTGCTCAAAAGCATAGGAACTGTGACATTTGCAGCCGGAGGCATGATGGTGATCATGATGCCGTTCTTTTTTCTCGCTATGTATGAAAAGAATGGCAGGCCCCTCGAAGTCATATTGGGACATTTTATCGAAAGTTCTTATATACGGCCAAGGAAACGTCCGTACAAGACGGACAATAAGTATGAAGCATACACAAGGTATAAAGAGGCAGAAGACGAGATCTTATGCCTTTATATGTATGCGGATGCGATGAGAGAAGATATGAAAACGAAAGGAGGTGTAACAAGTCTTGATCAGCTTTTTTAAGAAGAAAAAGAAAGAGATCAAAATGCCGGCATTCTTAAATCCCATGCAGAAGCGTGAAGTGAAGATGATCATGGAACGAGCTGCAAATAACGATGGGGTTCCCCGGACAGCCCAGCAGAGCATACCTTTTGAGCATATGTACCGTAACGGTATCTGCAGGGTAAGCGAGGGCTTTTATTCCAAGACAATCGAATTCCTGGATATCAATTATCAGCTGGCGCTTCAGGAAGATAAGACAACGATATTCGAAGAGTGGTGTTCATTTCTTAACTTCTTCGATTCATCGGTAAGCTTTGAGCTTTCATTTATGAATATGGCGACAGATGCGGATGATTTCAGAAAGAGCATAGAGATACCTCACAAGAAAGACGGTTTTGATACAGTCCGTGATGAGTACAGCACCATGCTCTTTAACCAGATGGAAGCCGGTAACAACGGTCTTACCAAGACCAAGTACCTAACATTCGGGATCCGTGCGGATTCCGTAAAAGAAGCCAAGCCCCGTCTGATCCATATCGAGATGGATATTCTGAACAATTTCAAGAAGCTTGGAGTAACGGCAAGGACTCTTGATGGAAAAGAGCGGCTTGAACTTATGCACAGACAGCTCCATATGGGAGATTCGGAGAGGTTTTGCTTTGACTGGAGATATCTGACCGATACCGGCCTTACGGAAAAAGACTTCATAGCACCGAGTTCATTTGAATTCCCGGACGGAAAGACATTCAAGGTCGGGAGCATGTACGGAGCCATGAGCTTTCTTTCCATCGATGCATCCGATATCAGCGATATGCTGCTCGGAGATTTCCTGGATATGGAATCAAGCCAGATCGTTACGATGCATCTTAAGTCGGTAGACCAGAACGATGCAATCAAAAGGGTAAAGCATACCATTACGGAACTTGACCGAAGCAAGATAGAGGAGCAGAAGAAAGCGGTCAGAGCAGGATACGACATGGACATAATCCCCTCGGACCTTGCGACCTTCGGAAAAGATGCCAAGGCACTCCTTAAGGAACTCCAGTCTCAGAATGAGAGAATGTTCCTTCTGACATTTATCGTTATGAATACCGGAAAGACCAAGCAGGAACTTGAAAACAATGTCTTCCGTGCAAAATCCATTGCACAGAAGCATAACTGTAATCTGATTCGACTTGATTTCCAACAGGAAGACGGTCTTATGAGCACCCTACCCCTTGCGCAGAATCTCATAGACATTAAGCGCGGTATGACTACATCCAGCACTGCGATATTTGTTCCTTTCACAACTCAGGAACTGTTCCAGTCGGGAGATGAGAGCCTTTATTATGGTCTGAACGCTCTTTCCAATAACCTTATTATGGTGGACAGAAAACAGCTGAAGAACCCTAACGGACTTATCCTTGGAACTCCCGGTTCCGGTAAATCCTTTGCCGCAAAAAGAGAGATAGCTAATGCTTTCCTTGTTACGGACGATGATGTTATCATTTCGGATCCCGAAGCAGAGGATTCAGCCCTCGTTGACAGATTTGGAGGTCAGGTCATCAAGATCAGCCCCACATCGCAGCAGTTCATAAATCCCATGGATATCAATATGAACTATTCCGATGATGATAATCCCGTAGCGCTTAAGGCGGATTTCATCCTGTCTCTTTGTGAACTTATAGTTGGCGGAAAAGAAGGACTTGCACCTATCGAAAAGACTGTAATAGACAGATGCATCCATAGGATTTACGGAAAGTATTTCGAAGATCCGAGACCTGAGAAGATGCCGTTGCTCGAAGATCTTTATCACGAACTGTTAAAACAGAATGAACCGGAAGCAAGACATGTAGCCACAGCACTTGAGATATATGTATCCGGTTCACTTAATGTCTTTAATCACAGAACTAATGTCGATATCACAAACAGACTTGTCTGTTATGACATCAAGGATCTCGGAAAACAGCTCAAGAAGATCGGAATGCTCGTTGTTCAGGATCAGGTATGGGGTAGAGTTACCGAAAATCGTTCCCAGGGAAGATCCACCAGATATTACATGGACGAGATGCATTTGCTCCTCAGGGATGAACAGACTGCAGCTTATACCGTAGAGATCTGGAAGAGATTCAGAAAATGGGGCGGTATTCCCACGGGTATCACACAGAATGTCAAAGACCTCCTGGCATCAAAAGAAGTCGAGAACATCTTTGAAAACTCTGACTTTATCTACATGCTTAACCAGGCAGTCGGAGACAGGCAGATCCTTTCCAAACAGCTCAATATAAGTCCTCACCAGCTTTCCTATGTAACACACTCAGGAGCCGGCGAAGGTCTTATTTTTTACGGAAATGTGATACTGCCGTTTGTGGACAGATTCCCGACAGACATAGAACTTTACAAGATCATGACCACGAAGCTTTCTGAGGTTTCCCAGAATGAAGATACGGAGGTAGCAGGAGGTGAAGAGTTCGCAGAAACCAAAGCAGAAGAGTGATACTTATGCTTCGAAAATCAAAAAGACAAAAGGTGATCTTAAGAGCGGTTACAGCGGAAAACTCCATAAGAAGATTGCAGAGCCGGAAGAGGAATTATCCGATCATGACAAGCAAAAAAATCTAATGAAAAAAGAGATCCAGAGTAATGCCATTAGGGAACATTCCGTGGAAGCAGCACATGAGAGAGGATCTCTTTCAAAGAAGTTTATCGATAAGACCGAAGATATCCCCGGAATGATCGGTGAAGCTGTAAGCGAGAAGGCGGAATTTAATTTGGGAACGATCTTGCTGGTAGCGCTTTTCCTGTTGATGGTTCCCTCACTTTTCTCCGCACTCTCGTCATGCTCTTCTATGGCACAGTGCGGAAACGGAGCCATTATCGGAACAAGTTATACCGCAAAAGACGAAGACATCCTTGCCGTAGATGAAACCTACAGCAATATGGAATCAGATTTAAGATTGCGTATGTCGAGCATAAGCAGCGACTATCCCGGTTATGACGAATATGATACGGACATTGCCGATATCGGACACGGTTCATATAAGCTTGCTGCACTTCTTACGATACTATACGACGATTACAGTCAGTCCGCAGGTAACAATGCCCTTCAGGGCATCTTCGATGTTCAGTATGAATTTATGGTCTATGAAGAGATCCAGACACGCACCAGGACGGTAACGGAAAGCGAATGGGTATGGGATACTCCTACATCGGGACACACGGAAACCTCGACTCACGAAGAGGAATATGAATATAAGATCCTGCATGCCAGACTGACCAATGCCGGAATTGAGGCAGCCGTAGATGATGCCGGTCTTTCTGATGATGATCTTGAAAGATATAACCTTCTTGTAACGCTAAAGGGCAACAGACCCGAACTATTTGATTAGGAGGAACGCGTATGTACGAAAGACTTGAAAAACTCCGCGAGGAAGTATCACGCTGGAGAAGAAAACTTGAATATGACAAGGGAAAGCTTAAGGAAGCGGAAGATAAGCTGACTGCCGCAGAAAATGCGCAGATCAGTGCGGATGTCGGGGCACTTAATCTTACTCCCGAACAGCTTGCGGAATTCCTTAAGCAGGCAAAAAACGGAGGCTGTGCTCTTCAGAGTGCACCCCAGGTAACAAGATATGAAGAAACGGAGGAAGAAGAGGATGAGTAAAAATAGGTGCATCCCCAAATTTATCATTTATGCAGTGGTATTGACCGCTGCATTTTTTATTGTAATGAATCCCTTAAAGGTGCAGGCAAAACCTGCACCTGAAACTGAAACAGAAGAATCAGAAAAGCCGAAGCCCGAAGATGAGTCAGAAGATACTGATGCTGAAGCAACGTACGAAGCAGATTCCGAAGATACAGTAGATGATCCTGAAGAGTCGGAAGACGATTACGAGATTATAGATGTTCATTACGGACCTTTGACTCCCGAAGGAAATCTTGAACTTGTTGATGATTACGGTTCTCCCGAGGGTGAAGGAAAGCAGTTCATCACCGCTGTAACGAAGGACGGTCATTATTTCTATATCATCATTGACCGCGATGATCACGGAAATGAAAGCGTCCATTTCCTGAATCTGGTAGATGAAGCAGATCTCCTTGCCCTTATGGATGATGAGGAAAAAGAGGCATATCTCGAAGGAAATGATGAAGTCCCGGATGTAGAAACATCTGATGTATCCGGAAATGGAGAAGAGGCTCCCGAGGATGAACAGCCCAAGGAATCCGAAGCTTCCACAGACGATATGGCAAAAGCAAAATCTAAAGCCATCTTTGGTATCGGAATCCTGGTAGTCGGAATCATTGCATATTTTGTTTTCAAGAAAAAAGGTAATCCTGCACCCGTGAAGAAAACCTCAAAACTCGATGACGACTATGACGATGATTACGAAGATGATCTGACCGATGATCTTCTGAAAGAACTTGATGACGAACCTATTGAAGACAACAAGGAGGATAAGTGATATGAGCGATTATAACAAAGATGTATTTGATCCCAAGGCAGCCGCTGAAGCTCGTAAGGCAGAGATGGAGGGGATGTTTGCAACTGTTGATAACGGACTTAAGGAGATCTTTGAGGGCGGTAAGATCAGAGAGTATCTTGAGTTCTGTGCAAGACTTCCCAAGTATTCCGTGAACAACCAGCTTCTTATCATGAATGCAAAGCCCGATGCGACCACGTGTCAGACTTTTGAAAAGTGGAAGGAAGCCGGTAGGAGCGTTAAGAAGGGGGAGAAGGGTATCCGTATCATTTCTCCGGTTAAGGATACGAAATTCTTCAAGCCCGTCAGTACTTTTGATATCACCCAGACCGAAGGAGACGGAGTTCCTTCCCAGGGAGTATCCCATCTGATCGACAGTTCCGATAACTATGCAGAACTTCGCGGGATCATCAAGGAGTCCTTTGCACTCGAATCTGAAAATGAGAATGTGCAGGAGATGATAAGAGAAGCTGCTAAGCAGACTATCGAAGCAAGGCAGTCTGCAAAAGAGGAAGAAGTTCCCAAGAGCGACGAGCAGAGAGTGTTTGAGACTGAAGCGGTTACTTTTATTGTCTGTACTAATCTTGGACTTGGAGCAGCCGGTATAGGCATTCCTTCCGTTCTTCCCTGGTATGAGGGAAAAGATCCCAAGGAGCTTAAGGGAGAGCTTGATATCATCAGGAGAAGCGCCGGAGAGGTAATCGGCAAGATAGAGGATAAATATATTTCTCAGGATGTGTCTCTCAGCGTTGATCAGTTTGTTGCTGAACACGGAGATGAGCTCCCTTTTGATGTGCCGAAGCCTTCGGTAGTCGATAAGCTCAAAGAAGAGAAAGCGAAGGTGGATGAGGTAAGACCTACCGACAAGGTGCCGGTGTTCGATAATAAGGATGTCCGCTGATGCGTGAATATACCGATGTGGTCTATGTGAAGTTATTGCCCGGTGAAAAGAAAAAATTGCGGGAACGGATGAGAGAGGCAGGCATGGTAAATATGTCTGCCTTTGTCCGTAAGATGGCATTAAACGGGTGCATCATAAAACTTGATCTTAGTGATGTGAAGGAGGTTTCCCGCCTCCTTCATATCAATTCCAATAACATCAACCAGATTGCAAAAAAAGCAAATCAGACTGATTACATCGATACCGGTGAACTGAAAATTGTGATAGAGCAGCAAAAAGAGATCTGGAAAGTTCAAAAACAGATCCTGCAAAGAATTGCATCTATCAGAGAATAGGAGAATTATATGGCTGCTACGAGACTGATCGCCATGCATCTGAATAAAGGAAAAACGATAGCACAGTGCCTTAAGGAAAGGACCGATTATGCAAAGAATCCCGAAAAGACGGATAGTGGTCAACTCGTCAGCAGTTATGAATGCAAGCCCGAATCTGTTGAAGAAGATTTCCTGCTTTCCAAAGGGGAATATGCTCATAAGACCGGGAGAAAGAATCATAATGATGTGATTGCATATCAGATAAGACAGTCCTTTAAGCCGGGAGAGATCACACCCGAGGAAGCAAACCGTATCGGATATGAAACGGCAATGAGATGGACTAAAGGAAATCATGCATTCATAGTTGCAACTCATATCGACCGGGAGCATATCCATAATCATATCATTTACGATTCCGTGAATCTGTCCTGTGACAGAAAGTTCAGGGATTTCCTTTTATCCGGTCTGTCACTTCAAAGACTCAGCGATATCATCTGTCTTGAAAACGGACTTTCCGTTATAAACCGAAGGAACCCGGTTAGGAAGAAACGCGATAATCCTTATAAAGATAAAAAGTCATTCCGTGATGAAATAAGGTTAGCCATTGATGAATGTCTTCAGAAAAAGCCGAAAAGCTTAGATGAGCTGCTCGGCTTTTGGTGTGATATGGGATATGAGATAAAATGCGGAAAACATATCGCAGTAAGGGGTGGAAATCAGCAGAGATTTATAAGGTTTAGATCTCTCGGGGAAGGATATTCTGAATCTGACCTTGAGGCCATCATTTCAGGAAAACCCGAAATGAAGGTCGATATGATCCTCGATATCCAGGAATTGATCAAAAAGGGAAAAGGTCCCGGATACGAAAGATGGGCTAAGGTCTTTAACATAAAACAGATGGCAAAGACACTTCTGTTTCTTGAAGAAAACGGAATTGTTGGATATGACGAACTGGCAAAAAGAGCCGGGGGTGCCTCGGAGAGATTTTCCGAAATCTGTAAAAAGCAGAAAAGCCTGGAAACTCAAATATCGGACATCATCGCTTTGAAGAAACACATAATCAACTATTCCAAGACAAGAGACATTTACGCGGAATATCGAAAGAGGGGATACAGTAAAAAGTTTTTTGAGGAGCACCGGGACGATATCCTCCTGTGCAAAGCTGCAAAAGATGCTTTTTCAAAGATCAAGGGAAATATCCCGAAGATCAAAGAGCTGAATGCTCAGCTTGATAAGCTTTTTACAGAAAAGAGAGAGACCTATTCCGGGTACCGAAAGGCAAAGCAGGAGATGAATGATCTTCAAAATGCCAAGTATAACCTTGACCGTTTTATGGAGAATTCGGAGAATCCTAAAGCCGCTGAAAAGCAAAAATCAGAAGAACAGACTTTATAAGAAAGAGGGAGATCCCGCAGAGCGATACCTGCCGGCTCTCCCCTTTTTTTGTTGCCTTCAGTTCCGAGCAAAGCGAGGTTTTAGGGGATTGGGGGCATGCCCTCCAACAAGCAAAAAACGCATCGGTCTATACCGATGCCCTGCTTGCCACTATTAAATAAATTGGTCTAACGGAGGGCAAATTTAAGGCATTTTAGGGCATTTTTACATGGAGTCCGAAATATTACCCACATAGAATGATAATATTAGGCTGTAAGCGGATAAAATCATAAAAATATGGCTCTAAAATGAGATATAAAGGGGTTTTTTTGGTATAATAAATGAGTATTTCTGTGCCCAAACGATAGTGCGGGATTTCTTATTCTTTAATTTGTCGGAGGATATAGTAATGGCAGATTTTAAGTTCGAAATAAAAGAAAACCTGGGAGTCCTTTCTGAAAGCT
>JAEEGJ010028525.1_pt1 | contig 11094 bp, 12 predicted proteins | sample 8958761 | NCBI WGS metagenome assembly JAEEGJ01 (sample SAMN16246546, study PRJNA631951) | gut metagenome | biome: gut microbiome; feature: rumen; material: RS-attached | host: Bos | place: Iran: Karaj | collected 2018-10
CTGTTTAACGCAGGTGCTCTTGGACATATCAATTCGGATTCCGATCTCGGTGAATGGGAACAGGGGCGTAAATTCCTTGCAGAATTTGAATCAACGGAGGTTCTAAAATGAAGGTCATCTTGTTTAACGGCAGCCGTCGCGAAAATGGTTGCACTTATACGGCTCTGAACATCGTCGCAAACCAGCTCAAGGCCGCTGGAATCGAGACGAAAATCGTGTTTGTCGGTGGGCGAGTGCTCAAGGGCGAGGTGAACGAAGTTGTCCACGAAGCCAAGGAACTCTTGGAAACGGCGGACGGCGTTGTTTACGGTTCTCCGGTTTATTACGCCTCTCCGAGTGGCGAAATGCTGATGTTCCTCGACCGCCTCTACGGTGTTGCTGAGGTGAATCTACTGTTCAAGCCGGCGGCAAACGTGGTTTCTGCACGTCGCGCAGGGACGACCGCGACTCTCGATGTGCTCAATAAGTACCCGACTTACGCGCAACAGCCGCTCGTGACTTCGCGCTACTGGAACATGGTCCATGGCTCGAATCCAGAAGACGTATTGAAGGACGAAGAAGGGGTACAGATTATGAAGGAACTGGGCCGCAACATGGCTTGGCTCCTCAAGAGCATTGATGCGGGCAAGCAGGCGGGCGTCACGCAGCCCGATGCCAAGCAGAAAGTCTACACCAATTTTATTCGTTAATAAATTAAAACTCCGCGGGTGGATTTTTTATACCCGCAGTTTTTGTATTCTCAGGATACGCGTGTGTTCTGAGAATTTTTTTTAAAACGAATAAAATGATAAAAAATGCTTATTTTTAAATAAAAACCGAATTTTTTGTATTCTGAAATATTGGCAATAAAAACTCAATTTGGTATTTTATGAGTATGAAGCCAATAACTGAATACGTTGATTATCGCAAAGTCATTTTAGATTTTTACAATGAAAAAAAGCAGGCGTCTGTTTTTTCGTGGCGTGAATTCGCGAAGTCTTCTGGGTTTTCCTCTGCGATTTTTCTCAAGTACGTTTGTGAAGGGAAAAAGAATCTCAGCGTTTCGGCTGCAGCTTCGGTTGCGTCTGCGATGAGCTTGGCTGGTTTTGATGCGGCTTACTTTAACGCCATGGTTGTCTATGCGTCGGCAAAAACGGATGACGACAAGATGAAAGCCTATGAAGAAATGTGTGCATTGGCTAAAAAAAGAAAGGTCAGGACACTTGGCGCCAATGAATACGTCTTTTTTAAATCTTGGAAAAATTCGCTGATCCGTGAATTGGCTCCGGCCATGCCTGGAGCAAAGCCTTTTGAAATGGCCAAAGTCTGTAAGCCTTTGATCTCTGCTAATGACGTTGGGGATACGCTTGCATTTTTGGAAAATGAAGGATTTCTAAAGAAAGACGATAATGACGTCTACCATCAAACGGACAAGACGATTTCCATTGGTAGTGTTGATGTCATTCCTGTTGCTGCAAGGAATTTACAGCGGCAAATGGGCGAGCTTGCGCTGGATGCGGTTAGCTTGTCGCCTTCGGAAAGAAGCATGTCGGGGATTACAATGGGCATTACCCGCAATGGTTATGAACGGATTGTGAAAGCTCTGGCTGAATTTAGAAAGCAGATTTTGAATATCGTATCTGAAGATGGCGATACAGAACAAGTTTACCGTTTAAATCTTCAATTTTTCCCTCTCACTGAGAATGTTCGAGGAGAACGCTAAAATGAGTTTGAAACCTATTGTTGTATTTGCCGCTTTGTGCCTTGCCGCATGTTCGGACAAGGTTGCTAGCGGTGCGAGTGAAGATGTCGGAATCACGCCTCTTGAAAGATGGCAAGTTGCGGGCGTCTCCCAGAAGGGACCTTTTGTAACAGGTTCTACAGTGAATGTGCTGGAGCTGGATGGCTCGACATTGACTCAGACTGGAAAAATCTTTAAGTCCAGTATCCGAAGCGATAAGGGTGATTTCGCAATTTCTGGGGCAGGGCTTGTCTCGCAGTATGCCATGCTTGAGGTTGATGGTTATTACCGCAATGAAATTACCGGTCAGGTGTCCTCTGGTTCCCTGGTCTTAAATGCCATTACAGATCTTAGTCATCGGGAAAATGTCAATGTCAACTTGCTGACGCATCTCGAATTTGATCGTGTAAAGAATCTTGTTTCGCAAGGGTACTCCGTAAAAAAGGCAAAGGACCAGGCAGAACGAGAAATCATTTCTACAATGGCGATGAATGAGTCTAGCAAAAAATTCGAAGACATGAACATCTTTGAATTGGGCGATGAAAATGGAATGCTTCTAGCCGTAAGCGTCTTGATGCAAAGCGATGCCGATGTCGCTGGCCTTACGGAACGCATGGGCAAGTTTAGCTTAGATTTGGAAACAAATGGCTCATGGAATGATTCTATAACGAGGACCGCTATTGCGGACTGGGCCTCAAGAGCATCCGAGGATAGTACTTTCAAGAATATTAGGAAGAATGTTCTTGCGTGGGGCATTTCTGATACATTGCCGAATTTTGAAAAGTACGTTGACATGTTCTGGTATGATAACTACGGCTTGGGAGAATGCACGAATTCAAACGCCGGCGATACCGCTGTTAATATGAATGATAAGAGTTCTCGGTTTGGTGATATCTTTATCTGTAACAATGAACGCTGGGAATATTCCCATAGAAAGAAGAGCCTTTATAAAGGCGATTTTGGAACACTGGTTGACGCAAGAGATGGTCGAACCTATAAAACGGTTCAAATTGGCGATCAGGTCTGGATGGCCGAGAATCTGAAATACAGTTATCCGACAAATGAACCCTTGACGGCTTGCCTTGGCGATCTGCCGCAAAATTGCGAAAATTATGGGCGCATTTATTCTTTTGCTGCGGCTATGGATTCCGCTGGGTTGTTTGGTGATGGCGGTATTGGTTGTGGTCTCTCGAGTTCGCTCTGTGATTTAAAAGAATCTTCTCGAGGGGTTTGCCCTGAAGGGTGGCATTTGCCGTCGGAAGATGAATGGACGATTCTGATAGCGACTGCGGGTGGAAATGTTACAGCCTCAAGAACATTAAGATCGGCTAATGATTTGGGTTCCGATGACTATGGGTTCAATATGACAAGTCAATCTGTTGGTTTTTGGACATCGTCTAAAAGGAAATATGCAGGATCACAGTTTGATCACGTAGTTTATTTGGATGTGAACAATGAACAAGTTCTTTCTTTTTGGCCTGGTGAGTCAAATGCTTGGTTTATTGGCAGAAATGTTCGTTGTATAAAAGACCAGGAATCGAATTAATAAAAAGTGGAGAGTTTTTAAATGAATATGAAATCCCTTATGCTTTTACCATTTTTGCTGTTGGCTGCTTGTTCAGATGACATTACAGGCGCTTTTGGTGAAAAAGGTTCTACATCTCATGAAAAAACACCAGCCGGAAGTTGGAATATTTCCGGGGTGTCTCAAAAGGGGCCTTTTGTAACAGGTTCTACAGTGAATATTATGGAACTGGACAGCCTGACCTTGGAGCAAACTGGTAAAATATTCAAGTCGACAATTCGAAGCGATGAAGGCGATTTTATCATCTCGGGTCAAGGCTTTTCATCTCCATATGCGATGATTCAGGTTAAAGGCTACTACCGTAACGAAATTACAGGAAAAAGATCTTCCGGGCCTTTGACCTTGAACGCTTTTACGGATTTGAGCCATCGTGAAAAAGTCAATGTTAATTTGTTGACACATCTTGAGTTTGAAAGGGTCAAGTTGCTTGTCTCCCAAGGAAAATCTTTTAAAGAAGCAAAAACCCAGGCCGCGAATGAAGTCCTTGCGGCTATGGCCATGAATGATGCCGGCAAATCATTTGAAGACCTGGATATTTTCAAGTCAGGAGATGAAAATGCGAAGCTCCTTGCGATAAGCGCCCTAATGCAAGGCGATGTCGATGTTGCTGGCCTCACGGAACGCGTCGGCAAGTTCAGTATGGAGCTTGCCGAAAGTGGTTCCTGGAATGATTCTGCGACGAGAACCGTTATTGCGGACTGGGCTTGCGAAGTTTCTCAACGCAGATTGTTTGACGATATCAGGGCCAATATCCTTTCATGGAAAATTTCTGATTCTTTACCAGACTTCGAAAAGTTTGTGGACTATTTCTGGACGGATAATTATGGCCTTGGAACATGCTCTGCTACAAATGATGGCGATACAACTGCAAATGTGAACCTGCTGAGTATCAGATACGGTGAAAAGTTTGTTTGCGAAAATGGACATTGGGAATCTACAGAAAAAAACTCCGGCAATTATAAAGGCATTTTTGGAACCATGACTGATGCAAGGGATGGTCAAACATATAAGACTGTTCAAATTGGCGATCAGGTCTGGATGGCTGAAAATCTGAATTACGATTACCATACACTCCAGACTTTCTCCATGTGCTATAACAAAGATCCTCAAAAATGCGATGAATATGGACGGTTGTATTCCCTAGCTGCTGCGGTGGATTCTGCGGGCCTTTTTGGCGATGGCGGAATTGGTTGCGGTAGGGGAAATGCTGAGGCGTGCAAAGTTCGAGAGTCATTGCGTGGCGTTTGCCCTGAAGGGTGGCATTTGCCGTCGGAAAGCGAATGGATGCAGCTGCTTGTCTCTTTAGGCGGAGTTGTTGAAGAGTCGGAAACTGATGAGGTATACCCCGTAAAAGCGAGCGGTTTCAATATAGATGATTCTGGATTTAACAATCATAGTGGAGGATGTTATTATCTCACGGGTGGTTTTTCGGGTGAAGGCTGTGATAAGTATTGGACTTCTTCAAGTAGAAATATCCCGTCAATATTGGATCTTGATTCTCAAAACGCTTCTGCCTGGGATACAGGTTGGGCACTCTCTTCATTCTTCTATGTTCGCTGTGTGAAAGATTGATTTTTTTCATAAAATTTCTATTTTTGCGATAGTCAGTTCGAGACCCATCCTGACTTTAAACAAAACTAGGAGATTTTATGAAAGACGCATTGCTGGTCTTGTCCGGTGGAATGGACAGTGTGACCTTGCTTTACGACCGCGCCGCAGATATTGCGCTTGCGGTCTCGTTTGATTACGGCAGCAACCATAACGACAAGGAAATCCCTTTTGCGCGCATGCATTGCGAAAAGCTAGGGATTCCGCACATTACGATCCCGCTTAAGTTCATGCACGACTATTTTACGTCGTCGCTGCTTTCGGGAGCGGATGCTATTCCGGAAGGGACTTACGCCGACGAGAATATGAAATCGACGGTGGTGCCGTTCCGCAATGGCATTATGCTTTCTGTGGCGGCAGGGCTTGCCGAAAGCCGTGACCTCAAGCGCGTGATGATGGCGAACCACTTTGGCGACCATGCGATTTATCCGGACTGCCGCGAAGAATTCGTGAAGAATATGTCGGCGGCGATTTCGGCGGGTACATACGCAAACATCACGGTTGACGCCCCGTACACGAACATTTCCAAAGCGGATATCGCCCGCAAAGGAAAATCGCTTGGCTTGGATTACAGCGAAACCTGGTCCTGCTACAAGGGCGGCAAAATCCATTGCGGTAAGTGCGCAACCTGCTTGGAACGCAAGGCGGCTCTCGCCGAAGCAGGCATCAACGACACGACGGAATACGAGGCGTAATATGTACAGAGTTATCAAGCGTATCGAAATTTCTGGGGCACACAAGCTCTCGCTCCCGTACGAAAGCAAGTGCCGCGGTCTGCATGGCCACAACTGGATTATCACGGTGTTCTGCCAGTCCGAAACGCTCGATGAGAACGGAATGGTGGTCGATTTTTCGCACATCAAGGATATTGTGAAGGGTCAGCTAGATCACAAGTTCCTGAACGATGTGGTGGACTTTAATCCGACCGCGGAAAACATGGCCCGCTGGATTTGCGAACAGGTGCCGCATTGCTACAAGGTGCAGGTCCAGGAAAGCGAAGGCAATACCGTCGAGTACGAAGTTTAGCGGGTGAATCTAAAGCCTTGTTAAACAATAATCCCGCAATTAGTCATCCTGAGCATAGCGAAGGATCCAGTGAAGTTAAAAAAATAACTGGATTCTTCCGCCTACGGCGTCAGAATGACGCAATTGACGAGAGACTTTTTGAGTTTATATGAAAGTTTGTGAAATTTTTAAGAGTATCGAGGGCGAAGGGATTCGCATGGGGCAGGCTGCGGTGTTCGTGCGTCTGCACGGTTGCAACTTGCGCTGTAGCTATTGTGATTCGATGTATGCGGTAGAAGGCTCCGACTATAAGCAGATGAGCGTGGGAGAGGTTCTCGCGGCGGTTGAAGCGTATCGTAGCGAATTTGGCGTCAAGTGCGTCACGCTCACGGGCGGCGAACCGCTGATTCACGAAAGCGTGGGCGAGCTGCTTACCGCATTCAGTGAAGCAGGCTATGAAGTCAACATCGAGACTAACGGAACTGTTCCTTGCAAATGGCGGCTGCCTGGGCTGTTTTACACGATGGACTGGAAGTGCAAAAGTAGCGGCATGTCTGCCCGGATGAAGATGGAAAATATCATTTCACTCGGCAACAATGACGTGCTCAAGTTCGTTGTCGGGAGTGTCGAAGATTTGCTGGAAGCGGAAGGAGTTGTTGCGCGACTCTCGCTAACATCTCCAGATAATATGCCACACATCTTTATTTCGCCGGTATGGGGCGAACTCACCAACGAAGAAATTGTCAACTGGATGGTTGCAAGCAAGGTGATGACGCAAAACAACGCCCGATTCCAAGTGCAGCTGCACAAGATCGTGTGGGACCCCGACATGCGCGGAGTGTAGCGGCGGAAGATAGCTTCCGCCTGTGGCGCTATTCTTGGTTGTTTTTTTTCTTCAGGTACTTGATTAAAAGAGTTACAGAAACGCCTAGAACAAATCCTAGAATGCCTGCCAGCACAAAGCCGCCTGTATTTGCCGAGAGGATGAATGATCCATAAGCGCCTGGTATGCCCGAAACTTCTGAACCTGCAAATTTCCCAATTACCGCCAAAAGGGATATAAGAGAAATACAGGCTGTTGTAGCCAGAAGACTCGCTATTTTTCTATCGCGTTTTTGCCTTATAACCTTTGCTCGTCGTTTGATCTCATTCAGGGCTTCGTCTCTCGTATATTTCATATTGTCCTCCTTACCTTAGCACTCTTTCCATAATTAATTACCTAAATGTAGATTTTTACTCATTGCTTTTTTGTAAAAATTATGCTTTGAAATATCTACAAAAAAGACGCCCAGGAAAAAGTTCCTGAGCGATTATTTTTGAGGTGTAAGTTTTATGAAAAAAGATTTTTCTGGCTCGTTTTGCCATTTAGATCTTAGTTCTACTATTAAATGCGGACTTGCTTGTTTTTACTCTACAAAATATTGTAAAAGTTAGTTTACTTTGTTTTAGACAAAGAAGAAATAAAGGACAAATAGAGCGAAAAAAGGACTTGTCACTCTTGACTTTGTGTTAAATTTATAGTATGTTTTTAAGCAAACATGAATAAGCTAATGAAATGACGTCTTTTGAATAAACTGAAAAAATTTAGTTTTATTAGATTGTGGTTGAGTTATCTTGATGGGAGATGGGCTCATGCCCGATATTGACGGACAGTTGTACACTAGTTTTTTGACGAATAATGACCCGAAGGCGCTTGAAGCTCTTTTTAATAAATATAGAAACGGGCTAATCTTGTTTATTTATGGATTTGTTCAAAATATAGACGAAGCTGAAGAGCTGATGATGGATACTTTTGCTGTCTTGGTGTCAGGAACGGCTCGCTACAAAGAAAAAGCTAATGCTTCGTTTAAAACATGGCTTTATACAATTGCCAAAAACCAGGCCTTGCTCTGTCTAAGAAAGCGAAAGTTTATATTTATTTCACCTGATAAAGAGTTTTTAAACAATTTTGAAGCGGATGAAAGTCTTCAGCCGGTCGCGGAGCTTTTAAAAAACGAGCGAAATGCGCATTTGTATCGTGCAATGAAGTCAATTGATCCTTGCTACAGGCAGGCTTTGTATCTCCTGTTTTTTGAGAATATGAAACCAGAACAAATTAGCCAGATAATTAAGAAGAATATAAAGCAAACATACAATATTTTGGCTAGAGGTAAGGAATCCCTGCGTATTGCGTACGAAAGGACAGCAAAATGAGCGATTTGACGAGGCTTGATATTTTTGCGACCATATTTCAAGCTGTTGTCTTGGTTGTTGTAATTGCAAAAACAAACAAATTGATAAAAAGGGAAAAGAATTTTTTTCTTCCCTTTTTCTTTATCTTGTCGATGTTGAGCTTTTTTCTGAGCGATGTTTATTGGCTGGCTTACGATCTTTTGAAGCCCGGTATTCGTATGCCCATTGCGTCGAATGAAATTGCCGAGTGCGCCATGGTTCTCCTTCTGTCTGCTGCGCTGGAATCGATTTTGACAGACAAGAGAAAATATGCGGGGGAGATTGCGTTTGCTTTTTTCTTTATCGGTGCAAATATTGCATTATGGATTGTATGGTCCGGGGAATGGTTCCAGGATATTTTCTTTGGAATACCGTATATTTATTTTCTGTGGCTCATAATTCGTGGCCTCAAAACTCGACAAGCTTTATCTCAAAGAGAAATGCGGCTTGCAATGATGATGAGTGTTTGTGTCCTTGTAATGCATGTCGCCATAAGGTTTATCGACGGATTTTCACAGTCTCTCGTTGTTTTTTTGTGTCATGTCTTTATGTTTGGAATGATTGTGTGGCTTGGTGTAAAGAGCGTTCGACTGAAGGACTTTTTTGTGTCATCGGCATTTTTCCTGTGGACGAATCTGGTAATGTTCTCTAGCGCAAGTTTCTACTATTACATAGCTTTCTTTGCTAGTACGATTGCTTTGCCAATGATGTATATATCGATGAAGAAGGAGCTTTTATCTGATGATATATGCTGAAAACATATTGATTTGCATTGCAGTTCCGTTAGCAATTTCCTTGCTGTTCACAAAGGGAAACGCTCGACGTTTATTGGTGTGCATTCTTACAGGTATGTTTGTCTGCATTTTTTCGGCGTATATCTCAGGTTTTTTAGAAGTTGCATCTGGCTTCAGTTCCGAAGATACTTCCATTTTCTTGTCTCCCATAGTGGAAGAAGTCATGAAGCTTTTTTCGATTCTGTTCTGCATTTATGTGTTTGAAGCAACGGATAAAGAAATTCAGTTGTTTGCGGTCGGTATCGGGGCAGGCTTTGCAACTTTTGAAAACTGCTGCTTTATCATTTCGGCGGGCACTCCGCATCTCACTTTCGTGTTGATTCGCGGATTTGCTGTTGGAGTCATGCATATAGTGACTTTGGTCGCTCTCGCTAAGGGAATACAGCTTCTGAAAACGTACAAAGTATGTTCTTTAGCCGGGATTGCGGGCGTCCTATCAATTTCCGTGACTTTTCACGGTCTTTACAATTTACTGGTTTCTCAACCTGGGGTTCCTTCTTTTATTGGTTTTTCTATGCCGATGATATGTGCAATTTTATTGTACCTGGTAAATAGAAAGACTGAAGAATGTGATTGAATGTGAACTTTTCCCGGCTTCTTAGTTTTTAATCTAGGTAAACAACTTCACCGATTTTCGGCATTAGTACAGGCTTGCCAGATTCCTGGGCTGCTTTTTTCGCATTTTCGAGCGGCTCGTAATACGGATGATTGCTCAGGCAAAGTTTTGAATGATGAACGGTCATGTAGCGCGAGGCTCCGAGTTCTACCATTTCCTTGCTTAACTGTTCCGGCAATGTATGGATGTCTGCCCAGTCTTTGTCGTACTGTCCATTTTCGAGAATGGCAAGGTCAATGCCAGGAAATTTCTGCCCGATTTTTGCAAAATGCGGTCCATAGCCTGTGTCACCACCAATCCAGATAGTGCGTTTCGGCGATTCAAAAATGTAAGACGCCCACAATGTCTTGTTCATAAACAGGCTACGTCCAGAGAAATGCCTTGCCGGAGTTGCTGTAATGCGAAATCCGTTGCTTTGTTCCGATACATCCCACCAGTCGAGTTCCACGAGTTTCTCTACAGGATAGCCCCAATATTCAAAATGCTCGCCAACGCCAAGTCCAATGACAACCTTTTTAACACGTGGCTCCAGTTCCTTGACGGTTTCGTAATCTAGATGATCCCAGTGATCGTGGCTGATGACAAGGTAATCGATATCCGGCATGTCGGTGGGTTTGTAAATGTCCGTGCCCTTGAACATCTTGTTTACGAAGCTCACGGGAGAGGCTTTGCGAAATATGGGATCTACCAGAATTGTTTTCCCGGATAGGTTCAAAAGGTACGAGGAGTGCCCAAACCATACAATCCAGTCTTTATCGCTAGGAAGCGATTTTAAATCTGTTTTAATTGCTGAAATAGCCGTGTCGGGCGTGGTCAAGGACTTGTCGCCAAAGAGGTATTCTTTGTAGACGGAGAGCGTACCGTTTTCGCTCGTCATCATCGTGGTCTTGATTTCGTTCACGAACTGCTCGCCATTGTAATTCGGTGACAGCTTGATACGCTCCAGGCGTGTGCCTTGCGGGAGCTTGCCGAAACTTGCCTGGTTGATGAACAATAAGACGATAATGCCTAAAACGCAGAGAATCGCTAAGGTTATAATCATAGGTTTCTTTTTCTTGAATGCCATTAGCGGTAATATATAATTGTTTTGCGTTATGGAAACTCTATTTTTTCGGTATAAAAAACGAGCGGCAAGAGTAGCCTCCTTCGCTTGGCAGTGGATGCCCGCTTCTAAAAAACACACCCCGCCACTTTTTAAGTGACGAGGCGTTTTAGTATCTCGTAGGGAGGTGAAGGACAGGATTGCTTCGTCGCCTGGCGGCTTCTCGCAATGACAAGTCCTGTCTACTGCCTACTTCCTACTGTCTACTCAACCTTACACAGCCGTGTTCTGGCTCATGGCTTCGTAGTATGCGAAGCGTGCATCCACTTCCTTCTGGAGGTCGTCGGCGAGTGCCTTGGCGACTTCCGGATTGGTGCGGGTGAGGGCCTTGAAGCGGTTTTCAGTGTAGATGTATTCTGCAACCGGGATAGTCGGCTTCTTACTGTCGAGGATAAGCGGAGCCTTTCCTTCGGCAGCGAGGGCCGGGTTGTAGCGGAGGAGCGTCCAGTAACC
>JAEEGJ010028526.1_pt1 | contig 11094 bp, 10 predicted proteins | sample 8958761 | NCBI WGS metagenome assembly JAEEGJ01 (sample SAMN16246546, study PRJNA631951) | gut metagenome | biome: gut microbiome; feature: rumen; material: RS-attached | host: Bos | place: Iran: Karaj | collected 2018-10
TAACATATATTTTTAACAGGAGTGAATTATTATGAAGAAATATGTGAAGATTTTTGCTGCTGCAGTTGTGCTTCTTTGTGGAATGATTGTATTTGGTTGTAAAGATTTGAAAGATGCATTTACAGCACCTAAAGATACATGGTTTATGCGGCAAATTACATATGCTAACAAAGCAGGTAATGAAACTACTTTGAATGTATATCTTTGTTATACTGAAAATGGATTTGTAACAGAAACAAATGTACAAATTGAGCCAGGGTTAAATGTTGTTGTTGTTGGATCAACAGAAGTAAATTCTGTTATTAATGGATTAACAGATAATAAATACATTATTAAGAATTTTTCAAATAGTACTAAAACTACTATTTCAAATTCAACTGATGATGATGCTAGTGATACAAAAACATATTCTTTTAAAATGTCTGCTTCAAAGTGGACATGGATGTATAATTTAATAGATCTTGAACCTCGAGGGAAAAATATTGCTCCATTTAATAAAGAGCATCCTTATACTAAACTAGATAATCTCCAAAATATTTCATGGAAAAAAATAATGGCAAGTTATCTTTTAGATAGTCTTCTCGAATAAGTTTTGTTTGATTAGTTAGTATAACCGTCATTGCTACCATCACAAAGTAATGACGGTTTTTTTATATCTAGAAATTATCTTAATTTAGGTTTACAATAGATATGGGTGGAAATTTATTGTGAATCAGTTCTTCAGACCTAAGCAGACAATTTTCTTTTTCATTTGCTGTGGAATCTGTCTTCTTGTTTTACTGTTTACATATGCGAAACTTTCTCTTCAACCGGTTACACCTGTGTCTCAGAATGTACCACCTGTTGAGCGTGGTTCAATTGTAGACCGTTCCGGCTTTCCACTTGCAGTTCAGACTAATTTCTATCATGTCGGTGTATCTGTAAAAAACATAAAAGATAGCGAAAAAATTAAAACTCGTTTTGCAAATGATGTAGCTCCACTTCTGGAAATGCTTCCTGAAGAGGTTCTTGAAATAATAAATACAAACCGAAGTTTTGTTTATCTTAAGAAAAAAATCACACAGACAATGTATGAGCCTCTTAAACAGCTTACAGATGAAAAAGGTTATAATTTTGTAAGTTATGAAAAAATTCCAGGCCGTAATTATCCGAATCATGCACTTGCTTCTCAGTTAATTGGTTATATGGGTGATGATGGGCGCGGTCTTGCAGGAATTGAATTCTCACAGCAGAGTGTGCTTGCTCCTTCAGGAACAGATGAAAACGGTGAACCACTTCAGGGACGGAATGTCTTTTTGAGTATAGATGCAAACCTTCAGTATAAGCTTGAACAGATTGCTCATAAAACAATGAACGAAACTCAGGCAGAAAGCATGATGCTTGTTGCCGCTGATTGTACAACAGGTGAGGTACTTTCATATATAAGTCTTCCTTCTGCAGATTTGAATGAATATGGTTCTTCTATGATTGAGGCAAAAGTAGACAGACCTGCAATGACAGCCTATGAACCGGGATCTGTATTCAAAATCTTTACAGTTGGAATTGTATACGACGAACATGGAATCTCTCCTAATGATTCTTTCCTTTGTGACGGAATGTATGAAAAGCGTATTGCCGGTGGTGAAACAATCAGAATTAAGTGTCTGGAGCATCATGGCTGGTGTACACCAAAAGACGGACTCCGTTATTCCTGTAACGATGTTCTTGGACAGATAAGTGACAGAATCAGTGAAGATGAATTTATGGCAAGAATCCGAATGCTTGGCTTTGGTAAGAAAACCGGAGTAGAGCTTCCTGGTGAAACTTCGGGTTCTGTAAAGGATACAACAAGCGCACTGTGGTCTGCACGTTCAAAACCAACAATTGCAATTGGACAGGAAATCAGTGTGTCTGCACTTCAGATGGTACAGGCTGCAACTTCCATTGGAAACGGTGGAGTTCCTGTTCAGCTTTCTTTTATTCATAAGATTACAAATAAAGACGGTACAACTTATTATGAGCATGAGCCTCAGTATAAGGACCGTGTTTTCTCAAAGAACACTGCAGACTATATCCTCAGTTGTATGGAAACAACTGCAAAGAGTGGTACAGGGTCGCGTGCAAATCTCCGCGATGTTGATATCGGTGTAAAAACCGGTACAGCTCAGATGGCAGATAAGGTACATGGCGGTTATAGTGATACAGACTTCCTTTCAAGCTGTATTGCTATTTTCCCGGTTGATGAACCTCAGATTGTTCTGTATATCGTAGTTGAAAAGGCTAAGGGAGAAACTTACGGTGGACGTATCGTAGCTCCTGTAATTGGAGAAGCCGCAGATATTATCATTGACCACCTTGGAATGAGCCGTGGCGGCGCCGCATCTCTTGAGCACAGTGGAGTAATAACAATTTCGTCATCTCAGGGAATTCAGGTTGGCTCAGTCGTTCCAGACTTTACCGGAAAATCAAAACGTGAGCTTCTGCCTCTTATGGAACGTACAGACATCCGTCTAAATATAAATGGAAGCGGCTGGGTTACAAGCCAGAGCCCGGAGCCGGGAACCCCAGTTACGGAGAACATGGTAATTGAACTCAATCTGGAATAATAATTTCGAAGCGTTCAAAAAAAGATTCCCGCAGCTGGCACAGATGACTGGCAGTGAACCAGTTCCGCCAGAATCAATATGGAATCTTGAAAAAGCAAAAAATCAAAGTATAACAGCAAGTGAGGGAGGGGTACGACTTCATTCTGCATATAATCCGGAAAGGGAAGCTTCAGGCGCGGTTGCTCGTGATGAAGTTTTTCAGAAATCTGCTGTTGTATTTTACGGCTTTGGACTTGGCTATCATGTCATTGAATTTGCAAAGCTGGCAATGGCTCGTGCAGCAGAACGCAAAACTCTTCCACGTCTTGTTTTAATTGAACCGGATGTAAAACATTTTTTTGCTGCTATGGCTGTTCTAGACTGGACTCCTGTATTTGCTCTTGAAAATCTGATAATTGCTGTAGGATGTCCGTCTGAATCTGTTCTGCCCTTACTTGAAGATGGAACAAAGGTAAATGTAGGAGAGACGGGTGTTTCAGATTCCTGGTTTTTTGATATTCCTTCATTCACTGCTCATGCTGCTCCATATTTTAATGAAGTTCGTTCTCTTGTTAAGCGAAATCAAAGAAAAAATGAAATAAATGCTGCAACCCTAAAAAAGTTTGGAAAACTCTGGTGTAGAAACAGTATCAAAAATATGGGCCAGCTTGAAAACTGTGCCGGTATTTCGCAGCTTGCAGATATTGCCGCTTCCTGTCCGTTTTTAATTCTTGGCGCAGGACCTTCTCTAGAAACAATCCTTCCATATATAAAAGAGATTTCAGAACGTACAATTACAGTCTGTGTTGAAACTGCTCTGCATACTCTTCTAAGGGCCGGCCTTCAACCAGATTTCATCCTTCTAACTGACCCTCAGTTCTGGGCATACCGTCATATTGCAGGCTTGGAAGCTCCTGAAAGTATTTTAATTACAGAAGCTTCGGCATATCCGTCTGTGTTCAGATTTAATTGCCGTAAAATCCTGTTGTGCGGTTCGCAGTTCCCTGTAGGACAGTATTTTGAACAGAAGCTTGGTCTTGTACCCGGAGATCTTGGAACAGGCGGTTCAGTTGCTTCCAGTGCCTGGAACTTTGCTCATTTCTGTGGTGCTAAAGAAATCTATACTGCCGGCCTTGATTTTGCTTTTCCTAATAAACAGACTCATATAAAAGGAAGCTCTGCAGAACAGACTTATCATACTCTTTCAAGCCGCCTGACAGCACCGGACCGCTTTACTGCAGCTTCGTTATACAATGCCAACGCTGCACCTGGAAAAGACTATAACGGTTCTGTTGTACTTACAGACAGCCGCATGAAAATGTTCTCCTGGTGGTTTGAAGCACGCCTTGCAGCCTGCCCGGAAACTAAAACTTATACGCTATGTCCTCAGGGACTTGCAGTTCCGGGAATACAAAAAGCAGAGGTTTCTGAACTTCTGAAGCACCCTGAAATCAAAGATTTCAAACAAAAATTACTAAATCAGGCAGAAAATCTTCCTGCTCTGGTTTCAAATAATCCTGATAAAGAAAAACTACAGAATATACTTAAAAACTTCCCTCAATCAGATTTTCTTACAGCATATCCATTTTTGAAAGAATATCTCTAAACCGCCCCTTATTATTTACCGATACTTGAAGCATGGAAATAATAAGTTACGTTCAGGATAATTCCCGAAGCAGAAATTTTAAAAACTTTATAAATTTCAGTCTGCCGGAGTTACAGTTCAGGCATAAAGAGAGAAGCCAGTCAGCTTCAATAACATCAAATATTTTTTCTCCAGAACTTAAAAGCTTTTCTGCACAAAAAGTAAAAAACGATTTTTCTATACGCGTTTTCTTTAAGGTAATTGGAGCTTCAGTTTCAGATGCTGGTTCTTTCATTAGAGAAAATATCAAAAAGCTTTCAGTGATTCTTGCATCCGTTCTTACAGCAGGAGCTTTGTGCTTTTTTACATTAAAGCTGATAAATCATCATATAAATCATACAGGGCCACTTACTCTTCAGGGAGCTGATTCAGGTGATATTGAAAGTCTGAATAAACTGATGGCTAATTTTGCTCTTGAAGGTAAAATTGACTATGATGAAACAGGAAATCTTCTTGATGTTGATGTATCTTCTGTAAAACCAAATTTTACACAGCCTGTAACTTTCCAGACTTACAAGGTTCGTTCGGGTGATACAATCAGTGGAATTGCTAAGAAGTTTGGCCTTACAAATATTTCAACTTTGATTTCTGTAAATGATATCGGAAATGTCCGACAGTTAGCTGCTGGCCAGAAACTCCGTATTCCTTCAATTGACGGAATTGTATACACCGTAAAAAAAGGTGATTCACTTAATTCAATTACAGGCAAATATAAAATCAGTCTTGAACAGCTTCTTGATGTAAATGAACTTACAAGCGAAACTTTAAGTACAGGTCAGCAGTTATTTTTACCTGGAGCGGCTATGGATGCTGCTTCTTTGCGAAATGCAATGGGTGAACTCTTTAGAATGCCTATCGCTTCTCAATTCCGCTGGTCTTCTCCATACGGCTATAGAATTGATCCTATTGCTGGTGTTAAATCTTTCCATACAGGAACTGATATGGCTTGTCCTACAGGAACACCGATTCTTGCTGCAATGAGTGGAAAAGTAACTACAACAGGTATCAATCGTGTTTATGGAAATTATGTAATTATTGATCATGGTAACGGATATCAGACTTTGTATGCTCATATGTCAAAAATAATTGCAAGTAAAGGACAGTGGGTTAGCCAGGGAACCAGAATTGGTCTGGTAGGTTCAACCGGCTATTCAACAGGTCCTCATCTTCATTTTACAGTATATAAAAAAGGAAAATTAGTAGATCCGATGACGGTTCTAAAATAGGGGGATTTTTTATGTGTATCTGCGGTGGCTGTGGAAAGTTGATCGACAAGAAGTTTTATTATTGCCCTTGGTGTGGTAAATCCCGTGTAGTTCAGGAAAAAGATGATAGTGCTGAATTACGTTATGCGAAATTTAAGGAAAAACAATTCCAAAAGCGTTATAATCAATTAGAAAAGATGGAAGAACAGCTTGATTCTCTGGAAAAAGAGCTTTCCATTCTTGTTTTAAGTGCGGAGATGCATAAATGAAAAAAACAGGTATACTGTGTCTGGTTGCAAGCCTATTCTCTTTCTCTTTATTTGCCGGTACTTCCTTCGGGAATTCGGATTTAAATCTTAACGACGAAATTCTTTTTACCGTACGTCACAATATGGTTGGAACGAGCCCATATAAATCACTTTTCTATGCGGCTTTGAAAGATGGCAAACCTGATGGTATGCCTGAGGTTATAACCTGTTATCCGGAACAGATGGAACTTCTTTCTGGAGGAGACGTTCTTCAGATCAGAAACAGATATGGAATTGCCCGTTACTCACAAAAAAATGGATCAGTTAACTGGATAGAAAAAAGTTCCACAATGCCGGAAAATATAGTACCGGTTGTTCCATATGCAGTAAGTCCTGATGGAAAATATTTTTGCCGCATAGAGCGTACTTCAATTTTTTCAGGAAATCTGATGCTCGTAAGTACTCAGACAGGAAAAAGCAGTGTGCTTTGCGAAGGTGTTCTCAATTCTTATGAAGATCTTCCTATAAAGTGGGCGCCAGACAGTTCTGTTCTTGTATATGAAAAGAACAATGGAGTTTACTTTTGTAATCCGGATGCAGTACTCCGCGGTGTAGAAATTGATGAACGATATAGAAAAATCGGTCGTGGCTCAATCAATTCTGTTTACTGGGCTTCATCAAAATTCCTTGCTTATGTAGATGATTATCTTTTATATAAAATCAATACGAAAGAACTTTATACACTCGGTCTTTATTCCGGAATAATAGGGCAGGGAAAGCCAATGGGACGCCTTCCATTCCAGTTTAATCCTCTTACAGACAAATTCTCCTGCAATAGTGAAGTAACCTCTGCTGTTGTAACTCAGAATGGAAGACTCTTTACTTATCTTGTAGTTCGCAGTGCTTCCTGTGATTATATGGATGTAATTTATTCCCGCCCATATACAGAATCAAATGCATCACTTGTAGCTTCTTATATTTTCTGGGATGCAGCAGGTAAACCTGTTCTCTGGCAGGAAAAACTTCCGTTCGACGGCATTAAGGAACGTGGTTCTGTTTATAAACTGGATACCCTCGCTCAGCATGTTTTAGAGATTGAAGATTCTGGAAAACCTTTTGTATCTCCAAACGGCACTAAGGCTGCTTTCTTTGCCGGTTCAACAGTTTATGTTTATGATATAAATACCTGGAAACGACTTGCAGTTCTTTCCGGAGAAAAAGTTGTTTCTGCAATCTGGACAGATGATTCAAACCTTTATGTCGGTGGAGAAAAGAGTATCCGAAAATGGAATATTCATACAAATAAGGCCGATACAATTACTCTGTCTTCTGTAAATGCCGGTTATTGGAATACTACTGATTATTCAATTATTGCAGATGCAGGTAATTCAAATTATTACAAATATAATTCAGATAAAAGAACATGGTCAAAAATTGAGTTTTCAGAGAACCCTGTTCCTGTTAAACAGAATGGACGTTACAGAGTGTTTATAGGAAGTACTCCAAACAAAAATTATGATAATGCTCTTTATGTACGTTCTTTAAGTAAACGAGCTGTTACAATTCCTTTATATAAAGAAAGTACCAGAAAGATGCCGGAAAAGAAAAAGGCAGCCCTTGTATTTGAACTTTATGATAATGCAGATGGACTTCCTTTGATTCTTTCTGAATTAAAGAAGTTTAATGTAAAGGGAAGTTTCTTTATAAATGGTGAGTTTATTCGCCGTTACCCGGCAGAAACAAAACAGATTGTAAATAATAATCATCTGTGTGCATCTATGTTCTTTACAACTGCAGATCTTACAGAAAACAGTTTTGTAATCAACGAAGATTTTGTACGCCGTGGTTTAGCCCGTAATGAAGATGAGTTTTATGCCTGCACTGGAACAGAGCTTTCATTATTCTGGCATGCACCATATTATTCAATTTCTCCTGAACTGATTTCTTATGGAGAAAACGCTGGTTACACATATGTAAATTCTGTAACAGATGTTTCAGAGTTCAAAAATCCAGATATGGATCCTGAAAAACTGATTAAGAAATATTGTGTCGGATTGGAAAAATCAGGTGGTGGAGTAGTATCAGTTGTAGGTGGATTCTCACAGAGTAATCATTCAAGACCGCTTTATAAATATGTTGCGTTGTTGGTTAGTGCATTACTGGATAGCGGTTATGAACTGGTGGATTTGAACAGCTTGTAGATTTTTGGGATGTAAAGATAAAATAAAAAACAGTCCAATTGGACTGTTTTTTTTATGCTATTCTTTATTGCCTGTCAAAGGCTTATACTTCATCTTCGTCCTGGAAGCGGCTGCGATATGAACCATATCCGTCTTCTTCTTCAACGTCATCGTAAGGTTCGTCTACGTCCTCTTCCTCTTTGAAAACGTCGTCGTAGTACAAGTCTGCATCATCATCGAAATCATCAAGAGCTTCGTCATCTTCTTCGTAGTCATCGAAGTCATCATCGAAATCATCATCATATTCATCGTCGAAATCATCGCCGTATGAAAAAGACATTGTTAATTCTTCAAAATCTGAATCAGCAGACATAAAAACCCCGCATTGTTTTTGTGGAAAGCACTGATTATAAACTTTATAAACTCACCGCCAAATAATATAATTCAAAGTGCCTAAAAAGTAAATAAGTTTTAGTGATATTCAGCGGAAAATTCTTCGGTTATTTTGAAAAGATTGGAATTTAGTGCAATAGGAGGGGAAAGTCTTCCCCTCGCTTCAAACGCCTGCGGCGTTTTCCGCTACCCCTTCTGCGGGGAGGGCCCCGCAACGCCCCCCGGTTGGCTCATAGTCGACAGGATTCGCCGCTTCAGTCGCAAACATCTTTCAGAGTTCTGACCCAGAAAATAAAAAAGCGAGCTATTCAGCTCGCTTTTTTATTTTCTGGGTCGACAGGATTCGAACCTGTGGAATGACGGCACCAAAAGCCGTTGGCTTACCGCTTGCCGACGACCCAAAGATGCCTACTATTATATAATATTTTAGTCGTCTGGGGAAGTACCTGTTTCAACATGACCTGCATTATATTCTGCTAAAATTTTATCCTGCAGTTCAGTGCGGAATTCAGGGCTGATTGGATGGGCTACATCTTTGTATTCCCCGTTAGCAGTCTTTCGGCTTGGCATTGCTATGAAAAGACCACTTTTTCCTTCAATAATCTTAACATTGTGAACAACAAAGCAGTTATCAAAAGTAACTGTTACATAAGCACGGAGCTTACCTTCGTCCTCAACCTTTCTAATTCTCAATTCGGTAATCTGCATAAATCTACCTCCGCAAAATTACATGGCATAACTATAATCTTATACAGTCCGCGCCAATTTACAGTTCCAAGAACCTGTCAGCTCCTGCACTGCAGATTCAGCCTCTTGCCTAGAAGTGAATACCCCAAAAACTGTGGAACCCGAACCTGACATTTCGGCATAATCACAGCCAAGGTTTCGTAAAGCCTCAATTGCACGCCCTATCTGTTCATACTTTGCAGAAATAACAGGCGTAAAAGTATTAATAAAAGTCCATTTCTCCGGCGGCCTTCTGTAAATTAACTCTAGCTCATCAAATTCAGGACTTATTAAAACATCTCCGCGGGTAAAAGCTTCATCTACAAGAGCATACGCCTCTTTGGTAGATGAACTTACCTCAGGAAATACCATCACAAGGAATAAGTTTTCTACTGGTTTGATATCACGCACATTCTCGCCGCGTCCCGAAACAAGAGCACATCCGTGGCCATGTTCGTCGCAATGCATAAAGAAAAATACGTCGCTGCCTGTCTTGGAGGCAACGTAGTCCAGCTGCTCATATGAGAGCCTTATTCCACAAAACTTTTCCAGCACCCGAACAAGAGCAGCCGCATCGGAAGAACCACCTCCAAGGCCTCCACCTGAAGGAATACCCTTTTTCAACAAAACGCTGACAGGGGGAACTTCTGTGCCTGCAACCTCACAAAAAGCGCTGTAAGCCATAGTTAAAGTATTTTTTTCCGGCAGTTCCATTGAATCACATCTTACAGTACAGCCGTTTACATCAGAAACACTCACTGTAAGTTCATCAAAAAGATCCACTGTTTGAAAAATACTTTCAATTCCGTGAAAACCGTCATCACGTTTTTGCAGAACACGTAGCCCAAAATTCACCTTAGCATACGCTCTGGCAGATAATTCACGATTCATATAATAATTATACCCTACTTTAGAGAGTAGTCAAATATTTTCGTTCTTCATTTTTTGCCTAATATTTCAAGAGATTTCAAAAGAAACGTGCAATTTTCTAAGAGATTGGTACCAAATTCTATTTACTTTTTAGGTCTTATGAATTATATTGTTGACGGTGAGTTTAAAAAATAGACAGTATCAATGACAAAAAAAATATGCGGGGTTTTTTATGTCTGCTGATTCAGAATTTGAAGAATTAAGTTTATCTTTTTCATACGGCGATGATTTCGACGATGAATATGATGAAGATTTCGATGATGACTTCGACGACTACGAAGAAGACGACGAAGCACTTGATGATTTTGATGATGATGCAGATTTATACTACGACGATGTCTTCAAAGAAGAAGAAGATATAGACGAACCTTACGACGACGTTGAAGAAGAAGACGGCTACGGAAGTTACCGCAGCCGTTTTGATGATGAAGACGAGTAAGGTTATTAACAGCCTTTTATAAATATCAAAGTTTTTTCAGCTTACCCTTCTAAAGCGAATTTAAATCAACAATTTCGTATCCGCTGTCTAAGATTACACTGATAAGAAGATCTATATAATTATACAATGGGCGTGTATGATTTCCCTGTGAAAAACCTCCCACTACAGAAATTACACCTCCACCATTTTTTGTAAGCTTTTCACAAATCTTTTTAATATTCTTTTCCGGTGAAGAATCGGTTGCAGAAAATTCCATATTACCATTTACACTGTCAATATAAGAATAACCTGCATTTTCTACATACTTAAGAATTTCCGGAGTCAAAGAATAATATGGAGCATGCCAGTAAAGAGTAAGCTCTGTTTTTGTGCAGTCGTAGAATTCATCTTCATTTCTGGCAAGGCCGCGTCTTACAAAATCTTCATTAATGACAAAAGATTTTTCTGTAAGGTCTACGGTACTAAAAAACATTGAAGCACACAGTTGCTGATTTGTAACAATCTGTCTTGTTTCTGCAGGATACCTTCTGATAAACTCACCGTTTATAAAGAAGTTACCTTTTACATCAAACTTCTTTAACTGAGAAAGGATTTCCGGAAGTCCATCTGAATTATCATAAAACTCAAAAGCAAGGGCTACCTTTTTCTTATCATCAGCCTTTTTTACACTTGTTTTATACAGGGGAACTGTTACTGCGCTTTTACTTAAAGCACGTACATAAATTGCATTATCAAAGTTTTTATTTTTTGTTGTACCAAGATAA
>JAEEGJ010028527.1_pt1 | contig 11094 bp, 11 predicted proteins | sample 8958761 | NCBI WGS metagenome assembly JAEEGJ01 (sample SAMN16246546, study PRJNA631951) | gut metagenome | biome: gut microbiome; feature: rumen; material: RS-attached | host: Bos | place: Iran: Karaj | collected 2018-10
GATCGTATAACCGTTCGCCTGACGACATCTTTGTCGTCGGGCAAAACTTGATTCAATACATCGGTAATTAGCGAAAAGGAAATAATTCCAGAATACAATTCGTGGTTCTTACGGCCTATTGTCATGCCGCTATCGTGCAAAAGCGAAGCAATCATAACGGCAGCTGCGCTATCGGCAAATGTCCCTGCATTTTCATTTTCGAGGCATGTCTTGACTCCTGCTTCGTGCAGAATGCTAAGCATCTTCAGAGCATTGCAGCATACTATCTTCATGTGAACAGGGCCATGATCGTTCAGACCTACCCTATTGATAGACACAACATTTGCATAATCCTGAATGGCTTTTATCTCGGCACTGCCTAGCAGAATACCAGCCAATCGGCGCAAAAAATCGTCACCATCGGCAAACCTTTGTACAATATCGTCAACAAGCGCCAATATCTTACCCTCAACCACCTGCTCTTTCGGAGACTTAGCCTCCTCTGCTATTTTGCTTAAATATTTTTCCATATACAAAAAATTATCTTCTTTTCTCTAATCATCATCGTAGTCGTCATCCCAATCGTCATCGTCGAACATTATTGAAAAATCGTCATCGTCACAATACATCGGCAAGCCGTCCCGAGGGTCTTTTTCTTTATAATCCATTATCTAAAATTTAATTACCAATTCACATACTAATTTATCCTGTTCACTTTCCTTTGCTCCACCATGCGGATACCAGTACTTTTCGTAGTTGAGCCGTATGTCGGTAGGGAAATAAGGATTGCGCACCCTGAAGGTTGCACCAAAGGTTACACGGTGACGCTCAGCATCGGTAAGCAAAAGGAAAGGTGTCTGATTGCCAGCCTCATCGTTTGCAAAACCGCTTTTCCCTGAAGAATGGTCCTGCATATAATCGTAGCGCAACTGATATGAAATGTGTTCTATATAACACTTCTCTTTCTTAATCTCGTGCTGATAAACAATCATGGCATCAACGGCGCTACAATCGGGAAACACATTGTTGGCATAATACTTATGCAGATATTCTGCCTCTACGTGCAAGCCATTCCACTTATAGTAAAAGCCAAAGTCAACCGATGTGTAGGAAGCCTTACGTTGTGCGATAAGCTGATGCTGTACACTCGGAATAATTGCCAGTCCCTCAATGGGGAAAAACTGTATGCGCAACGAATATCCAGGAGTCTTGAACCAAGCCTTTTTCTGCTCGTCAAGATTGCTACCATTGAATATTCCGGCATTTATCGACAGTACTTTTCTATTTTTCCTATTTAAAATATCGTAACCGACTTGGAAACCTACATCGCGCATGTCGCCCACCTGCTTGGCAATAAAGGAACGGTTTGCAAAATACTGAGCCGACGGATTGCGATGCGCATCTATAGAAAACGGCATGCGCTGCTGTCCTAAAGTCAGTTTTAGCGTACGCCACGGATTGATGCTAACCCACGCATCCTTCATCTTTATCGACGACTCGTCGCACAAATCAACCTCGAGCTTATATTCCGACCTCAATAAAAACTTGCCACTTGCCGACAAACGAGCATTGCGCACCTCAAAGCGCGATGCCATGAGTTGCGGCTCAAACTCATATTTTCCTCTTAGAATTCCATGAATCTGCGGCTTGTATGCACTCCTGTTCTCCTGTTTCGACACTCTCTGTTCCAACAAGTAAAGCCTATCGTCTCCATCCTGCGCACTAAGCAATCCAACAAATAAAAAAATGAAGAATGCTAAAAGAAGAATCATTCTTAGCAAATTGTAAACTCTGATAATTTTTTCCGCTTTTTCCTTATTCATACTTGTGCGCAAAGTTTAGCTTTGTTGACGCAGCAAAAGTATTTTGGGAATATTACAGACCTATTGCAGAAATAATAAAAAGCAGTTGCAACGTAATTAGTAAATACCTATTCTGTAAAACCGATTAAATTTTACACGGTAATGTTCTTCGGATGTGATTGTTGTGATAATACGGAAGTTGTCGGCAGTTTGTTTAGTTACAAAATCTTCATCGCTATTGCTGCGCATGCTTCGGCATCGGCCAGTGCGTGGTGGTGGTTTTCGAGTATGTAGCCGCAGGCTTCCGATACGGTGTGCAGTTGGTGATTTGGCAGTTTGTTTCCGAAGAATCTTCGTGCGGCACGGCAAGTACATTTGAACTTGTAGTCGGGGTAGGTCATGCAGTATGTCTGGAAAACCGCTTTTAGGCAACCTTCGTCGAAAGGACTGTTGTGCGCCACAAGCGTAAGCCCTTCGATTTTGGGTTCTATCTGTTTCCACACTTCGGGGAAAATAGGCGCAGAGTCGGTGTCTTCGTGCCCTAGTCCGTGAACGCGCTGGCAAAACCATGAGTAGTAGTTCGGTTCTGGCTTTATGAGACTGTAGAACGAATCGCAAATTTCCCCATTGCGTACAATTACCACTCCTACACTGCAAACACTACAGCGTTCACCGTTGGCGGTTTCGAAATCTATGGCTGCAAAGTCTTTCATATCTGTTGCAAAAATATGTAAAAGTTACGAAAAAAAATGTCGTAGGATTTGTTTTGCCCAAAAAATGTTTTAGAAATTCATTGCCTCAAAAATTTAGATTAACTTTGCACAACTTTTTTTCAGACAGAATCGGGTTCTTTGTTTGAAGAAAGGCAAGATGTTTTTTATTGAATTAATGAACCCAACAGATTGTTTATGAAAGACATATTTGAAAGAATTCACGAGTCGTCGGGCGGTCCGCTCGGACAGTACAGGGAAAAGTTTGAAGGATATTACACATTTCCAAAGTTGGAAGGCGAAATCGGTCCTCACATGAAGTTTCAGGGCAAGGAAGTATTATGCTGGAGTTTGAACAACTATCTTGGTCTGGCAAATCATCCTGCAGTTCGCAAGGCTGATGCCGATGGCGCAGCAAAGTGGGGCTTGGCTTATCCTATGGGAAGCCGTATGCTGACTGGTCACACTGCTTTGCACGAACAGTTGGAGCACGAACTTGCCGACTTCGAAAAGAAGGAAGCTGCTTTCCAGATGAACTTCGGTTATCAGGGTATAGTTTCTGTTATCGACAGCCTTATGACTCGTCACGATGTGATAGTTTTCGATGCTGAGGCTCACGCTTGTCTGCTCGATGGAAAGCGCTTGCATATTGGCAAGTCGTTCTCATATAAGCACAACGATATTGTAAGCTGCGAAAAGAAGTTGCAGGTTGCATGCAAGATTGCCGATGAACAGGGTGGTGGCGTTTTGCTTATCACCGAAGGCGTTTACGGTATGACTGGCGCGCTTGGTATCCTCGACCAGATTGTGGCTTTGAAGAAGAAATACAATTTCCGCATTTTGATTGACGATGCTCACGGTTTTGGCGTTATGGGCGAACACGGACGCGGTACATCTGAGCACTTCAATGTAATGGACGACATTGATATATATATAGGTGCATACGCAAAGTCGATGGCTTGCATCGGTGGTTTTGTTGCATCAAAGAAGTACATCATCGACTTCCTTCGCTACAACATGCGTTCGCAGATTTACGCGAAGGCACTTCCTATGCCGATAGTAGAAGGTTGCTTGAAGCGTCTCGAAATCATCCGCAGTGCCGAGGGTGACGAACTCCGCAAGAAATTGTGGACTGTAACCCGTCGTTTGCAGGAAGGTTTCCGCAACCTTGGTTTCTCAATCGGTCCGGCTGAGGCTTGTGTAACTCCAGTTCATATTATGGGTGGTGTAAACCAGGCAGCTAATATGGCATACGACCTGCGCGAAAACTACAAGATTTTCTGCTCGATCGTTACTTATCCTGTAATTCCTGTCGGAATGATTATTTTCCGTATTATCCCTACTGCTGCTCATAGCATCGAGGATGTTGATTATACGTTGAATGCATTCAAGGAGATTAAGGAAAAGTTGGCAAGCGGAAAGTACGATGAGCCAGCTCCAATGCTGAATTTCACTAGGTAATTTTTATTTGTAAAAATACGGGGAGAAGTGTCCTGATTGGTTCGGGATGCTTTTCCTTCTTTAAATGATAAGTGCATGAAATACAATTTAATATGCAAAAAATGTGGCGCTGTAATAAATAATTTCGCTGAATGGTTTGAAAATGACCAGCTTTGCCCAGAATGTGGAAGCAATCATGTTGAGGTGAAATACGATGCCGACTACTCGACACTTCCCGAACTCTACAAGGGAAAGCCCGAAAGTTTCTGGCATTACTTCGACTTTTTGCCTCTCGAGGACAAGAAGAATATTGTAAGTTTTGGTGAAGGTGCTATTCCTGTCGAACACTGGGAGTTTCTCGACCGTGTAGCAAAGGAAAAGTATGGAATCGACTGCAAGGCATACGTTTACCGCAACGACCTTAACGGTGGAACCAATACTTTCAAGGATGTAGCTGCTTCGTTGGCTGCTTCGCTGTTCAAGGAGAACGGTGTAAAGGAGTATTGCCTTGCTTCGAGCGGAAATACGGCAACTGCATACAGCAAGTATTTGGCAATGGCTGGCGTTAAGTTCGATATTTTTGTCCCAGGATGTGTTTGCAAGGACACTATTGACGAAATTCGTTCGCTTGGTCAGAACCTTGTAGTTTGCGAAGGCGACTATGGCGCAGCAAAGAAAGTTGCAGCCAACTTTCACAAGGAGCAGAAGGTGATGATTTCGGCTGGCAACATCGACCCGATACGCGTTGAGGCAAAGAAGACTATGGTTTTCGAGTTTATGCGTCAGCTTGGTAAGATGCCCGATGTTTATGTTCAGGCAGTTGCCGGCGGTACTGGACCTATTGCACTAGATAAGGGCGTACGCGAAATTTGCGGAATGTATCCCGAAGTCAAGTTGCCGCGCATGATTTTGGTTCAGCAGGACACCTGCGACCCGATGGTACAGGGTTGGGAGCGTGCCGTGAAGAGCAATTTTGCTGATGGCTACGAAAAGGATTATCCTGTAATCGACAATCCGCAGACCAAGGTTTCGATACTTTCGGCTGGTAATCCGGGAATGTATCCTATTGTGGCTCCGATAGTTCGCAAGAGCGACGGTTGCTTTGTACGCATTAAGGAATCGCAGATTGCCGATTATGCACGCATTGCAAAGAACGAAAAGGGTGTTTTCTTCGGTCCAGCAGGTGCAGTTTGCTTTGCTGGATTCTACAAGGCACTCGAGGAAGGTCGTATCAGAAATGGTGAAACCGTTCTCATAAATACTGGTGAAGGTGCTGCAAGAGCAAAGGATTTCAAGGCAGAGGTTGATGCAAAATAAAATGAGTGACAATGATACAGAAAGAGACCGTCATTCCGAAAAGCAGAACGAACCAACTAAGGAACGTGTTGCGTGAGTTCGCTTATGCGGAATCTCCTTTGGGTACTAATTGGAGATTCCGTATAGACAGGCTCACAAGGCTCGTACCTGTGCCTGTTCGCTTTGTCTTACGGAATGACGGTACTATAATTTTATGAAACATCGTTTTGCTGGCAAAATAGTATGGATAACCGGTGCTTCGTCGGGAATAGGCGAGGCAACGGCCTACCGTATGGCTACCGAAGGCGCAAGTCTTATTCTGACTTCGCGTAACGAATCGGTGCTTGCATCGGTGCGTGAAAGGTGCATTGCCAATGGCGCACCAAAGGCGGAGGTTTTGCCAGCAGATTTGGCGCAGCTTGAAACTTTGGAAAAACTGGCGGAATCAGCATGGTCGCTTTTCGGAAAGATTGACATTTTCTTCTGTAATGCAGGCGTCAGTCAGAGGTCGAATACCATCGATTCGCAGATGGAGGTGATTGACAAGGTTATGGATGTAAACTATTTTGCTCCGGTAACAATCACAAAGGCTTTGCTTCCGAAGATGATTGCTGCTGGTGGCGGACAGATTGCCGTTACTACAAGCATTGCAGGAAAATTCGGTTTTCCGCTGCGTTGCGCTTATAGTTCATCGAAGTTTGCACTTTACGGATTTTTTGAGACGGTGCAGGCGGAGTGCTACAATGACAATATCCGTATTACCTTTGTTTGCCCTGGTCGTGTCCAGACCAACATTTCGCTTTATGCGCTCGAAAAGGACGGCACTCCGCACGGCAAGATGGACGCAGGTCAGGCTGGCGGAATAACATCGGAGAAGGCTGCCCGCAAGATTGTGAATGCTATTTACCGCAGAAAGCGCGAAGTGCTTGTCGGAGGCAAGGAACTGATAATGGTACACATCAAGCGTTGGTTCCCCGGACTGGCAGCGAGAATAGCAAGAAATATAAAGGCGATGTAAAAGGACAATGGACAATTAACAATGGATAATGGACAATTTTTGAATCTTCAAATCATCAAATCTTCAAATTTTCGAATTTTCAAATCTTTGAATAATTAGCAAATGGAAAATTACTTTATATCAGGAATACAGCAGGTTGGTGTTGGTACCGAAAACTTTCACGAATCGTGGAAATGGTACATCGAAATGTTTCAGATGAATGTTAAGATTTTGGAAGACGACACCGTTGCTGAAAGAATGCTTCCGTACACTGGCAACAAGCCGCAGAAGCGTCATGCTTGCATAGCCGTAAACTTGCAGGGTGGCGGTGGATTCGAAATATGGCAGTACTCGCAGCGTAAGCCAGAGCCGATTCCTTTCGACGTGCAGGTTGGCGACATTGGTATTTTTGCTGCAAAGGTCAAGAGCCGCAATGTTAAGGCTTTCCACGATGAACTTAAAGCCAAGTACGATAAGGTTGGCGATGTGGCAAAAACACCCGAAGGCAAGGAAACTTTCATCGTGAAGGACCCGTGGAACAACTATTTTCAGGTTGTTGAGGACGATTATGTCTTCATCGACCAGAAATGCTTGTCGGGTGGTACGGTTGGTGCAATGATTGGTGTTACCGACATCGAAAGGGCTTTTTCTGTTTACCGCGATGTGCTTGGCTACGACACTGTTGTTTATGATGAGACTGGTGTTTTCGCTGATTTTGCATTCATGAACGGAGGTGACCAGAAATACCGTCGTGTGTTGTTGAGGTCGTCGCGCAAGCCAAAGGGTGCTTTTGCTGAACTTATGGGTAGCAGCAGCATCGAGCTTGTTGTTGCATTGGAGCGTCAGCCGCGCAAGATTTTCGAAGGACGCTACTGGGGAGACCCGGGATTCATCCAGATATGCTTCGACATTACCAACATGCAGGAACTTCGTAAGTTCTGCGAATCGAAGGGCTTCCCGTTTACGGTTGACAGCTGTCCCAACAACGAGCGTTTCGATATGGGCGAGGCCAGCGGACATTTCACCTACATCGAAGACCCCGACGGAACTTTGATAGAATTTGTTGAAACTCACAAGATTCCAGTAATGAAAAAGCTGGGATGGAACATAAATATGCTTACCCGCAACCGCGAAAAGCCGTTGCCAAGGTTCTTGTTCAAGGTTATGGGTATGTTTAAGGTAAAATTGGATTAAACATGGGAAACTTATATGACCTGCTGATGCAGGATACTCGTTTCGAAGATGCACTCAAGGCGTGCATGAACTGCGGAATATGCACGGCAATATGCCCTGCTGCCGAGTTCTACCAGTACGACCCGCGCCGTATCTGCGATATTGTGCAGCGCAAGGACGAAAACGAGATTGAAGCTTTGCTTCGTTCCGATATGATATGGTATTGCGGTCAGTGCCTGTCGTGCAAGACGCGCTGTCCGCGTCAGAATGTTCCTGCCGAAGTGATACTTGTTCTCCGTCAGGTAGCCATCAAGCTCGGATATATGGACGAGCATATTGCCGAGCAGGAGAAGCGTCTGGCAGAGACAGTTGGAAACAATATCCTCGAAATCGGATATTGCGTTCACCCCGATAAGGTTAAGCCCGAACTTCATCAGGAGCAGGGTCCTATTTGGGAATGGTATGTGAATAATATTGAAGCCGTAGCCCCGAAGCTCGGAGCCAACTATCATGGCGACGGACCTGGAGCATTGCGTAAGATTCGCGAGGAAAACCTTCAGGAAGTAAGGAAGATTTTCGAGGTTACTGGCGGTATGGACTTGTTGAAAACATTAAAGGAGGAGAAATGAGACAGTTTGGCTTTTCAATATCGCAGACAAGGTCAATCGATTTGGACCAGATTGACTTTAGTTGCCTGAACGAACTGCGCGAAGCCGTACCTACCTTTATGGTATGTATAAATTGTGGAGCTTGTACCGCAACTTGTTCTGCCCAGCAGTTTTCCGACTTTAACATCCGCAAGATAAAGACTAAGCTTATGCAGGGCCAGTACGAAGGACTTGCAAGAGAACTTGACAAATGCATGCTTTGCGGAAAGTGCACATTGGTATGTCCGCGTGAGGTCAATCTTAGGAATTCGATTGTAAACATGCGGAGAATATTAACGAAAAAGAATAAATGATGATGAATTATTTCAGTCCGTTTGTACTTCCGTTCGTTCTCGGCACCTTTGTACTGCTTGGAATATGTGTTTTCAAGTACATAAGGTGGTACATGAGTTTCGACAGGGTACAGCGTTCAAAGGTAAAGAAAAACATCCTTTCGTTGAAATTCCTTCCTGCAATATGGGAGGCGATTTTGGAATGTCTGTTCCATCGCAAGGTTTTCAGACGCAATCTTGTCTTGGGCTATATGCACAGCAGCATTGCTTTCGGATGGTTTCTGCTCATATTGGTAGGAGCAATTGAGGCCGAAGTTTGCATACATGGTTCAAAGCCCTTCTGGGTGGCTATATTCTATAGGTTCTTCGTTCACGAGCATCCGACTACAACAAGTGTTGTCTTCGCAAACATTATGGACGCTTTGCTTCTTGTTGTGCTGTCGGGCGTTATGCTTGCCGTAATCAAGATGGTTTACTCCAAGATTGTGGGTATGCGCAGGGTTACCAAGCATGTGCTGTTCGACCGCTTTGCAAAGTTCTCGCTGTGGTTCATTTTCCCATTGCGACTGCTGGCTGAAAGTTATACGGCTGCATATTACGGCAACGGTGGATTTATGACGCAGGCTTTAGGCAATTTGTTTGCACCTATTTATCATGAATATGTCGAAATGGCTTTCTGGACAATGTACTCCATCTGTCTGGCTGTGTTCTTCGTTTCGATGCCATTCTCGCGTTATATGCACATTTTCACGGAAGTATTTCTTATTTTCTTCCGTAGGATGGGTGTTACTGAGGGCGATGAACCGACAGGTTTCACAAAGTACGAACTCAGTGCTTGTTCGCGTTGCGGTATCTGCATCGACAACTGCCCGATGGATAAGCAGCTTGGTGTTCAAGGCGTTCAGTCGGTATATTTGTTGCGTGATGTTCGTTACAAGCGTGGTACTGAGGAAGTTGCCAACCAATGCCTTATGTGCCAGCGTTGTTCGTCCGATTGTCCCGTAGGGCTCGACCTTATGACAATCCGCCGTCAGGTGCGAACAAAGGAAAGCGCTCTTGATGCGTCGGGAAACTATAGCTATGCTGATAATATTCAGGCATTCAACTCGGTAGGTCGTGTGTTGTATTTTGGCGGATGTATGTCGCACTTGACACCCGGTATTACCGAGTCGATGATAAAGATTTTCGAGGCTGTTGACCAGAACTACTGGTATATGGACAAGAACAGGACCATCTGCTGTGGCCGTCCGCTGTTGCAGCAGGGTTTCTTGAAGCAGGCAAAGGACTTGCGATTGAAGAACCAGAGCATGATTATAAAGTCGAAGGCAAAGTTGCTGGTAACATCATGCCCGATTTGCTACCAGTCGTTCACCAAGGAATACAACCTGCCTATCAAGGTTATGCATCACACCGAATACATAGCAGGGCTGATAAAGTCGGGACGACTGAAGTTGCGTAAGGACGACCTTAAGGTTGTGTATCACGACCCGTGTGAACTTGGTCGCGGATGCGGAATCTACGATGAACCGCGCGAGGTTCTGAAGTCGGTTTCGAATCTGGTGAAGGCAAAGGACGAGAAGGAAAAGAGCCTATGCTGCGGTTTCAATCTTGGTAGCACTGTGCTAACTATGGAACAGCAGACCAAGGTTCGCGATGCAGCGGTCGAAAGTCTTTTGTACAAGAATCCCGATTTGATAGCAACGGCTTGTCCTATGTGCAAGAAGGCGTTTAATCACGCTACTACGTTGCAGGTAAAGGATATAGCAGAGATTGTGGCAGAAAACATAATTTAGTTAAGAGTTAATAGTTAAAAGTTAATAGTCTGTAGCGTCGTTGCGAGCAACGACAAAAAATAAAAACGATATGGACGAATCAAAAAATAAACGTTACTGGAACGAATACCAGAAGGATATAGCCGACGACAAGTTCTTCTACGAGCGCAGTTGTATCAGGCAGACTTTCTTCCCAGGCTCCGAGGCGGCTTTTCTTAAAATTATGCGTGAGGAGTTGGGCAAGGACATCCGCGACGAGGCTAACCAGCACACATGCACAGGCATCGGCTATCATTCCGACATTGTTCCGCTCGAAACAACAATGACTGTTGTGGCACGTCTGTTTTCGCTGATGACCGATGCCGGTTACGAGAACTATGTGCCCTCGTGCGTGACTTCGTTCGGAATCTTCCCCGAAATGGTGGAAATGTGGAAGGAACATCCCGAAATGCTCGAAAAGACGCGCAAGTACCTCAAGGAGGCCACAGGTCGCGATTTTGAGGCTCCCAAAAATATTGCCCATCCATCAGACATAATATATAAGTATCGCTTCGAGCTGAAAGAGAAGATGAAATATCAGCTTGTGAACCGCTTTACGGGCAAGCCGTTGCGCGTAGTGGAGCATATTGGTTGCCATTATGCCAAGATTTTCCCCGAAAAGGGTATCGGAAAGGCTGAATTTCCGTATGTTCTCGCAGGTATGATTGAAGCGTGGGGCGGGGAAGTGGTTGATTATCCCGAACGCCGTCATTGCTGCGGATTCGGTTTCCGCCATTATCTGCTGCAGGAAAACCGTGGCTATTCGGTGGCAAACACCAAGAAGAAATTTGAGTCGATGGAGCCGTTTGAACCTGATTTCATTGTGGCAAACTGTCCCGGATGTGCAATGTTTATGGATAAGTGGCAGTACACTATTGCCGAGATGGAAAACAAGACATACGACAAGGACGGTTATGGTATTCCTGTTCTTACCTACGAGGAAATG
>JAEEGJ010028530.1_pt1 | contig 11093 bp, 6 predicted proteins | sample 8958761 | NCBI WGS metagenome assembly JAEEGJ01 (sample SAMN16246546, study PRJNA631951) | gut metagenome | biome: gut microbiome; feature: rumen; material: RS-attached | host: Bos | place: Iran: Karaj | collected 2018-10
CGGGAATCTTTGTAGGATGCGGGTAACCAGTCGCTAGGCACTTTGAACAGCGAAAGGGCATCGTAATGCCTGTCACCGAACGATTGATCTCCGCGGTGGAAGGTGGCATCATTGTCAAAGACTGCTTCGGAAATAATATCACCACGCCATGTGTCTTTGTGAGGATAAGGAATGTCAAAGTAGTTGCTGTTGACAGCATACTCAAGGAACCCAGTTGATGGATTAACCTTAAGATAAACAATATTTGAGGGGCTGTTGTGCTTGACCATATCCTTGCCATAGGCATGAATAAGGCTATAGGCAAAGTGAGACGAATCGGGCAGTTGGGCAGATAGTGAGTTAGCGTCCCAGATGGCTCCTGGATAGTTGCCTAAATCTTTGTCATAACGATTCACAATATCAAGATGTGACAAGCAGAAAGAACAATAATTCTTATAGAATGCAGATAGATTGCCAGATAATGCTTCTCCTGCAATCGAGTCGCGTATATGCTGCAAAGTTCGAGTAAAGTCGCGCTTCCATTTCTTGCCAGATATACGATATTCAGTAAAATTGTAGCGGAGTGAAGCATTATTAATCTGATAATCCGCCCAATCCTGATTAAGCATAATAAGTTCTTGTTGTTCGCGATGTGTGATACGAGAAGAATCGACAGCAAATTGAAGATAGGTACTATCATGCCCATAAACCAAATGAAGTGGGGCTCTGCTCCAGCGTACAGAAGCAAAATCATCAAGCATTTTATACAGGTCTGTTCCTGGTGTCACCATTGGGTAACGACGCTTGGCTTGAGGGGCTATAATTGCAGAAGAAACCGTATCTCTATTAATAACATATTGCATAAAAAGTTGTGAGCCCAACTCTCTAGGACGCTGCAAGATATGAGCATTAATTTTTCGTTGGATATCACCCAATAACAATGATTGATAGTTTGATAGAATAAGGTTTTGTTTTTTTACTACTTTTTTCACGGTTTTATCAGAAATGAGTTTATAGGCCTCACCCTTCTTATGATTATGATCGGTAATCAACCATCCATCGATGAGAACTACAACTAGCAGACAGGCGATACAACAGAGTGTGCCAAATATGTACTGACGCTCATGCATAAAGCGCAAAAGATCTCTTTCACTTTTAGCATTTGGGATATCAATATCAATAGCTTCTGCATTCCAGTTGGGCATCTGAAGGAGAATCATTAAAAGAATAAGACCAGTGAAATAATAGATGGTCATATTCGAACTCATAGAGAGCATCGGGAAATCTTGACCGAAGAAGACGAATCGGTTAGTCACAGACATCCATATATAAAGTGCTTGAACGAAAAGCAAGATAGCAATAGAAACGCTGATGTTGCGTCGAGCCAGCATCCGTTTGTCACGCTCACTGACGGGTTGAATAATAGATATAAGCATAAGAACCAAGAACAGAAGGAACAAACCACGTGCATACCAGATGCCATGTTCAGCAATGCCGAAACGTAGCAACGAGATATCACTAGTCTGAGCTCCCCATAGTGCTCCGGTCTTTTCTTGTGGCAATATTTTGAAATAGGGATCTGAAGACGAACGTTTGTTATCGTTATAATAGTTAAGAATCCATTGATTTTCAGTAGTCTGTCTGAAACGTGTCACCTTACGAGAATCAGAGAGCGATTCGGCAGACAGGATGTTGTCCCAATCCTCAACAAGCACCTTAACACGATATCGGATGTGCGTTAGTTCTCCATCGGAAGAGAGTGTTTTTTGCCAGATAGTGTCATTGAGTGTCATACTACATAGAAGTGCAAACACTAGGCAAGTCACGGTATAAGCGGGTACGATACTTTGTAGCAAAGGTTTAAGCATCCAGCAGATCAAGAGGATTATCACAAAGATTACAATGGATAACATCAACAGACCAATCGATTTATTATCCATGCAGAGCGAGATGAAGCTAGGTATCTGGTAGCAGATGTATATCATTCCTGCCATCAACGTGAACAAAGAAGCATAATAGATTATGTTTACCCAATTACCACTCAAATTGCGCAGCCATCGGAAATGTTCCTTGCATTTATAATCGACAACGGCTCCTAACACAAATTCACAGAATATTAGAGAATAGCGAAGATAGCCGAAAAAGAAGAATAGAATACCATATCCAGCATCAGCTATTAGCAGATATGCCAACACAAAAAGATATAGCGAAATATGTTTCCGACTGATAAGATAAGTAGACCAAGACATGCGAGGGGCCGAATTGTTTTGAATTTGTTCTTCTCGGTTGGAAATAAGCCAGTCTAATATAAAATAACTAAGTACCGGAAGAAGGATACGGGTTGAACGTAAAATACCAGTAGATAACGACATGATCTCGATAAAAGATACGAAGATAACAATTATCCAGATTATCCAATGGCTGTTCTTACGCAAGCGAGATTCCCAACGACCATTTAAGTAAAGCCAAAATGCCTTGATACAACAGAAAACAAAGAGAAGGTATGGTAGACGATTTAAGTGTTCAAAAGCTTCGTTATTGCGTACAAAACGGATGTACTCAAATGGTGTTATATTTTCCGTAGGAGGAAATGTGGCATAACGCCAATTGAGAAGATATCGTGTAGTGACAAACACCAAGAGCAGAGACCAACAGCAAACTTCGACAAGCGGATTATTTGATGCCCCATAGCTCTCGGTATCGAAATATGGAAGCCTGGAGAGAAGAAGGGAGATGAGCGTAAAAATGCAGATAAACATCAACAATCGCCATAAACCAGATGGCTGGAAAAGGGTTTCAGCCTTGTGATCCGCACAATGGAAAAGGGCTCTTTGGCCTGATGGTAATGCTACAGATAGTGTGTCCTGTGTCCCATAGGTTTCACTTTGATACTGAAAGGAAAATGGCACCTGAGTAGGTTCTCGCAAATATTTAAATTCGAAAGAGAATGCATTACGTGGAGCAATACCAGAAAAAAAGGTATTGTAATCCCTGTTATCTGTCGCCATGGAGAGATAATCGCTCGAAACATGCATATGTGTGGCATAATCTTCATTAGAGAGAGGCTTCATGATAGGAAGGCTGTATAGAAGTTTACCATCCTTAGTAAACTTCATAACCATTGTATTGTTTGTGCGTTTGCCTAAATAAAAATCCCTTTCAGGAGTGATACTAATAATTTCATTCCCTTGAAAATGGGGATCTTGGGAAGATAATATACGCCAATGAGAACTTTCTCGTGTTTGTTCGATATAAAAACGGTTGTGACAGAATTCTATAGGTTTGTCATCTCGACGATAAGCATCGCGGCACAAGCTCAGTCCATCAATACCTGATGGTATGGTGCTCAATACCGATACAGGCACCAAAGAAGAAAGGTCATAACCCTTTTGTATTGGAAGATGGAAGGCTGAAGTGTCTGATGCTAGAACATCACCATCAGTGAGGGTCGTGGTGAATATATAATCAACATTATCTATCTTTTTAACCCAAAACCATGGTGCAGAAGATCTAATTTTCTCAACAATTTGAAGGTTAAGCCTAATGGGGGTATTAGCATCTTCTGTCTCGAAATCGATACTATGTCGCACTGCATCAGCCTCTTGAGTCAGAGACATGGTATGCATACAATTGTTTTGATTGAAATATGTTTCATGATCAATTGAATCAAGAACAAAAAAACCTATATCTATAGATCGTGTATTAATATCGATTCTGGACACCATGGTATCAGCTGGGTCTGTGTAATGTAGCTGGTAAGTCATCTGCCCACTGGCTAGCGAATCAGGCAAAAGGGCTTCATCGGAAGCACCATAAAGAACACCCTCCCTCTTTAGTTCATATCCATCAAAACAGAAAGAATTGTGGTTAACATTATGGTATACTTCGTCTTTAGCCGAGAAATAGGTGTCAGCTACAGAGTATGATAATATCAAAACTACGATAGGTACAAAGAAACGAAGTACCATCTGTACTATTACACGATAAGTACGGTACATCCATATGCAAGCAAAAAACAATAATATAGATACAACGAAGAAATATTCAGTTAATGTAAGTGTCATAAGGATAACTATTTTGGGGGAAAGTTATAATATCATAATATTACTGAGGATGACAATATACAATCTTAATCTTTGGAAGATAGTCAATATCATTTACAAGAAATGGTATTGTTTCAGAGAAATAGCTGACACTATCTATTACCATAGGGTCATTGTCAACATATTGTGCAACATCGAAAACAGAACGCCTGTCAATGACTGTTCTATTGTAACGAATTATACAATATGATATATCAGGATCAAATAATCGAAACATTGCTGTATCTGTAGGAGTATCTAGGCTTCTTCTTTCGTTGTACGAAAGTTTCGAATACTCCTGCCATAGGGATACAATATAATTTTCGAGATTATAGTTTGCATAGCACCAATGTAACTTCCGTACATCATTCACCAAAACACGGACAGCGACTTTGCAACTTCGGGTTAAATAAGGTTGCATACTGATAGGATACTTTGTGCTATTGTCCGGCGCCTTACCATCATCGAGTGTAAAACCTGGAGACAAACTTGCAGCATATTCAACCATACAATCATCGGGAAAGTCAGGAGTTCCTTTTATGCTTACCTGGCCTTCAGGATTTATGTTAAGAGAAATTTGATATTCGATATTTTTACCTTGGAAGTGTTTTATAATGAGAACTATAGAAACTACTACAGCTAACAAAAAAGAAATCACAAAAATAATCTTCTTGATTGTCCTCAAAGCCTCTATTAAGGCTTTCTTTTTGGCTTCTTCTTCGGCTTTCTTTTTGGCTTCTTCTTCGGCTTTCTTTTTGGCTTCTTCTTTAGAGTCAGAATTAACATAAGAACTTTGATTATCAAATTGAATTGAAATTAAAGTCTCATTAAGATAGCAGAGTTTTGTTCCTTCTTGAAATAATAGCGATTCAGAGATGTTATTTGATGATGGAATTCGGAAATAATGGCAACGTTTTTTGGCCTTATCTGCATAGAATAATCCCAGAGTATCACGAAGTAGTGTATTACGGATACTCTCTCTATTGCCGACACAACCATATTGACTTAGTATATCATCGACTAATTCAATAATATCAATTGTATTATCGTCCATTACAGATATAGACCTATCACATAGTTTGCTAAGCAAATTATTGTTATAAGATAATATATCTGTTTCCCATGCTCCACTTAAGACGATGAAGAAGAACACATAATTATCTTTCTTTCTTTGGAAAATTTTTATTTTTCCATTATGACTATTCGTCTTTGTAAATTTCATTTACGTGGCATTTTAAATTAGTACATTTTATTCAAGAATACTAGCGTAGATGTCTCCTAAACGAATAAGTACATTATATCCGTCACCTTCTGTTTTAGGTGATAATACAAGATTAATCTTAATAAATTTTGTATCAACATCCTTTATAACGTGCGTCGGGGAAGGTTGATGTGTTTCTAAATTACCTATATGGATGCTTTGAGATTTGACATAGTATTCCTGATTGTATTTAAAAGACGCTTCGTAAAGCTCAGTACCATCTTCGTAGCTATCAACTAAACGCCAAGCGTTGGGATCATGAATTTTTTTCTTATCGGAAGTGAGTGTGACATCCACTTTATCAATCTTGTAAATGGGTTGATACTCTCTATTAGACTGCGTAATCAAGTTGTTGAAATATTCACGTAGTTTTTTCTTTCTTCCTTTAGGGTTTACTCTACTTGTGATTGTCATATAACGTTCATCAAACCTAAAGAAAAGAGATTTGATTTCATCTCTGCGGCGCCTTTTTAGCGTCGGAGTGATTTTTGCATCATAGGAACCAATATAAACAATTGCTTCACAGAATTTGTTGAGTTTCCTCTCAATTTCTGGCTTACAGTCTTTCAACATCTCTGATGTCAAAGTCCCAATAGAGTTGGAATTGTTAAGTGTGAAGTTAACGATCTGTGTATAGCAGAAAGAAGTACACAAAAGATAAATCATGAAAGATATAATACTTTTTTTCATAAGATTAATTATAATTATATTAGTAGATAATGCTAAAACCTAAAGAGAAATCAGAATAATTGGAAATGCCTTTGATTGTATTAATGTTGTATCCATATCCAATGTTTATGACAAAATCACCGCCTATAGGTATGAAAGCACGAACTCCAAATCTGTTCATGAATCCATATTTGTCATTTTTATAAAGCCAAATCCTTTGGATTTCAGAATCCTCTTTTTGATACTCAACAGTTATATCTTGTTTGCCGTTTTGAATTGTGGTGGTAGTTATTCGCTCCCATGTGCCATCGAGATCATATCGATGATTTGCCATAAGCCATATCGGGGAATATTCAATATCAAGGTATGTGTTGAGGGCAAAGCTGCATGTTAACCCCAAACACGTATAGAAAGACAAATCATTTTTTACTTGGATTTCTGGAGATAAGTGGACGTCAGAATGATTAACAGTTTCAGTAACAGTAGAACTAGAGAAGACGTCATTTACAGTCACAGTTGATTCTAACGAGAAATGGCTGCTAGATTTGACATAAGGATTATTGAATAACGGCATTCCGAAGTATAACCCGACACCAAATCTGCTTTCTTCTAAATATGCTTGATAAGATAAACCCAAACCATTGGGTATATAGTGTAGATTAGCACTAAAGGAACCTCGATCTTCTACATCAGAATCAAAAAGTCCTATCTCAATATTTCTTTTTTCTTGTCTCAGCGTTACTTTGCGGATTTCTCCAGTCTCATTCTGTTCTAAAGTCCACGATAGTATACGTTCCTGTCTATTGGGATTTGAAGAATAACCGAACCTCACTTCGTTATCTTTTACTTCATATCTATCTCCAATAACCTTGAAGGAAAGGTCTTCTCTCTTGACTTTTGATTTGCCATTGGTATAAATATATTCTGTGTCGCAATATGAGGTTACCGACACATGATGAGAACCACTATATGCCGATACAGAGGCGCTAGCATTGGAAACCTTGAAAACAGGTATTCGTTTGGTGGCAATCACTTGCGGAGTTTTTTCGAGCGGTTCAGTATATGATATTCCATTGATACGAATACGAGGATTTGCATCCTCTCCCATCCAGGTGACCAGCATATTGCAAGATATTTCATCTGTATAAGCAGGGCTTGAAGCTGGAGATTCTTGCCCCTCAAACTTTCGACGAATCTTAATATTACTTAATCGAAAAGAGAGACTCTCCTCGGCAGTTCGAGTAACTTTCATGCTTAATCCCACGATGTCATGTGTGACTGTTGCATTTCCAAGTACATAAGTTTTATAATATGTGATAAAGTCATTGAGACTCACATCATTGCATCCATTGAAATCAAAGAATTCTCCCTGATAAATGCGTTGAAAAACACGAACCTTATCCATCCCTTCTGTTTCTCCGGGTATTGTTTGATTAAGGTCCGACAGATTGTCAAAAAACTCTTGTACACAATCCTGGAAATCAATCATTGTTTGTGCTTCAAGAGACAATCCTGAAAGAAAAGACATTAAAAGAAATAATTTCTTCATATACTTGAATCCTCAGATTTGTTAGAAAATCCTTGCATCTGTGGTTTTAGATAACCTCGACAACAAAAAGTTGCCCAATTGCTTACTATATCAAAAATACACTTGTTTATATGTTATGTGTCATATAACAAGCATAAACCTTTAATATAGCAAGACAAATATAAGTATTAACTCTGAGAAACTCGCTCCTTTTGGCAAGAATTTTCTGATTAAGAATGCATTTGACCGTTTTTTGGGGGCAAATTGTAAACTCTACAATCAGTTTAAGAAGCTGTTCCCTTTGTTTGAATTCAGGCTCTAGAAGATAAGCAGAATATAAACTTACCACTTCTGACATATCAACATTTCAGCCAAATGTATCAAAACTGCAAAGTGGAATGTGGTAATATCTTATATCTCTAATCACTTTAACATGAGTCTCGACTTCGGTTAATGACATTACTTGACGGAACATTACGCGTTTTACTGAAATCGCATTGTGGGGTATGGGTGAATATGCAATCGTTAACAAAAACTTGAAACTCGGAAACCAAGACTTCTCGTTGATATCAAAGATACATGCATATTCGGATTTATAAAAATGGCTATGGATTTGAAAAAAAAATTTGATTAATACTGACATTACTTTTGAAAACTACTTCAAAACACTATTGTCTTTCATTACAAAAAAGTTAGTAGGCTGATAACTGCCAGTATAGGTAATATCATCTTCTTGAGGTACGGCTTCTGCTCTCAATTTATGAAAGCCTTCCCGAAGGTGTGGTGTGTATTCAATTACATAATTATTTGCTTTATCGTTAGAACTGCCGACTTCAATGTCATCAACAAAAAAATGCACCATTATAACACCGTTTCCATTGCCATTCTTAAAAGCAATTTGATAAGAATTTTCTCTTATTAAATTGCCAGATGCATCGAAACGAAGAGTATCTATAGATAAATATACCCTTTCTCCATTACGGATAGGATTTTTTGAAATCATTGCTTGGCCGCTAATCTTTATGGAGCTAGGATCATATATTTCTATGGAAATACAGGAAGCTAATATCAAATTGATTAATGAAGCAATCATGATGAATGCTATTCTTCTTTGAATCTTGATCATAATAAATGAATTATTTGTTATAGTGTTGTATAATAATCAATCTCCATTTTGGGTAATTTTAAAATCTACAATTTAATATAATATGTTTACAATTTGAATAAAAACTTTATGATGAAAATAATTTAAAACTTTATTGCATTATATTCGAATAACTACCTTTTTTATAGCTTTCTATCCAGATGGCATAATAATTGTTGAGCCAGATGCACCTCTCAAGTCAGCGGTTGTAGATCATCCTGTCGCCTATTTCATGTGTCGCACTTTCATGCAGCTTCTTGAACGGTTGACGAAGATGAAGACATTTACCTCTAGCACCTAACGATGCTGCTCATCGTGTCGCAGCTTTTGCGCATGTCGGCAGGAAAGAGGTAGAAGAAGAACCGCTTGGCACTGATGAGTTAGAACAATGCAAGGTCTATTTATCAGCATTATGTACAATAGACTTCAAATGAAATGTTTCCGATTATGATTGTCACCACGACATTGAGATAGAGTTCTTGCATATAAAGTCCATACCGGTTTCCTCCACCTTGTCTCATTGATAGGAAATAGCATATAGAACCAATTACTCAAAACTATTCTCCTCAAAAAGAGCAGAGAGGAGTACGGCAGGTAATGTAACAAACTTGCCTCCATCGATGAGGTGTTCTTTCAAATCTATGGTAACAGATCCGTCATCCGCTATTTCAAGTTTGTAATCCCGAAGTTTGTAACGTTCAAAGATTGGTATGACCTCATTTCGGCATGTGGTGGAAAAATGATTTGCACTACTTGGCACATATATTACCAAGTGTCGGTCAACAAGTAAGTAAGGGAACTGACGATGAACTTCGGCTTTGATTGACTTCGAATTGAGTTTGTTTGCCAAACTATCAGTCTGCACATCTATTACCAGATAAGGGTGTAAGATTTCTTGCTCAAAGGAAATTTGCTTTTGCCTATAAGTCACAACTTGATCATCCGACAAATAATATAGGGTTGAGCTCTGTGACCTCCATATTGCCCAACAAATCAAGACGGAAATCAAAAGAATCCCGATATTGAGAAAATAAACTAATTTTTTTTTACTCTCTTTTTCCATAAGCTAAATAATTAGAATTTGTGATTGACTACACCTTCTTTTAATGATTCATGAAATGATTGAATCTTTCTGATTCAATCACTGCATTTGCTATTTCAGTTTGCAGGGAACGTAAGCCTTTAATCTTCTTTGTTTGATTTTGGGCCATGTATATAACACAGAACTTCAGTGGTCGGTTATTAGAGTCAACAAGTATGCCATTATTTATTCTCACCCTACGCATATCCATATTAGTGATGATTACGGCAAGTAGGCCTGACTCGATTCTATTTCCACTATTTATAGTGCCTGTTTTAGCATAATAGAAATGACCTTCTTGTCTATGTAAATTTACATTCCTGGCTGTGCCAGGAGAAACCAAACAGTCAGCCATTCCTTGAAATAAAGTACGAGCATCCTGTAATTGACTCAAATATGACTGAATACTATCATGCCCATGTGCATCGAATTGCACAGAAGAAGGAACACGGTCCTCACGGGTTAAAGAAAAACGCATGCGATTATCCAATAAGAAAAGTTTGGAATACATTTGTGCCATATGCCATGGAGTGACATTGACCAGATGCCGCGACCCAAGTGTAATGGACTTGAAATTCTCATCATAAGGAATCTGTAGAGTATCTTTACGAAGCTCGAAATCGACGAATGAAGGCTCGGGTTGCACCCAAGAGGACACATTCTTATCATAGTTAGCTGAATCTAATTCGAAGTTGACCACATACTGATGTTCAAGTAAGGAATTTCGGTCTCGTCCATTGACTTCATAACGTTGTCCAAATCTGTAGCGTCTTCCTCCGATTTGAAAAATGGGAAACTCATTAATCTTTTGCTCGCGACGGGCATTTGGAGTTGCTGGTATTAGCACATCACCGCTAGCTAAATGTTCCTCGGAGAATGAGCCCAAAAAAGTAAAGACGGAATTGAAGTAGTTACTGGATCGCTGAAAATACTCGCGCACATCATATCTATCTCGGTTTTGGGGATCTGGTTCATCATTAATTAAGGACTGGAACTTTCGTCTAAAAGCTCTCCCTGCATAATGATACATATAGCGATGCCTATTATCACTATTTTCATATTCAATACCCTCAAGCCTCATGGATGCAACATCAAGATTTATACCTGAAGTTACTGCAGAATAGGTAATAGGTTTGAGAGACGAACCTGGTCCATATGGCAGAACTATGAGGTTCATGTTACCATAAAGCGAACGTTCCTCGCTCATGTCTGGACGCAGACTGAGTCGCTTGTTCCAATTGGCAATGGCATCAACATCATTCGGATGGATATGGAAATCGCTGGAACTAATATAATCAGGCATTGCCCAAACCTCACCAGTAGACGTCGCGACAATAGCAGAGAACTGA
>JAEEGJ010028535.1_pt1 | contig 11091 bp, 12 predicted proteins | sample 8958761 | NCBI WGS metagenome assembly JAEEGJ01 (sample SAMN16246546, study PRJNA631951) | gut metagenome | biome: gut microbiome; feature: rumen; material: RS-attached | host: Bos | place: Iran: Karaj | collected 2018-10
CTTTGATGATTTCACCAACAGATTTTCCGTCGTGGCGTAGTGAAGCAAAAAGAGAACCAAAGTCCTGAAGACCGCCGAAGAAAATACCTCCGACAACACACCAAAGGAATACTGGAACCCATCCGAAAACGGCTGCCTGAATTGGGCCGTTAATTGGACCTGCACCTGCAATAGATGAGAAGTGGTGTCCCATCAAAACGGCAGGCTTTGCCGGTACGTAGTCTACACCGTCTGTCATTTCGTTAGCCGGTGTCTTTCTTGTTGGGTCGATACCCCACTGTTTTGCAAGCCATGAGCCATAGAATACATAGCCACAGAGAAGCAAAACGATTGCAGCAATAATAATTAATAATGCTGTCATTTGAACTTACCTCCTCGTAAATTCGCATAAGTTTTTATAATATAAAAAAAATCTTCGTCGGGAGAGAGTCACGACGGACTTTTTATATTCTTGTTAATGAGCTTTGCATAATCCTTGCCCTGACGATTTGTGTAAATTGTCATATCCGTAGTGTTGCATACGGCAAGCTTAAAATGGCTCCAGCCGTGAAAACTGAATTTATAGGATTTATAAAGCTTTGTTTTTTTGATTGTGATTGCAGTTTCAGGAGAAATCGATTTCGTAAAAATCAAAAGAGTAACATCTGAATTGCGATGCCCGTTATATGGGTGAACTTTTGCAAGTCCCGCATTCCAGGCAGTATTTACGAGTTCTTCGAGCTTTTCAGAGGTCAGTTCATCAGGAGAAGCAAAGTAAACGAATTCGTTGGAATCTATGTCAGCAATATGTGCTGAACGTACAAGGAAATACTGTTCATTATGAGAACGGAATTCTGCTTCGGCGCAGAAGGGTGGGGTTATATCTTCGTTTTTTACTGTATAATACCGCTCAAAGGCAGGCAATAACTTTTTTATGACCTCGGAAGGTTCCATCGGGTATTCCTTGTAGTAATAAGTATATGGCATGAATTATTAAGTGTCAATAAAGAAATTTAGTGTAACTGAAAGCTACTGTATGATAATTTGACAGCAATAGGAATCCATAATAGTATTACGTATATTAATAAGGTATTTCAAATGATAAATATAAGAAAGATAATTCTAGTATTTTCAACAATAATTTTAATTATATCTGTATTTCTATTTGCAAATACTGAAGGTTTAATGGATTCTTACGGAAATTATGTGTATGAATATCAAAGTAGTGGATCCAATGATGATATTTGCATAGGTATATCTATTTTCATTTTTTTACCGTTTTTGTTTTTTATGTTTACTCTCAAAAAACGAATATTTGTTATTGAATTTATTTTAGGAAATATACTGATTATTTTTCAAATCAGTTTATTACTATTGATTGATGTTGGTTCAATTTTACATACTATAATATATGGTAATATTCCTCTGTTAATCTGGTTAATTAGTTTTTTTGCATTATTTATAGAATTAAATGGATTCTTTATATATGAATGTAGACGTTAGAATAATGTTTAGCTGTATTACATTTCAGGGTATTATTATAAAGAAAAAAATTACATGAGGTTATGGTCAATGAAAAAAATCATATTCTTTCTTTGTTTGTTTCAATTTTTTTATTTGAATGCGCAGGAAAAAGAATCCTTAAGTGGTAAAATATTTTATAATTATGGTGGTGAAATCACTTGGGACTTTTTAACTGATTCTATTCTTGAACTTTCTGAATATACAGATGAAAAAGGGCTTGTTTCTCAAAAATTAGAATATAAATATGTGAATGCTGGTCCATATTATCATTTGATTTTAAGAGATGATTCAAAAGAATTAAAATATGTTGCATTACCAGGTGTATACGATGAGTTTTTACTTCTATATGAAGATAAAAGTATAAAACCAATTCATAATGGTTTATTTGGAAGAAACTCTATTTTCTATGCAAATAAAACAAAATATATTACTGCTAACTATTTAACTGAAGGTTTGATAAAATATATTCCAGAAAATCTTGGAGATCTTTCTATTGGTAAACCTTGGGTAGAAGGCGAAACTGATTCTGGTATTGGCAAATCTATTAAAATCGAAAATTCAAGATTATTTAAATATTTGGTTATTTCAAATGGTTTTGTTTCGTATAAAACTTCTACATATTATAATAATAATCGATTAAAAAAAATAAGAATTATAAATAAAGAAAATGAAGCACAACAAGTGGATGTATTGTTAAAAGATACTGCAATTCCTGCAGAAATTGAGTTGCCATTTGAAACAAAAAAAATTGATATAGAAATATTAGAAGTATACAAGGGTGAAAAATATGATGATACTTGTATAAATTTTATATTATGTAAATCATATTATTAGAAGTAGAAGTCTGGGTTCATGGAAATGCTACAAAACATATGGGAGAATTTATTAATTCTACTGGAGGTTCAATAATAATGGAACATGAATTAATGATTAGTTTTCAAGATACCGTAAAACAGATATTACCTGAAGTTAGACCAGGAAGGAATTTCTTCCAAAATGTAAATGGATGGGAAATAGGAATTAATGGTGATACAGGTGTCATTTATCATGCTTTGTATAAATAGGGAGAATAAATGTAATGTTTTTGGCAAAAAAAGAAATCTCCAATATAAAAACTGAGATGCTTGTTAATTTTGAAAAGGTTGCTGATGATTTGCTTATGGTATCAATAACAAATCAAATAGAAAGTCATAAGCCTCCTTGCTATTGGAGATTAACAAAAACTAACGGCATACCTCCATTAGAAATCGGACTTAATCGTCAGCAGGGGGTGATTTCATGTATTACACTTTTTATTGATGGATTAGATATTTGTGAAATTGACGATTATAATATGTCTAGAAGGGAAGGAAACGTTATTGTAGATACTAGTATTTTCACAAAAGATAATGATTACTATGATGTAGAAAAAAATTATGATATTAGTGTCAATAATGATAGATTTATATGTTTATTTGATGCTATTAAAGAAAATACAATTGCTTTCAGAAATGGTAGATTAGAAATATTTGTGGATTCCAACAATAGTATTATAGGTCTTTCTGTTTGTGATTTGTCAGAAGATGAAAATAATCTAATTAAAAGTATAAGATAGATTTAAAAAAAATTATAAGGCGGATGTCTCTGGCTTCCCAAGAGTGCATATTTGTGTTCATAAATAATTAGGGATAGACCTAATGGATCTTTTTATGGAGTAGGTAGATTATACTAATCTTGAGCCGATTCTAACATTAATTTTAACAAATAGGTAACTTTTATGGCAAATTTATTAGATGGTGTATTATTAATCAACGATATTGAAATTTCAATTAAGGAATGGAGGAGATATGAAATTATATATTGATATAATTCTTTCTGGTGAAAACTTTGATCCACAAAAGGTATCGAATGATTATGATATCATATTTAGAAAATATAGAAAAAAAGGAGAGTATAATTCACGTGTAAGAAATGTTGAAAAAGAAGGATATGCTATTTTGAGTTCAGAAGAAGACACTTCTGAGGATATATTAAAAAAAATATTGGAACAATATGATAAACTGTATAAGGTTGGTGAAAAAAAACTTGGAATCGAGAATAAAGAATTTTATCTCTATGTAGAATCGTTACAAAATAATTTTGTATTACAAACAAAATATCTCAAAAGAATCTGTACTTATTTTTCAGAAATAAATATTTCTTACATTGATAGCTAAAATGGTTGGAATAACAATATATGATCTTAAAATTTGGAATATAAATTTCATTCATGAAGAAATAAAAAAAGATGATATAAAACCATTAAGAAATGTTACAGGGATTAAAAAATATGAAGGTTATCTTTTTCGCCAGAAAGATTCTTTCGTTGTTTATGTAAATAATATTTCAGATAATTGGATTACAAATATTGAGTTTACTTGTGCAAAATATGGATATGAAGGATTATATATTTTTGCAGATGATGAATCGATCTATCCTGCTTATGAATTATATTATTATAATGGTAGCAAAAAGCGAGTTATTTATAGTATGAAAGATGGAGAACGTTGGGTATTTTTTCAAAATGGACCCGCACAAGATTTTGAGATGGGGGATTTATATAAAGAGCGTGGAGTTACTAAGAAGTTTAATTATGAAAAATTAAAATCTTTTTGTATGAATCTGGGAGTTCACTTTGAAGAACGAGATTTTTTGATTCCTACAGACACTATTTATCATACTTATGTAAAATGAAGTTATTCCTTTTTTGAGGATAAAATAATAATTTGTGAATTATTTTATATAAATAAGCATTTTAAATCACTTTGATATTTTTACCATGAAATTTTATTTAAGTATGTTCTTTGACATTTCAAATCACGACTCAAATAAGGCATGGCGATTTGAGCCGTAAAGAAAATACATTAAAAAATCAGAAGTGTATTTTTTTACGAAAAATTACTAAGAAAGAGGATAGCGATTGTAGTACCTGCGAAGCAGTCCCGAAGCGAAGCTGAGTGGATGAGCCGCGGTAGATGGCGAAGTACGGAATGCGCGACCGGCTGCTAAGATCATTTCTCGTAAATAGGCTCAAAATCCTCGGCTGGATGTCCGCAGATAGGGCATTCATAATCGGCAGGGAGTTCGGCACCTTCATATTCGTAACCGCAGATTTTGCAGCGCCAGCCGATAATCTTTTTGTCTGGTTCGGCTGCAGCACCTGGCTTAGGCTTAATATCCTTATGATAATCAGCATAGGTAAGAGGAGCTTTATCACTTAAAACCTTAGAATCTTCAATTTCAGCAACAAAAAGAGTATGAGTACCTAAATCCTGAGAACTGATAACCTTACAGGTAAACAGGGCGCATACCTGACTGTTCAGATAAGGGTTTCCATTGGCATCGAGGGAATGCTCAAAATCAGCGAATTTATCTACATCACGGCCACTCTGAAAGCCAAAGTGCTCAATTGTAGGGAATGTAACTGATTTATCGAGGACAGAAAGGGCAAAAGTTCCGCACTCTTTAATCTGACCGCAGGTGTAATTCTGATTGATTACAGTAATTGCAAGACGATTAGGATTTGCAGCAACCTGCATACAGGTATTTGTAACACATGCATTGATTTTTTTGTCATCATGCGAGCCGAGAATAAAAACACCGTAAGAAAGAGAAAAAAGAGCTTTTGGATCCATAGGAACTCCTGTATATAGTTTGAATTTGATTATAAGATGGCTTTTTCATTCAGGCAATCAAAAAAAATGAATATAACAGAATAATAAGAACTTAAAAGTAAAAATGTAACCAAATTTGAGTAACACTTTTTAAATGGAAGGATGTTATAATCCATGGTAAAATAACAATAGGTTTAAAACCAAGGAGTTATCAGTATGAAGAAATTAACAATTCTTTCAATTTCGGCTTTACTGGCAGCAATGATTTTTACAGGATGTGCCTCTAAGCCAAAAAAAAGTGCAAGTACAAAATCGGAATCTAAAAAACGTGTAATTTTTGTATCAAAGAACGGTTTTTCAAAGAATCTTATTGAATTTGTAGAAACTCCTACCGCAGAAAGAGATTCAGCTTTTTCAAAAGCTTCTGTAGAACAGCCTGTTGATTTGATGGCATTCTATATCGCCCAGACAGAAACAACTTATGCCCGCTGGTATGAGGTTTATACATGGGCAAAAGACAATGGCTATACCTTTGCTAATCCTGGACGTGAAGGAAATAAGGGTGTAGATGGTGCAGCTCCAACTGGCACAAATCAGCCGGTAACTATGATCAGCTGGCGTGATGCAGTTGTATGGTGTAATGCAGCAAGTGAAAAAGATGGTCTTGGGCCAGTTTACAAGTACAATGGTGCAGTACTTAAGGAAGCAGATACCGCTAAGGATGGAGATGGAAAAGCTGAAAATGCAATCATCGATCTTACTGCGGATGGATACAGACTCCCAACAGAAGCTGAATGGGAATTTGCTGCACGTGGAGGAGATCCGGCTTCTGAAATCTGGGCTAATGTATCAAATAAGAATTTAGCTTCAGTTGCATGGTATTCAGACAATTCTGATGGTGTAACACATGATGTTATGACAAAAGATGCCAACACTTTTGGAATGTATGACATGAATGGAAATGCCTGGGAATGGTGTTATAATGCATGGCCTGCAAGTATTCAGCGTCGTATTATGCGTGGCGGAAGCTATAGAAAAACAGCAGAAGGCGTAACTGCAGTTTCAAAAGATGCAGCACCAGTTACAAGAGTTTATGATGATGTTGGTTTCCGTGTAGTTAAGTACGCACTTTCTGCACGTGATGCAAAATAAGCCTGAAATCGATAATCCGTGAAAACAGGGCTCAGAGATAAGCGTGCTTGCCTCTGAGCCCTTCTTTTTTATTCTTGCAAACTCTGACCTTTCTGTTAAAATAAAGATTAAGATTTTAAAATCGGAGTCAAATATGCTTAAATTCATTGTCAAATTGTTAAAAGCATTGAACAGCAATTCACATCCTGGTGAAATTGCTCATGCGGTTTGTTTGGGAATGCTGCTTGGATTCCTTCCTAAAAACAACATTTTCTGGTTTATCATAACCGTTTTTGTATTATTTATGAGAATAAACAAGGGTGCACTTGTTCTTTGTACACTTTGTTTTTCATTGCTGGCGCCATTGTTCGATCCACTGTTTGATACAGTCGGCTACTGGTTCCTTACACTTCCAAAACTCGAACCGGTTTTTGCATGGCTGCTGGATATTCCTTTTGTAGGCTTTACTAAATTCAATAATACAATAGCCTCAGGTTCACTTTTATGTGGACTTGCTATTTATATTCCACTTTATTTGATTGCCAGACTTTTAATATGGCTAATTCGTAATAAGATTGTTCCTGTTCTTCGTAAAACAAAATTTGTTGTTTTCCTTTCGAAGATTCCGCTTGTAAAAAAAGCAGCTGCTCTTGCAGCCAAGAAGGACTAAGGGGGCAATAAGATGAAAAAGATACCATCACTTTTCAGAAAGAAATATACAGCTAAGAAACTCGAGAAAAAAATCTATAAAAGACTTTATGTTCCTGAAGATAAAAAATATGTAAAAGGCCTTTTTACTGAAATTGAGAAAAAGGGTGCTAAACAGATTCCAGTTTTTGCAATTCCACCAGAAAAAGCAGAACAGCTTGCCAAGAAAGATATGAAACGCCTTAAAGCACTGGCAAAGCAGATAAAGAAACAAAAAGGACGTGTAAACTTTGTTCCGCTTATCGTAACAGCTGCCTTTATTGTGGCAATTCCAATCTGCTTTATAACCTTCAAAAATATAATCGTAAAGAAGGGAATTACTTATGCCTGCGAGACTATTTTTGAGGCAAAGTGTGATATTCAGAATGTAGATTTTAAGCTGCTTGATTCATCACTTAAGATTAAAAAGCTTGAGATTGCCAATAAAGACGATTATATGAAAAATCTCGTTGATATTGGTTCAATTACAGTGGATTTTGATTTAGGACAGCTTTTAAGAAAGCGTTTTGTTGCAGATGAACTTTCTGTACTTGGTGTTGATACAGGAACTGAAAGAAAGACTTCTGGAGAACTTCCACCTAAGAAAGAAAAGAAAATCAAAAAGCAGAAGGAAAAGGCAGCAAAAGAAGCATCTGAATCTAAACTTGGACAGGTGATTGCAGAGAAAAAAGCAGTTGCAGCTAATTCTCTGGAAAGCAATATTACAGGACTTTTCAATCAGCTTAATCCTGAAACTTTAATGAATAATTTTTATTCACAGCTTCAAACACCAGGGCTTTCTAAGCAGGTTCAGGAGCAGATTCCTCAGATTGTTGCAAAGTGGCAGGCTAAGCCGGCAGAGGTTCAGCAGACAGTAGATGAGCTTCAGAAATCTGTAAATGATATTATGAACTTTGATTACAGTGCAGTTCAGAATAATCCGCTTAAGATTAAAGAATTCATTGAAAAAATTGATTCAACCAAGAAGAATATTGAAAAGGTAAAGAATGATGCTAATGGAGTTCTGAAAAACTTTAATGCAGATATAGCCGAAGCAGATGGACTTAGAAAGAGCGTTCAGAATGCAGTTACACATGATATGAACTTTGCAAATTCTGAAATCAATAAAATTAAGTCTTTGAATATTTCTGATGGAACAAAGCTGATTAGCGGAATGTTTGAAAATGTTGCCTGTGATGTGCTTGGAAAATATTATCCTTATGCAATGAAAGGCGTTGATTATATTCTTGATTTGAAGACAAAACAGGGTAGTAAGCCTAAAGAAGCAAAGGTTAAGAAAGAGAAAAAGAAGTATTCTGTAAAGCGTGCACCAGGTCAGGACATCTTCTACAGACAGGATAAGGTTCCTGCTTTGTGGATTAAAAAGATGGCCGGTTCAGGTCCTAATTTCTTTGCCCAGGCTACAGATATTGCAAGTAATCAGGATATAATAAATAAACCTGCTAAGATTGATTTCAATATGGAACTTTACAATTTACAGCATGAAGCAAAACTTGTTGTAGATTTTAGAACTGATACAAAGGAACCTCTTATTCGTGCAGATTATGGACTTAAGAATATTCCTTTGAATATTCCTGCAGAAAAGTTTGGTGAATATCCTGGAGTTCCTTCGTTCGATGCTAAGTGTGCAGTAGATGCAATCCTTAAGATTTTCGATAAGGATGGTTTTGAACTTTCAGGAAAAGGACTTCTTACAGATTTGAAGATTGCTACAGTTCCGTTTGAGCCGGAATATGCTTCGAAGATTTATTCAAATGTAATGGGTAGAATCAATACTGTTCGTGCAGGCATTACAAGCGGCTTTACTCTTACTGATGGACTTAAGATGAATCTTGATTCTGATGCAGATGTTCAGGTAATCAATTCACTTAAGAAAGAAATGGAAGCTCAGCTTGCTGAAATTAAAGATAATCTGAAGACTGAACTTACAAAGAAAATCAATGAGGCAAGTGGTGGGGCTCTAGGTCAGTTTGGTTCACTTGATGATATCAAGACAAAACTGACAGGTTCTTTATCAACTGCCAATGGTTTCGAAAAGCAGCTTAATCAGAAACGTACTGAAGCTGAAAAACAGCTGAAAGGAAAAGCAACAGATGAGGCTAAAAAACAGCTGGGAAATCAGTTAAAGAATCTGTTCTAGTTTTCTGATTATTTCGAGGGCTTCAGGTTTTGAAACCTGAGCCAGGTGATTAAAAAAGAGCTCAGAGGAGTCCGAAGAATCGGGCTCCTTTTTATTTTGAAGATCATATTTTTCGTCTTCATTCCAGCTTTTTATAATACCACGTGTATAAATCTGTGCAATATGATTTGCGCAGACCCGGCAGGTGTATAAATCTTTAAGGACAGTTGAGGGAGTTATATCTGATAAGTCAGGGAGACCGCATTCAATCAGCAGAAACATATGCGCTATGCGTGCTGCTGTCTGACGGTTTAGCAGGGTTTCCGGGTGTCGTTCATCCTGATCTTCCAGCCATCCGCGATAATGCCCGTACCGCAGAATATCTTCCGCGGCGGCGGACTGGCGCGGTGAATTCGTCTGAGTTCTGGCGAGTTTTAATTCAAACAGCCGGCTCACAAACTCGCCGACCGAGATATCTTCAATTTCCACGCCTAGCCCTCTATCTGTGCTTCCGGCGAAATTTTCAGGGTAATGTTTCCACAGCCTTCAATTTCTGAAACAGCGAAACGGCCGTTTTCAAAAGTGCCGGTTTCACCTGTCCAGAGATTACGGAAGGTGTAGCGGCCGGCGGTGGCTGAGGAGTCGGCTGCCCCGGCACCGTAGAAGCTCTCCGGTAATTTATCGCCGAGATATTTTTGAATAAGTGCTGTATCTACCGCAAAGTCACCGCACTTCTTTTCCTGACTCAGGTTGAAGAATGAGAGAGCGAGAGAACCGTCTGCAAGAGGTTTTGCAAGAATATCTACGCGGTCGCAGTCGGTGATGTAGGCGCGGTCCGGTGTACGGTCTACGGCATCTAGGTTTTCAGGAATTGCAGCAGTTGTGAAAATACGTTTTGCCTGAATACCAAGTACATCCTGATTAAGAGCGATGAGATCTCGGTTAGCAATTATATTGTAAAGTTCATCTCCTTTTTGAACACGACGAAGGTCGAGGCCGAGCATCAAAGGAGAGTTCATCATACACCACATTGTAAAATGGGTCTGGCTCATCTGAGTGGTCATTCCGTTCATCCCAACCATCATCATGTCCGGGTCGTTCCAGCCTTTGTCGAGTCCGGAAAATTCATCCATAATAACAGCCTTGTTGTACTGAGAAGTTACGCTTGGCGTTCCAGGGTCTGTCCAGTTACCGAAGCCCGGGTTACCGTCTGAGCCTACGCGGAAAGTAATGTCATTTAAGATTCTCCATGAATTACCAACTTTATAGCCCCAGTTCTGTGGCTGAGTTTTTCCCCATTCGCAGAGGGAAAGAAGTACGCCGTGATCTGGTTTTGCTTCGTTGAGGCCTTCGAGCATTGCGGCATAAGAGCATAGAGTATTTTCCTGGCGGCGATGATTCATAAGGCGGATTTTGTTGCGTCCGGCTTTGAGGGTAATTTTGATTGGGGCGGAAGCCTCGAAAGTTTTCGGAGTTTCTGTTGATGGGAGGAGGTTGTCAAAAAAGAGGACTGAGTTCTCATTACTATCCGAAACCGCAGTCCCCGCTGCCACCTGAAGCCATTCTCCGCATCCGTTCTGGCGGGCAGTTGCGTAGTTTACTGTTAGCTCGTATTCGCCGTCCTCAGGTGCTTCAACTTCAAAAACTAGCTCACTGCTCATTGGTCCAACTGGAGTTGTTCCGGTATTTGTACCGTCAAAAGTTCCGATTCCTGTAGCATAGCCGTCTTTTATTGAAGCGCCACGACCTTTCAAAATTCCTTTATCAGCGCTGAGTAAAATCGAAAATTCGTCTTTTTTTAACTGAATTTCTTTCAAATTTGGGGCAAAAACGTACTTTGCGTTCTCAGGATTTGAGAAAGTTGCGTTATCCCAGAGGTAATAACAGTTATCAATTTTGAGGAAATCTACTCCCCAGTCAATGTAAGATTTAGCATCTGTCTTTTCAAAACCGCAGGTTCCTACTGCAGCACCGGCACAAAGGTTTGTTCCAATATCA
>JAEEGJ010028539.1_pt1 | contig 11090 bp, 8 predicted proteins | sample 8958761 | NCBI WGS metagenome assembly JAEEGJ01 (sample SAMN16246546, study PRJNA631951) | gut metagenome | biome: gut microbiome; feature: rumen; material: RS-attached | host: Bos | place: Iran: Karaj | collected 2018-10
GGGTTGCCGTGGCTTCACAGATCCTATGTATCTCCACCACTCTGAATAAGAGATGAGTTGAATATACATCGTAGCGACAAATATGTCAATATAGATTGATTTATTTGCATAAAGAAAGTATAATTATTAAACAGTTTTTAAAGGCATCGCGACTGTTTATCGATTGCGATACTTTATTTTTCAGGGGATTACTATGAAACGTGTAAGTACGGCCGACCTCGTGCCGGGAATGATCACAGCCGAGGACGTATATACATACAACAACCAATTGATTCTTCCGCGTGGCCTTGTTCTTACCGACAGGACCATTACTAAGCTTGAATTTTATTCGATCATCAACGTTCGTGTCGAAGACGACATGTCGGAAGAATATCTTGCAAGTCCGGAAGCCCCGGAGAATCTTTCCTATTCCGAAAAGATTAAGAAAAGTCCCCAGTTTATCGAATTCAAAGCCCGTTTTGACGAAGAAGTACCGAAGTTTAAGAACATGCTCGATTCGGTTGCCGGGCGCAATTCCGATCTTGATCTTAATTCCTTACTTGACTGCATAAATGAGATCTTAACCAGCAGTGACGGTTATCTTAACGTATTTGACATGCTCCACAACATGCGCCAGTACGACGATCTTACGTATGTACACAGCATAAATGTGGCGCTCATCTGCAATGTTTTTTCAAGATGGCTCAAATTTACCGAAGAACAGACGCGTCTTGCGACGCTTTGCGGACTTTTGCATGACATAGGAAAGATCTCCATTCCCGAAAACATCATCAAAAAACCTGCCAAGCTTACGGATAACGAGTATACGATAGTTAAGAAGCATACGCTTGAGGGCTATAACATATTAAGGACCTTCGACATTCCCGAAGCCATCATGAATGCGGCTTTAATGCACCACGAACGATGCGACGGTTCGGGATATCCGTTCGGTATCAGAAATTCCAAGATCGACATGTACGCAAAGATGGTTGCGATCGCAGACGTTTACGATGCGATGACTTCCGCCAGAGTTTACAGAGGTCCCATGTGTCCTTTCAAGGTTGTTGAGATCTTCGAGTCCGAGGGCCTTCAGAAGTACGAAACGCACTTCATAATGACATTTCTTGAAAACATCGTTAACACCTACATGCTCCAGCGTGTAAAGCTTAGCGACGGCCGTATCGGCGACGTGGTCTTTATAAACCGCTCGGCGCTCGCAAAGCCCACCATCAAAAGCGGAGACGAGTTTATCGACCTCTCCACGCTCCCCGATGTTTACATTGAAGCAATTATATAAAAAGCAAAGAAACCGGCCCGCGTCACATACGACAGCGGGCCTTTTTAAACGAAAAACCCGTGCTTTACGACACGGGTTTCTTTGTACATTACTGCATTTTAAACTACTTCAAGTTTGAATCTCTGATATTCCTTTTCGTCGCTCACAACTTCGATCTGAGCACCGAGAGATCTGAGCTTCTCAGGGAAGTCTTCGTATCCTCTTTCAACGAAATGAATGTCGTCGATGAGCGTGAAGCCTTCGGCTGCAAGTCCGGCTACCACAAGAGCGGCTCCGGCACGAAGGTCGGGCGCGGAGATGTTGGCACCGCTGTAACGGGCAACTCCCTCGATAACTGCGGTATTGCCTTCAACTTTTATGTTTGCGCCGAGTCTTGTGAGCTCGTCCACATATCTGAATCTGTTCTCAAAAATACTCTCTGTAACGATGCTGGTTCCTTCGGCAAGGCCGAGCGCAACAACAATCTGAGGCTGCATATCGGTGGGAAAACCGGGATACGGAAGCGTCTTGACCGTTGTCGTCCTGAAAGGCTTTGCGCTTACAACACGGATAGCGTCGTCGGACTCTTCCACTTCGCAGCCGATCTCAAGCAGTTTTGAAGTTATGGACTCAAGATGCTTGGGGATGATGTTCTTTACAAGCACATCGCCCTTTGTGACCGCTGCGGCGAGCATAAACGTTCCGGCCTCTATCTGATCGGGAATGATCGAATAATGAGCCTTGTGAAGCTTCTCTACGCCTTTGATACGGATGACGTCCGTACCTGCGCCTTTTATGGAGGCACCCATGCTGTTTAAGAAGTTGGCAACGTCTACGACGTGAGGCTCTTTGGCCGCGTTTTCGATATATGTCTGTCCTTCGGCCATAACGGATGCAAGCATGACGTTAATGGTTGCGCCGACGGATACAACGTCCAGATAAATGTGACTTCCGGTAAGTTTTTCGGCCTCGGCGATTATACAGCCGTGCTCAATCTCAACCGTTGCACCGAGAGCCTTAAAGCCCTTGATGTGCTGGTCTATGGGGCGGCTTCCGATGTTACATCCGCCCGGAAGTGCAACTTCCGCGTTTTTATATTTACCGAGTAATGCTCCCGCAAAGTAATAGGAGCCTCTTATCTTTTTAATGCTGTCGATGTCAAGTAACGTGGTGGAAATGGTGGATCCGTTGATCCGGACGGTGTGTCTGTCTACCTTTTCCACATATGCTCCGATGCTTCTTAATGCGTCGAGCATTACGTTGGTATCCCTAAGATCGGGAACATTTTCTATTTCAACAGTCTCATCGGCGAGAAGTGAAGCTGCAAGAATACCCAGAGCCGCATTTTTGGCTCCTCCGATCTCCACTTCGCCTACAAGGGGATTACCACCCTTGATCGCGTACTGGTTCATTTTCATCCATCCTAACGTGAGGGTATAAATTCAATATCATAAGATATATATCACAAATCAATATCTTTGTCAAAACGGTGACATAACATGTAAAAAATAACTATATATAGATATGAGGCGGTCTTTGGACCGCCTCAATAGGTATATCTTTTTTTATCTTTCAACTGCATTTAACGGGTTGATGGGTGATCCGTTCTGTCTCATCTCGAAGTGGAGGTGAGGTCCGGTGGATGCACCGGTATTACCGCTTAGTGCTATCTTCTGTCCCTGTGCAACGGTCTGTCCGTTACTTACAAGTACACGGCTTAAGTGAGCGTATCGTGTCTGGCGTCCGTCAGGGTGGTTGATGAATACAACGTATCCGTAACTTGACATCCATCCTGCCTGTACTACGGTACCACCGCAGGAAGCCCATACGCTTGAACCGATCGGCATACCGATATCGATAGCGGGATGGTAAGAAGTCATACCTCTTACGGTAACGGTTCTGTATGCACCGTATCCGCTGGTGATCCTCCAACTTGAGCAAGGCCAGATGTATGTAGGAGGTATCTTGGTACCCTTCTCTACAATCTTCGGAACGGCTTCTGCCACAACTTCTTCTTTTATGATCTCAGTGCCCACAAGGTCACCGTTTACGTAGCTTGTTTTTTCTACCGCTTTGTGGTAACCCGAAACGGGATCCTGAAGGGTAACTTCTTTGGTGGTGTACCAGTCGTCGTTGTATACGTAGATTACGTCGGCTTCATAAGTTCCTTCATAGTAGAAGAGGGAATCATATGCAACACTTAACTCAGGCTTGGGAACCGTTATGATGAGTTCGTCGCCTACGTGAATGGTGGAACGCTCGTCTTTTAAGATGTCGTTCATGGCAACGAGATCTTCTACGGAAACGCCTGTCTTGGCCGAAATGCCCGAAAGCGTATCGCCCGACTTAACTTCGTAAGTCGTCTTCTGAACCTTGTCTTTGGTTACCGCTTCGACAGCGTAACCTCTTGTTTTTATCTCCTTTGAAGGAAGGTACGATTCCACTATCTCGACTTCGTTGTAAAACTTCATGTCGGTTATGCCGTAATCGTAATCGTCAAAAGAAGGTTCTATATCAACTTCGATATTTGCAAGTACTTCGTCGAAAGCTTTGAAGATTCCGTCCTCACCCATGATGGATGCGGCGGTAACGGGTTCTTTCTCGGGTTCTTCAACCTCTGTTTTGTGAATAACGGGAATTAACACGGGAAGTTCTCTGGTGGTATCCTGGACAAGTTCAACGTAGAACTTTTTATCCTCATCGTATTTACGAAGGGATGCCTCCAAAACCGCAATGACGTCCGCATCACTTGCCACGTTGACCATAAACTCATCGATCTTGACGGTGTAAGATCTTTGCATCGTCTCCTTCTTCGAATTGTTGAAGGCGGCAACGACGTTTTTGATAACCTCCTCGCGGTCGTCCACAGATGCCTTTAAAACTTCGGAGCCTACGATCCTTGTTTCGGCATCGATGAGTACGAGGTCATTGCTCTCTTTTGCGATCTGTCTTCTGGCTTCGTTGAAGATGCGTCTTGCATCAAGCTCGGTATCCGCCGTTCCCATCTCTTTTCCGTCTACCATAAGAGTGAAGAGGTTGTTACCCTCGCTCTTAAAAAGACGTACCGAAGGGGTGAAGAGCGCTGCCAAAAAAGCTGCCAGCAATGCGACTCTTAAAAATGAAATTCTGCATTTTTTATGAAATCTTGAAATAAGTATCATGGTAAATGTTCAATATCCCCACAAATCCAACAACTTAATCATTCTACCAACAATAGACTTTTCGGTCAAGTTTGCGACACGACAGTCATTTATCGGTAGGTTTGTCGTGCCCTTTAACCTTACCTTTTGTCACCGCATCGTCGCCGAAACGCTCTCTAATCTTTGAAAGCGCCGCCTCCAGATCCTTCTGCTTTTTGGTGTCTCTGGGACCCAAGTCCGCCTCTGCTTTCCCCCGATACATCATATCAAAAAGGCTTAACTGCACGGGCTCGTCGGTGGATACGAGTTTGGTGGTCCTTATGCCCAAAAGTCTTATGGGCTCGCCGCTCCAAAGACTGTCAAAGAGCGGTATGGCGGCTTCATGTATTGCCTTCGCCGTCTGAATGGGCGAGTCGGTCCCGCCCTGCCTTGATACGGACTTAAAGGTCGCGTACTTTATTTCCACAGTTACGAGATTTGCCAGAAAATCATGCTTCTTAAGGCGCGAAGAAACCGATTCCGCCAGAGAATACAATATGTCCAAAGCCTCGTCCCTGTCAGTCACGTCGTGATCCGCCGTGGTGGAATTTCCTATTCCTTTTATCTCGTCGGGCTCGGTGTTAACGCCCGAATCGTCTATACCGTTGGCAAAGTCGCAAAGCAGGTCCCCCATGCTCTTAAGGTTTATACGAAGCACTTCCCTGTTTGCCGTCGCAAGTTCGCCTATGGTATTTATGCCAAGCTTATGAAGGGCCGCAGATGAACTCTTTCCGCAAAGGAAAAGATCTTCTATGGGAAGGGGCCACATCTTTTCTTTTATCTCATAGGAAAACAAAGTATGTGTCTTATCGGGCTTTTGAAAGTCCGAAGCCATCTTCGCCAGCACTTTTCTGTCGGAAATGCCCACGTTAACCGTAAACCCGAATTTCTCTTTTACCGTTCTTCTTATCATGTCTGCGCAGGTCACAGGGGACTCGTACATATGGCTTACGGGGGTGAAATCAAGATAACATTCATCGATGCTGGCCTGCTCGATATCGGAAGTGATGGTGTGAAGATAGTCCATGAGGGCATGGCTGAACATGGAATAGATCTTAAAGTTGGGCGGCTCCATCAAAAGATCCGGGCACTTTCTGAAGGCACTGACAATAGGCTCGGCAGTCACGATCCCGTATTTCTTCGCAGGGATGGATTTGGCGAGCACTATACCGTGACGTTTCTCCTTGTCGCCTCCTATTATCGAAGGCACCTCCCGAAGATCCGTCTCAAAACCTTTATTCAAAAGATCCACCGCGGTCCAGCTTAAAAAAGCCGAATTCACGTCGATATGAAAGATTATCCTGTCCATGGTAAAAAGAAAAAACGGGCCGTCAAAAGGACGGCCCGCGTAAATCAATGCGAATTATCAGAATGTAAGGTTGATTACCCCGAATAACTTAAGTAAAACTGCTATAACCCCCGACATACCGATCAAACTGAATACAAGAACCGTAATGGCAAGACCTTTGATGCCTTTAAGCTTTTTCTCGAGAGCTTTGTTCTGCATGCCAAGCGCCTCGGTCTGAAGCTTTAACTCATCAACAATGGAAGCCTGTACATTTCTGTAAACGCGAACGTTTTCTTTGTGAATGTACTCCTCCTGATCTTTTAAGGTCTCTTTGATGGAGTCGATGTCTTCGCTTAAATCTTTGCCGACGCCGCCGTTTCTGTATTCTTCGAGACGCTCAACGCTTGTGCTCACAAGCTGGTTTGTCATCTCGTTTGTCTCAACGCTCTTAAGATTTAAGCGTCTGATCTCGGAAAGGATGTCCTCGTACCCGGTAACCTTGTTCTCGTAATCGGCCACTTTGCTCTGATAATCGGCAACCTTGGTCTCATAATCGGAAACCTTGTTTTCGTACTCGTTCATCTTGCTTTTAACATTTTCAAATTCTCTTGCCTCAGCCTCCGAATTGGCGCGGATGATATCCTCTGTGCCAAGGTTCTGAGCTACTTTTTCCATAAAGCCGTCCATTTTCTTCCTCCGATAACTGTTATGCCTCTGTTTCGGCTTCACCGCCAAGGCGGCGAACCTCTTCGTTGATCGACATCATTCGATCGTCAAGGCTTGAAACCATATGTGCGCATTCAACAAGTTCCGTCCTGATATAATCGGGAACGTTTCCTTCGAATTTGTAATTGATCTTGTGCTCGAGACTTGCCCAGAAGTCCATGGCAACAGTTCTTATCTGGATCTCCACCATGGCATCCACGATCTTGTCCGAAAGATAGATGGGAACCGTAACGAGCATGTGGTAGCTCTTGTATCCCGAAGGCTTCGGGGAGCTGATGTAGTCTCTGACTTCAACGACTTTGATGTCGGACTGATTTGAGAGCATGTCTGCGATCCTGAATATATCGCTGGTGAAACTGCATATGATACGAACACCGGCAATATCGTTAACGTAGGAGATCATGTTCTCGATTGTTGATTCCTGACCGTACTTTTTAAGCTTTTTAACGATACTCTCGGGAGTCTTAAGTCTTGATTTGATGTGCTCGATGGGATTGTACTGATGAACGTGCTGAAATTCGTCGTTTAATATTTCGAGCTTAGTATTTATTTCCTTGAGTGCAGATTTATATACCAGGGTTAACTCGTTCCAAGTATCGACCTGGTCGTTTTCCATATTAACTTCCATTATATTACCTTTACTCTTTAGTAGGCCGTGCGCCCAATTACACAACATAATTATAGCATTAACAAGCCGTTTTTGCAAAAATTATCCGTATAATAATTGGTTAAAAAAACGTTGAAAAATCTTAACTTTCCACCTCTTTGTCCTTAATGCAGAGAGTGAAAAAGAAAACGAATGGAACCGTCATGAGTATCGGGAACCCGTATCTGACATGCTCCAAAAATGCGGGAGCCGCAAAGCATATTAAGAGGGCGATCAGCATGTAGACGCCGAAAAGCCTGTATTTTCTTAAGTTCTTCTCTTTTTGAAGCACAAACAAAAATGCGTAAACCCATACCCAGAACGCCACGTTTTCAAGTGCACCCAGTATGGAGATGCGGTTAAGGAACCTGTACAGAAATACCATTCCCTTGTCAATTACTTCAAATACGCCGGTGGGAGTCAAAAAATCGTCGTCCGGTGTCTCGTAACGCTTCTCGTTGGATGCCATGGGGCTTACCCAGCCGTAAGTGTGCACCGCAAAGCCGTCAATGTAAGCTCCCGGGTGCTTAAAGAACAGTCTTGTGAATGTCTTTAAATACGTAACGATCTCTCCCGTCGTGGCATCAGAACGGTATTTAACCTTTATCTGATCCGCAAGATCGGGATTGTAGCCGTCCAGGGAATTGTCTATTGGACCCAGCACTCCCGCAATGGCCTCCCGGTCTTTGTCGGTAAAGTCATCGGGAAATTCGGTGTAGTAACGGCCAAGCATCTGGAAAGTAAGGGAAAGCATTTCCCCCTTTGCTCCCTTCTCGGCGTTAACCGCTTTGGAAAGCCCCGTATTTATGAGCATTCCAAGCACCGCTGCCGCAAAAAACAGTCCCACAAAGGACATAACCTTCTCTTTCGCGGTCTTTTTCTTTATACCGTAAAGCCATAGTACGACGCCGGTGGGAACCATCATATATATGCCGTTGTTTCTGAGTAACACCATGAATATCCCGCTTGCGATGAGGCCGACAAAAAATTTCACGTCGGTGATGCGGGAGTTGTCTTCGATGTAAAGGATCAAGAGCACTGCGTAGATAATGACGAAAGCCATGAAGGGCACGTCCTTGATGGCGGTGCTTACGATGTTTGTGTAGACGGGAGTTATTGCATAAAGAAGCGTAAGCGTCCAAAGGCAGACATTTTTAAGCCCCTTCTTTGCAAGTACGTACACGGTGAAAGAAAGTGCCGCCGCAAGAAGCGCGCACTGCAAAAGGGTGTAAACGAAAAGTCCCAAAGCCTGAGAGCCCGTTATGTTGTCGAAAAGTTTTACGAGGCCGCCCACAAGAAGTGTGGAAAGAATGGGATGATGCTCGCTATACGGCATCTCGCCGCAGACCTGATATATCTGGCCGATGGTGTCGGCGTTTATGTTGCCGGGGTAACAGATGAGCGTTATTAAAGCGTAAACCGAAAACAGCAGGATAAAAGCCTTAAGAAAAGGCTTCTTATCAAAAAATCCGGGTTTGTCTTCATTTGTTTTCAGGAAGTTTTTTTTTTGAAAAAATTCCTTTAAGAACCCGAGCATCTTTGTAAAGAACATCGCAAATCCGATGGTTATGAGAATGAACTTGATCACATTTACGGCGCTTAAAAAGATGTATGATACGGTCTTAAAGTCTCTTGCGCACTGCCCTATGGGAACAAGAAGAGCAAAGATAAGGGAAAGGACGGTGAGCGCCCTGTTATTTTCACTCTTTCCTTCCATGAAGAAATAGAAAACGGTGCACACCGCGAAATAGAACAAAAAGACGAAGTCGTACTCCCCAAGAAGAGCAAACACGTTTCCGATCACGTAATCACGCGCAGACTCGTACCACTCGGCTCTTAAGGGCACGTCTATGGTGGCGCGCATCGCATATGCAGTTAAGAAGCCCTTTATAAAGGGGATTACTTTGTTTTTCATTTAGCCAAATATACCCTGTATACGTCGTTTTCGTATCTGATGTCGTAACCCTTTTCGCCCATAAACTTTGCAAGGCATTCAGCCTTTTCGGAGTATGGCCATATTGCGGGATTGAGCGGGTCGCCGCCGGAATAGTGCTTGTTTATTACGATCACGGGCTTGTCCAGTGTGGCAAGCTCCCGCTTGAAAGTCGTTTCCGTAAATTCGTCCAGATCCGGCCACGCGGTGGAGAATGCGCTCTTACATTCAAGTGCGTACGTCATGAGGGGTATGTCGCCCCAGGTGATGATATCGCTTCCTGTAAGTCCTTCTTCGGTAAAGTACAAAGAAAGGCCGTCTATGGTGTTGGCATTTGCTCTCGTTTCGTAAGTGCCTTTAAGGGGACCGTAGGATATCTTTGCGTTAAGCTCTTTGATACCCGGGGTGCCGTAGGAAAAGTTCGTAAAGAAGAAGAACGACTGGAACAGCGTTACCGCCGTCATAACCGCGCCTATGCCGATACGGCCTATATAATTTTGAGTCGCGTTCTTTATACCGAATAAAGAAACTCTGAAGGAGGTTCTTGTGATCATCTTATCCCAGGCGATACCCAGTGCCAAAGGATAGAAAAGTATCATTGCGTTCTGGTAGGATCTCATGCCGTTGTTGTCGCCTAAGGGAATGATGAATATGAACACCAGCACTATAAGTGCCAAAAACTTGTGCATGTAGTTTGAACGCTGTGACCACATATCGATGAGTGCGAACAGCGTGCTAAGTACAAGGGATGAGAGCACGAATATCTCCACTGCCTTAAACTCGCTGTAGTCGGTGGTGAAGACATCTTTAAATCTCATCCGGAACAGCACATATATTACAAATACCGAAAGGAACACCGAAAGGAATGTGGAGATGGCGTTAAGTTCCTTTTTGGAGGAATCGACGTAACTTAATACGATGGAAACAAATATCGCGCCGCACACCAGAAGCACCCACAAATAATTTTTATAGATGGCAGACGGGAAGGTCATTAACATCGTGGAGATGGAATAACCGTACTCGGCGTCGGATATGGTGCGAAGGGAGCCCACCATCTTTGCAAACGCGTCGGGGCCGTGAGTTATCATCGTAAGTGTATAAACAAAGGCAAAGCCTGTGAAAAATCCCAGGGCACTGAAGCAAACGTCCTTGACAGTGGAACGGAATCTTTTTACACAAAGGAAATCATAGTAAAGAAGCGGAAATACAAGGAGAAAGCCCATTACGTTGGAAAATCGAACAAAAACGCAAAGTCCAAGCATCGCTCCCGATGCGAACAGGCGGCTTCTTTGGCCGTGCTTTAAACCGCTTGCCAGCAAAAGCACCGTTGCGGCAAGAAGAAAATAGGACAGATAATAATCCAGCGTTACGCTTGGAGCCCACATCATAAAGTTAGAGATGAGAAGGCCCAGGTAAATCGGAAAAATGTGGTACTCTTTTATGAGTTCAAAAAACAGTATGAGATTAAGAGCCGAGATGGCAAAAGTACAATAAGCACGGATACCTATGTAAGTCGAGCCCCCCGGAAACGCCATAAAAAGACGGCCCAGGGCATTGGCTCCGTAAGTCTGGAGTGACCAGAAGGCCCGGTCGTCAAAAAAGTTTATGAAGTTGGCGATGGAATATCCCGAATATGTCATTTCCGCGCCGAAAAAAAGCTTTGCGTAGGGAAGCAAAGCAAGGACGGCCGCCAGTACGACCATTATCGGGATGTTACGCTTTTTACTCTCCATTTTTTGTAACTGTACTCACCTTTATCCTTATGAGATATTTTATAATATTTGCGGTAAAAAATCAAAGTAAACGTAAAGGATGACATCACTTATTTTGATGTGTTAAAATGAGTGACGTATGAGGATCTGGGCAAGAGAATTTAAAGACAACAGAATGCTTAAAGACTTGACCGTTGAGGACTGCTCCGAGGAGACGAGAACACACAAAGTGTTTTCCGCCATCGAGAAGATCTGCGTCGAGTTCGACCTTTCAAAACCCATCTGGCTTGATATGAACATCGCGGATTTTAAGCGTAACGGCAAAGTGAGATTTTACAAAGACAGCTTCAT
>JAEEGJ010028540.1_pt1 | contig 11089 bp, 10 predicted proteins | sample 8958761 | NCBI WGS metagenome assembly JAEEGJ01 (sample SAMN16246546, study PRJNA631951) | gut metagenome | biome: gut microbiome; feature: rumen; material: RS-attached | host: Bos | place: Iran: Karaj | collected 2018-10
GTTCCGATTCCCCTGTGGAGTCGGGGCGTGCTTTTGCTATGTAAACACCTTTATTATTAACCTATAAATAAAAATACTTATGAAACTAAGAATTTTACTTTTTTCTGCGCTCCTGCTGCTGTCGGCTGGCACGGCATGGGCTGACGTCGAGATTAACGAGACAAATTTCCTGGATGAGAATTTCCGAAACTATCTGCTGGAGCAGGATTATGGCAGCGACAGAAAGCTGACTGACGCGGAGATTGCGCGAGTGACTTCTATAAGTGTTCCTTCCATGAATATTCGGAGTCTTAAGGGAATAGAATATTTTACTGCGCTGACAGAGTTGTGGTGCTTTGATAACCAGCTTACTTCTCTTGATGTGTCGAAGAATACTGCGCTGAAAGGGTTGTACTGCAACTCCAACCAGCTTACTTCTCTTGATGTGTCGAAGAATACAGCGCTGCATATTCTGGGCTGCGCCTATAACCTGCTTTCTTCTCTTGATGTGTCGAAGAATACTCGGCTGGTATGGCTGTGGTGCTCCGACAACCAGCTTACTTCGCTTGATGTGTCGAAGAACTCTGCGTTGGAATATCTGAAGTGCGACCCCAGTGTTACAGTCGCTGGCTGGCCCAAATAATAACATTTGGCACCGTTGGAAGTGTTCCAACACCCCCCAATATCGAAATGGGGCACTGTTGGAACCCTTCCAATACCCCCCAATATCGAAATGAGGTACCGTTGGAACCTTTCCAACACTCCTTAGCATAATAAATCTAATTTTTTAACTTTAAACAAAACACAAAATTATGAGTTTAGGAACCACTTACCTAGGCAAAGTCACCACTGCAGAGCATAGTGGCGTTGTAAGACAGATTGTGGGCAAGCTTCATGGCGCGTCCATCAGTAATGAAATGTACACCCAGCGACTCAATGATGTGGATTCTACTGCTCAGGCAGAGGATGATGCCTACACCCATTCGCTGAAGGACTTTAATTCCGACCGTCTGCATAATGAAGACGACATAACGGACATGTACGTGAAGGCTGTGCGGGCAATCTTCGGCGGCTATGCAGAGCTGCCTGAGAGCGAACCGAACCGCCAGAAGGCTGTAGAGCTGTTGCGCGTGTTCAAGGACTACAATTTCAGTCCGAGCGACTCATACACTGCCGAGGCAGAGAAGATTCGCAACATGAATCAGGTGTTCCAGTCGCGCACTGCCGACCTGCAGGCACTTGGAGTTGCCGACTACTGGGCACAGGCCGTAACCCACGCAGCAAACATGGAACAACTGCTCTCTCAGCGTTTCGACGACATTTCCACACGCTTGGTAGGCGAGATGAAGACTGCCCGCGCCAACACCGACAATGCCATCAAGGCTATGTACGAACTGCTTGCAGCCATGAAGGTGATGATGCCGTCTGCTGAACTCAACAACCTCATTTCCCAGCTCGACGCCATCGAAGCATACGCTTGGCAGTACTATCTTGGCGGTAAGGGCAGTTCAAGTTCTTCAGGCTCTGGTGGAACAACACCAACTCCTACTCCTGACGGCGGTGGCGATGACAGCGGCGATACTCCTACGCCAACACCTGATCCGACTCCAGATCCAGAACCAACTCCTGACCCAACTCCAGGTGGTGGCGGCAATGGAGGTACCGACGACGGAACTGATGAAAGCTAACTCATAGCCATCGCAGAGCTGTTTGGCAAAATAAAAAATCGCACCAAGAGACAACCTCCTGGTGCGATTTTTATCATATAATCTGTAGTTTAGAATAATACCTGTTTCATTGGAAAAGAGTCTTGATTCTTGGACGTAGTCGATTTAGCAGCTCATCTCCTGTGATAGCACGGTTGATGTCATTCCTGTTATTAATAACATTCACAACTAACGTTTCGTTAGCCATGCTTGATTCGTCTTCTTCGTATGAATTGCTATACTTTTTCATAGTTTCAAATTATGATGTGCAAATATAGATGTTTTTATTCAATTTAAAGCAAATGATGAATAAATAAAACACTCGCATCGGGAATATTCCTGATGCGAGTGCTGTATATGTAGAAATGATATTCTGTTAGAATTCTGCTGACTTTGGTGTGCGTGGGAATGGGATGACATCGCGAATGTTCTGCATTCCTGTGACGAAGAGGATGAGACGTTCGAAACCGAGACCGAAGCCGGCATGAGGACAAGAACCGAATTTGCGGGTGTCGATGTACCACCAGAGGTGGGTCATGTCCATGTCGCGGCGCTTGATTTCGTTCATCAGTTTGTCGTAGTTTTCCTCACGAACAGAACCTCCGATAATCTCACCAATCTGTGGGAAGAGTACGTCGGTACCCTGCATTGTAGGACCAGGAGCTACTGCACCTTTGTAACCTACAGAACCGCCGTCGGTAGTGTCCTGGTTCTGCTTCATGTAGAACGACTTGAACGCACGTGGGTAGTCGGTCATGATGACTGGCTTCTTGAAGTATTCCTCAACGAGGTAGCGCTCGTGCTCTGATGCAAGGTCGTCGCCCCAGTTGCATGGGAACTCAAATTTCTTGCCGTCCTTGATTGCCTGCTGGAGGATTTCGATACCCTTGGTGTAAGGGAGACGAACGAAGTCGTCCTTCAGCACTCCTTCGAGGCGCTCGATGAGACCTTTGTCAATCATCTTGTTGAGGAACTCGAGGTCGTCCTTGCAGTTGTCAAGAGCCCAACGCACGCAGTACTTGATGAAGTCCTCTTCGAGGTCCATGAGTTCTTCCTGGTCGAGGAAAGCAATCTCCGGTTCAATCATCCAGAACTCGGCAAGGTGGCGTGGAGTGTTGCTGTTCTCAGCACGGAATGTAGGACCGAATGTGTAGATGGCACCGAGAGCTGTTGCTCCGAGTTCGCCTTCGAGCTGTCCGCTTACGGTGAGTGAAGTCTGTTCGCCGAAGAAGTCGTCGTCGTAGATAATCTTTCCGTTCTCGTCCTTCTTCAGGTCGTAGAGGTTCTTGGTCGTAACCTGGAACATATTGCCTGCACCCTCGCAGTCGCTTGCTGTGATGAGAGGAGTGTTGAAATAGTAGTAACCGTGCTGGTGGAAATAAGTGTGGATAGCCATTGCCATGTTGTGACGAATGCGCATAACGGCACCGAACGTGTTAGTACGCAGACGCATGTGAGCATACTGACGCATATATTCGAACGACTGTCCTTTCTTCTGCATTGGGTAGTCGGCAGGACAAGTACCAAGGATTTCTATCTCCGTTGCCTGTACTTCGACAGCCTGACCCGAACCGATGCTTTCAACCATTGTTCCGACAACCTTCAGACAAGCTCCGGTAGTGATGTCCTTGAAGAGGTCTTCGTCGAACTTCTCCACGTCGGCAACAATCTGTACGTTCTTAATGGTAGAACCGTCGTTCAGGGCTATGAAGTTGACAGCCTTGCTGCCACGCTTGGTACGAACCCAACCCATTACGGTAACCTCGGCACCGAAGTCGGTGCGCTGCAAGAGGTCTATGATTTTTGTACGTTTCATACTAATGAAGAGTGTTTGTTTTACATTTAATGTATTAGGCAGTTTATTTCTCTGACTTGCCCATCTCCATGTGGAGCATAGCTACTTCCTGCTCAGTGAGGAATCGCCAGTCGCCACGCTTCAGACCCTTCTTGGTGAGTCCGGCAAACATCACGCGGTCGAGTTTGCAAACCTTATATCCGAGGTGTTCGAAGATACGGCGCACGATGCGGTTCTTACCAGAGTGGATTTCGATGCCTACCTGCTTGCGGTCTGTGTCGCTTGCGAAAGCGATGTCGTCGGCACGGATGAAACCGTCTTCCAGTTCGATACCCTCAGCGATGCGCTGCAAGTCGCTTGCTGCACAGTTCTTGTCGAGGTGAACGTGGTAAATCTTACGCTTCAGATATTTTGGGTGAGTAAGCTTAGTAGCCAGTTCGCCGTCGTTAGTGAAGAGCAGCACACCAGTTGTGTTGCGGTCGAGACGTCCTACCGGATAGATGCGCTCGCGGCAGCAGTCCTTCACGAGTTCCATAACAGTCTTGCGCTGCTGTGGGTCGTCGCTTGTAGTAACGTAGTCCTTTGGCTTGTTCAGGATTACATATACCTTCTTTTCCATAGAAACGAGCTGGTCGTGGAAGTGAACCTGGTCTGTGCGCTGAACCTTTGTTCCCAGTTCAGTTACTACCTGTCCGTTTACGCTTACCACACCTGCCTGTATGTATTGGTCAGCCTCACGACGAGAGCAAACTCCGGCATTTGCGAGGAATTTGTTCAAACGAATTGGTGCATTTGGATCCTCGAGGTACTCCTTGTACTCGATCTGCTTCTTCATGTTGTACTTAGCGTTCGGATTGTAGTCGGCAGTACGTGGACGCTGGTTGTAACCTCCGCGCTGCTGATATCCTCCGCGCTGCTGGTAGCCTCCCTGGTTGTATCCGCCACGCTGATTGTAACCACCACGCTGCTGGTAGCCTCCACCACGTTGTTGGTTGTAACCGCCACGCTGCTGGTAACCTCCCTGGTTGTATCCGCCGCGCTGCTGATTGTAACCACCGCGCTGCTGATAACCTCCACGCTGCTGGTAGCCACCTTCGCCACCATCCTGAGAGCTGTAGCTGTTATATCTTGGACGGTCCTGGTAGCCTCCCTGACTGTAACCACCACGCTGCTGATATCCACCGCGCTGCTGGTAACCGCCACGCTGCTGATAACCTCCTTCGCGTTGCTGGTAACCTCCTTCGCGCTGTGAGTTTCCGAAACTTGCCGGACGGAATCCTTCGTTCTGGTTTGCAGTGTATGCATGGTCAGAACGAATTATACGCTGACGACGGGGACGACCTTCACCGTTCTGCTGATTGTTATCACGATTGAAAGAACGATAACCCTCGCGGCCATCACTGTTCTGTGTGTTTTCACTTGCAGTGTTATCCTGCAATTCATCAAAGTTTGACATAATTGTTAATGTTTTAAATGCTTAATAATGATTGATAATTGTTTATTGGTTCTATCTCTTATTGAGAAATGAATTTTTGTCTATGGTTTTACTTTTTTTCAGCGATTACATTCCTGTATAGCTGTGAGGAGTGATGCTGCGGAGTTCAGCCTTCACGCTTTCGCTTACATCGAGTCCGTCGATAAACTGGCTGATTGACTCGGCAGTGATGGCAGCGTTTGTACGGGTCAGAGCCTTCAGAGCTTCGTAAGGATGAGGATAAGCCTCGCGACGAAGTATAGTCTGAATGCCTTCTGCACACACTGCCCAGCAGTTGTCGAGGTCGCGGTTGATTGCAGCTTCGTTGAGCAGGAGTTTGCGCAGTCCCTTGAGGGTAGATTGCAGGGCAATGACCATGTGTCCCATTGGAACACCGACGTTACGAAGTACTGTAGAGTCGGTCAGGTCGCGCTGCAGACGGCTGATTGGCAGTTTCTGGCTGAGGAAAGCGAGTACTGCGTTTGCCATGCCGAGGTTGCCTTCCGAGTTTTCGAAGTCGATAGGGTTTACCTTATGTGGCATAGCTGACGAACCTACTTCGCCTGCTTTGATTTTCTGCTTGAAGTATTCCATTGATACGTACATCCAGAAGTCGCGGTCCAGGTCGATGATGATGGTGTTGATACGTTTCATTGCATCGAACACGGCGCAGAGGTTGTCGTAGTTTGAAATCTGAGTGGTCCACTGTTCGCGTTCCAGACCCAGTTTTTCGCTGACGAACTTATTGCCGAATGCTTTCCAGTCGTACTGTGGATATGCAATGTGGTGAGCATTGTAGTTACCTGTAGCACCACCGAACTTAGCTGTAATCTTGCAAGCCTTGAGCTGCTGGAGTTGTTCGGTGAGACGGTAAACGTAAACCATCACCTCCTTACCCAGACGTGTAGGACTGGCTGGCTGACCGTGAGTCTTTGCAAGCATGGAAACGTCCTTCCACTCTTCAGCATATTCTTTCAGCTGTCCGATGAGTTCCTCGACCATTGGGTAGAAAACCTCGTTGAGGGCATCCTTGATAGTCAGTGGCACACTGGTGTTGTTGATGTCCTGGCTGGTCAGACCGAAGTGGATGAATTCCTTGTACTGTTCGAAATTTCCAATCTTGTCGAGTTCTTCCTTGATGAAGTACTCCACGGCTTTCACGTCGTGGTTAGTTACTTTTTCTATGTCCTTCACTCTCTGAGCGTCGGCCTCGGAAAACTCTGTATATATTTTGCGCAGGGCAGGGAAGAGATTCTTGTCGAAAGTCTTCAGCTGCGGCAGCGGCAGTTCGCAAAGTGTAATGAAATATTCAATCTCTACTTTTACGCGGTATTTAATAAGTGCGTATTCTGAGAAATAGTTTGCAAGGTCTTTTGTCTTGCCGTGATAACGACCGTCGATAGGTGAAACAGCCGTAAGTGCATTAAGTTCCATCTTGTGGGGTTTACTTTTTGTAAGTGTTATTCTTGAATAAATGTTATCTGTCTCTCTTTCTGAATAAAATAAAGAGCTGCGTCTTCAAGACGGTCTCTTGTATTTTTCTTTCTTCCTAAAAATCGATGCAAAGTTACGAATTTTCTTTATATAATTATAATGTATTGGTGGTTATTTGTTATTTACTTAGTTGTGGAATGCGGAAAGCGGTGTAAACTTCGATTACGGTGAAGCAGATGAATGGTACGAGCCACGATGATTTCATGATGTAGATACCCTGAAAGAGGTGCATTGGTGTTTTGGCGAACATCAGTGCTGAGGCTATGAACAGGAATACGATGCCGAAGTAGCGCTGGCGTAACAGTCGTGTTGCTTGCAGCCTCTTGCTCTCTGGTATTTCTGCCAGGATGTGGTCGTTGCCTTGTGCTAGTCTGCCGATGGAGAAAAGTACAGTTCCTAAGGCAAAGAAGTAAGGAACAAACGTCAATCGGGAAATCCATAGGAGAGCGCAGAAAACGATGAGGAACTCTCCGGCTATCTCCATGTAACCAAGCTTTTTCATTGTTCTTCGTCCTCGATTACGAATATGTCTTCGTCCTCAGCCTTCATGTAGTAGCGTTCGCGAGCCACTCTCTTCAGAGCCTCAGGGTCGTTCTTCAGACTGTTGAGTGTTTCTTTGTCATTCTTGAACTTCTTCTGCTGCTCCTCAATTTCTGTGCTGAGTTTGTCTATCTCTTTCTTCTGCGACATTCTGTTTATCAGACTGCTCTCCCCGAAGAATGTGATGGCAATCGCAAATATTGCGAAAGCCAAAACATATTTCATTCGGAAAAGATATCGCTTTACACTTTGTTCCATGTTTTTTGTATAGGTTGTTGGTGGAAAGTTCTTACTGTCGGCTTATTTCTGCACCTTTGCCCTGATGATGTTGATAGAGTAAGAAGGTACGTCGAAGAGCAGTTTCTTGCCCTGCTGAGCTATGTGAACATCTGCGTTGCGAGGCACAATCTTAGTTGGGTCAGACATTGTGTTTTCGTCGGAACCCTTTTCTGATGAGAGACGCTGCAGGGTAGCTGATTCTGCATGACAGTTCTGCAGGTTTATGGTTCCGGGAACAGGTCCCCAACCGGTGTTGACTACCTTTATAATCAGTTCGTTTGTCTGCTCATCGAGGGTAGTACTTGCAAACACGCCTTTCATCATGCTAGGACGGAGTTTGCCTTCGCAGTCGAGTTTTCCGTCGATGTAGCACTTGATGTTGTCGCCGTCAACGTCCACTTGCAGGTCGTACCATTGTCCGTTTTCCACCTTGAAGCGAGTGCCGTGGTGCAGCTGGATGCGTCCGCCGTCAGTGCCCTGCTCAATGTTGTTGCGTGAGTTGCCCCAACCGCCTACGTTGAACCAGTTGTAGTTGTCTTCGTCAGCATAGTCGAACATGAGGAGGAAGCCTTCGTTGCCGCCGTTCTTCATTGCCTTCACCTTGTATGTGAATTTCTTGTCGGTGAATGTTTCTGGCGAAATGAGCATTGCAGGGTCGAGGTGTGAGCGCTGACTTATTTCGTTGCCTTTGCCTCTCCACATACCCTTCACGCTTTGCCACTTCGACAGTTCGGTGAGTGGAATTTCCTTGCCGTCAACGATGTAGTGAGGATCTTTGTACGAAGCGTTTGTAGCCCATGTAGCAAGACCGATGCGAACAGGGTTCTCGTGTTTCTTGACCGCAGGTTTTTCTGGCAACTTCTCGGTCCATTTGGTTTTGATGACGCGTGTACCGATGTTGTTCGGGAATAGTTTCTGTACGTAGTATGATGGAGTGCCCATACAGTCTTTCGAGTTGAATCGGATCATGTCAGGAGCCCATGCCACGTTGTTTTCATTTACGAAGATAGGAGCGTAGGAGTTGAGCGGTACGATGTCGGAGTTGTTTTCCATACCCATCATATACACTGCCTCGCCAAGAGCTGCGTTGAGGTTTCCGATTTTGCCGAACTGACTTGTTACGGCATATTCTCCTACGTAAATCTTCGGTCCTTTGCGGTCATAGTTGTCATATTTGTGGAAACGCTCAGCAAACCATTCAGGGTTGCGGTAGTAGTGTTCGTCGAGCATGTCAACCGGGTGGTTGTTTCTCCAGCTTGGTTCGTCAGTACCCCATGATTCTACGTTTCCGATGCAAACCATATTCGGATACTTAGCCTTGATGGCATCGTAGAAGCGCTTGTAGCGTTCCGGATATTCAATCGACTGGTCTGAGTTTGTGTCGATTGAGAAGTTATAGTTTTCGTTTCCTATTTCCAGATATTCGATGTTGAATGGGGCAGGGTGACCGTTCTTTGCACGCAGGGCTCCGAACTTAGTAGTCACATCGCCGTTGGCATATTCCAGTGCATTCATGCATTCGTCAATCCACTGCTGCAGAGAGTCGAGTGGGGTATAGCCTCCGTGCCATATGCCCACGTTTACTACGTAGAGCGGTTTTGCGCCGAGGTCTTCAGCCAGTTGGAGGTATTCGTGGAAACCGATTCCGTCGGTTGTGCGGTAACCCCAGTTTACGTTCTTGTGTCCGGGACGGTTTTCGATAGGACCGATGGTGCGTTCCCAGCGGAAAGCATTTTCTGGACTGAGCTGACCTTCTACGAAACAGCCGCCTGGGAAGCGCATGAACTTAGGATTCATGTCGGCAAGCATGTGTGCCAGGTCTGGACGCATACCGTTCTCGCGGTCTTTGAATGTAGGCGGGAAGAGGCTCACTACGTCGAGCTGGAATGTGCCTGGAGTGTTGGCGAGCAGTTCGAATACACCGTTCGGGCAGTTGTCCGTAGCCTGGATGGTAGCTGTGTACTTCTCCCATTTCTCGTTCAGTCTCACGTGGATGTCGGTTTCGCCCATGAACTTCACTGTGCCCGAACTTCTCAACAGCGCTTTCAGAGTACCCTTGTATTTCTTGTCGCTCTTTGCCCAGAAGGAGAGTTTGTAGATTCTGCCCTTCACGATGTTGATGCCCCAATAGCCTTCGTTGCTTACTCCGGCAAGGTTCACGTCGTCGGCAGCAGTCACCATAACTCGCAACGACTTGTTGTGAGCACTATTCAGCGGGTCTTCGGCTGTCACTTCTATCTTGGCATTACTCTTGCTGTTGTGCACTGCGTTCCAGTGAACAGGCAGAGTTTCGCTGTCTTCGAACGAGCGGTTCTGAATGAGTTCAGCGTAGAGTCCGCCGTCGGCAGCGTGGTTTATGTCTTCAAAGAAAATTCCGTAGTGTGTAGGTGATATTTTCGGTCCAACATTGTTTATGTCAATATTAATATCTACTTGTGCGTTGGCACTTAATGCGATTCCGCATAAAATGGAGGTTAGTAACTTTTTCATTTGGTTTTCTTATTGAGTTTAAAATTATGCGCGAAGATACAATTTTATTCTCAAATCCTGCAATTTTTTCCTATATCAAGAAAATTTGGAAACTTTTTTTAACTTTCGTTTTGCTCTTTATAGTAAATCAGATATATTTGCGCTTGTAATTAACAGACAAAAGTATTTTTTAACCTTTTAAACTTTAATTATTATGAAAAAGCTCTTTGCTATTGCAGCACTTGGTCTTTTCTCTTTTTCTGCAGCTCATGCTCAGGAGAATGACAAGATGTTGTTCAACCACCTCGCAGTGGGTATTACTACAGGTACACCTGGTCTGATTGGTTTCGACGTTGCAACTACTTGCACCCCTTACTTACAAATTCGTGCTGGTATTGCTATTATGCCAACATTCAAGTACAACACTAACATTAAAGTTAATGCGAGCGAGTATAATAACAAGATTAACGACATGTACACAGCTCTGCAGACTGCTAATCCTGCTGCGGCAAAAATGATGGAAAATCCTGACGGAAGTCGTTGGCAGGTTGCTAACGAATATGCTGTTCAGGGTAAGATGAGTTTCACTAACGGTAAGTTCCTCATCGACTTCTTCCCATTCAAGGCAACAGGTTTCCCATTCTTCGTTACAGTTGGTGCTTACTTCGGAGGTACAAACATTGTATCTGTTTACAACAAGGATGACGGAGCACTTAATATTGTAAACAAGGCAAATGACGTTATCGCTGAGTACAACAAGGTTCCAGGTGTTACAAGGGTTAACTCTATCTCTGCAACTGTAGGTGAATACACAAACCTCGGTCCTGACGGACAGGGTAACGTGAAGTTCGACGTTAAGGTAGGCGGCTTCAAGCCTTATGTAGGTATCGGTTTCGGTCGCCCATTCCCAAGAAAGAAGCGCATTGGTTTCTCTGCTGAAATCGGTTGTATGTTCTGGAAGACTCCAACTGTTACATTCACAGGTAACGACACATTCGATATCGACAGAAAGAAGGCTGGTAAGGAAGACGTTGGTAAGGCTATCGACATCATCTCTAAGTTCAGCGTTTGGCCATGTATCAACTTCCGTCTGACAGGAAAGATATTCTAAAGTACCGCATACTCAAACAAAAAAAACCTGACAACTTCGGTTGCCAGGTTTTTTGTTGGGTTATGCTTTAGGTTGTCCTAGGGCTTCCTAGGTTTTCCTAAGCTTTTTAGAACAGCTTGTTTGGATAAACTCCGTCCTTCACGAGCTGTGCAATGCGCTCTACAGTTGCTTCGCGGTCAGCTGCGTAAGTCACTCCGAACCAAACGCTGGTAGTGTCGAGCACCTCGCATGTAGCTGTGCCG
>JAEEGJ010028541.1_pt1 | contig 11089 bp, 10 predicted proteins | sample 8958761 | NCBI WGS metagenome assembly JAEEGJ01 (sample SAMN16246546, study PRJNA631951) | gut metagenome | biome: gut microbiome; feature: rumen; material: RS-attached | host: Bos | place: Iran: Karaj | collected 2018-10
CAAAGCTGCAACCAATCCTGTTCCACAACAATCAGTGGAACCCAAACCTCAAGTTCAAACTCCAATTGTTCAACCCCAGACTGAATCCAAGAAAGCTGAATCGCCCTATTCGAGAGGCATGCATTATAACTATAATGGTATGATTATCCCGCAGTTTTCTCTCAGTATTGGTGCAGCCATCCCTATGGGAAAGTTCGGGACAACCACCGATAAATATACCAGTTTTTATGATTTTTGTGTACCATTTCAAATATTTGCAGAGGAGATCGGAAACATTAATCAAGTTGGAATAGGAGCGGCCAAAACAGGGTTTAACGGCTCTTTGAAACTTCACTGCCCTTTATACGAAAACGGGAAAAGCATTCTTGGTATGCCGTTGAAAATTGGTGTATTATATAATGGAATTACAGAATCTGAAAAACAAACATTCAAATCAATCCTTGAACCAGCTGTTTCGGAAACATTAAATGAAGAGTACGGCGTTTATGCGTTTGATTTCAGCGTCACCAAGTTCCCCAGTTTTTATAACTTTTCCATCATGACGGGCGTTGATTATACGTATTACTTCAATAAAAATATCGCATTGCTTGCCGAAGCCAACATAGGATTAAACGTCAATCATGTGTCTTCGATTCAGATGAACAATCGCTTGGGAGGAACCTATATTGGCACATACAATTCAACCCCTGTTTATGCAATGAAAGAGGTTAATTTTATATACAAAACAAAAGCGAACTTTACATATGAAATAGGCGGAGGATTACTGTTGTTCGACCATTTCAGCATCGGTTTGTTCTATATGGGTAACAGCCCTGCACAACTATCATACGACATTGATGCGGCAAATATCTCAGACGGGCCAGCCCGCCTTGCCCAAAAGCTCGAAGTCTCTGCATTAAGTATCCAATTAGGTGTCCATTTTTAATCCCCAAAAACAGCAAGAAAATGAAAGTATTAATAAGATCATTCGCAACCCTTATCCTGCTTTGCATAACAGGAATGGCCACAGCACAAGACGTGATTGTCATGAAAGACCAATCCACGATAATGAGCAAAGTGTTAGAAATTACAAGCACGGAAATCAAGTACAAGAAGTGGAATAACCAAGACGGGCCGACGTATTTTATTGACCGCTCCGAGGTAACGAGCATCAATTATGAGAATGGAGAGGTGGAGAATTTTTCTGAAACCACAGATAACCAACAAAACAAAAAACTACCACAACTCAACTACCCCGATAGTTATATGACTTTCAACGGAGCCTCACTCTATCTCAACGGTCGTCTATTATCCGATAAAGAAGTGCAAAGCCTTGTTAGCCCAGAGGACTATCAATTGTACCTGAAAGCAGGGAATCAATCCCTTGCGGGATTCCTTTTAGAAGTTGGTGGTGGTTTATCAGGAGCGGTGGCTTTAGCGATAAGACTCTTCAGCAAAGATTTTGAAGTTTCAGGTCCTTCTGTGCTTAGTACTACTGGTTTCAAAACGTACATAACATTCGCAACAATCGCCGTAACCACGTTTGGTTCTGGTATAATTATTAATGTGTTTGGGAGGGATAACATAAAAAAAGTCGCTGATACATACAACAAAAATCACGATAACTTTTATTCCCTCAACATATCTCCTTCATTGATGAAATTTGAAATCCCACAATTGCAAGGCAACTGCGGCTTGGGGCTAACACTTAGTATGAACTTCTAAAAACCGATGCGCCCGATGGGATAGAACTGGGCAATAAAACAAATGGAAAAGAGAATATCACAAATCCTTTTGGCTATCGTGATGATGGCAACGATGGTTTCATGCACCAAGGAAGACATTTTTCCAACACCAGTCTATAATCCGATAGATTATATTTCCATTCCACGTGCAGAGTATCAAAGTTACAACGGAATAATCACTCAAGCCAGATACAGCATCAGTAACCAATCGAACAAAACCCTGTATTACTGCAAATTCCGTGTAACTCAATGCACCGAAGAAGGAATCGCCTATTATTCCAAAGTTTACGAAATAGGAGACAAAAACGATATGACCGTATGGACATTACCAGCGGGCGACATTCAACTAACAGGCTATTATAGTGTGAATTTCCAACATACAGAAAACGGACATATAACAGACGACATCATTGAAGCCAAATTCTATTAACCGACGCGCCCGATGGGATAGAACTGGGCAAGAACAAATATGAAAAAGAGCTTTCACGTTGTTGCATTTTTTACATTGACATGCATCATATTCACTGGTTGCAAAAAGTGGTTTAATGAGCTGGATTCAAAGGAGGATTTGTCTTATTTGATTAGGACTTATGAATTTAATTCATCGAACAATAACACTTACAAAACCATTTGGACGTATGACGGGTATAAAACAACGAGTTATAAATATTACGTAAATGGTCGTTTGTCTTCGGAATACAAAAATTATTCATACAATGGGTTAAAAGCAAGTTGGGAATCTTATTCGTACAACAATTATGATGTCAATGATGTACGTGTCCGCGCCCATCACGAATGTGAATATCTTGACGACACATATCGAAGAGTTACGTACGAAAAGACTCAATACTATTATCCAGATCCTCAGAATAATTGTATTTATGAAACCTATCGGGAGTATGATGGGAAGAAATGGGTAGGCTACAAGTATTTTAAGAATGGCATACTTCTTCGAGAGGGCTATGATTTCAATTATGACGGTTTGCATTGCACTTATAAAATGACGTATCATACATCTTCTTATCCAAATGTTATTCGTGAAGAGCGAAGTTATAATGTTGTATATCTTGACAACACTTATTTGCGGCAAAAATCTACAACACTTACGAATGAGCGTTTTTATGAAGATGGAACCTCAACTACTTCAACAACATTCACTGTCAATGAGTATGACGGCAAAAAGCCAATCGGCTCTCAAACTTATGTGAATGGAACATTGAGTTCTGTTTGTAGAGATTACCAATATGATGGTTTGACTTGCTACTATTTTTATGATACCTATCGGGAGGGAGAAGTAACTTCTACTCAAATATACGAGGTGGAATACTTGAAATGATTATTATTTAAAGCATGTCTCAACTCTGTATCCTTTTCCGAAAAACGCCTTTTCCTTTTTTATACAAAAAACCAAACAACCACAAATGGGAGTGGTCTGCATGAATAATTATATGATTTTTTCATTGCCAATGAAAATTATTATATGATTTTATACTCTTATAATGAAATTTTCTATAACTTTGCACCCAAAACAGTCAAACATGGAAAAGGAAACCGTCAGTAAAATCATTCGCGAGGGACAAGACTTCATCCCTGAAATCCGATTGTTTGAACGACCAATAGAGTTTGAGGAAAAAGGCAATTATGTGTTTGTCGGGGTAAGGCAATGCGGCAAATCGTACATGCTTTACCAACGTATCCAGCAACTGCTTCGCGAAGGACACAACATCAAAGAAATCGTATACGTCAATTTCGATGACGAGCGCCTGCAACTTATCAAGGCTGATGAATTGGACTTGATTCTGCAAGCCTATGCCTCCATGAACGAAGGTAGGCCTTTGATGTTTTTCGACGAAATCCAAAATGTGGAAGGATGGGAACACTTTGCCCGTCGATTGGCCAACCAGAAATACCAAGTTTTCATCACTGGAAGCAACGCCAAAATGCTTGGTCGCGACATTGCCACCACCCTCGGCGGAAGATATTGGACCCAAAATGTCTATCCTTTTACGTTCAAAGAGTTTTTAGACAGCAAAAACATCTTGCTTGATTCACATTGGGAATACAGTACAAGCCTGAAAGCCAGTGTTGAACGGGCCTTCAACGAGTATTTCCATTTCGGAGGATTCCCGGAAGTCAGAGAGGTGACCGCAAAACGAATCTGGCTCAACGAACTATACAACAAGATTTTCTTTTCAGACCTCGTGGTGAGGAACAACGTCCGTAATGAAGCCGCATTGCGCCTTACCATTCGGCGAATGGCAGAGAGCGTCAAACAACCCATTGCCTACAACCGCATCAGCAATCTTGTAAAAAGCACTGGTGTCAATTGCCAACCCAATTCGGTGACAGATTATGTCGGTTTCCTGCGCGATTCCTGCATGGTGTTCTCGCTAACCAATTACATTTCCAAATATTCAGAGCGCGAAACCATCAAGAAACATTATTTTGTTGACAATGGCCTGCTGAACATTTTCCTGAACGATGGAGAAACTTCGTTATTGGAAAACTTGTGTGCCATTCATCTTTACCAACAATACGGCGAAGGCCAACTGTTCTATTACAACAAGAATGTGGAAGTGGATTTCTACTTGCCCGAACAACACACCGCCATCCAAGCATGTTACAACATGAGTGACTTGCAAACCTCTGAACGTGAAATCAATGCGCTTGTCAAACTGCACGCTTTTGAGCCGTTACAACGTGCCCTCATCATCACAAGAGATGACGAAACCACCATTCAAAAAGACAATGGCTTGACCATTGAAGTGAAACCCATTTGGAAATGGATTTTGGAATAATCATCCCCAACTCGGCTTCCGCTTTTCAAAAAACGCTTTCATTCCCTCTTGACCGGCCTTCGAGATGCGTTGGTTGGCGATGGCTATGGAGGTTTGCATGAAAACAGGGTTGAAACGGTCGTCGGTGCCCGTCACCATGCGGAGCAGGTTCTTGCATTCGGCCACGGCATCGGGCGAAGCCTGCATGAAATAGTCGATGTATTGCCGTTCCATGTCGACCATCTCGGCCTCATCAACAACGACATTCACCAAGCCAAAGGTCTTGGCTTCATCAGCGGTGAAGCGGCGACCTGTCAACATTAATTCCTTGGCGGCGGTGTTGCCGATTTTGCTCACCACGAAAGGCGAAATGGTGGCCGGCGTAATGCCCAATCGCACTTCAGAGAAAGCAAACTTGGTCGTCTTTTCGGCAATCACGATGTCGGCAGCGGCGATGATGCCATTGGCCCCACCGATGCAGGCGCCATGCACATCCACGATGACTGCCTTGTCGCAGTAATAAATGGTCTGAAACAGCTTGGAAAGCTTTTCAGCATCGGCAATATTTTGGTTGTAGCTGAAGTTAGCCATCTCTTTCATGTAGGCCAAGTCGGCACCAGCGCAAAACGCCTTGCCGTTGCCTTTCACGACGATGACACGAATATCATCGCGGCTGTTGAGCCATTCGAAAACCGCCGTCAATTCCCGTATCAAATCGGCGTTCAGTGCGTTGCGCACCTCAGGGCGGTCAAGATTGACCCACGCCATACTTTCGCCCAGTTGGACTTTTATCGTTTTGAAATCCATTGTTGTGTGTTGTTCAGTTTTTCCGTTTGGACTGCAATATTCGTGAAAAAATGCCAATCTGACGCAATCAATCCATAAAAAATTCGTTTCTTTGCACGCGGAATGGAATTTGTGACTCCATCGCCCGCCTGACAGGCGAATCTATAGTAACCGCGGGGCACGACCCGTGGCAGCACCCCGACAGGCAACTAAACACATGAACAACTGATAACTGACGACTAAAATAGATGGACGAAAACAACCTCAATAACGGACTCGACGACCTCTTGAACATGTTCAAGAAGCTCATGGAAGGCCAAGACCTTGACGCGATTCCAGGCATCAACGAAGAGCAGAAGGAACAACTGAAAATGTTTCTGGAAGACTTCGACGAGATGAAGGACGACTTGAAAGTCGAAATCTACAAACTCGACCCCTTCACGAAACAGATGGTAGGCATGGTGATGGGACAATTGGGACAGCTCCAAAACCTCACCGGAGCCAACCCGCAAGCCTTCAACCAAAACACGCCGCCGCAGGAACCTCCCGTCAACAAGGAGAAGCAACTGAACGAAATCCCCGGAACGACCGAGAACTTGGAAGCCCGGTTGACCGCCATCGACAAGCAGCTGCGTAACCCTGAACTTTCGGACGATGACATCAACCGCCTGCTCGACGAACGCAGCGCCATTATGGAGGATCTTGGAAAATAATTAATTCACATAAAATGAAGAAAGCACTTATCACCTTTATCACTTTGATCATTTCGGCGACCTCATTCGCTCAACTCATTGCCAACAAGACCGACAAAAGATTCACTTTCGGCCTCGACATCTTCAACGACTTCCAGCTCGCCCCGAGCGACAACTGGGATCCACGTGTCATCAACCAAGGCGTGAGTTTCGCCTTGACCTACAATTTCCCTCTGGGCGAGAGCAAGAAACACACCGTTTCCGTCGGCTTGGGCATGTCGTCACACAATTATTTCTCCTACACGCGCATCCTGAACCCCTACACCAACGGAAATTTCGAATACCAGAGCTACCGCGACGTGGAAGGTTTCAAGCGTTATAAAGTCAGTCCGACCTACGGTGAGGTGCCGTTAGAGTTGCGTTTCCGCATCAAGAATGTCGTGAAGATTGGCGTGGGCGTCAAGGTCGGCGTGATGATTGGCACAAAGACGCGCTATGTCGGCCCCGACGATGAAAATGGCATTCTCACCGACGAAAACGGCACAACCGTCAACAATATCCTGCTCAATATCAAAAATGTAGAACGCATGGCCTATTCCGCCACACTGCGCGTGGGCTGGAAATGGTTGAACCTCTTTGCCGCCTACCAAATCAATCCTGTGTTTTCTGTCGGCCACGAGGCACCGACGTTCCATCCGCTGTCGGTGGGCTTCACGTTTGTACCGTTCTGATGGATTCCCAATGGATTGTCGCAGAAGCTGAAAGCTTAGGCTTCGATGCTTGCGGCATTGCCCATGCGACGGCCTTGGAAACAGAGTCGTTGCACGTGGAGCAATGGCTCGAAGCCGAGCATGAGGGCGAGATGGGTTACCTGACCCGCAACAAGGAAAAACGTTATGACCCGCGCCTCTTAGTGGAAGGCACAAAAAGCATCGTCACCGTACTTTACAACTACTTTCCGAAACAACAATTAGGCGACGGCGAGCACTTCAAAATCGCCAAATATGCCTACGGTGCCGATTACCATGACGTGCTGAAACGCAAGATGCGACTGCTTTTGGAACGCATTGAAACCCAAACAGGTAAACTTGAAAACACACGCATTTTCGTCGACTCGGCACCCGTCCTCGACCGCGCTTGGGCCGTGCGGTGCGGTTTGGGTTTCATCGGGAAAAACACCACATTAATCCACCCCAAAAAAGGCTCGTTTTTCTTCATCGGGCACTTGTTTCTGCCTTTGGACTTCACCGAAACTGGTCAAGTCTTGACCAACCGTTGCGGTCGCTGCACGAAATGCTTAGATGCTTGTCCCACAGGTGCTTTGGAGGCTCCATTCCACATTGATGCCCGCAAATGCATCTCTTATTTGACCATCGAATACAAAGGCAGCCTCAACGGCCATGACCCCAAGACTTTCAACGGCTGGATGTACGGCTGCGACATCTGCCAGGACGTTTGTCCCTACAACCGATTCTCCATGCCCAATTTGGAGCCAGAGTTCCAGCCCTCGGAGCGGCTTTTGGCCATGCGAGAAAACGATTGGAAAACGCTGTCGGAAGCGGATTTCAATGCCATATTCAAGCACTCCGCCATGCAACGTGCCGGATATGAAGGCTTGAAACGGAATATCGAGTTTATCTCAAGTGGCGAACCGCAAGGACGCAATTCACGACAAGAATAGCTTTATCTCAAGGGAGACCTGAGGTTGCAGGTCAGCGTGATTTGGATGACCTTGTTGTAATACTGGTTGTAGAACCAGCCTGGGTGGCCCGTGAAACGGCACGGTGCTATGGAATACATGAAACGCGCCCCCATGCCCAGATAGTCATTGAAGGCAACATGCAAGCCCACATTGGCCGTGGCCGACAAGAGATTCCAACGTGAAGTGGTGACCTGATAATCGGAGTCCACATCCTCGGTGGCCCTCAGTCTGACATCGATGCTGGCACCAGCTTCCAACGTGATGAAATCCAAATATCGACCGCCCACGCGAAGAGCGCCCAAATTGTATTGCAACATCAAGGGAATCTCGGCGTAATGCAGACGCAAGCTATAAGGATTGTAATAATACTCCATCACCTCTTTAGTTGACGAATGTGCGCCAAAAAGGGAATACTTCAACTCCATCTGGGCCGCGAAATGGTCCGCAAAAGGCAAGTTGACGTAGGCACCCGCCGTGAAGCCCAATTGGTGGAAACCCGCATAATGATCGCCGTCCACTTGGCAGAAAGTCGCGCCGGCCACAAGGCCTGCATTGAAGGATTGGGCAAAGGATTTGGTTGCCCCGAAGGCGACCAAAGCACAAAAAGCTGTGATGACAAAACGTTTTTTCATGTGATTTTCAGATATTTTGGCCCTTCGACAAGCTCAGGAACCTTGATTGATTAATTATAATTCGCTTGGTATTGATAGAAACGGTCGAGCACCTCCTGCACGAAACGGTAAGTCTCGATGCCGCGCAAATTGCCCGAATGGCAGCAGGTGTCGTGGTAAAACTTCGACTTGTTGAGGATATAATAGTCCACGTTGTTGTCCCAAACATCAGGGGCGCTGCCATACTTCAAGGCGAGCCGCTGCGCATCGTAGACGTGACCCAAGCCCGCATTGTAGGCAGCCAGCACAAACTTCACCCGCTCGGTGCTATCGACCACCTTGTTTTCGAGGCAATTGTCGAGATAGGTGATGAGCCGTCCGCCGGCATGAAGCTGTTCCTCAAGGGTGGCGTCATAGTCGATGCCGTATCTTTCCATCACCACGGGCATGAGCTGCATAGGCCCGAAAGCGCCTTTCTCGCTCTCCAAATCCAACTTGAAGCGCGACTCCTGATAGATGAGCGAGGCCAACAAACGCCAGTCCCAGCCAATCTCCTTGGCGGTTTTCTTGATGAGGCCGTCGTAGGAGGAAATATGGCTGCCAGCTGGTTTCTTCGGCGCGAACACGTTGCCTTGGTTGACGTATTTGGCAAGGATGCGGTTGAGGTTGCGCTGCTCGAAACCGTCAATCCAACTGTTGAGCGCCACAAGCAGCGACGAGTCGCCATCATGGTTGGCGATGGCCCAGCTCAAAGGTTGCTCAACGCTGACGTTCAGCTTGGTATCCAGTCCCTTCAGCCCGATGGAAGCCATGCGGGCCACATATTCCTCAACCACCGTATAGTCGATTTGTCCGAAAGCCACCGCCTTCACCAAATCGACGCTGTTGAGACTGTCGCATTCCACGATGTAGATGGTATCGCCAATTTGGTCAGAAAGGTGCTCCAACAGTTTCACCTCATGGCTGCCTTGCGGCAGATGTATGGTCTTGCCTGCCAAGTCGACCGACGAGCGCAAAAGCTGATTTTCGACCTCGTTGACCGTCGACATCTTGTTCCAGTCTTTGGGCAACCGCTGCACGAGCACGCTGCGCTGCATGAGGATGGGGTTGGTGAGCAGGAAACGGCGTTTCATGTCTTTGTTGGCACCGATGCCCACGGCCACTATGTCGACCTTGCAGGAATCAAGGAGCTGATAACATGAATCCAGATTTTCGTTGACCATCATCTCAAGCTCAAGGCCGTTGTTGTTGCAAAAATCGCTCAGCAGCTCGTATTCGAAACCCGACGGGGTCGCATTTTCGGTATTGTAGTTGATGATTTCGCAATTGGTAACAGCCACCAACTTGCCCTTTCCTTGTACATGCTGCAACATGTTCAGGGAAACGGCTGGTTCCACTTTTTCCGTTTCATCTTCTTCAATACCAACAACTTGTGTTTCGTTTTGACACGAATAAAAGGCCATGGCAAACGCCATTAATCCAAGGATGTAAAAATTCTTTATCTTCATTTCGTGCGTCTAAGAGGCTGTAAAAGTAGTGAAAATAATTATTTGATGAAAAAACACGCGGTGTTTTGTTAAAATACGTACTTTTGCACCTCGTTTTTACATCAGCACAATGGCCAAGAAAATACAAGATCCCGACTTTTGGTACTCCTTCTTGTTGCCTTACGTCAACTGGCATACAAGGCGGTCGTACAGCAGGTTTGAGGTACACGGAAAGAAGCGTATTCCAAAGGGTGGAGCGTTGATTTTTGGCGTCAACCACAGCAACACCTTGATGGACGCCTTGGTTTTGCTTTCGGCTGACAATATGAGAAAGGTGTTCATCGCGCGTGGCGACATCTTCAAGAACCCGATGGTGGCCAAGCTGCTGAACTTCTTCCGTATCCTTCCCATTTTCCGCATCCGCAATGGAGTGGCCGCCGTGCGCCAAAACGACGACTCGCTCAACAAGGCCGTCGATGTCATCCACGACCATGTCGACCTTTACCTCTTCCCCGAAGGCACACACCGCACCAAGCACTCGCTGATGCGCATGGGCAAGGGCTTGTTCCACATTGCCGTCGACGCCAACAAGCAATTCGGCAACCAAAACCCCGTCTACATCATCCCCACAGCCATTGAGTACGGCGACTATTTCCGTTACCGCTCCACGGCGATGATCAACTTCGGCGAGCCCATCAACGTGACCGAATTCCTCAAGAACACCACCGTGGAAAACGAGGCCACCAACATCAACCTGCTGAAAGACAAACTCCACACCGAAATCTCAAAACTCTTCACCTATATCCCTGACAATGAGGACTACGATGCCATTTGGGAAATCGTGAAGATGAAAAACGAAAAACGCGCTGGCGGCCTCTACAAGAAAATGCTCCGCAACCGCGCCACCGTCGAGAAAGTGCTGAAATACAAGGAAGAACAACCTGAAGAAGCCAAGAACCTGTTTGAGCGCGTCATGAACTTTGCCAAACGCCGCAGAGAAGAAAAGATTTCCGTCATGTCGGTGGCCAAGAAACATCCCTTCCTCAACTCCTTGTGGATGTTTGCCGTGCTCTTGCTGGCGCTGCCTTACTATTTGGCCTCGGCTGCGGTCAACCTGCCCGTGTGGCTCACCACTTGGATTATCCGACGCCAGTTGAAAGACCCCGCCTTTGGCAACACGGTCAGTTTCGGCGTCAGGTTTGTGCTGTTCCCGCTTGTCTTCATCGTGGGCACGATTGTCATGTTCTGCAACCTGCCTTGGTATTGGGCCTTGGGCGGCACGGTGCTCCTCTTCTTCTCCTATTCCGTTT
>JAEEGJ010028544.1_pt1 | contig 11088 bp, 15 predicted proteins | sample 8958761 | NCBI WGS metagenome assembly JAEEGJ01 (sample SAMN16246546, study PRJNA631951) | gut metagenome | biome: gut microbiome; feature: rumen; material: RS-attached | host: Bos | place: Iran: Karaj | collected 2018-10
CGGGGGCGCTGGCGCTCTTTATCCAGGTCCTCGGCGTGACGGACCTCAGCACGCTCGTCGGTCAGGGCGGCCTGAGCGTCCTCGCGGGGAGCCAGCTTTTGCGCTACGGGCTGCTCGTCGCCTGCCTGCTCATTTTCGCCTTCGCCGTGACGCGGCGCTCGGCGCGGAAGGACTACGCGATCCAGACCCCGCGCGAGAAGCGGAAGCTCTCGAAGCGGACGGTCCTCGCGGCGGCGCTGATAATCCTGCTCATCCCCGTGACGCTTTTCGTCGGCGAGGTCTACCTCTCCGGCCGCAAATACTATTTCATCTCGCTGCTCGTTCTCGTCGAGTGCATGGCGCCGTTCTTCCTCATATTCGAGGGGCGCAAGCCGCAGCCGCGCGAGCTCGTCATCATCGCCGTGCTCTGCGCGATAGGCGTCGCGGGGCGCATCGCCTTCTTCATGCTGCCGAGCTTCAAGCCGGTGCTCGCGCTGGTCATCATCGCGGGCGTCGCCTTCGGCGGGGAGACGGGCTTCCTCGTCGGCGCGGTGACGATGCTGGTATCGAACATGGTCTTTTCGCAGGGGCCGTGGACGCCGTGGCAGATGTTCGCCGCGGGCATAATAGGCTTCCTCGCGGGGGTGCTCTTCCGCAAGGGGCTGCTGCGCCGGAGCCGGCTGCCGCTTTGCATCTTCGGGGCGCTCGCCGCCATAGTCATCTACGGCGGGATAATGAACCCCGCCGCCGCGATAACGTGGGTGCACGAGATAAACTGGAAGATACTGCTGACCTACTACGTGACGGGCTTCCCCGTCGACTGCGTGCACGCCGCGGCGACATGGATATTCCTCTGGTTCGCGGCGGAGCCGATGCTCGAAAAGCTCGACCGCATCAAGGTCAAATACGGACTCGTAAGCTGAAAAAAGCCTGAGAGCAGAAAGCTCTCAGGCTTTTGTTTTTGTGCGGCGGGCTTGTCAGCAGACCGTGAAGATGTGCACGGCGCCGGCCATGCCCTGCGAGCCGATGATCTGCGGCTTGCCGGGGGCGTATTCGACGGCGTGGTAGCTGTGGACATGCCCGCAGAGGACGCCCTTTATCGCGTCGTTCGCGACGCACAGCTCGATGAATTCGCGGGCGTTCGGGTCCTCGGAATTCTCGTCGAAATAGAAATACGAAATGAGCTTGCTCATCTCCTCTTTGCAGTAAGGCGTCGAGAACGGGACATGGCAGAGGATGACGATGGGCACGCCCTCGGCGCAGATCGCCTTGAGCGCGTCGAGGTCCTCGCGCGAGACGGTCTTGCGGCTGTCGTCGACGGCGACGAAGCGGAAGCCCTCGAAATCATAGACGCGCACGCCGGGCTCCCAGCAGCCCTCGCAGGCCGCGTCCTCGTGGTTTCCGGGGACGCAGATATACTTTCCGCTGTAGTCGGCGAGCTTTTTGGCGAAATACTTCGCGCCGGCGGCGTGCATATAGTCGAGATTGTCGCCGGTGAGGAGCAGCGCCTCGGGGTTCAGCTCCTCGGCGAGGGCCATCTGCTTGTCCAGCGCCTCGACGTTGAGGATGGTCTGCGGCTCGCCGTAGGGCTCGCCCGCCTCGGTCGCGAATTTGCCCTTGTACTTTTTCCAGAGCTCGATCTGGTAGTTGACCTTGTCGATGTCCTCCTGCGTGCTGTTTTCATCGACGACCTCGATGTGCGTATCGGAAATGTGCATGAATACGTGCTCGCGCGTTACGCCCGGAATGGCGAGCCTGTTTTCCCTGAACCAGAAGAAGGGATCGTCCTTTATCATCGGTTTCACCTCTTGCTTATTTTTCGCCGCAGACGCGGCGTTTTTTCTTCATTTTATCCTGCGGACCGGCGGCGCGTCAAGCGTCTTCGCCGAAGCGGAAGACGTAGTTTTCCCCGCCGGCATGCTCAAAGCCCGCGGCCTCGAAGGCCCGGCGGCTCTGGGCGTTGAAGCCGTATATCACGGCGCGGACCTCGGCCATGCCCGCCTCCCGCGCGGCCGCGAGCAGCTCGCGGATGACGCGGCGGCCGATGTGCATATTCTCGGATTCGCGGCGGACGACGATGCAGACCTCGCCGTCGTCCCTGAGCGCGGCGTCGCCGACGAGCTCGCCGCGATAGCGGATGTACCAGAGGCGGCCGCGCGCATTGAGCCACTCATACATGCGCTCCAGCCGCTCGGGCGTGTAGGGCTCCGGCCTGTTGTCGATCTGGCGGCAGAGCTCCGGGTCGAGATACCACGCGAGCGCCGTCTCCGGCGCGGGATAGTAGGGGATGAGGGCGAGCTCCCCGTCTATGACGCGCCCGGCCGTCATTCGCGGCAGAGGACGAGCCCGGCAGAGCCGTCCTCGAGGGAATTGTGCTCGTCCAGATGGACGTGGGCTCCTGGCGCGGCCTCCGCGAGGGACATGAGTATGCCCGCGAGGGAGCGCAGCCCCTCGGGATTTGCGGAAACGACGGCGCCGTCCTCCTTGACGCGCACGGATATCTCGAAGCCGTCCTCCCATTTTATCTCCATGGCTATCTGCCCTCCTTTTCGTCCCAGATGAAAAAGCCGGACGCGGCGGCGAGTTTTCTTATGCGCCCGAGCAGGGCACCCTCCGGGCACCATACCGACATCCACGTATCGCCGGAGTCGAGCTCCAGCATCGCGCCCTCCTCCGGGAACACGGCGCGCATGAAGCCGCCGAGGCGCTCGACCCGCGCGGCGAACCCCTCCGGCTCCGGCTCGGCCTCCCAGCTCTCGCCCCCGTCGAAGGTGACGGCCATGGAGCTGTAGCAGTTCAGGCGGAGCATCAGCTCGGCAAAGCGGCGGTATAGCGCGGCGAGGCGCTCAGGCGCGCGGAAGTACCTGTCCGCGGCGAAATACTGCCCCGGCGCGTCCTTCGGTACGCGCTCGGGCAGCGTGTCGAGGATGAGGCACGGCTCGTCGAGCAGGCTGCCGACCAGCCCCTCGAAGCTCTCCGCGTCGGGCGCGCCGGCCTGCGGGAGCGTGTCTATCTTCGCTATCTGCGAGAGGAAGACGTGCACTCCGCGCACGAGAAGGCTCTCCTCCTCGACGCCGAATTCGGCCAGCCCGTAGCCCGGGGGAAGGGCCTCCGCCCTGCCGACGAGCACGAGCCCGTCCTCCGTCGTGACGCGGACGCGCCGCCCGTCAAAACGCGAGAGCATCGGCTTCGACCTCCTTCGCTCCGTCCGGCCCGAGCTTCGCGCAGCGGACCTTGCCCCACTGCCTGTCCTCGCACCACCGGACGGTCATTTCGTCCGCGTCGAGGACCATGGAGACGACCGTCGGGCACACCTCCTGCGAGACGGCGCGAAGGACGGCGAAGCAGTCCCGCACGCCGAAATCCTCCGGCGCGGCGCGGAGCATCTCCTCCGCCTTCCGGTATCTGTCCAGTCCCATCCAGGGGTGCTTTTCGCTGTCCCCCTTGAAGGGCGAAAAATTCGTCAGTATCTTATATTCCGGCTTCTCATAATACCTCGCGCCCTGCCCGGGGACGATGTGCAGGACGTTGCCCGCGCGGTCGGAGAGCGCGGACATGAACGTCAGCCCCGGGACGCTGAAGACGGGGCGCGTCTCCGCCAGCGCGCGCACCTCGGCGAGGGTCTTTTTCTGCAGCAGCAGGTCTATATCCAGCATGATGACGTTCTCCCCTTCGCCGGGGGGATCGCTGCGCGCATCGTGCGGCCAGCAGGTCGGCATGCCGACGAAGTCGCCGCGCGTGTTCGCGCCGAAGAGCGGCATCCAGCCCTCCGCCGCGTCGTTCACCTCGATGAAAACGCCGCCTTCCGTCACGCGGACGCGGTGCTCCATGTCGGCGAGGTCGAGGTTCCAGCCGACTATGGTCTTTTTCTTATTCGAAACTATGCTCGTGCACATGGTCTTCTCCTTCTGACGCGGAGGCCTCCGCGTTTTTGACCGTTATGTATATATGCCCGACGGCGAAGAGCGCCGCGAAGCCGACGAGCAGCCAGTGGCGCAGGGTCAGCCCGCTCAGCAGGAAGACGCACGCGGGCAGCACGGCGAGGGCGATCGCCCTCCCCTTCGTCTTTTTGCGGAAATACACGCCGAAAACGGCGAGATACGCGATGAGCAGGCTCGCGTTCCCGGCAAAATAAACGAGCGCCTCGGGGACGCTCGCGAAGCCGAACTTCCAAACGAGCAGCGGCAGCCACATGAGGATGATGCAGCCGAAGCGTCCGATCTGCTCGGCGACGTTCATCGCCTTGTTCGTGCAGAGATTTTTCTCGTCCCTGTATTTGAGCGCGTAGACGACGTTCGGGATGAGCATGACCGCGACGGCGATCGCCCCGCAGAGGTTTATGAACCCGAACTTCATTCCTTCCCGTCCTCCGGAGACCAGGACGGCTGCAGCTCCTCGATGCTGAGGAAGCCGTCCGCCCTCGCGGCGATCTGGTATCTGTCCTCATAGACTATCTCGCCGGGGTCGTTGGTATAGACGAGGAAATAGGGGTGACGGTATCTGTCCAGCAGCCACATGGCGGGGCGGAGCATCTTCAGCATCTCCTCGGAGTTCTCGGTCTTGAACCAGCAGACGACGGGCTCCTGATTCCTGCACTGCGGCGGCCAGGGGAGGTTTTCCGCGAACCAGCCGTCTATCTCGCGGAACAGGCCCGCGTCCTCCTCGTCCATGACGTCGTTCTGGATGAGCTGCCAGCACATGCTGAATATGCCCTTGGCGTACATGGTGTTCTTCGCAAGCTCCTTGCCCTGCACGCGGACATATTTGAACGGAAGCTCATACATTTGCGTTCCCTCTCTTTCAGCTAACTATCCTTCCCGGCTCCGCGCAGGACGAAGCGCGGGCCCTCTTCCCCGACCTTCCCCGTCGGGACGAAGCCCGCGCGGGCGAGCACTGCCTGCGAGGCGGCGTTCCCCGGCTCCGTCTCGGCCTCGATGAGCATGACGCCCGGCTGCGTGAGCGCCCACGCGCAGAGAGCCCTGAGCGCCTCGGTCATATAGCCCTTTCCGCAAAAGCCCGCGCGCAGGCCGTAGCCGACCTCGACGGCGCCGCCCTCGGGAGGTCCCTTGAAGCAGAGGTCTCCGGCAACGGTCCCGGGACTATCGCGCAGCTCCATATCCCACGCGGCGTACCACGCTCTGCTTTCCGGAAAGTCGAGGCAGCCCCGGAGCATCTCGGAATACGCCTTGCGAAGCTCCGGGTCCTTTTCGCTTTCCGCGAGGGAGCGCATCTCCCCGTCGGAGACGGGATAGATAAAAAGCCTTTCCGTCTCTAATCGCACGGCTTCAGGTCCTTTTTCAGCATTATTATCTCATCCGTCCTGTATTCCTCAACAAAGCCGCGGCGGAGGAACATCCCTATGGCGGGATTATCTATGGCGATGTCGTCGCGCAGGACGGCTATGCCGCTCTCCGCGGCGGCGCGGCAGAGCAGGTCAAGCCCTTCCCCGCCGAAGCCTCTGCCCCTGTGCGGAGCGTATACGATGACGTCGGCGGCGTATATATCACGCTCCGCGTCGTAATGCCATGCGGCCTCGCCGACGAGATCTCCGCCGGCCTTCAGGTATCTGTAAAACCGCATGCCCTCGGGATGCGCGACCCAGTGCTCGTACCACTCGCGCCACTCCGTCTCCGGGAACGGGATCGTCCCGCCCCAGGCGCGGTTATAGCTCATGGTCGCCCCGTCCTCGAGCATCAGGCGGCGGAACCACAGTTCCTCATATTCGGGCTTATAAAGATCAAGCGTCATATCAACACTCTTCTGGGCGTTATTCTTCCGCGCGGGGCCGCTCTGTCAGGAAATCCAGCACGGCGCGGTTGAAATCCTCCGGATTCCTCCGCGCGATGAAGTGGTCGCCGGAGATGAAGACGAGCCTGCTGTCGGGAATGGAGGCCGCTATGCGCCGCGTCTCCGACTCCTTGATGAGGTCCTTCGTCCCGGCGATGACGAGCGTCGGCGCGGTTATTTTAGAAAGCTCCTCCGGGCGCACGTTCGGGTCGTTGACCATGAGTCCGAGCATCTCCGCGTGAGCTCTCGCCTGCGCGCTTCCGGAAAGCTTCGCTATCCTGTACCCCAGCTCGATGGGGAGCTGCGTCGAGAGCTTCACGCCGCGGGAGGTCAGGTTCGCGCCGTTGAGTATGAGGCGGGCGACGCGCTCCGGGTGCTCCATGGCGAATACCATGGCGATGTTGCCCCCGTCGGAAAAGCCGAGGATATGCGCCCGCCCTATCCCCTGCGCGTCCATGAAGCCGAGAAGGTCCCCGGCAAACTGCCTTATCGTGAAAGGCGCGGCGCCGCGCGGGGTCTGCCCGTGGCCTCTGGTGTCGAGGGCGTAAACGTGATAACGCTCTGCGAAGACGTCGAGCTGCTTTTTGAAATAGCCGCAGTTCTCGCCGTTGCCGTGGAGCAGGATGAGCGGCTCGCCGCTCCCCTTTTCGATGTAATGATGAGTAATGTCCATGGTCCTCAGGGCTTTTTCCGCATCGAGGCGTCGGGCAGCGTGACGGAGCTGCGGGTATTGCGGCGGTAGAACAGGAGCTCGATCATGCTCCTGTCATAGGGGACGAACCGGCCCTCTGCAATGAGAGCGAGTATCTCCTCCTTCGTCGCCCAGCGCGCCGCCTGCACCTCCTCGGGCTGCAGCTGCAGCGACGCGGGGTCGACGTCGAGCGTCTCGATGAAGTATTCGTCGAAGCCCTTTTCCCAGTGGATCGTGAGCGACGGGCGCGGCAGCTCGAGCTTGATGCCGAGCTCCTCGCGCAGCTCGCGCTCGGCGGCCTGACGGCTCGTCTCGCCGGCAATGGCGGAGCCGCCGGCGCTGATGTCCCACATGTTGGCCCAGCCGCGCTTGAAGGGCTGGCGCTGCTGGATGAGCATCCTTCCGTCGGAGCTGAAGATGCAGATATGCACGACGAGCCTGTAATAGCCCTCGGGCGCCTGCTCCCAGCGCTCCATTGTCTTCCCGGTCCGCTCACGGTCGGCTGTGTAGAGATCATACATTTCCATACTCTTGCTTCGATCCTTTATGTAAGTTTTTCAGCTGCTTTGCGTAAAGGCGGTCGACGCCGCCGGCGTAATTGACGATATCGCGGAGGTAAGAATAGCCGTATTTTTCATAGAGGCCGACGTGCCCGGTCGGGATATAGGTCCTCTCAAAGCCGAGCGCGGCGGCGTAGGCGTTGGCGGCGTCGATGAGCTTTTCGCTTATGCGGCGGCCGCGGCAGGCCTCCTCCACGAATATGGTCGAGACCCAGGGGAATATCTCCGGCAGGGGGTAGTAATCCGTCTTCGAGACGGTCGCCATGCCGACGACGCGCCCGTCCGCCAGCGCGGCGAAGGGCGTCTCCCAATCCTCGAACTGCCAAAGGCGCAGCCTTTGAAGGGTGTGCTCTCTGACCTCTACCCAGGAAAAGCCCTCGACGAACCCGATAAGCGCGGCGGCGAGCGGCGTCCCCTTTTCGACCTTTTCGGCCCTTATCTCCATCCTCAGCTCAGTCTTCCAGCGGACTGCCGCAGTATTCGCAGACTCTCCCGCTCCCGACGGGGGCGAGGCAGTGGGGGCATTCCCGCGCGGCCTTCGGCGCGGCTCCGGCGGAGAGCTTCGACGCGCTCTCGACGAGCTCCCGCATGGCGGCGGCGTCCTCTTCCATGAGCTTTTTCGCCCTCATCTCGGCCTCGGCGCGCTGCTCGGGCGTCAGCTTCGCGAGGGCGGCCTCGGCTTCCTTCTTTGCCTTTTCGAGCATTTTCTCAAGCTCTTCGGGGCTCGGCATCGTCCTGCTGTCCATTCTCGTCGCTCCTTTATCTCAATATCTGCCTATGTCTCTGGCTATGTAGTAGGCGGTCCGCGTCGCGGTCCAGATATCCTTGGAGACGACGCAGTCGCCTATCGCGGCGAATTCCGGCGCGCAGTCGCGCAGGGCGACGGCCTCGGCCGTGAGCGGCCTCTGGCCGACGGCGTAGACGACGGTGTCCGCCTCGTAGAGATGCGTCCCGCTCTGCCCGTCGGGGTATATCTTCGGCATATCGAAGACGCTCTTTTCGCTCGGCGTCGTCCCGACGTACTCGCAGAGCACGCCCCTGTCCGTTATCTCCAGCGCCTTGGTGCCGGTGGTCGCGTGGATGCCGTATTTTCTCAGCTGCCAGTAGACCGCGAGGGCGTGGAGGTTGTTCCCGCCGGCGTTCAGGTCCGGCAGCATCTCGACGATGGTGCACTTCCTGCCGAGCATGGACAGGAAGATCGCGAGCTCCATGCCGACGAGGCCGCCGCCGAGGATGACGACGTTCTTCCCGGCCTTCTCCGGGGCATAATAGAGTTCCTCCGCGCCGACGACGTTGGGCCCGTCTATGCCGGGGATGTTCGGCTTTATCGGTCTCGCGCCGAGAGCGGCGAGGATGACGTCGGGCGCTATCTCCTTCGCCAGCTCCGGCGTCACCGCCGTATTGAGGCGGACGTCTATCTTTCCGTTTTTCCCGATGAGGCGCTTTTGCAGCTCTATGTAATTATCCAGATTCTTCTTGAACGGGACCAGCTTCTCGCAGCGCAGCGCGCCGCCGAGGGCGTCCGACTTCTCGCACAGTATGACCTCGTGGCCGCGCTCGGCGGCCTCCAGCGCCGCCTGCATGCCGGCGATGCCGCCGCCCGCGACGAGGACCTTTTTCAGCGCCTTCGGCGCCGCGATCTGATTGTTGGTCAGCTCGTACTCATGGCCTATCTCGGGGTTTATGGCGCAGTTTATGACGGAGGCGTGCATATGGTGCGAGAAGCAGAACAGGCAGCGCATGCAGCGGCGCACCTCATCCTCGCGCCCGGCGGCGAGCTTTATGGGGATGTCCGGATCGCATATGAGCCCGCGCGCGAGCTCGACGACGTCCGCCTGCCCGGAGGCGATTATCTCCTCGAGCTGGTCGGGGTCGGAGAGCGCGCCGACGGTCGCAATGGGCGTATTCTTTATATGTTTTTTTATCTCGGCGGCATACTTGACGTTGCACCCGTCGGCGAGGAACATGCTCGGATGCGTGACCGTGAAGACCTCCGGGACCTCGTGCGAGCCCGTCGAGACGTGGATGAGGTCGGCGTGCCCCTCGAGCTGGCGGGCGAGGTCGATGCCGAACTCGATATTATACCCGCCCTCATAGACCTCGTCGCCGACGATGCGTATCTCGACCGGGAACCTGCTGCCGCAGACCTGATGGATGCGGTCTATGATGGCGTTGGCGAGGCGGGCGCGGTTTTCGATGCTGCCGCCCCACCTGTCCTTTCTGTTGTTCTCCTTCGAGAGGAACTGCGTTATCAGCCAGCCGTGGCCGCCGTGGATCGTGACCATGTTGAAGCCGCACTCCTGGCAGTACTTCGCCGCCTTGGCGTGCTGCTCGATGACCTGCATGATCTTGTCCTCGTCCATCATCCTTATCGGCGCGCCGTTCGCGGTCACGCCCTCGACGGGGCCGTAGAGCTCATAGCCCAGCGACCTGGAGTAGTTGGCCTGCGTGCCGGCGTCGAGAAGCTCCATGGAGGCGACGGCGCCGTGGCGCGTTATGGACTGGGCCATGTCGGCGAGGCTCTGCCTGTACGTCGTATCCCAGAGGTCTATCTGCGAGCTCCGGGCGCGCCCGGCGATATTCGGGCAGCCGTCGCCTATGCAGACCATGGCGGCTCCGCCTATGGCCTTGCGCTCATAATAGCCGACGGAGTAGCGCTCCGGCTCTATGGCGAGGCCGGTCGGCGCGTTGAATATCCTGTTTCTGAAGAGCTGGCCCCCTATCATTATGGGCGACAGCAAATGCGAATACTTTCTCATTTTTCACACGGCGCTCCCGCGCCGCCCTCCTTCCGCGATACGTCTTTCAGTCTTATTAACATGCGATGCTGTTTTTATGAAAAGATCACTTCCGAGATGACGCCGCCGCACATCAGGCGTCCATCCTCATCATAGAACACGGCAGACTGCCCGGGCGCGGCAAACCGGACGGGCGCGTCAAAATCCGCCCTGAAGCTGCCGCCGCCGAGGTTTTCCAGCGCCGCCCCGCAGCCGGAATGGCGATATCTCACCTTCGCCAGACACCGGACCGCTTCGCCCGTCTCAGGCTCGGGGATGCTCATGAAATTCATGTCCCTGCAGACGACGGCTTTGGCGTAGGTCTCCTCAAATCCTGCGAGCACGATCTCATTCCTGTCGGCGCGTATCTCCTTAATATACATGGGCCTTCCGAACGCGACGCCGAGGCCCTTTCGCTGCCCCACGGTATAATGGATGACGCCTCTGTGCCTGCCCAGGACCCTTCCGGCCTCATCGACGAAATCGCCCTCTCCGGGCACTGCTCCGTTTTCATGCTCCCTGATGAAATCCGCGTAGTCGCCGTCGGCGACGAAACATATCTCCTGCGAGTCGGGCTTTTCCGCGACGCTTATGCCGGCTTCCCGCGCTGTCTCCCTGACGTCCGCCTTGGAGTAATCCCCCAGCGGCATCAGCGTTCTTGCGAGCTGCTCCTGCGTCAGGCGGTAGAGCATGTACGTCTGATCCTTCTCGGCGTGGGACGCCTTGCGGACGGTATACCTACCGTTTTCGAGCCTCACCACGCAGGCATAGTGCCCCGTCGCGACGAGATCTGCGCCGAGCACCTTCGCGTGATAGAGCAGCCGCTCCCATTTTATCTCCCGGTTGCATACGACGCAGGGATTCGGAGTCATGCCGTGAAGATAATCGTCGACGAACGGCTTTACGACTTTATCCTCGAACGCGGATACGCAGTTGAAAACGTGATACGGTATGCCTATCGAGCGCGCTGTCTCTCTGGCGTCGTCGATCTCGCAGCAGCGGGACTCGTTCCCGTCCGCGCCGGTCCATGTGCGCAGAGTGACGCCGACGACGTCGTACCCCTCCCGCTTGAGGAGAAAGGCTGCGACCGCGCTGTCTACCCCTCCCGATAATCCGACGATCACTCTTTTCAAGCGATCACCTCGCTTTGTGTCATTTCCATAAAACCGATATTCAAAGAGGCTTCTCCATGCAGTACATGGTGTGACCTTTCGGATAATCCTCAAGCATGCCGGTCACTTTCTCATAGCCGTTCTTTCTGAAAAATCCAACGTTCCAGTCATAAGCCTCAATA
>JAEEGJ010028551.1_pt1 | contig 11087 bp, 8 predicted proteins | sample 8958761 | NCBI WGS metagenome assembly JAEEGJ01 (sample SAMN16246546, study PRJNA631951) | gut metagenome | biome: gut microbiome; feature: rumen; material: RS-attached | host: Bos | place: Iran: Karaj | collected 2018-10
GTGCACGATGGTGGGCTTGACATCGGCGTTCTCGTCCTCAAGCGGACGGTTGACAAGGTTGATGACCTTGCCGTCCTCGGTCTGCTGGGCGATGGGGGTCTCTGACGACATATTCTCCACCAGACGGCGCGAGACATAGTCGGTGCGGAGCACCAGGAACTCCAGGCGGCGGTTGAGCGAGTGGGCTGCCTGCTGCCGTTCGGGGTCGAGGGTGGCGATGTAGTCACACTCCATCACCGAGCCTGCCGAGAAGGGGTAGTCTTTGCCGTTGTAGTTCACCACCACGTCCTCGTCGAGTACGCGCGGTACACGGTCGGCATAGCCCTTGGCTACCAGCCGCTCACGCTCGATACCGCGGCTCACAAGGTAGTCCACCACGGTCTGCGCACGGCGTTGCGACAGGGTGTCGTTGGTCAGGCCAATATAGGGCTGGAAGTCGGTATGGCTGCGTATCTCCACCACGATATTGGGGTTGTTCTCCATGACCACATAGAGATCCATCAGCGAGTCCATAAACTCGCCCTTGAGCTCGGTCTTGGCCAGGTCGAAGCGTATCTCGGGCAGCACCACGGGGCGCAGCGGCACCGGCTCCATGCGGAAGTCGTGCACCAGCGTCTTGTTGGTGTTGTAGCCACGGGTGCTCTCCGAGCCCTCGAGGCTGAAATAGTCTTTCTTGGAAAGGTACATCTTGTAGACCACGTCGCGCCGCACCTGGGTGCTGTCGAACTTGTAGTGGCCTCGCTTGTCGGTGCGTGTCTCAAACTCCGAGCCGTCGGAGCCCACCATCTTGATGCGCACGTCCTTCAGCAACTGCATGGATTTCTCGCTGCGCACGGTGCCCTCAATGGCATAGTTCAGGCCGGGCAATGCGAAGTAGAATATGTCGTTGTTGATGGGAGGCGTCTGGTTCTTGGCCTGGTTGGCAAGCTTGCGGTTGTGCGGGTCGGCGAAGGGACGGTTGGAAGAGAAATAACCGCGCTCCACCACATTGTGGGCCGCGTCGGGGAAGAAGACGATGGACATCTCGTCGTAGGACGAGTTGAGGGGGATGCCCAGGTTCTCGGGGGCGCTCCACTTGCCGTTGCGTTTGAGGTTGCTCTTGAAGATGTCATAGCCGCCCACGCCAGGATGGCCGTCACTCGAGAAGTACATCAGCGAGTCGTTGCGCAACACGGGGAACACCTCGCGGCCACGGGTGTTGACGATGGACGTGAGGTTCACCGGCCTGCCAAAGTCGTCGGCGGTACTCTTGCGGGTAGCCTTCCACAGGTCGTACTCGCCGAAGCCGCCGGGCATATCGCTCGAGAAGTAGAGCGTCAGGCCGTCGCTGCTGATGGCGGGATACAGGTAGTTGTAGGCCGTGTCACCCAGGATGATGGGCACGGGGTCGCTCCACTCGCCCGGGGCGGGTGCCTTGGCGCCTTCGTCCTCACCCTTGGCGTCCTTGCCTTTCTTGCCCTTGGCGGGAGCCGCCTTTTTCTTTTTGGCAGCCTTCTTGTCGAGGGTGGCGGGGGTGCGGTTGGCCGTATAGATGCGGCAGCCCTGCGTCTCGTTCTCCTTTACGTCGCAGCGAGAGAAGTAGATGGTGTTGCCGTCGGGCGAGAACACCGCCTCACCTTCGTTGACGGCCGTGTTTATCTTGCCCGTCTTGTCCCATGGCTCCGGCCTGGAGACCCAGTTGCCGTTGCGGTCCTGGAAGACACTGTAGAGGTCCGAGAAAGCCTGGTTGGTCCAGGGGTCGTTGTCGCCCTCGGCGCCCTCGGCAAAGCGCGACGTGGTGAAGATAAGCTTGGTGGTATCATTGCCGATGAAGCGCGGCGCCCAGTCGTTGTAGTCCGTGCACCAGTCGCTCATCTTGCTGATTTCATGCCGTGTGCGGTCGTTCGAGAGCTGGTTGGCATAGATAAGCGACTGCTTGCGCTTGACGGCATAGCTGTCGCCCGGCTCCATCTCCAGATACTTCTGGTAGAAGTCGTCGGCCTCGTCGAACTTCTCCTCGAAGCGGCACATCTCCGCCAGATAGAAGTAGAGCTTGCGCTCCGTGGTCTGGTAGCCGTCGTTGGCCAACCGCTTGTAGATGCGCTCAGCCCTCGGGTAGTCGTACATCAGGCGGTAACACTCGGCCAGCTGGAAGTACACGCGGTTCTTCTCAGCCTTGTTGTCCTTGATCTTCTCATACGCCTTGGCATACTCCTCGGCGGCATCATAGAAGCGGTACTGGTCGAAGAGGTCGTCAGCCTTCTTGGCGATGCTCTTTTGGGCATATGCCCCGCCGGCAAAAAACAGGGCTGCAACAAGCAGTACGAGACCTTTTTTCAGCGTTTTCATATATATATCTCAATTATTCTTTCTGTCCTATCAATATCATAATCAACTCACTGGAGAGCCTCAAAGGGCCTTTCCGGTGCGTCGGTTCAGTGTGCTAAATTACTACTTTTTTTCCAATTGGCAAAAAAAAGTTTCACAATTGCAGTTCCGCCACCGAACTGTCGGTCTCCGACAGACGCAGGCTGTGGAGCCTCGTCCCCTCGGGCAGCTGCGGCCGCAACAGTGCCGCGAAATGCAGCAGCAGGTTCTCCGCCGTGGGGTTGAAGGGCACCGTCACCAGGTTGCCCGCCGCCACCGCCCCGGTGAGGTAGCGCGACCCCTCCTTCAGCACCAGCGCGTGGTCATAGCGCGCCACCACCGTCTCCTGCACTATCTCCTTCAGGCTGTGGAAGTCCATCACCATGCCGCTCCCAGCCAGCCCGTCGCCGGCGGCAGGCGCCGCGCCTTCCACCGTCACCTCCAGGTGATAGCTGTGGCCGTGCAGGTTGGCGCATTTCCCATCATACTCCTCCAGAGCATGGGCCATCTCGAAGGAACACTTCTTTGTCAACAACAGTTTCATAGTCTTATCTTTTTCTCCGCCTCCTCGCGGGTCAGTCTGTACACGCTGCCTTTCTCCATCCGCGGCAGGTCGAACATCAGGTCGGTCATCATGCCCTCCATGATGGAACGCAGGCCGCGGGCCCCCAAGCGGTACTCCACGGCGCGGTCCACCACCAGGTCCAGCGCCTCGGGCGTGAACTCCAGCGTCACGCCGTCCATTTTGAACAGCTCCTCATACTGTTTCGTCAGCGCATTGCGCGGCTCGGTGAGGATGCGGCGCAGCGCCTCGCGGTCCAGCGGCTGCAGGTAGGTCAGCACCGGGAAACGGCCCACCAACTCGGGGATGAGACCGAACTTCTTGAGGTCCATCGGCTGCACATACTGCAGCATATTGTCGCGGTCCAGCTCCCGCCGCGTCTCGTCGCCCTTGAAGCCTATCACATTCGAATTCAGGCGGGCGCCGATGGCACGCTCGATGCCGTCGAAAGCACCGCCGCAGATGAACAGGATATTGCGGGTGTCTATCTTGATGAGTTTCTGCTCGGGATGTTTGCGCCCCCCCTCGGGCGGCACATTCACTTCGGCGCCCTCCAGCAGCTTCAGCAGCGCCTGCTGCACTCCCTCGCCGCTCACATCGCGCGTGATGCTCGTGTTCTCGCTCTTGCGCGCTATCTTGTCAATCTCGTCGATGAAGACAATGCCGCGCTCGCAGGCCTCCACGTCGTAGTCGGCGGCCTGCAGCAGGCGCACCAACACATTCTCCACGTCGTCGCCCACATAGCCCGCCTCGGTCAGCGTCGTGGCGTCGGCAATGCAGAACGGCACCTTCAGCAGCCGCGCTATCGTGCGCGCCAGCAGCGTCTTGCCTGTGCCCGTCTCGCCCACCATCACGATATTGCTCTTCTCTATCTCCACCCCCAGCTCCCCCGTCGGGGCGCCCGACTCCCGCAGGTCATGCTGCAAGGCGTTGTAGCGCAACCGCTTGTAGTGGTTGTACACCGCCACCGACAGCACCCGCTTGGCCGACTCCTGGCCGATGACATACTGGTCCAGGAAGTCCTTGATTTCCTGCGGCGCCGGTATCGGCGCCGCAGGATCGTAGCCCTGGCGACCGCGGCGCCCGGGCCGCTGCTCCTGGAATATCTTTGTCGCCTGCTCGGCGCAGTCATGGCATATCATGCCGTCAAGCCCACTCAGCAGCATCCCGGCCTGCGACGCCGGTCGCCCGCAAAACGAGCAGTGTTCCTCATTATTCGTTTTCTTTGACATTACAGTAACTGATTCTTATTCGCATCCTGCCGGATGAATAAAAACAACAATATCGTGAACGCTATCAGCGACGAGCCGCCGTAGCTGAAAAACGGCAACGGGATGCCTATCACCGGCACCAGCCCTATCACCATGCCCACGTTGACAAACAGGTGCACAAACAATATGCTCGCCACACAGTAGCCGTAGAACCGCGCATAGCGGCTCCGCTGCCGCTCGGCCATGCTGATCAGGTGCACCAGCAGCCACACATAGGCCCCCACCAGCGCCGTGCAGCCCACCCAGCCCCACTCCTCGCCCACCGTGCAGAAGATGAAGTCGGTATGCTGCTCCGGCACAAAATCGGCCTTGGTCACCGTGCCCCGCAGGAAACCCTTGCCGGCCACACCGCCGCTCCCAATGGCGATCTTCGACTGGTGCACGTTGTAGCCCGCCCCCTGCAGGTCCTCGCTCTTGCCCAGCAGCACATCGATGCGCTCCCGCTGGTGCGGTTCCAACACCTTGTTGAACACAAAATCCACCGAGAAGACGAACAGCGCGCAGCACACCAGCACCGCCGCCACCCGCCACCAGTCGCGCGAGGTGCGCTTGTTGAGCCATATAAACAGGTAGGCCGCCGCCAGCACCGCCAGCGCCCCGAGCAGTATGTACTTGTTGACCAGCAGCGCCAGCACAAACAGCGCCACCGCCGCCACCCCCACGATCAGGATGACGCCCGACAAGCCCTCGCGGAACAGCGGCAGCACGAAGGCCAGAAACACCAGCGCCGACCCCGTGTCGTGTTGCAGGAACACCAACGCCATCGGTATCAGCACGATGGCCGCCGCCACCACCTTGGTGCCCGTCTGCTTCCATTCCACCCCGATGGTCGACATGTACTTCGACAGTGCCAGCGCCGTGGCAAACTTGGCAAACTCCGACGGCTGCAGACGGAAGAATCCCAGGTCAATCCACGACTTGCCGCCGTGCGACACCGTGGCGATGAACAGCGTCACCACCAGCAGCGCCAGCACCACGCCGTAAATCACATACGACGTGTTCGACACCACCCGCGGCTCGGTGAACATCAGCAGCACCGCCACCACCGCCGCGCCGGCAATCCACAGCAGCTGCTTGCCGTGGAAGGTGGCCAGGTCGAACACCGCCGCCTGCTCCTCGTTGTAGGTCGCTGCATAGATATTCAGCCACCCGAAGACCACGAGGAAAGCCCACAGTCCCACAGCAATCCAGTCTATTTTCAGTTTTTCCTGATACATTCTATTCATCACTCATCATTCCTCACTTCTTCTTCTTCACCCTCCTTGTCAGCGGCAGCTTCTGGCAGGGCTCCACCTCGCGGTACATCTTCTCCACGTCCTTGCGTTTCACCTCGCCGCACAGGTACTTCTCCACAATCAGCCCCGCTATCGGCGCCGCCCATGTGCCGCCGCCGCCCTGCGCGTTCTCCACATACACCGCCACGGCCACCTTCGGGTCGTTCTTCGGCGCAAAGCAGATGAACACCGAGTGGTCGTTGCCGTAGTTCTCCGCCGTGCCCGTCTTGCCGCAGATGTCCAGTCCCTCCACGCGGGCCCGCCGCGCCGTGCCGCCGGCCACATGCACCACGTCGTACATGCCGTCGGCCGCGATGTCGAAATACTCACGCCTGATACCCGTCTCGTGGTGCTCCAGGTAGCGCGCGTCGCGCGTCGAGTCAGGGCCGTAGGCACGCACCACATGCGGCGTGATATACCAGCCGCGGTTAGCCACGATGGCCGCCAGGTTGGCCATCTGTATCGGCACCACCGTCACCTCGCCCTGCCCTATCGAGTTCGAATATATCGTCGAAAACGCCCACCGCTCCTTGCCGTACCACCGGTTGTAGTAGGCCGTGTCGGGTATATTGCCGCGCGACACGCCGCTCTTCGGCAGGTCGATGTCGAGCCGCTGTCCGAAGCCGAACCGCAGCATGTAGTCGCGCCACACCGTCAGGCCGTACTGCGAGTCCTTGTAGATGCTCTTGTACTTCCCTTGCTGTATCACACGGCGGTACACCTGGTAGAAGTAGGGGTTGCAGCTCATCTTGATGGCCTCGCGCACGCAGGTGGCCGACGGGTGGTTGTGGCACCCCACCAGGCTCTTGTCGCACACAAAGCCCGTCCCGGGGCTTATCACCCCCAGATCCAGCGCCACCATGCTCTGCGCTATCTTGAAAATGCTTCCCGGCGGATACTGCCCCAGCAGGGCGCGGTTCAGCATCGGCTTCGCGATGTCGGCGTTCAGCTTCAGGTAGTTCTCGCCCCTGATGCGCCCCACCAGCAGGTTGGGGTCGTAGCAGGGCGCCGACACCATGGCCAGCACCTCGCCCGTCGACGGCTCCAGCGCCACCACACAGCCGCGCTTGTTGGCCATCAGCCCCTCGGCATACTGCTGCAGGTCGGCGTCCAGCGTCGTGTACAGGTTGCCGCCCTCCACCGGTAGCGTGTCCAGCGTGCCGCCCAGGTAAGGCCCTATCTCGCGGTTGTGCACGTCCACATGCATCACCTTCTTGCCCTTCTCGCCGCGCAGCACCTCCTCGTAGCTCTTCTCCAGCCCGCTCTTCCCTATGTAGTCGCCCTGGCGGTAGTAGGGGTCGCGGTCTATGTCGCCCTGGTCCACCTCGCCCACATAGCCCAGCACCTGCGCCGCTATCGGCCGGTCGTAGATGCGCAGCGTACGCTGCGAGATGTAGAACCCCTTGAAACGGAACATCTTGTTCTCGAACTTGGCGTATTCCTCCTTCGAGATCTGCTTCATGAATATCGAGGCCGAATAGGGCGAGTACTTGCGCGCCTTCTTCATCCGCGCCTCGAAATCGTCGACCGTGATGCCCAGGCACTGGCAGAAGTAGGCCGTGTCGAGTTCCTTCACCATGCGCGGGATGACCATCAGGTCGTACACCGCCTCGTTGTGCACCAGCAACTCGCCGTGCCGGTCGTAGATGAAGCCCCGCGCCGGATACTGCGTCACATTGCGGAGCGCCTGTTGGTCAGCCAGTTGGCGGTAGTGCGGGTCGAACAGCTGCAGCATGGCCAGGCGCCCCACGAAGAGGACGCCCACCACGATGAAGATGGCCTTCACCACCCGGCCCCGGTCTGCATACTTGTCCGACATAATTAATAATATGTAACGCTACGATGCCCTGTTTATTGTGTGGAGGGAGTAAAAAAGGAGTTCTAGGAGTCTAAGGAGTGCAAGAATTTAAGGAGTTCAGGGAGTTCAGGGAGTTCAGGGAGTGATGAAAGATGAGTGATGAATAAGACTTAAGACTTAAAACTTAAAACTTCCCCCTCCTCCCCTCAAACCCTCAAACCCTTCTCCCCTTCTCCCCTCGAACCCCTCCCCATCCCCTCCCCAACCCGACCCAAAATGATAGGAGGGGGAGCGGAGCGGGACCGGAGGGGGACCGGAGGGGAACCGGACCGGAAGACCCCCCGGCGGCACCCCACGGAGACGGCATCCGGTATGTTAAAAATAATTAAAAATAGTTAATTTTTGGGGGGCGGTGAAAAAAACGGGCCCTAAGGCGGTTATTATATATATGAAGGGGCTTCCTTTGGGACGAAACACCCCTACACACGATGGACGGACAACGGGACACCACACAGCACTTCGCGGCGATGCTCGAACAGCACCGGCGGATGCTCCATCTCATCTGTCTGCGCTACAGCTCCTACAACCTGGAGCTTAGCCGTGACATGATGCAGGAGGTGCTGACGGCGCTGTGGCTGCGTCGCGGGGGGCTGCACGCCGATGCCTCGCCGATGGAGGTGACGGCATGGGTGATGTGGCAGGCCCGCAGCGTGGCGTCGCACGAACGGCGGCGCCGCCGGCTGACGGTGCAGCTCCTGGGTTCGACGGCCGAGCTGCCGCCCTCGCTGCTGACCACCGACGGCGACGAGGACAGCGCCCGGCAGCGCCTCGCGGCGCTGGCCGAGGGGCTCGACGGCGCCGACCGGCAGCTGTTCGACCTCCTCATGGCGGGTTTCTCCCTGACCGAGATTGCCGAGACAATGAAGACCAGCGTCTCGTCTGTCCACCGACGATACCGGCGGCTGGTGGAGCGGATGCGCCGGCTGGCGCCTTCGGCGGCGGACAGCGGCAATCCGGAGACGACAGACAACAACAATGACAAAATAAACAACAGCGAAGAAAGGAGCAAGATATGACCAATGACCAGAGAAACGACAGAGGCCTGACCGGGGCCGAGATAGAATGGCTGATGGACGAGGCCCACCGGCGGGCCGTCCGGCGGCGCCTGGACGAGGCCCACGCCCGACACCCCGACAAAGAGCCCGACTTCAGGGCGCTGGCGGCGGACCTCTGCGCAGGCATGGAGGAGACCCGGCGGCGGCAACTGAGGACACGCGCCGGCCTGCTGGCTGTCGTCAGCGTGGCGCTGCTGACGCTCAATGTAGCGGCCTATGAGGCTCCCGTCGAGACGGCGCACCCCTCTCAGAACGCGGCGGTGGGCATTGTCTGCAACAACATGTGCAACGCCGACGAGGTGTATACCGACGCCTATGCCTGCCTGCACTTCTCCACGATACGATAAAGCGCACGTCATGAAACTACTGCACATACTCCGATGGTTGGTGCTGCTGCTCGGCACGCTTTTGGCCCTGCAGCTGATGACGGGCTCCGCCACGTCGCCGCGCGGCACGGTGGACGAGCTCTTCGACCGCTACAGCGGCCAGGAGGGTGTGCGCGTAGCCGTCATCCACGGCATGCCCATCAACGACACCCTGAGCAAGGACGTGCTGATGCTCACCGCCACCGACTCGGCCGGCTGGGCCTGGATTGTGAAAGAAATCGGCGGATATGAAAAGAACGCGCCCCTAGGCAAGGCAACCTCGAACTCCATCTGGCTCATGAGCTCCCACATCGGTACCAAAGAAAACCCTGGCAAGAAGCCCCCACGCCCACCACATGGCACGACATACTATGACCAATTGGAGCAGGGCGTCTACGACGAGTTGCTGGAGGTGTGTGTGACAGTCAACTCGCACTCAGCGCTCATCGCCACCATAACCACCCGACAAGAAGGCCGGGCATGGGCCGACTTAATGACAGATCGCAGCACATCAAATTATATACCTTAAAACATAAACCCATATGAAAAAATACACTATTACATTGTTTGCCCTTGCCGCCCTTGCGGCAGCGGGCTGCACGAAAGAAGAATGGCCCGAGCGGCCCGAGTCCGGACAGTGGATGGCAGCAGACTGAACATTAATGTATTATCGATTAATCAATCAAGAAAATCATCAAAATAATGTATAATCAGGTTTAATTTCGTATCTTTGCAGCGGGATTAGACCATAAAAACCAACAATTATGAAAAAACAAGCCTTTTATTTCGTAGCAGTTTTGGTGCTGGCAATCCCGCAGAGCGTGAGAGCCTACGATTTCTCGGCGGTTGCCCCGAGTGGGCAGACTCTGTACTACGACACCGTAGACGGTACTGCCACGGTGACATTACAAACCAACACATTCCCGTCCTATTTGGATGATTTCGTCGGCGACCTGATTATCCCGGCGAGTGCCACCTATAACAACACCACCTATTGGGTGACCAACATCGGCGAATTTGCCTTCTCAGGATGCTGCGGTTTGACATCCGTCACCATTTCCGACTCGGTGACCGTTATTTCCAACTATGCCTTCTATGGTTGTCGGGGCTTGCACTCCATAACCCTTTCCGACGCGGTAGCCAACATCGGGATGCATGCTTTCTCCGGCTGCAGCGGACTCACCACCATCACCATCCCCGACTCGGTAAAACATATCGGCAATTCTGCCTTCATGGATTGCAGCGGTCTGAGCTCGATGGTTGTCGCAAGCGGGAATACACACTACGACAGTCGCGACAATTGCAATGCCATTATTGAAACCTCTACAAACACCCTCGTAGCGGGTTGCCAGAACAGCGTCATCCCCAATTCGGTGACCGTCATAGGCACGGGGGCCTTCAACGGCCATATCGGCTTGACCTCTGTCACCATTCCTGGCTCGGTGACCACCATCAGAAGCGAAGCCTTTAACGATTGCCGCGGCCTGTCCTCCATCACCATCCCCAATTCGGTGACCGGTATCGGCAGATCCGTCTTCTGGGGTTGTAGCGGGCTGACCTCCATATCTGTCGAAAGCGGCAACACGCACTACGACAGCCGCGACAACTGCAATGCCATTATCGAGACATCCTCAAACACCCTCATGGCAGGTTGCAAGAACACCATTATCCCCAACACGGTGACCGCGATTGACGAGTTCGCTTTCACATATTGCAATGGCCTGACAAGCATCATCATTCCCAACTCGGTGACGAAAATAGGTTGGCAAGCCTTCAGCGGGTGCTACAATCTGGCTTCCGTCACTTTCGGGGACTCGTTGACCACCATCGGCGCTCAAGCCTTTATGGATTGCTCCGCTTTGGAAGAGATACGTTCGAGTGCACAAGTGGCTCCGGCTTTAGGCCATCATGTATTTCTGGGAGTTCCCGGCAGTGTCCCTGTCTATGTTCCCTGCCACAGCTCTGACTCCTATGTCGGCGAATGGGGCAATTACTTCTCCAATTTCACGGAAGACTGCGGCAATACAGAGGTAGAAATGGCAGTGACTGAGGAGATACGCATCTATTCGCGGAACGGACGCATTGTAGTGGAGGGTGCCGAGGGACAGCCCTTCAGCGTCTACGACATGATGGGCCACGAGGTGTTCCATGCTATCCAGGGGGGCGAGACGTCTGCGCTCCCGGGGAACGTCTACCTCGTCAAGGTAGGCACCCACCCTGCCCGCAAGGTGGTGGTGATTAGATAGCGAAAATATATGAGATTGGAAAACATAATGGCTATGAAAACAAAGATATTGACACTGTGCGCCCTGCTGGCGGTGGGGTGCCTGCTGGTGGCCGCCTGCGGCGAGAAGGA
>JAEEGJ010028553.1_pt1 | contig 11086 bp, 10 predicted proteins | sample 8958761 | NCBI WGS metagenome assembly JAEEGJ01 (sample SAMN16246546, study PRJNA631951) | gut metagenome | biome: gut microbiome; feature: rumen; material: RS-attached | host: Bos | place: Iran: Karaj | collected 2018-10
TCGGCTCGTCTCATCCTGGGGCTGAAGTAGGTCCCAAGGGTTGGGCTGTTCGCCCATTAAAGAGGTACGCGAGCTGGGTTCAGAACGTCGTGAGACAGTTCGGTCCCTATCCGCTGTGGGCGTCGGAGATTTGAGTGGAGCTGTCCTTAGTACGAGAGGACCGGGATGGACATAGCTCTGGTGCACCAGTTGTTCTGCCAAGGGCATCGCTGGGTAGCTACCTATGGACGGGATAAGCGCTGAAAGCATCTAAGTGCGAAGCCCCCCACAAGAACAGATCTCCTGCCGCAAGGCTAAGACCCGTGGGAGACTACCACGTTGATAGGTCGGAGGTGTAAGCATGGCGACATGTTGAGCTGACCGATACTAATAGGTCGAACACTTGACCAATGGTTTTTAGAAAGCATTGTTTAGTTTTGAAGGTACATTCGATATCTTCACAGAAAATCTGGTTGCAATATCGTTGGGGTTACACCTGTTCCCATCCCGAACACAGTAGTTAAGCCCTTCAGAGCCGATGATACTTGGTGGGAAGCTGCCTGGGAAAGTAGGACGCAGCCGGTTTTTTGGTCCCATGGTCAAGCGGTTAAGACACGGCCCTTTCACGGCCGTAACCGGGGTTCGATTCCCCGTGGGGCTACCAGACGAGCCGTACGAAAGTGCGGCTCTTTTCATAGGTTTATAAAGGTCACAGAGAGGGAATGATCATGGCAGAGCTCACATTCAAACCTTACGAAGCAGAAGATGCGCAGACTCTCTTAGGGCTGTTTTACGAGATGGCCGATTACGAAGGCCTCCTGGACCAGCTGCGCTGCACGGAAGCAGATCTCAAACGTTGGATCCTGGATGAGAAGATGCTGCATATGCGTCTGATCTGCGAGGACGGCACGCCCATCGGCTACGTCTGCTGGTATTACAACTTCTCTTCGTTCCTGTGCAAGCCGGGCCTCTATCTGGAGGACGTGTACATCCAGCCCGCCCACCGCGGCAAGGGCTACAGCAAGGCTGCGCTGCACATGCTGGCGAAGACCGCAGTCGAAAAAGACTGCGAGCGCTTCGAATGGGTATGCCTGGACTGGAACGAGCACGCGCTGAAGGTCTACGAAAGCATCGGCGCCAAGCGCACCGGCATGCTGCTGCTGCGCATGGACGGCGAACGGCTGAAGGAATTCGCGAAAGAGTGACCCATACCGTTTCATACGGGCGGCTGTGGTGGAATTGGCAGACACGCAGGATTTAGGTTCCTGTGGGCGACCGTGCAGGTTCAAGTCCTGTCAGCCGCACCAAAGAAAAAAGGATGCATCAGCATCCCTTTTTCTTTTGCTCGCACGCTTGACAAATACCTGTAGGGGGTATATAACTATGGCGGAATCAAAATACCCATCGGGGGTATATGAAAGGATAAACTGCCATGTCTGAACAGAAAAACTGCTGCTGCGAGGGTCACCGCACGAAACAGCGCAGCGAAAAGGAATTCAAAGATCTGATGAACCGCTTAAAGCGGGTCGAGGGGCAGGTGCGCGGCGTGGAAAAGATGCTGGAAGAAGGCGCTTACTGCCCGGATATCATGATCCAGGTGTCTGCGGTCAACTGCGCGCTCAACAGCTTCAATAAAGTGCTGCTCGCGTCTCACATGAAGAGCTGCGTCACGGAAGATATCCAGGCGGGCAAGGGCGACGAGGCGATCGACGAGCTGGCAGCCCTGCTGCAGAAGGTCATGAAGTAGGGGGCTGAGATGGAACAATATAACGTAACCGGCATGAGCTGCGCCGCCTGCAGCGCGCGCGTGGAAAAGGCCGTAGGCAAGGTGCCGGGCGTCACGTCCTGCTCCGTCAGCCTGCTGACGAATTCCATGGGCGTGGAAGGAACGGCAGCGCCTGCCGACGTCATTAAAGCGGTCACGGACGCGGGCTACGGCGCCTCCCTGAAAGGCGCGTCCCGCGGACAGAAGGCGGGCAGCGCCATGGACGAAGACGCGCTGAAGGACACCGAGACGCCGAAACTGAAGAAGCGGCTCGTCCGTTCGGTCCTCGTGCTGCTCGTGCTGATGTATTTTTCCATGGGTCACACGATGTGGGGCTGGCCCGCGCCCGCCGCGTTCGAAAACCACGTCTTTTTAGGCACGTTCGAGATGTTGCTGGCGATCGTCTGCCTCGTCATCAACGGCAAGTTCTTCACGTCCGGCTTCGGATCGCTGCGCCACGGCGCGCCGAACATGGATACGCTCGTCGCGCTGGGCTCTTCCGCCGCGTTCGGTTATTCGCTGGTCGAACTGTTCGCGATGATCCTGGCGCAGGGGAACGGCGACCATCCCCGGGTGATGGAGCTGGGCATGAACCTCTATTTCGAGTCCGCCGCCATGATCCCCACGCTCATCACTGTGGGCAAGATGCTGGAAGCCAGGTCCAAGGGCAAAACGACGGACGCGCTGAAAGGGCTGATGAAGCTGGCGCCAAAAACAGCCATTCTTTGGAAGGACGGCGCGGAAACGGAAGTGCCGATCGAGACTGTGCAGGTAGGCGACCTCTTCGTCGTCCGTCCCGGAGAATCCATTCCCGTGGACGGCGTCGTTGCGGAAGGCAGCACGGCGATCGACGAATCCGCGCTCACCGGGGAGAGCATCCCCGTGGATAAAGAAGAGGGAGACCTCGTTTCCGCCGCGACCGTCAACCAGTCGGGCTATATCCGCTGCCGTGCGACGCGCGTCGGCGAAGACACGACGCTGTCGCAGATCATCAAGACGGTCTCCGACGCGGCCGCGACGAAAGCACCTCTGGCGCGCATCGCGGACAAAGTGTCCGGCGTGTTCGTGCCTGCGGTCATCGGCATCGCCCTCGTGACCCTCGCAGGCTGGCTGCTGGCCGGAAAACCGTTCAGCTTTGCCATCGCCCGGGCGATCTCCGTGCTGGTCATCAGCTGCCCCTGCGCATTGGGTCTCGCGACGCCGGTCGCGGTCATGGTGGGCAGCGGCATGGGCGCGAAGAACGGCATCCTGTACAAGACGGCGGCTTCGCTGGAAGCGGCGGGCAGGGCGCAGACGGTGGCGCTGGATAAGACCGGGACCATCACGGAAGGCCAGCCGAAGCTGACGGATCTGGTTCCCGCGCAGGGCGTAAGCGAAGAAGAACTGCTCGAAAAGGCGGCTTCTCTGGAAAGCCGCAGCGAACATCCGCTGGCGAAAGCGGTGCTGGAAGGGTATGCGCGAAGAGGCGGCGGGACCCCTGCGGAGGTGGCGGATTTTACCGCCCTGCCCGGCAACGGCCTGACCGCCGTGCGGGACGGAAAGAAACTCACCGGCGGCAGCCTGAAGTTCCTGCAGCAGACCTGCTCTGTCGACGGCGCTCTGGTTCAGAAAGCGGAAGAACTGGCGCAGCAGGGCAAGACCCCGCTGCTGTTCGCGGAAGAGGGGACCGTATTGGGCATCATCGCCGTGGCGGATACCATCAAGGACGATTCGCGCCAGGCGGTGAAGGAACTGCAGGGCATGGGACTGGACGTGGTCATGCTGACCGGCGATAACGAGCGGACAGCGAAGGCGATCGGCCGGCAGGCCGGCGTCGACCGGGTCATCGCGGGCGTGCTGCCTTCGGAGAAGGCGAAGGTGATCGAAGACCTGAAAAAGGGCGGCAAGGTGATCATGGTGGGCGACGGCATCAACGACGCGCCTGCCCTGACGACGGCGGACACCGGCATCGCGATCGGCGCCGGCGCGGACGTGGCGATCGACGCGGCGGACGTCGTCGTGATGAAGAGCCGGCTGACGGACGTTTCCGCGGCGGTGCGGCTCAGCCGGGCGGTCATCCGCAACATCCACCAGAACCTGTTCTGGGCGTTCTTCTACAACGCGGTCTGCATCCCGCTGGCGATCGGGCTGTACGGGATCGCGATGAAGCCCATGTACGGCGCGGCGGCCATGAGCCTGTCCAGTTTCTGCGTCTGCATGAACGCGCTGCGGCTGAATCTGGTCGACGTCCACGATGCGTCCAGAGACCGCAAAATCGCCCCTGAACACGCGCAAAGCGCGATGATGGATAAAGATATCAAAGAAGAGGTAAAAACGGCGGAAATCGCCGAAATCAAGGAGGAAGAACCGATGACGAAGACTCTGACTGTAGAGGGAATGATGTGCATGCACTGCGAGGCGAGAGTGAAAAAAGCGCTGGAAGCGATCGACGGCGTGGAGAGCGCCGTGGCCAGCCACGAAGCGGGCACCGCGGTCGTGACCCTGAGCAAGGACGTGCCGGACGACGTGCTGAAGAAGGCGGTCGAAGATCAGGATTATCCGGTGAAGAATATCGCATAGAAAAAAAACAAAAGAAAAGCAGTTATAAGCCGGTCTCGGACACGCTCCCGCTCAGCGTGGCCCCAACAGCGGTTCTAAGCTCTGGCGTCGCCTGGCGGCTCGCCAATCGCTAAGAACCGGTATCCCCGATGGTCCTCGACCGGCCTATAACTGCTTTTTAATTTGATAATCTAAATATTATTATATTCTCGCGATATAGTGGACGCCGCTGTTGTCGACTGCGCCAAAGACGATCGTTTTTCCTTTGGCTTTCAGCCGGCTGAAGTAGTCGCCTTCGATCCAGACTTTGCCGTCCGGGGTCACGAGCACGCCTTCGTAGTGGAAGTTGTAATTCGCGCCGCAGCGCTTCGTCTGTTCCGTCAGCTCGCTGAAGTCGTCTTCGCAGTACCAGTACATAGTGCCGTGGCCGCCGAACGTCTTCCTCTTGTCCCGCAGGAAATCGATGCTGAAGCGGACGGGCTTGCCCTCCGCCAGCAGCGTATAGACGCCGGGTCTCCCTTCCTCGGGAACGAGCTGCGCTTCGATCCTGGGAACGGCCCGCAGCAGGGGCGTTCCTTCTTTTTTGCGGCAGACGTAGGTCATGCGGCGGTACCAGGCTTTGGACAGCTGGCTCCAGCGGTATTCGCGGGGCCCGGAGGACACGTCGAAGCCGCCGGCCGGGTCGTTGACGTAGAACACGGTCTCGCCGAGTTCTTCGCTGAAACAGTAGCCCGTGGCGACGACCAGGTGTCCGTGGGTCGTGACGGTCGCGTTGTCCAGCTGCGGCACGTCGAAATCGTCGCGCCAGCTGTATTTGACGGAAAGCCCGACCGGATAGCCGGCTGCCAGCTCCGCCATCAGGTCTTCCTTGCTCATGTAGCAGGCGTAGCTTTCGAAACCGCAGGCGCCCGCGCAGGCGACGGTGTAGCTCCAGTTGCCCGTGCCTCCGAACCCGTAGTCGTTGCAGAGGAACGTGGTCTCCTCGGGCAGCACGTCCAGTCCCTGACCGCACATCTGCATGGCGATGGACGTGGCGGAGCAGATGACCCCGCCGTAATCCGGGTCGCGGCGCTTCTGCGAGATGACCGGCGTATCGAGGTGGACGCGCGGAGGCAATTCTGCGGCTTTTTCACGGCTGTCCGGGTTTTCGGACTTTTCCTGCCAGTCCGGATCGTTCGTATTCTTCCAGGTGGCGGCCAGCAGGGTGAGCACAGGCATGCGCGCCTCTTCTGCGTCCGCGCGCAGTACGGCTTTCAGCTGGAAGGCGTCGGCGGTCCTGCCGTCCTTGACGTTTACGGAACTGTCGCCGCCGTCCCGGTAGGAATTCGCCCAGACCAGATCGTCTTCCTGATCAGGGCAGTTCCGCTCGATATGCGCGCCCCAGACGCCCCAGCTCATCCAGGCGCTCCAGCGGCCGTCCACCCGCAGGCGGGCGTAGATTTCCGCGGAGGTCTTCCCCGGGGTCAGCGCGTTCCAGGACGCGACCAGGTCGTTGAACGGTTCCTCCGTTTCGAACTCCTCCGACAGGTATACGCCCTCCAGCGGTCCGGCAAGTACCAGAGCTCTGCGGGCTTCGTCGTATTTCAGGTTGCTCAGACGGCCGTTTTTCAGGCCGGAATCTTTCCAAAGTTTCGTATTCATCGAAAAACACGCTCCTGCGCTTATTGTAGCACAAGAAAAACGCCCCGGACGGGCCGAAGCGTCTTCTTTTTCGATTTTACTTGTTTTCCTGGTACTTGTCCATCTGTTCGAGGTAGTTCAGGATGACCTGCACAGCGCCGTCGGAACCCACGTTGTCCGCCCAGATGCAGAGGTGATAGTTGCCGATCATGCCCCAGCGGCGGCCCGTGTAGTGTTCGTAATATTTCTGGCGGTGCTTATCGATGTCCTTGATGTACTTTTCCATCTGGGCGTCGGTGTAATCCGCCTTTTCCGGAGCGACCTTATGTTTTCTCGCGATCTTGTACGGCATGCTGGCGGAGATGAAGACGTCCACGCTGCCCATGTCTCTCAGAACGTAGTCCGCGGCGCGGCCCACGATGACGCAGGGGCCTTTTTCCGCCAGGCTGCGGATGATCTTGGACTGTTCCAGGAAGATGGTGTCGGAGAGGGAAGGCTGGTAGAAGGCGTTCAGCGTTCTTCTGCCGAAGGACGCGGCGTTGACCACCGGAGCTTTCTCCTCGTTGGCCGCCATGAACTCTTCGTTCAGGCCGCCCTGTTCGGACGCGAGGCGCAGCAGTTCTTTATCGTAGAAGGGAATACCGAGGATCTCGGACAGTTTGATGCCGATCTCTCTGCCGCCGCTTCCGAATTCTCTTGCGATCGTAATGACGTGTTTTGCTTCCATTGCTTTACACTCCTTTGATATTTTATTTTACCATATCTGCGTTTCTATGGTACAATTTTTTGTACATGGTTGGACCGTACTTGGAAAGATGAAAAGAGGACAATTATTATGATCATGTTCAATTGCGACTACAACGAAGGATGCTGTCAGGAGATCATGGACGAGATGATCCGCACCAATATGGAACAGCATGAGGGTTACAGCGAAGACGGGATCACAGCCGAAGCGAAGGCGCTCGTCAAAAAAGCATGCGAGAGAGAAGACGTGGACGTTCACATCATGGTGGGCGGCACCCAGACGAATATGACGGTGATCTCCGCAGGGCTGCGTCCCTATCAGGGCGTCGTCGCGCCTGCGACGGGTCACATCGCGCGGCACGAGACCGGCGCCATCGAAGCGCATGGCCACAAGGTGCTGGCGCTGCCGGAAACGGACGGCAAGATCTCCGCGGAGCAGATCGAGAAGTTCTGCGCGGATCACTACAGGGACGAATCGTTCGAGCACATCGTGCAGCCGGGCATGGTCTACATCTCCAGCCCCACGGAGCTGGGCACGGTCTATAAGAAGGCCGAGATCGAGGCGATCCGCAAGGTGTGCGACAAGTATCACCTGTATCTGTTCCTGGACGGCGCGCGGCTGGGCTACGGGCTTGCCTGCGATGAGAACGACCTGTCCATCCCGTTCCTGGCGAAGACCTGCGACGTTTTCTATATCGGAGGCACCAAGCAGGGCGCGCTGATGGGCGAAGCCGTGGTCATCGCGAACGACGACCTGAAGAAAGATTTCCGTTATCTGATCAAGCAGAACGGCGGCATGTTCGCGAAAGGCAGACTGCTGGGCCTGCAGTTCAAGGTGCTGATGCAGAACGACCTGTACATGAAGTATTCCCGCCACGCCATCGCCATGGCGAAGAAGATCATCGCGGGGTTCGCGGAAGCGGGCATTCCCCGGTATTCCAACAGCCCGACGAACCAGCAGTTCTTCGTGATGGAGGACGGAATGGCGCTGAAACTGGCGGAAAAATACGGTTTTTCCACGGAAGGCTGGACCGACGACACCCACCGCATCGTGCGCTTCTGCACGTCGTGGGCAACAAAAGAAGAAAATGTTGAAAAACTTCTTGCAGATATCAAGAAATTAGCATAGAATAATAGGGCAGTTCACTTTCCGGTGACCTGCCCAACCCATGGGCCCTTAGCTCAGCTGGGAGAGCGCAAGGTTCGCAATCTTGAGGCCAGGGGTTCGATCCCCCTAGGGTCCACCAAATAAGGCAGCAGATTTTGATAGAAAGTCTGCTGCCTTTTTTCTTTTTATATTTTTTCGCACAAACACTACGGCTTGAGCGTTATACGAATAGAGGAGGGAGAACTCCATGGATCTGAAAGAACAGTACGACAAGCTCCTCAGGTACTGTTATATGAGAACAAAAGACAGCTTGCTGGCTGAAGATATCGTACAGGAGACTTTTCTGAAGTTTTGGCAGAGTCGTTCTTATAAAGACACCGGAAAGCAAATGGCCTACCTCTATACGATAGCCAGGAACCTGTGCACGGATGAATTCCGGAGGAAGACGATACTGGATATCGAGGTGTATCCGGATCTCCCGGCCTGCAAGGACTCAGAGCCCGAGAATGTGATCGACGGCATTGTTATAGAGGAAGCACTGGAGCGGTTGCCGGAAGATGTCAGAGAGATCGTAGTATTGAGATATGTATGCGGTATATCAGCCGCAGATATCGGAAAAGTGATGGGAATATCAAGGTTTTCAGTTAACAGGAAATTAAAAGAAGGGCTTGGAATTCTAAGGAAACTGCTGGGAGGTGAATATCGCGATGACAGATAAAGAGATAAAAATGAAGCTGAAAAATGCGTATGTCGTGTCTGAAACAGAAAAGGAAAAACAGTTTGTCCGAAAATACGAGGAACGCTCATTACAGCTTTCAAGCATCATCAAAATGGAGTTTCGATATATGGGACTGAAAAGCATCCTTACCGGGGCACTTCTGGTCGCGTTGCTGCTGATGGCCGCAGGAACTGAGGATAAGGATATGGTGTGGGTGATCGCTTCATTTGTCCCCGCGTGTGTGCTGACCCCGATGGTTCTCCTTTCCCGCTCTGAACGGTTCGGAATGGAAGAACTGGAAGCCGCAAGCAGGTTCTCTTTACGGTTCATTCGTATCGTCCGCATGTTTATCCTGGGTATTTTCAGTTTGGTTTTACTGTTCTCTGTCGGGATCATCCTGCGGATCACAGCAACAGCTTCCGTTATGGATCATATGATGCTGGTTGTGTTTCCTTATCTTGTGAGCGCTTATGGCGCCATGCTTGTGACAAGAAAATGGCATGGGAAAGAAAATATCTTTGGTGTACTGGCAGTCTGTGTTTTTGGCGGATTACTTCCATATGCGGAAAGGGCAATAAGGCTTTCCGGGCAATCGGCGAACAACATTATTCTTCTGTTGATCGCAATAATCCTTGGAGCGATGTTCAGAGAATGTAAGCTATACGTGAAAGAAAGTGAGAATCTATCATGGAACTTATCCTGAATCAGGTGACAAAGCAGTATCCCGGTACCGTAGTAGTGGATCGGATCAGCGCAGATCTGCGGCCCGGCGTGATTGGGCTCCTTGGGTCAAACGGAGCCGGCAAAACGACGCTTATGAGAATGATCTGCGGGATCATAAAGCCGACAAGCGGAACGATCTGCTTTCGAAACGGAAATGATACTCTGAATGCGTCGGACGAAATGTACAGAGACGCGCTGGGATATCTGCCGCAGGATTTTGGATATTATCCGAATTTTACAGGCAGAGAGTTTCTGATGTACATGGCTGCTCTGAAGGGAATCGATAAGGGTACAGCGAAAAGAAAATGCGAAGAACTGCTGAAGATCGTGAGTCTGGAGAAGGCGGCGAACAAGAAGATCAAGTCCTATTCCGGAGGCATGAAACAGCGTCTCGGGATCGCGCAGGCGGTATTGAACGATCCCAGGATCCTGATCCTTGATGAGCCGACGACCGGACTGGACCCGAAAGAAAGAGTCAGATTCCGGAACCTGATCGCTGAGCTTGGCAAGGATGCGATCGTGATCCTTTCCACGCATATCGTATCTGATGTGGAGCACATTGCGGACAGGATCATCATGATGAAAGAAGGAAACATCATTTTTGACGGCAGAGGAACAGATATCCGGGAAGACCTGGAAAGCTTTTACTTAAGATCATTTGGGGGAGAAGAGGATGAATAATACCTTTTCATTATACAGAATAGAAATAAGAAAGATCCTTTCCAAAAAATCGGTATGGATCGCTATGGCCGTCAGTATCGCGCTTGTTCTTGCGATAGGGATTATCAATCTGTCCGCATACGGCCGCAGTGCCGATGTAAAGGAACAGGAGGAACGATTAACTGCGATTTCGGGAAGCACTATAGACGATGTCTTTCTGGATAACTTCAGAAATGAAATGGAAAATAAGATCGATGAAAACCCGGAATTCTTTGATATGCTGGCTGCATACGATCCCGGAGCAGTATATCAGAATGCGGCGGGCCAAATAGGCAAATCTGCACTGTATGATTATCTGTATGACGTTACTCGTGACAGGGAAAAGGTGGCCGCGATAACTTCGGATGAATTCTATAAGGCGATGCGGGAAGATATCATTCATGACGGCAGGGTGCTTGGTTCGTCTGATGCGGAGTTGGATACATGGCTTGAGATATATGACGGTATAGAAAAACCGATGGTTTATTCCTATGCCCTGGCATATAGGAACATTCTGGAGGTTCTTTACATCATCGGCTGGGCGCTTATTCTAAATATCTCGATCGCCTTGGCCGGCATCTTTGCGGATGAAAAAACCTTTCGAACTGACGCCATGATCTTATCTTCCAAAAACGGCCGGCTGCCGGTCTGCCTGGCGAAAATCGCGGCGGGCAGTACGATCGCAGTAAGCGAGGCGGTTATTCTGTTTGGACTATGCCTGGGAGTGATGTTCCTCTTTTATGGAACGACCGGATGGAATGCCATGATCCAGAATGTGATTCCTTCATCACCGTGGAATACTACTGCCGGAACCATGATCCTGATCTATTTCGCATTGGCAGTACTGATAAGCATCCTGTTTGCCATGACCAATGCACTGAGTTCTCTCCTGACAAAGTCTGCTGTTGTTACGATGGCGATCCATGCTGCCGCTATCTTTGCCGGTCTTTTCAACATTCCCGGAAAGGCGGGTATCATCAAAAAATACTGGCAGTTAAGACCCACGATGGTTTTATATTCCGGAACATTTTGTAATACATTTCGTTATGGCAATATGAATAATGTTGAAGCGTCGGTTTTGATCTATTGTATTTGCATAGCCATATTCGTTGCAGCGCTGCTGACGTCATATAGAAAGACTCAGGTGGAAAGCAGATAGGCATGAGAGTGAACAGGCGGTGCACCCCTCCGG
>JAEEGJ010028554.1_pt1 | contig 11086 bp, 9 predicted proteins | sample 8958761 | NCBI WGS metagenome assembly JAEEGJ01 (sample SAMN16246546, study PRJNA631951) | gut metagenome | biome: gut microbiome; feature: rumen; material: RS-attached | host: Bos | place: Iran: Karaj | collected 2018-10
ATCTTAGAAGCTTTACGCGGTCGTGGTCCTTTGCGTACGACAAAACGGCGTCGCCGCAGCCGTCGACCGAGCCGTCGTCCGAGAAAATAAGCTCGTAATCTTCAAAATTCGAGGACAGATATTCGTCGAACTGTCTGACCGATGATGCGATTATCGACGATTCGTTATACATTGGTATGATGACAGATAATTTCATATTCGTCAGCCTTCGTAAACGCCTATGAGCTTTGCGTGGAACGCCCAGCGCATATTGTCGCCTCTCACGGTGCAGGTGGAAAGCGTCAGGATCTTTGAATCCTTGTCAAACGTGATATCCTTCTGGAAAATGGATTTTTTGCGGCATTTTTCACAGAACTCCAGAAAATCCTCGTCGCTCTTGAACGTCGTTTGTATATAGTTGTACCCGGCGTTAGTGTCATAGACGGAGAACAGCTCGTACGTGTAAAGACCGTCCGGCGTTATTACGTTTATGACCTGATTGCGAAACGCCTCCTCGTCGACGGCGAAATCAAGCAGCGGAGCGAACATTATGCGCGCTGTGTTCATATTGTGACCGTATATTATCAGATTCCTGTTCCTTAAAGCTTTTCTTGAACAGCGGTAATCCGCAAAAACTGAACCGTAGCGCGTTTCACTGCCGTTGTATTCGCGGTAGAGGTAATAATTGTTGTCAGCCGCCTGCATGACGATATAGTCTATGGAAGTTCCCGGCACGTCTATCCAGCCGTAAACGTCGGGATATAAGCGCCATTTACCTATAAACTGCGAGCGCTTCGTTTCAAAATATTCGTTATATTCTTTTTTCTCAAGTATCGGAACGTCGCCCGGGCCGACAACGTCCATGGACTGACCGAGCTGCAGGTTTTCCGTCGCGCGAAGCGATTTATTCTGCGTGGACACAAGTTCATCCTTTATTTCTCCGCTTGCAATTTTTGAAAAATACTCGTTCAACTGCTGTTTTTCGGCGTACTGCAGAGCGTACGACGCAACGTATCCAGCCGCGCCCAAAAACACGAGGAAGCATAAAAGCATCGCCGTATATCTTATGGCGCCGCCGAGCGCAGTTCTTATGAGCGTTTTTCTCGTTACCTCGTTTCTGTGCGACAGGTCGGACGGACGGGCGCCGGAAAGCTCCCTTGTGAAATCCGTCCCGCCGTTTTCAAATTCGGAGTGCAGAACGCTGTCATTTGAATTTTCGATACCGTTTTTTTTCATATACGTTTCCCTGATCAAACTTACTGTCTTATTATTATATATTCAAAATTTTAAGTATGCAAGGGAATTTTTTGTATTTTCATGTTTTTATGGCGCGCGCGGCTGTTTTTTTCGCCCGCCGGCATAAAAATCGTGAACAAAATATACATTATAAATAACGCGCCGATAAAGAAGCGCCGCGTTTTTAAAAGCCTTTTATTCATATTTTCAATTTGCAGTTTCAAGTCAGTATGCCGTACATTCTCATAGGACCGAAGATCAGACTGAGTCCGCTTCTGCCGCCGCTTCTGTTTCTGCTTTTCCGCTCCGGCGCGCCGTTGCTGTCCGCGTGCGCGGCGGTCGCGGTACACGAAGCGGCGCACGCCGCGGCGGGCGTTTTTCTGCGCCTTGAAGCGGAAACCGTGACCGTCTCACCGCTCGGCGCGGATATAAGGTATAAGGGCGTTATACCGTACGGAGCGGAGGTGACGCTCGCGCTGGCCGGTCCCGCCGCAAGCGTTTTGTCCGCGTTTGCCGCGCTTTTCTTCCTGCGCGAATACTTTTTTGTAAGCCTTGTGTACGGGCTTCTTAACCTTGTGCCCGTCCCGTGTTTCGACGGCGGAAGAGCCCTGTACGGTATTCTGCATATATTCGCGCCCGCGGAAAAAGCGGACGCTTTATGCCGCGCGGTGAACGTCGTTTTTTTGATGCTTCTTTATCTTTTTTCCGTTTTTCTGCTCTTTTACACCTCTTTCAACGCCTCTCTTTTGTTTTTATGCGCTTATATATTTATAAATTCCTACGTTAAAATGGCTTAATCTGACGCAAAACGGCGGTACTTTGCGCATTTTTTTGAAAATTTGGTTTTTTTCTTTTGAAAAGTATTGCATTTTGGAAAAAATGTGATATAATGTAGAAGATAAATAAGGAATCGGTCTTCACATGACCGGTCGTCGGCTTATCCGATGGGGCGGGGGCAAACACCCTGAACGTCCGTGTGTTATATCTGGATTTTTAATCCTTTGCGGTTTTTTATCTGTATATGACGCCTTATAAAAGAATGGTAACATCTCTACCCTAAGGCAAAACAAAATTCGCTTTAGCGGTCAGAGGTGTTTTTTACTGTCAGGAGGAGCACGCTTATGGAGCAGACAAAAATTATTGATTTAAAGGGTATCAGCAAATCGTTTGACGGAGAGGTAGTCCTTGATAATATCGATCTTTATATCAGGGACAAGGAGTTTGTCACGCTTCTCGGTCCGTCCGGCTGCGGCAAGACGACAACGCTGCGTATCATAGGCGGCTTTGAGACGCCGGACACGGGCGACGTGTACTTTGACGGCGTGCGTATAAACGACGTCCCGCCGTACAAGCGCCACGTCAACACGGTCTTCCAGAGATACGCGCTTTTCCCGCATCTGAACGTTTTTGAAAACGTGGCGTTCGGCCTGCGCGTCGCAAAGGTAAAAGGCGACGAGATAGTAAAAAGAGTAAAGGAAACGCTGGAGCTGGTAAACCTCAAAGGATTTGAGCGCCGCTCCGTTTCAACGCTTTCCGGCGGCCAGCAGCAGAGAGTCGCCATAGCGCGTGCGCTCGTCAACAATCCGAAGGTGCTTCTTCTGGACGAGCCGCTCGCGGCGCTCGACCTTAAACTCAGAAAAGATATGCAGAACGAGCTTAAAGCCCTGCACGAGCGGACGGGCATAACGTTCATATACGTCACGCACGACCAGGAGGAAGCCCTCTCCATGTCGGATACCATAGTCGTTATGGCAAACGGAAAGATACAGCAGATAGGCACGCCCACGGATATATACAACGAGCCGAAAAACGCGTTCGTCGCGGATTTCATAGGCGAATCGAATATACTTGACGGCGTGATGATACGCGATCTGCGCGCGAAGTTTGCCGGTCACGAGTTTGACTGTCTTGACGGCGGCTTCGCGCCGAACGAGCCGGTCGATATAGTCGTCCGTCCCGAGGACGTGGATATAGTCCCGGCGGAGCAGGGAATGCTGAAAGGCACGGTGACTTCCGTCACGTTCAAGGGCGTTCACTGGGAGATAATAGTGGATATCCAGAATTTCAAATGGATGATACAGACGACGGACTACTGCGCGCCGGATTCCGAAATAGGCCTTTACATAGAGCCGGACGCGATACACGTTATGAAAAAATCCGAATTCTCCGGTATGTTCGGCGACTATTCGTCGTACAGCGAGGAGTTTGACGAGCTTTCGGCTCCGGAAACGGAGGACAAAGAGGTGCCCGAGGAATGAGAAAAAAGACGTTTCTTGAAAAAGCGGCGGCTGTTCCTCATATCGTCTGGATAATAATGTTCATAGCCGCGCCGCTGTTGTTCGTTATATACTTTGCGTTTACGGATGCGAACGGCGGATTCACTTTCTCCAATATCCTCAATCTTTCAAACTATGGTGAGATTTTTTTAAGGTCCGTTCTGTTTGCGCTTATCGCAACTGTCGTATGTCTTCTGCTCGGTTATCCGCTGGCGTTCTGCATGTCAAGGCTGAAGCCCTCCACGCAGAAAGTGCTGATACTTCTTCTCATGCTGCCTATGTGGATAAGCCTGCTCATACGCACTTATTCGCTTCTCGCGCTGCTTGACAACGGCGGACTTCTGAATTCGCTTCTGATCAAGCTCAATCTGCCGGCGGTCAAGATAGTCGGTACGCGCGGCGCCGTTATACTCGGTATGGTATACGACTTTCTGCCGTATATGGTCCTGCCGATATATACGACGCTGTCAAAGCTCGATATAAGATATTTTGAGGCGGCGGAGGACCTCGGCTGCAGCAGGATAGCGACGATATTCAAAGTCGCTCTGCCGTTGTCAAAGGGCGGTATAATCTCCGGTATAACGATGGTCTTCGTCCCGTCCATCAGCACGTTCTACATCTCGCAGAAACTGGGCGGCGGCATATTCGATCTCATAGGCGATACGATAGAGCGTCAGTTCTTATTGAACAACAACAAGAACGTGGGCGCGGCGATATCGCTCGTCATGATGATACTCATACTCATTTCCGTTGCGGTAATGAACCGCTTCGGCGACGATGACGGAGGTGAGATAATAGTATGAAAGTACTGTCAAGAATATATATGTTTCTGATCTTCGGCATGCTTTACGCGCCGATAATCGTGCTCGTCCTGTTCTCGTTCAACAGATCCGGGTCGTTTAACAACTATTCCGAGTTTTCGCTTTACTGGTACAGGGAGCTTTTCCGTGACAGCACCGCGCTTGACGCGCTTAAAAATTCGCTTATTTTAGCGGTTTTGTCCTCTGTGATAGCGACGCTTATAGGCACGCTTGCCGCGTACGGCATTAGCCGTATGAGGAACAAATACGTAAAAACGGCGATAACCTCCGTCACCAACATTCCCATGATGAACCCGGATATAGTCACCGGCGTGTCGATGATGCTTCTGTTCGCGGCCGCGGCGGCTATACCGTTTCTTACGGTGGAGATGGGCTTCTGGACTATGCTCATAGCCCACACGACGTTCAATTTGCCGTACGTAGTCTTATCCGTTCTGCCCAAATTCAAGCAGATGGACAAACACCTGACGGAGGCGGCGCTCGATTTAGGCTGCACGCCCGCTAAAACGTTCCTTAAAGTTGAACTCCCGTTCATTATGCCCGGCGTAGTGTCCGGACTTATGCTCGGCTTCACGCTTTCGCTTGACGATTTCGTAATATCCCACTTCGTATCAAGCTCAGACTTCAAAACTCTGCCGCTGTACGTTTACAACCAGACGGCGCACGAGGTGAAGTTCAGCATGTACGCGCTCTGCGCTCTTATGGTGTTCGCCATACTTCTGCTTATGATACTCGTGAATTTCGTAGGCTCGGGCGATAATAAACTTAAAAAGAAAAAGAAAAAAACCACATAAATCAAAGGAGACAGATGAATTGAAAAAGAAACTTATTGCCGTTATGCTGGCGGCTCTTACCGTTATGCTCGTGCTCGCTTCCTGCGGAGGCGTATCCGATTCGGGTTCCGTCACGCTCTACGTTTACAACTGGGGCGAATATATATCCGACGGTTCGGAAGATTCGCTTGACGTTAACAAGGCTTTTGAAGAATACTGCAACAGCAGTGAAGCGATAATGGCGCTCACCGGCGGCAAAAAGGTAAAGGTAAATTATTCCACGTACGCGTCAAACGAGGACCTGTACGCCAAGCTCGAATCAAAAACGGTCAGCTACGACGTGGTCGTCCCGTCCGATTATATGATAGCAAGGCTCATAAAAGAGGGACTTCTGCAGAAAATAGACACGTCAAAGATAGAAAACTACGTCAATATAGACGACAAGTTCAAAAATCTTTATTTTGATGAAAATAACGAATACTGCGTTCCTTATACCTACGGCACCGTCGGCATAATCTACAACACGAAGGGCGTTGACGCAAAAGACGTTGAAGAGCAGAGCTGGGCGCTGATGTGGAACGAGAAGTACAGCGGAAATATCCTTCAGTTCAACAACCCGCGCGACGCGTTCGCCACGGCGCAGTTCTATCAGGGTACCGGCGTCAATTCCACGGATGAAAAAACGTGGAGGGACGCGCAGGAGCTTTTGAAAAAGCAGAAAAGCGTCGTATCCGGCTACGTAATGGACGAGGTTTTCAATAAAATGAAGAGCGGCTCGGCTCTCATAGCTCCGTACTACGCCGGCGATTTCCTTACGATGTACGAGGATAACGAGGATCTTGCGTTCTATTATCCGAAGGAAGGCACCAACGTTTTCGTTGACGCAATGTGCGTCCCGGCAAACGCAAAAAGCCCTGAGCTTGCCGCCGAATATATCAACTTTATGCTGAGCGAGGAGATAGCGATAGCGAACGCGGAAACGATATGCTACGCGTCCCCGAACAAGCTCGTTTATGAAAACGAGGATTATAAGGCGGATATGGCGGAGATACACGAGGACGTTATGGACATTTTATACGGATATAACGACGAGAATATGGAATATTTCCACGACCTGCCGGACGATACGAGGAATCTTATGAACGACCTTTGGGAAGAGCTCAAGGTAGACAGCGGCACAAGCAGCGTTATCTATATCGTGTTCGGCGTGATCGCCGCTGCGGTGATCGCCGTCGTGATCATAGTTCTGGTAAGAAAAAAGAAAAAAGCGCTTTCATACTGATACCGTTCAAAGGAGGCTTCAGATAATGAAAAAAGAAAAATTATTTGTAATAGTAGCGGCGGTATGTATATTCGCCATAGCGCTGTTCATGATAGGCGGCGTAGTGCAGGATATAGATTACCACACGTTATCAAGCCTTCCGCTGCTTGAACAGAAAGCGGCGTACGACGATCTGCAGACGAGAAAGACGGTAGGCGAGATAATGCAGCTTGTCGGTGCGCTGCTCGCACTTGCGGGATTTGCCGCAATTACGGTCGTGGCTTTGACCGTCGGCCAGAACAGCGCGGAAGAAGCGGAGAAGAGATACGGAAAAAGCGAATAATATCATAATAACGGTGTCTGCGCGTCGGCACAGACGCCGTTATTTTGAACAGATAAACAGGAGGCTGATTTTGAAAAGATTTATTTCCGTCGCCGTCGCGGCCGTTACGGTATTCGTGATGACAGCGGCTCTGTCGCTTACGGCTAACGCCTACGTCAGCTTTGACGCGCTGCTCATAAACGACAGCGTTTATAACGACACAAAGACCAACTATAACAACGTGTCGGAGCTGACCATAAACCCCGGCGACCGCATATATATACTCGGCTGGGTCGCGTTTACCGCGACGGACGGACTGAAAGAGATAAAATACGGCATAAACGGCACGGAATACGCCTGCTCCGACGTTTACAGGGACAGACCGGACGCCGCGGCGGTCAAACCGATGTATAACAACGGCGCGCACGGCGGCTACGGCACGGACGATCAGATGATGGAGCTGCTCGGCATAAACGAGCTGGCGGGCGGCACGTATACGCTTACTCTCATAGCATACTCAAACAGCGGCACGAGGAACGTTTTCAAAACGTATTCGTTAACGGTCAAGGAAACGTATTACGCGCAGATAGACGCCCTGCAGAAAAACAGCGCCGTGTACGGCGCATCCGAAAACCTGCTCGGCTATCCGCGCGTTACGGTAAAAGAAAACGGCAGACTGTACGTCATAGGCTGGGTGTCTTTCGGCTCAAACGACAAATTAAACAAAGTCGTATATACGGTTGACGGCGGGGAGGATATTACCTGCTCCGGCGTATATATAAACAGGCCTGACGCGACGGCTGTGATGCCGCTGTATAACAACGGAGAGCACGCGGGCTACGGCAAAAACGAGCAGATGATGGAACTTTCCGGCATAGCCGATCTTCCGTTCGGTATGTATGGCGTTTCGGTATACGCCGTATCGGACGCCGGAAAAAGGTTAGCGGTCCATTCGTTTAATTTAAGGGTCATGTCGGACACCAGAGCCGTGCTTGAAATAAACGGCTCGGGAGACGTAAACGGAGACGGCGAGACGGACAACAAGGACGTGATAACGCTGTTCCGCAATCTGTCCGGTTCCGGCGCGAGCATAAACGAGTCTAACGCGGACGTCAACGGCGACGGAAGCAAAAACAACAAGGACGTCACGGTGCTTTTCAGATATCTTAGCGGCGCCGCGGACACCTCGGACAACGGATATTACGCCGGCACTCCTGCGTATACGGTAAACGGCGATACGATAACGGCGAACGGCGTTACCTACCCCAACACGAACAATATGAAAAACGGCGTTATGTACGCGCTGGACGATCTTAACAGAGAACTGTTGCCCGATCAGGGTTCGTATTCGTACGACGGTAAAAAGAACGTGGGTCTGTTCTACTTCTTATGGATGGGCGAACACGGCGACTCCGGTATATTTGACAATACGAAAATACTTGCGGAAGGCGGAGCGGCGGCTAAATACGCGGATTACGCCGGCTGGGGCCCCGTGGGCGCAATGCATTTCTGGGGCGAGCCGCTTTACGGCTACTATTACTCAAGAGACAAATGGGTAATGAGAAAGCATATTGAAGAGCTGACGCTCGCAAACGTGGACTTCTTATATATAGACGCGACGAACGGCTATCCGTATATAAGCAATGCCCTGAATCTTATGTCGGTAATGCACGAGTTCAACGAGCAGGGCTATACCGCGCCTAAAATAGTATTCTACACTCATTCGTCGTGCGTAAATACGGTAAAAAATATATACAGTAATATTTACGAGGCGAACAAATATCCGGATACGTGGCTGTACGTTGACGGTAAACCGCTTATAATAGCGTATCAGAGCGAATGCAGAAACGGTCTTACGACAACGGCGTACAATTTCTTCTCGTACCGCGAACCGCAGTGGCCGAACGAGGCGCAGAAGACGAACGGCTGGCCGTGGATGGATTTCAACTATCCGCAGAGAGTGTTCAGAAACAGTAAGAACAAAGCCGAGGCTATAAGCGTATCCGTGGCGCAGCATAACTCCACGGTCTGCTTCTCGGATTCCGCGATATACGGCAACAGAACGAACAGAGGAAGAAGCTACCATGACGGTCAACCGGGCATATCGGGCGATTCCGTATTTTACGGATACAACTTTGACGAGCAGTTCACGCACGCCATTGAATCAAACGTGCCGTATATCTTAGTCACCGGTTGGAACGAATGGGTGGCTCAGCGCCAGGATCCGAAAGGCTCGAACAGGGTAATATTCGTTGACAACTGCAATATGGAATACTCGCGCGACCTTGAGCCTATGAAGGGCGGATATTTTGACAACTATTATATGCAGCTTATAAACAATATCAGCAAATACAAAGGCACCGCGCCGGCTCTGATACAGAACACGAGAAAGCCGATAGACATAAACGGCGGCTTTGATCAGTGGGACGATATACTTGTGACTTATACGGACCCGCAGGGCGATACCGCGAACAGAAACAGCCTGAGCTTCGGCAATATCAGACTTCTGGACAATTCCGGAAACAACGATATCGTGCGTTCCAAGATAGTATACGATAAGAATAATATATATTTTTACGCAGAAACCGCGAAAAACATAACGGCGCCGGTACAGGATACGTCGTGGATGCAGCTGTTTATAAATTCCGATTACGACGGCGGCACGGGCTTCTACGGCTTTGACTATATCGTAAATCAGAGGGTAGAGTCTGACGGCGTGAGCACCGTGGCGAAGATAGAAAGAAACGGCGACAGCTACCGCGTCGTGTCCGAAGAGGAGATACGGTATAAGATAAGCGGCAATAAAATGATGATAAGCGTGCCGCTGCAGGCGATAGGCATAACGGATTACCGCGATATAATGATAGCTTTCAAGTGGGTGGACAGCGATACGAACGTCACCACGATGGAGCAGATGTATACAGAGGGCGACGCCGCGCCGATAGGCAGGCTCTGCTACACGTTCCAGAACCACAAATAAGCATAAGCAAACAAAAAACAGACTGAACAAATCAGTCTGTTTTTTATGTCTTAAAATCATTTAAGCGCGTTGTTCAAGCGGCGCATTATTTCCGCGTAAGCGTCTTCAACTCCGCCCATGTCGCGGCGGAAACGGTCTTTGTCAAGCTTTTCTTTCGTTTTGCTGTCCCAGAGACGGCAGGTGTCCGGGCTTATCTCGTCCGCCAAGATTATAGTACCGTCGGATAATTTGCCGAACTCAAGCTTGTAGTCAACGAGCGTGACGCCGCAGCCCGCCCAGAATTCGCTTAATACCTCGTCAACTTTAAGCGCGTATTTCTTTATTATCGCAATTTCTTCTTCCGTCGCAAGCTTCAGGGCTATCGCGTGATCGTCATTCAAAAGCGGATCGCCCAGCTCGTCGTTTTTGTATGAGAATTCAACGGTCGGCTTGTCAAATACGATGCCTTCTTCAACGCCGTATCTTTTTGAAAACGAACCTGCGGATATATTTCTTACTATGACCTCAAGCGGTACGATCTTTACGCGGCGCACCACCGTCTCGCGCTCCGATAACTCTTCTACGAAATGCGTGGGTACGCCTTTCGTTTCAAGCAGCTTCATCAGACGGTTGCTCATCTGGTTGTTTATAACGCCTTTGCCGGCTATCGTGCCTTTTTTCAGCCCGTTGAACGCCGTTGCGTCATCCTTGTAGGAAACGATAAGATATTCATCGTTATCCGTTTCAAACACTTTTTTGGCTTTGCCTTCGTATAACTGTTTTCCTTTTGTCATAATATATTTCCTCCGTTTTAGTATTATTGCCAGTATTTGCGGTCAAGCGAGCGCATGCTCACCGCCTGTGCTATGTGAAAATCCGTTATCTGCTCGGAGCCGTCCATATCCGCCACGGTGCGGGCTACGCGCAGTATCCTGTCGTATCCTCTGGCGGACAGACCGAGCTTTTCAAACGCGGCTTTCAGTATCTTTTTGCCCTCTGCCGATACGTTGCAGTATTTTCTTATCTGCGAGCTTGTCATCTGCGCGTTGCACGTTATGCCGGACGCCTTGTTGCGCTCCGCGGAGAACGCACGCGCTTTGTTTATCCGCTCGCGTATCGTCGCCGACGTCTCGCCGTCCGGTTTTTTCGCCAGCTCTTCAAACGACAGCGACGGCATTTCGACCTGTATGTCTATCCTGTCAAGCAGAGGACCGGATATCCTTGACAGATATTTTCTTATCTCCTGCGGCGTGCAGGTACAGCGGCGCACGGATGAGCCGAAATAGCCGCATTTGCACGGGTTCATCGCGCAGACGAGCATGAATTTGCTTGGGAACGACAGCTTACCGTTGACACGCGTGATCGTGACGCGCCCGTCCTCGAGCGGCTGGCGCATCGCCTCCATCGCGGAGCGGGAGAATTCCGGCAGCTCGTCGAGGAACAGCACGCAGTTGTGCGC
>JAEEGJ010028565.1_pt1 | contig 11082 bp, 10 predicted proteins | sample 8958761 | NCBI WGS metagenome assembly JAEEGJ01 (sample SAMN16246546, study PRJNA631951) | gut metagenome | biome: gut microbiome; feature: rumen; material: RS-attached | host: Bos | place: Iran: Karaj | collected 2018-10
ATCTTTTTTCGGGAAGAGTCCTGCCTTAGGCCCCTAATTAAACTAAGGCAGGGCTTTTTCTGTCTATCTAATATAAAATTTTTCCATAATACCCCATAGAGAAAAAGGCTATCTCATTTGATTATCCTAGGCGTAACATGTATATTAAGTAGTGATTTGACTATGATTTAAGGAGGTTTGCCATGAGTAAGCAAAAATGGAAGCCGGGCAACATGATTTATCCGCTGCCTGCTGTTATGGTTAGTTGTCGCAGCAAGGATGGAGAGGATAATGTATTTACAGTTGCGTGGACAGGCACAGTGTGCACTAATCCTCCAATGGCTTATATATCAGTACGTCCAGAGCGTCATTCCTACAATATGATAAAAGAGACTGGAGCGTTTGTTATCAATCTTACCACTGAGGATTTGGCTTTTGCCACAGACTACAGCGGAGTGACTAGCGGCAAAGACGTGAACAAGTTTGAAAAGCTTGGGCTTCACAAGGTTGAGGCAGACGAGATTGACGCGCCAATGATAGAAGAATCTCCAGTAAACATTGAGTGTAAGGTGAAGGAGATTCATGAATATGGCAGTCACACAATGTTTGTGGCTGATGTGCTTTGCGTACACGCTGATGAAAAATATATGAATGAAACAGGACGTTTTGAGCTTGAAAAAGCAGGCCTATTGGCATATTCCCACGGCACTTATTTTGGACTTACTAGGCCACATGGTACCTTTGGATATTCAATAAAGAAAGAGGGGAAATAATATGAACAATACAGTTAAGGGGTTGTTTGATTTTATTGAAAAAAGTCCATCACAATTTCATGCTATTGAAAATGAGAGACAGGCTTTTTTAGACGGAGGATTTAAAGAACTTAACGAGTCAAAGCCCTGGAAAATTAAGCTTGGAGGCAATTATTTCGTGACTAGAAATGGCTCGTCAATTCTTGCCTTTAGGGTCCCTAAAAAGTCAGTTAAAAGCTACATGATTATGTCGTCTCATTCTGATTCTCCTACCTTTAGAATCAAGGAGAAGCCAGAGATGAAGGAGGGCCATTACGTTAAGCTTAACACTGAAAAATATGGTGGTATGCTTATGGCGCCATGGTTCGATAGACCTTTATCCATTGCAGGACGTGCTGTAGTAAGGGCTGCAGAGGGCAAGCTTGAGACTAGGCTAGTTGATATAGATAAGGACCTTTGTATGCTGCCATCTCTGGCCATTCACATGAATCGCGAGGCTAACGATGGTTACAAATACAACCCTCAAAAGGATTTACTTCCATTGATTTCCATGGATGAAAAATTCAACTTGAAGGAGCTTGTGGCAAAGGAGCTTAAGGTAAAGTCTGATGACATAATTGGCTCAGACCTTTTCTTGTACAACAGAGAGCCAGGCCGTGTTTGGGGTGCCAAGAATGAATTTATTTCTTGCAGAAGGCTTGATGATTTGCAGTGCTCTTACAGTTCTATGGTGGGACTTCTTGGGGCAAAGAATTCTCAGACTGCAGTGCAGGTACATGTAACATTTGATAATGAAGAAGTGGGTAGCGGCACCAAGCAGGGAGCTGATTCAACCTTCCTTTATGATACATTAATTCGTATAAACGAATCACTCGGTGGTAATAATTCAACTTTGCTTGAAGCTATTGCAAATTCCTTTATGGTTTCTGCAGACAATGCTCACGCGTTGCATCCAAATTATGCTGAAAAGAGTGACCCTACCAACAAGGTGTTTATAAATAAGGGGCTAGTTATCAAATTTAACGCTAGCCAAAAGTACATGACAGATGGATTGGGATACGGAATTTTTGCTGAGATATGCAATAAGGCCAAGGTGCCATACCAGACCTTTGTTAATCGCTCAGATGTTGCTGGAGGTTCAACGCTTGGCAATATTTCAAACGCCCATGTTTCTATTAACGGTGTGGATATAGGTTTGCCACAGCTTGCAATGCATTCGCCTTATGAGTCTTCAGGTGTGAAAGATACCGAATATTTACAGAAAATTGCTACTAAATTTTACGAAACAGTTATTGAAAATATTTCTGGCTCAAACTATACTGTGAAGTGATTTGCAGAATTTAGGATAGTTGCAGGACTTTACACATCTGGGAGGACTATTTAATGCAATTTAGACCATGCATCGATATTCACAATGGAAAGGTAAAACAGATAGTAGGTTCCACATTGTCGGATTTGGGAAGGGACGATAGTTCTCCAAAGGAAAACTTCGTCGCCGACAATATTGCAGCTTATTACGCTTGTTTGTACAAGAGTGATGGGCTAAAGGGTGGACATATTATCAACCTTAATAAAAAGGGCACTAAGGAATACGAGCTTTCAAAGGATGCAGCCATGGAAGCTCTTAGAGCATATCCAGGAGGATTGCAGTATGGTGGCGGTGTGGATGATAGCAATGCCAGTGATTTTATTGCTGCTGGCGCAAGCCACATTATTGTTACATCCTACGTGTTTAATAATGGCCGAGTTGATTTTGATGCATTGAAGCGCATTTCCCAGGCAGTAGGCAAGGAGCATCTTGTTCTTGATTTATCCTGCACTAGAGTAGATGACAAATATTATATAGTCACAGATCGTTGGCAGAAGGTTTCCAAGGAGGTCATTACCTTTGATTTTCTTGATAAATTAGCTTCATATTGCGACGAATTTTTAATCCATGCAGCTGATGTGGAGGGCAGACAAAAGGGTATCGACCAGGATTTGGTTGCATATCTTTCAAAGTACAAGTCTGTGCCTGTTACATACGCGGGAGGTGTATCCCAGTACAGTGACATAGAGCTCATCAGAAGTCTTTCTGAGGGCAACATGGATTTTACTGTTGGCTCAAGCTTAGATTTATTTGGAGGCGATTTGTCCTACGAGAAAATCGTCAAAGAAATAGTTAAAATTAATTAATGCACAGGAGGCAAACATGTTCAAGGTAAACACTAATTTCCAAAAGCTACCAGGTAGCTATCTCTTCTCAACAATTGCAAAGAAGGTTGCTGCATATAGCGAGGCAAATCCTAATGCAGACATCATCAGACTTGGTATTGGCGATGTTACACAGCCAATCGCACCAGCTATGATTAACGCCCTTCACTCAGCAGTTGATGAAATGGGACAGGCTTCTTCATTCCACGGATACGCTCCAGATTTAGGATATTCATTCCTTCGCGAGGCAATTGCTAAGAATGATTATCAGGCTAGAGGATGCGATATCAGTGCAGATGAGGTTTTCGTTTCAGACGGAGCTAAGTCTGATTCGGCAGATATTCAGGAGCTTTTCTCAGCAGATGCCAAGATTGCAGTTTGCGATCCAGTTTATCCAGTATATGTTGATTCAAATGTTATGGCAGGCCGTTGCGGTACTTACGATGAGAAGCTTGGCAAGTGGTCAGAGCTTATTTACATGCCAACTACAGCAGAGAATCACTTTGTTCCAGAGTTCCCTAAGGAGACTCCAGATGTAATTTATCTTTGCTTACCAAACAACCCAACAGGTACAACACTTACCAAGTCACAGCTTCAGCTTTGGGTTGATTATGCAAATAAAAATGGCAGCCTTATTATCTTTGATGCTGCTTATGAGGCATACATTTCAGAGGCAGATGTTCCACATTCTATCTATGAGTGTACAGGCGCAAAGACATGTGCTATTGAGATTCATTCATTCTCTAAGAATGCTGGTTTCACAGGCGTTAGACTTGGTTACACAGTAGTACCAAAGGATTTAGTATTTGATGGCGTATCACTTCACGGTATGTGGGCTCGTCGTCACGGTACTAAGTTCAATGGTGCACCTTACATTATCCAGCGTGCTGGTGAGGCTGTTTACTCTGCAGAGGGACAGGCTCAGATTAAGGAGCAGGTTGGCTACTACATGAACAATGCTAAGACTATCTACACAGGTCTTAAGGATGCTGGCTTTGAAGTGTATGGCGGTGTGAACGCTCCATATATTTGGTTAAAGACACCAGACAAGATGACTTCTTGGGAGTTCTTTGATTATCTTCTTGAGAATGTACAGATTGTTGGTACACCAGGTTCTGGATTCGGACCTTCAGGTGAAGGCTACTTCAGACTGACAGCATTTGGTACAGCTGAGAACACAGCACGTGCTATCGAAAGAATTAAGAATCTTTAATTCAAAATAATAAAAATTTAGGGCTAAGGAATTAACTTTCCTTGGCCCTTTTGTTATTATTATTCTATGGTTAATTCGAAACATGGATTAATAGTAAACGATATTAAAAAGGCTATAAATGCAGGCAAGTACGAGGTCGACACAAAGATCCCATCTGAGAACCAGCTTTCTGACAGATATGGTGTCAGTAGGCAGACGGTTCGCAAGGCCATTTTAGAGCTAGAGCAGGAGGGGTATCTCTATGCTAAACACGGTAGCGGGACTTTTGTGGCACGTCGTCGCAGCAAAAGGGGCAACAGCAAGAATATAGCTGTTGTTTCTACCTACATGTCTGATTACATTTTCCCAAGGGTAATTCAGGGCATTAATCAGGTGTTGTCGGACAATGGTTATAGCATTCTTTTAAAAACCACCAACAATTCTCGTAAGGGGGAGGCCTGGTGTATGGAGGAGTTATTATCCAAAAATATAGATGGAATGATAATCGAGCCAAGTCAGAGTGCAATCAGCTGTCAACACCAGGTGCTTTATGACCAGATGGATATGATGGGGATTCCTTATGTGTTTATCCAAGGCTGCTATGAGGCCATGTTAGACAGGCCCCATGTTATGCTTGATGACGTGGAGGGTGGCAGACTTATTACTAGGCATCTGATAGCTTTAGGCCATCGAAAGATTGCAGGGATTTTTAAGGCCGATGACACTCAGGGCATACTGCGTCACAAGGGCTATGTAAAGGCTTTGCAGGAAAATGGCATAGAATATGATCCGGATTTGGTGACCTGGTATCACACCAAGGATAAAGGTGAAAAGCCTATGGAGGGGTTACTTCGTATATGCGAATTAAATTTACCTTTCTCCGCAGTTGTTTGTTACAACGACGAGATTGCATCTGCAGTTATAAATGGGCTAAAGGCCATTGGCAAAAAGGTCCCAGAAGAAATATCAGTTACAGGTTTTGACAATTCATTGTTGGCCCACAGTAAAGGAATCACAACAATCGCCCATCCCCAAGAGGAGCTTGGGAAAAAGGCGGCAGAGACTTTGATAGGTCTCATTAATGGTAGCATCTCCAAGAAGGGTGCCCATGTGCTTCTTGCCCCAGAATTAGTGGAACGCAAAAGCTGTATGTAATAATTATTTAGGAAGGCCAGATGAGTTATGGTTATTAAGAAATTGGCACGAGGTTTTATTGACAGAAAAATGATAGTTTTATTAGTTGCGGTTGTAGCATTATTTATAGTTTTATTTTACAGCGGAATGTTTGGTGGAAAGGATGAGCGCATAAAGATTACCTGTGTCGGGGACAGCCTTACTTATGGTAGTGGAGTTCTTAAAACAAGGGACATCGACAGCTATCCATCTCAATTACAGAAAAAGCTTGGAGTAGGATATTTGGTTAATAATTTTGGCCTTAGAAATGCCACGGCATCAGAGGCGGGAGATTTGCCATATCTTCATTCTAAGCCTTATGAAGAATCCCTTAAATCTGAGCCGGATATTGTGATTCTCATGCTTGGCACCAACGACAGCAAGGTGGCAAACTGGGATGCAAGTAAGTATGAGGATGGCTTGATGAAGTTGGTTGAGTCTTACAAGGCTTTAGATACCAATCCAACCATTTATATTATGAAAAGCCCACATGTCTATCCGATAAACGGGGATGAGGCAGAGTACACCATCCAGATTCCTGTTGTAGATAACGAGCTTGGACCAATAGTTGATAAAGTGGCTACAAACACTGGGGCACAGGTGATTGACTTGTATAGTATAACTGGCGACATGGCAGATATGTACACTGATGGTGTTCATTTCAAAAAGGGTGGTTACAAGTACATTACCGGCGCTATTTACGATGCCATTAAAAAATAATAGATTTTTCACATAAACCTGTTGACATAATTGCTCAGCGGGTTTATATTTTAATCAAACATATGAACAATCATTCATATATTCAAATAAAATATTCAGGAGGAAGATATAATGAAGAAGACTTACAAGATTGATGTGGATTGCGCAAACTGTGCAAATAAGATGGAGGAGGCTGCTAAGAATACAGCCGGTGTTGCAAACGCAACTGTAAACTTTATGACACTTAAAATGAGCGTAGAGTTTGAAGATGGCTCAGATGTTGATACAGTTATGGCAGAGGTTTTAAAGAACTGCAAGGCAGTTGAGGACGATTGCGAAATTTATCTTTAATTGCAACTTAGACAATACCTTCTTGTGGGACATTTATGATGAACCTATTAAGCAGTTATTGGAAATGTAATTAAAAGTTTTTTTGGGAGTTATAAGTAATGAACAAGAAGCAGAAGAAAGTATTAGTAAGAATAATAATTGCAGCAGTGCTGATGATAGCGCTACTTTTACTTCCACTTGAGAAGGGAAGCTGGCTTAGATTTGTACTGTTTTTGATTCCTTATTTAGTAATAGGATATGACATTTTGAAAAAGGCTTTTAAAGGAATTATGAATCGCCAGGTATTTGACGAGAATTTTCTGATGGCAGTGGCAACTATTGGTGCCATGGCTCTTGGAGAATACACAGAGGGCGTGGCAGTTATGCTCTTTTATCAAATTGGTGAACTGTTCCAATCTTATGCAGTAGGCAAGAGTCGTCGCAACATATCAGCGCTTATGGATATTCGCCCTGACTATGCAAATATCATGGTGGATGGAAAGCTTCAGCAGGTTGACCCAGACGAGGTGGCTGTTGGAACAGAAATCATTGTTCAACCTGGTGAAAAGGTGCCTATCGATGGTGTTGTTATAAATGGAAGTTCATCCCTCGATACATCAGCTTTAACTGGTGAGAGCGTGCCTAGAAGTGCAGTAGTTGGCACAGAGGTACTTTCAGGCTGTATCAACATGACTGGTGTTCTTACTATCCAGACTACTAAGGAGTTTGGAGAATCTACAGCATCCAAAATTCTTGATTTGGTGGAGAATGCTTCCTCTAAAAAATCAAAACCAGAAAACTTTATTTCAAAGTTTGCTAGAGTATATACACCGGTGGTTTGTTACCTGGCGGTTGCTCTAGCGATTATACCACCTGTTGTACTTTTGATTTTGGGCAAGGACCCAATCTGGGGACAGTGGTTATACAGAGCCCTTACATTCCTTGTAATCAGCTGTCCATGTGCCCTTGTAATCAGTATTCCCCTTACATTTTTTGCAGGAATCGGTGGGGCAAGCAAGGCTGGTATTTTGGTGAAGGGTTCAAATTATTTGGAACTTTTATCAAAAGCGGCGGTTGTGGTTTTGGATAAGACAGGAACACTTACAGAGGGTGTTTTTGAAGTAACAGAAATTCATCCAGTTGGCGTAAGTTCCGACAAGCTTTTGGAATATGCTGCTTTAGCAGAAAGCTATTCAAATCATCCAATTTCATTGTCATTAAAGGATGCTTACAAGAAGAGTGAGGGGGCAAAGGACTACGATAGTTCCGCTGCCGAGAGAGTTAGTGACGTAAAGGAAATATCCGGTCACGGTGTCGAGGCAAAGGTTGATGGCATTCAGGTAGATTGTGGAAACATCAAGCTTATGCAATCCTTGGAAATCAAGGTGGATGAAGCGCCAGTTTCAGGTACGGTTATACATGTGGCAATCGATAGAGAGTATCGTGGATATATTCTTATTTCAGATAAATTAAAGGCTACATCCAAGGATGCAGTTGCAGCAATGAAGCTAGCGGGAATTCGTAAATCCGTTATGCTTACAGGTGACAACAAGACTGTTGCAGAAGCAGTTGCGGCAGAGTTGGGACTTGATGAGTACTACGCAGAGCTTCTGCCTGGCGATAAGGTTTCTAAGGTTGAAGCTCTTCTTGAAAAGGTGACAGGCAAGGACCAGCTTGTATTCGTTGGAGATGGCATAAATGACGCTCCTGTATTATCAAGGGCAGATATTGGTATAGCAATGGGTGCCTTGGGCTCAGATGCCGCTATTGAGGCTGCAGACGTGGTGCTTATGGATGATGACCCAATGAAGATTTCCAAGGCAATTGGTATTTCTAAAAAATGCATACGCATAGTATATGAAAATATTTACTTTGCAATTGGAATTAAAGTTATTTGCCTATTGCTTGGGGCAGTCGGTATTGCAAATATGTGGTTTGCAATTTTTGCAGATGTTGGAGTAATGGTAATTGCAGTTTTAAATGCAATTCGTGCTTTACGAGTAAAGTAGTTTAGGGTAAAGTCTATATAAATAGGTTTTAGAAAGAGTGGTAAAGTATAATGGTTAAACATGCAGAGTGCTGTGAAGAAAACTGCGTACACCGCGATATGGTGGACAAGGTTTTAAAAGAGCTTCCAGATGAGGACGTATTATATGATTTGGCGGAGCTTTTCAAGGTGTTTGGTGATAGCACACGGGTGAGGATTCTCATAGCCTTATTTGAGGCAGAATTGTGCGTTTGCGATATATCAGAGGCGCTAGGCATGACCCAGTCTGCGGTGTCCCACCAGTTGCAGATTCTTCGCACCAACAAGTTGGTAAAGAGTCGTCGTGAAGGTAAGCAGATGTACTATAGTTTGGCGGACGATCATGTGGTGACAATTATCGGTCAAGGATTAAGTCATATTTTGGAGTAGAAACAGGCAGGCCATAGCCTGTTTCTCTGCTTTTAATGGGCAGAATAGACTTGTTGTTTAATTCAGATATTTTTTGATAAATTCTAACAATTAAATTTTACAAAAGTTGTTGACAAAGGCGGGATTCTCATATATACTCCTTATTGTTCGCGTGAGACGTAAGAAACACGCAGGACCAACACTTTTATCGGGGTGTGGCTCAGTTTGGCTAGAGCACCTGGTTTGGGACCAGGGGGTCGCAGGTTCGAATCCTGTCACCCCGACTTTGAAATAAATAATAATATGCGGGTGTGGTTCAATGGTAGAACATCAGCCTTCCAAGCTGAATACGTGGGTTCGATTCCCATCACCCGCTTTTTATTTTAAAATACCAATACGTGTCAGTAGCTCAGCTGGATAGAGCAACGGCCTTCTAAGCCGTGGGTCGGGGGTTCGAATCCCTTCTGGCACATTTATAGTCGGCTTTTTATTTTCTATTATGGTGGGTATGGCACAGCTGGTTAGCGCGTCGGATTGTGGTTCCGAAGGCCGAGGGTTCGAATCCCTCTACCCACCCTGTTGCGATAGCAACATATTTTTAGCATATTTATGCAATCAAGTCTTATGCAAGCAAGCTTGCTAGATCGCAAAAGTTGATTGCGTTCAATCATCCTTTTGGGTCGCTTGTTGGGCTATCGCCAAGCGGTAAGGCACCAGATTTTGATTCTGGCATTCGCTGGTTCGAATCCAGCTAGCCCAGTTTCGATATCTATGCCTTTTTATTTTGGCAATAGTATCACAATTTAATATGGGGTTGTAGCTCAGCTGGTAGAGCACCTGACTTTTAATCAGGTTGTCGGGAGTTCGAGCCTCCTCAACCTCAGCAAGGAAAGACCTTGAAGCATAGCTTCAAGGTCTTTTTGTATATTAGTTGGTGACAAATTGTCACCAACTAATAAGTGGAAGACATAAAAGGTCACGTATTGACTATCGAACGTATTTTCTATATTATAAGTTTATAATTTTGTAGGAGTAGAGAAAATGGGAAAGAAAAATGTTGTTGCTGTAACATCGTCAGCTGCTGAATATTTAACATATATTGCGTCTACAGGTGATTCGCCAGAGAGTTTTGAAATGAGATATGAGGATGAGAATATTTGGTTGACCCAAAAGATGATGGCGACTCTTTATGATGTTACTACATCTGCAATAAATCAGCATATAAAGAAAGTGTATGAAGATGGGGAGTTATCCGAGGAGGGAACTATTAAGAAATTCTTAATAGTTCAACAAGAAGGTGAACGTAATGTAAAGAGAAATGTAGTACACTATAACCTTCAAATGATTATAGCTGTAGGTTTTAAGATTGATAATGACCGTGCTGTTAGGTTCCGTAAGTGGGCTGGACAGATAGTAAAAGATTATACTATACAAGGCTGGACTATGGATTCGGAGAGACTCAAGAAAGGCCATAAGTTTACGGATGAATTCTTTGAGAGACAACTCCAGCAAATTAGAGAGATTAGACTTTCGGAGAGAAAGTTTTATCAAAAGGTAACTGACATATATGCTACAGCATTTGATTACGATAAAGATGCTAAGACGACTCAGTTATTTTTCAAGACGGTTCAGAATAAAATGCATTACGCAGTTCACAGACATACAGCAGCAGAATTAATTGTTGAAAGAGCAGATGCAAATAAAGAACACATGGGGCTTACAACATGGGAGAATGCTCCTGATGGGAAGATACTAAAGGCTGATGTTTCGGTTGCTAAAAATTATCTTTCAACAGAGGAGATGGAATATTTAGAGCGAATTGTATCATTGTATTTAGATTATGCAGAGCTACAAGCTAAAAGACATATTCCTATGAGTATGGAAGATTGGGCAAAGAGATTGGATGGGTTCCTTGAATTTAATGGTGAGGAACTTCTTACTGGACCTGGTAAGATTAGTGCAGAAGAAGCAAAACTACACGCAGAAACAGAGTACGAAAAGTATCGTATTATCCAAGATCGATTATTTCAAAGTGATTTTGATAGATTCCTAGAATTAGAGGAATCAGTAAAAGAGTAAATGGGGGATATAATGGCGTTTGACTACAAGAAAGAATACAAAGAATTTTACATGCCTAAGAATAAGCCAGCTATAGTAGATATTCCTGTTATGAATTATATAGCTGTTCGTGGGCAGGGGAATCCTAATGAAGAAGGCAGTGAATATAAGAAGTCTATAGAACTACTATATGGCATTGCATATACCATCAAGATGAGCAAGAAAGGTAGCCACCAAATAGAAGGATATTTTGATTATGTGGTTCCTCCGCTGGAAGGTTTTTGGTGGCAAGAAAATCAAGAAGGTATAGA
>JAEEGJ010028566.1_pt1 | contig 11082 bp, 7 predicted proteins | sample 8958761 | NCBI WGS metagenome assembly JAEEGJ01 (sample SAMN16246546, study PRJNA631951) | gut metagenome | biome: gut microbiome; feature: rumen; material: RS-attached | host: Bos | place: Iran: Karaj | collected 2018-10
CGATGCATGGCGAGTATCGAGGCGTTAAGGATGTTGATGCGGTCTATCTCCTCAGGGGTGACGATACCTACGGCCCAAGCTACCGCATCACGTTGGATAATCTCACGCAACTGCTTGCGACGGCGGTCAGTCAACTGCTTGGAGTCGTTGAGCTCATCGTTCTGATAGTCTTCTGGAAAGATGACGGCAGCAGCATATACACTGCCTGCCAGACAACCACGACCAGCCTCATCGCAGCCAGCTTCAATGAGTCCTTTGTAATAATGACTTGCTAACATGACGACAGGATATTATTCGGCGTGACGCATCCACAGATTCAGTTGGAAGATGGCAGGAAGGAGGATGAGTAGCGAGAAGCCCAGCGACATATAGACGTGCAACTCAGAACCCCTGAACAGATCAATGAGTTTCATGTCTGGATCCGGATAGAAGGCAAACATCACGAAGGCAATGCTGTTGTTCGCCCAGTGGTAGGCCACGCCAGGCAGGATAGAGCCTGTGCGCCAGTACATCCAGCCTAACAGCAGTCCGATGAGAAATGCGTGCGGCATCTGGGCAGGATTCATATGGATGAGAGCAAACATCAGGGCAGAGATGGTGATAGCAGTCCATACACCCAGCTTCTTCGACTTCAGCAGTTCTTTTAGGATGGCACCACGCATCACAATCTCTTCGCTCAGTGGTGCCAGCAGACCAATGACCAGATAGCCCCATGGTGTTCCCAGAATGGTGTCAAACTCCTGTTCGGCAAAGTTGGGTAACTCGGGTATCTGTTCTTGTATCCAGATGGAGGGGACGAGTGCGCCCATTGAGGCCACAACACTCCAGGCAAGTACCGTCCAGGGACGTGTACGCAACCACTTGGGCGACACCTCTGCATAGCGTGCCCAGAGGAAGATGGCAATGGTGATAACACCCACCACAGCTGTCATTGTGATAAGCATAGCGGCTGTCTTGTCGCTATTGCCTGTAATCAGGGTCCACAGAGCGTTGATAATGCCTCCTCCAACAATTTGGAGACCAATAAAGATGAGTAGATAACTAATTGCTTTCTTCATGCTAATATCCTTTCTGCCTCAATGGCGTCTTGTCGTAATTGTTCTTTCAATGCTTCTATGCTGTCAAAGCGCTGTTCACCACGCAGTCGTTCGATGAATGCTACCTGCAGCTGTTGTCCGTATAGGTTCTCTTTCAGTCTAAACACGTTGACCTCCAAGGTCTGGTGCTGTCCGTCGAAGGTGGGGCGCATGCCAATGTTCATCATGCCGTGTTTCCACTCCACGCTGTTCTCCAGCCTGATCTTTACCGCATAGACCCCTGCGGTAGGACTCAGCTGACACTTGTCAATCAGCACGAGGTTAGCAGTGGGATAGCCCAGCTTCGTGCCGATATGCTCGCCGTGTTCCACGCGTCCTAATATCGTATAGGGATTGCCCAACAGTTCGTTGGCTTTGTGGATGTCACCATCGATGACTAACTGGCGAATGATAGAACTGCTAATCTCTCCCTCCTGGGGCAGTTGCAGCACTTCGATGCCCAACTCCTTGCCATAGCGGACGTAGTCCTCAAAACCTTCTGTGCGGTTGTGGCCAAAGCGGTTGTCGTAACCTGTCAGCAACACCTTTACATTCAGTCTGTCGCGCAACTCCTGCTCCATAAACTCACGGGCTGTCATCTGCTTCAGAGCTTCATTAAACGTCAGCACCTCAATGCGGTTAATGCCCGTCTTCGTCAGCAACAAGCGTTTCTGGTCGAGGGGCGTCAGCGTCTGTGGACCACTCTTATCAAAGGTGATAGCCATCGACTGCAGACCACGCTGGCGTGCCTCGTCGGCAACGTGCTGCAATACGAACTGGTGACCACGATGCACCCCGTCGAACATGCCTATGGTGGCTACATATCCTATCTCTTGCATAAGCGTTGACTCCATCTGTATATTTCACCTATCCATAGCACTGGTGATGTGCCTGCAATAATCATCGCCCACATCTGCCACGACAGCGGAACGGTGCGGAACATCTTGCCACCAAAGGTGACGATTACCCATTGGCCTACCAATACAATGAGCAGTACGAAGAGGAAACCCTCGCAGGCCCACAGACGGCGGAATGCTGAGTGACAGCTACCCAACATGCGGGCATTGAAGAGGTTCCACCATTGTAGCATCACGAAGATGGTGAAGAAAACGGTAAGTTTCTTATCATCTATTCCCGCTCCTTGTTCAAAGTACCATAACAGGGCAAAGGTGGCAAGAAAAAACAGTCCGCCAGTGGTGAGGATACCACGTATCATGGATTTAGTGATGATGAACGCATCGCTGCTACGAGGCTTCTCCTCCATCACCTCGCGAGAGGGTGGCAGTGAGGCCAGTGCCATCGCTGCCAGTGTGTCCATGATGAGGTTTACCCATAGTATCTGTGTGATGGTCAGCGGCATCTCTGTACCAATGAAACCACCAAAGAGTGCCAGCAACAGGGCGGCAACGTTGACGATGAGCTGGAAGAAGATGAAACGCTGGATGTTCTTATATAGCGAACGACCCCACATCACAGCGTGTACGATGCTATTGAACGAGTCGTCAATCAGCGTGATGTCGCTGGCTTGCTTGGCTACACTCGTTCCACTGCCCAACGAGAGTCCCACATGGGCACGGTTCAAGGCGGGGGCATCATTGGTACCATCGCCAGTCACAGCAACCACCTCGCCCTGTTGTTGCAACAGACTGACCAGACGTTGCTTGTCGGTAGGACGAGCGCGCGACATTACCTTCAAATCTTTGATGCGCTCCAGCGCCTCTTCATCACTAAGTGCAGCAAACTCCGCACCCGTGATACAATTTTCCCGACTGGGGTCAAGCCCACACTGTCGTGCTATTTCCATAGCAGTGGCTACAGTATCGCCTGTGACAATCTTTACATCGATGCCTGCCTTGTAACACTGGTGGATGGCTCCAGGCACCTCTTTGCGCAATGGGTCGCTGATGGCCACAATAGCCAGCATCTGGTCGTTCTGTGCCACAGCCAGCGTACGCATAGCGTGCTGTTGCCACTCCAGCAGTTGCTTCTCCAGGCTCTGGCGCTCGTCAGCACTAAGCTGACAACGAGCCATAATCACCTCAGGAGCCCCCTTTATATATATTGTGTCGCCAACCGTTGTCGACATATATTTCCGTTCTGTCGAGAAGGGTTCACGACTAGTAATGGGATTTTCCTCGCGCAACTGCTGATAGTCCACTCCTTGCTCCATCAGCCATCTCAGCAATGCTTGTTCCGTAGGATTGCCCACCTCGTGTGTCGCTGTGGTGTTTAGCGCAATGGCTTTGTAGAGGTCATGATCAGTCTCTCCCTTTTGGGGGAGGTTGGAGGAGGCTGCCACCGTCATCTTGTTCTCCGTCAGCGTACCTGTCTTGTCCGTACAGATAACGGTGACGGCACCCATGGTCTCTGAGGCCTGCAGCTTACGCACCAGATTGTTTGATTTCAGCATCCTGCGCATGTTCAGTGCCAGCGCCAGTGTGATAGTCATCGGCAGCCCCTCAGGAACTGCCATCACTATCAGCGTGACTGCCATCATGAAGTAGTGCAATACGACTTCTACCATAGCCAGATAGTCTGTGCTATGCCACAGCGCGTTGGTCAGCAGGTCGTGGATCAAAAAGGCAAAGAAGGCTGCTATAGACATTCCAGCCCCCACCTTGCTAATCAGCTTAGCCAGACGATCCAGCTGGATATTCAGCGGAGTCTTCACACCTGTCAGTTCCGTTGCCTGACGGGCCACATGACCTATCTCTGTCTCGTCGCCAACGGCAGAGACCACATAGCGTCCTGTGCCACCCATCACCATCGATGAGCGCAACAGCATATCCTTCGGATAGGCCTCTTCTCCTCTTATATCTTCCGTCTTCCCTCTTACATCTTTATTCGTCATTGGTTCTCCCGTCAGACTTGACTCATCAACCTGCAGGTCGGTAGCCTCAAAGAGGTGTCCGTCAGCAGGTACCTCGTCGCCTGTCTCCACGATGACTACATCGCCTACGACCACTTCTCTGCGTGGTATCTCGATGATTTTCCCCTCACGCACCACCTTCACGGGTTGTTCCTCGCCCAATTGGGTAAGCACGTCAAACTTGCGGGCTGCATCGCGCTCAAAGATGAATCCGACAGTCGTTGCCAGGAAGATGGCAAAGATAATACCTATTGTCTCTATGAAATCCTGTTTGACGAAGGCCAGTACCAACGAGATGACAGCAGCAACCAACAGGATGCGAATCATCGGGTCTTGATACTTCTCCAAATACAGGTGCCACATCGACTGTCTCTTGGGTGGTGTCAACACGTTCTCACCATGCTTGAGACGGCTCTGCTCGACCTCTATCGTTGTTAATCCTTGTCTTTTTACTTCCATAATTGGGTGCAAAGTTACGATTAAGTGAGCAAAAAGCAAAAGAAAAACAGTTTTTTCTTTGGCTTTTTCGAACGAAAGTACCTTGACCAAGGGTCAAAGGTACAAAGTTTTTTGCAAAATAATTTGGTTATTTCCATAAATCTTCGTAATTTTGCACCCGCTTAACAAAATAGCACCGGACTTGTAGCTCAGTTGGTTAGAGCAACAGACTCATAATCTGGAGGTCCCAGGTTCAAGCCCTGGCTGGTCCACAACAAGAAATCAGCAACTTACGAGTATTCGCAGGTTGCTGATTTTTTCTTTCCTCGCAATAGAAAATTTGTTTCCTGCCTAGGAAAAATTTGCGTCCTGCCTAGGAAAATAGTTTTTCTTAGTTACTATTCAACGCTTTGTTCCTGAACAAAGTTGTATTTCAGGGCGTGGGATGTATGTTCCACGTCCTGAAACATACGTCCCACGACGTGAAACATATGTCCCACGTCGTGGGATATAAAATTCTTAGTATAGAAAAACCATTTGTTCCGCAAGTAGTTAGGTTATTGAGCGATACCGCAGCTGCATCACCAGCACTTGGTGGAGTTGACAAAGTACCAGTCCCTGAAACAAAAAATTATTCGAAAAAAAGTTGGAATGTCAGTTTTTATTCGTATATTTGCAGCCTAAGAAACTTATTTAAAACCTAAGAATATGAAGACGATTACTGGTATAGCTGGAAAAATCATGCTGGCCTTAGTGGTGGTGTTGTGTACTATGGCATGCGGTGGTGACGATACTTCCTCCGGAGGAAATGAAGGCGGTGGCGGCAACAAGCCAAGCGGAAACTCCGGTGTGGGTGCTTGGTACACGCAGTCTGGCAATTATTTTTTAGTGTGGGACTTTGCAAATACTAGCTCCGTAACGCTTCATATGTATGAAATCTACGGCAACATTTATTACAAGACTCAAGGTACTGGTACGTATTCGAAAAATGGCAACGCCATCAGTCTCACCATAGGAGGTGAATCGGCTACGGCAACGATAATCGATGACGTGATGCACATGAACGATGAAACTATGGGCAATTTTCAACTTAAGAAGGTGACTACCTCTGTGCAGAGCAGCATCAACACGATGGAGAACTATTTTGATAACTTGCAAAAACAGGTTGTTAACGAATGGTACATCTATAATGACTATTATAACGATTATGAAGTTATCAAGTTTGAATCTTCCGGTAAGGGATCGACAGTCACCTATACTACTTATAACACCAGTCCGGGCGTTTCGTTTACTTGGACGCGAGGTGGTCTAATGACTCTCACGAATGATGACGACTCGAAACAACAGCTTAAGTTTAATATCAAGGATGGTGTCTTGAACATTCTCTCCACATACCAAGGTACTGAACAGACGATATCTTTCCAGCTCATGACTGATGAGATTCGCCAGAAGATAGAGGACCTGCGGAAAACTCCGACATTGCAGAACGGCATTTATGTGGAGAAGAATCCTGAGATGAAAGAGTATTTCATGGCAGAGGTCGATGGTAATGAGATTGAGGAGTTTGTCATCACCTACGGGAAGAAGAAAAAGGTGATAGATGGCCGTTTTTCTATCAGTGGCAATCAGATGACCATCGAGGGAGCAGACGTCAATGGCGATGGTGTCGTGGACGGCAACGACAAGGTTAGCATTACCGTCAATGGGGACGAGGTCAAAGTTGGCAATATCACTTTCGTACGGGTGGAGGTTACCAAGGAGAAAATGATTGGCTTGTGGCAGTCGACACGTTCGATATTTGCCTTGTATGACGATGCTCATGAGAAATGCCTAAGTACATGGGACGAAAAGAGTGCTCAAATACGGATACAGCTTAATAACAACGATACCTTCCAGACGTGGAACATCGGGTCCGGATCATGGGAGAAAGCACAGGAAGGTACTTTCTCGTATTCTGATAGTAAGTGGCCCACCATAACTACCTACTGGGTGGAAGACGGTAAGAACTATAGCGACAATTTGAAAATCATATATGTCAATGACACACAGTCCATCATCGAATATGAATATGGGAATTACTATTCAGCTTATTATATGACGAAGCAGTAGATACTGTAAGAATAACTACCTTTTGTAATACTTCCACAAAGATTTACTACAAAACAAATGGCTTATGAAAACAAGTAGACTCAAAATGTTTCTGGCGGGCATCATTACCTGCCTGTCGATAACTACCGCATGGGCTGATATTCCCATTGACGAAGCACACTTCCCTGACCCAGGATTTCGGGAATGGATGAGGCACATGACTTTTGGAGAGGACGGCATCATCACCGATGCAGAAATCGACGGAATAGACCACTTTGAAGTAGTCAACTCTGATAGCTGGACCGTAAAGAGCGTGAAAGGCATCAAGTACTTCACGAAGTTGACTAGTTTGTATATGGTATGGACCATCGATACCGTAGACCTGACAGAATGTCCTCAACTGGAGGTATTGCTGGTAGGCTGGTGGGGCGAATGCCAAATGACATCCATTGATTTGTCACCCGTCCCCAATCTGAAGAAGTTCACCTGTGTCGGTTCTCACATCAAATCGCTGGACCTCAGGAATAATCCACTTCTCACCGACCTGTTCGTATGGGACTGTCCGGACTTGGAGAGGATGGACATTTCGAACTGTAAGAAGCTGTATGACCTGCGCTGCGACGGCACCAAGCTGTCGAGCATTGATGTGTCGAACTGCAAGGACCTGTATCAGTTCAACTGCTTTGGATGTCCTAACCTGACATCCATCAACGTCACGGGGTGCACGGATCTGTGTTACTTCCGCTGTTGGGACACACCAGTAGAAAGCATTGATGTGTCGACATGTGAGAAACTGGCTGAGTACCTCTGTGACAGAACCAACATGACACGTCTCGACCTCTCCCACAATGGCGGCATCACCGTGCTGGCATGTACAGGGGGTAAACTGCAGGAGATTATTCTCCCCAACAGTCTGGTACACACTATTGACTGTCATGACAACCCACAGCTTACAACGCTGAACATTTCTGGTAGCTCTCATCTTCGCACGATTAACTTCAGTAATACACAGGTGGCTAACGTCGACCTCTCTGCATGCCAGGAATTAAGCTTACTTGTTGGTTGGGGCACTCCACTCAGCGAGCTCGATTTAACGAACTGCCCTAATATAGGAGAAATCGACTGTGCCGACACGAAACTAACATCATTGAACCTGTCGGGATGCCTGCAGCTTGACCGCGTGAAGATAGACAACTGCCAACTGACCACACTGAAGATGCCATCCTCTGGATGCAAGATAGCTACGCTGGATTGTCAGAACAACAAGCTCAGCGAACTCGATTTGAGAGGCTGCGGACAGCTGATGACGCTGGAGTGTCAGAACAACCAACTGACAAGCCTGCTCCTTACCCCCATCATCTATCCAGACGACTATCCTGACTTCAGATACGAGCTTAGCACACTGAGCGTTTATAACAATAAGCTGAGGGGAACTGCCGTCGATGCACTTATCAACAAACTGTTGCCTAGAGAGTATGAGACTGATCTCTGGTTCTATGATGCTATCAGCGGTAAAGAAGGAAACTACATGACGCCTGAACAGGTAGCAGCAGCCAAAGCCAAGAACTGGTATCCATTGTACCAAAACTATGTAGACCCCAGCAATCCCCAGCCTGAACAGATTACATGGTACAGCTATGAAGGTGGTGACATCAGTGGTGTCCAACAGCTGAAAGCCGACCAGCGCGATGGCATCTACCACACCATCGATGGCATCCGTCTGCAAGGTCAGCCTAGCCAGAAAGGCTTATATATCAGGAACAACAAAAAGATATTGGTGAAATAAAATACCAATAAAAACAAAGAAAGGGAACGTCAATGAAGTACGTTCCCTTTCTTATGATCTATATCTCCTATTAGTGGCTTAGAAGAACCAAGCGACAGAAACCTGCCAAGCGCTGAACTTAGCGCTACCTACACTTTCGTAAGTCTGCTTAACGGCATTCCATGCGTCAACCTCACCGGTCTTGCCGAGGGCGAAGTTGTAGTTCAGCTTAGCCTGCAGATGACCTGCAACGGTAGCACCAATACCAACGTTGGCGCTCAGGCTAGAGCTCTTTAGTGTCCACTCGGCAACCTGATCCCAAGTCTTGTCGCCACCCAGTTTGAAACCGAACTGAGGACCAGCGAAAGCGAATACCTCAGCGATAGAGCCCAGACCGATACCATAACGAACGTTGATGGGAATCTGGACAGATGAAGACTTGATGGTCTCGTCACCTGACTTACCTTCACGCTGATCGTAGAGGGCAGAAGCATCTAAAGCAAGACCTACCAAAGGAAGAGTGAACTTAATGGTCGGACCAACGAAGAAACCTGTGCGGCTCTTAACAGAACCAGCAGCGTCGTCTGTAGAGATGTTTGACATGTTCAGACCTGCCTGGAGACCCCAGCTAAACTGTGCTTTTGAAGGCATTGCAAAGGCAACGGCCAACAGCACTACTGCGAAAATCTTTTTCATAATTGATTGGTTTTTATAAATGGTTTTACTGTTTCTGTGGGCAAAAGTAAGCATTTATTCTGACATATCCAACATTTAACAGAGATTTTTCACTTTTCACTCTTCAATTTCCCTTAAATTAGTGACGTTCTCTGCGAACAGACATGCGTGCAGTACCTGAAGACGACGCTGAACTTCTCTTTGTGCGTGCCTTCTTAACAGTAGAATTGCTGCGAGCAGTGGTATTGCGCTTGGCTTTCTTGGCGGCCTTCGCATTCTTGGGGGCGTTGGCAATGGAGTCGAGCGAGTCTCTGCGTTGTTTGTCGCCAAAGATGTTCTGTTCGAAGGCCTTCAGTTCGGCCTCGATGCGCTTCTGTTCGGCAGAGAGCTTGGTGGTGTCGCCTTCGCAGAGCTGTGCCAGTGTCTTGCCCAACATGTTGTTAGTCTTATAGATGGTACCTTCGTAGCGATTCATGGTGAAATAGTCGTCCATAGACATGGTGGCAGCATTGTTCAGATTGCTGGTCATGACGGTCTGACGACTGAGGAACGGCTCCAGATCGGAGTACTTCACCCAGAACAGCGGATATTTGGAGGTCTCACCACCGAAGTCATCCTCGCGCAGCATAACGGGACAGAGGCTGAGCACCTTGCGGTGGAACGAAGAGTTGGCCTGGTCGTAATAGGCACTTTCCTTCAAGTAGTACAGCTTGACCTCTGCCGACGGGATGTCGCTGTTCTCAACACGCAGCTTGCCATCCTTCTCTTCATAGAAGATGTGGTAGTTGTCCAGAACGGTCTTCATCTTTACCTTTGCTGAGTCTGTAAACGACTCGTTACCATCCAAACGGTATTCATAGACGGGGATGTAGTTGTTAAGTGCCAGCTTGAAGATATAGGTAAACAGGTTCACCTCACGATCCATTGGCTCTACTGGATAGTATAGTCCACCATTGGCATCCTTGTTGAGGTCTATCTCACGGTAGATGTCGCGACGCCACACCACGTCCTCTGGCATATCGATAGCTGTGGGGAACATGAGACGGGCACGCATGGACATTCCCTGATTCTGCTGTGCCTGCTTCTGACCAGCCTTCTGACCAGCTTTCTGCTGGGTCTGCTGAGTGCGACGTGCCTTGGGCTGTGCGATAGCCGTACCAGCCATCAGCGTTATCATCAATAAGAACAATACTCTTTTCATATATTCTTAACTCTTAATTCTTAATTCACAACTACTTAACTATGACCTCCATCGACGCATTCAGCTTACGAGGAATGCCATCAGGACCGATAGCATTGACACGCGAGATATAGAAACGACGATTGCGTTGCAACTTACGGAAGGTCTCCTTCTGACGAGCAGAGAAGTTAGCACCTTCAGAGACCATCGGGACGGCATTACCCATATTGTCGAAGAATACCGTCTCGAACGACTGTACCTTGAAGGCGATATCAAGGATACCATCGTCGATAGCGGCACCAATGCCGTCAACACTCATCAGCTGAGCCTTCGACAAGCCACCACCCTTGTAACGGATAGGCGAACCAGAATCGTCCTTCATTGCGATATACGGTGTGGGGTCAGGCAGACGACGTACACGGAACGTAAACTGTCCCATCTGCTGGGCACGTCCAGTATTCGTCGAGGTCACCGTGATGGTGACGTTCTGACCAACAGTAGTAGGACGGGCAATATAACGACCAGGACCAACGGGTTGTAGCGTTCCACCTGTCATCGTAGCCTGCACCTTATTGACAGGAACACCAGGCACACTGACACTCAATGGGTTGGAATAGCCTGCATAGAGCACGTTCATCAGGTCGGCACTAACTGTTGCCGATGGATCAACAACCGTATATTTCTGTTCAAAGTCGCGCTTGATAATCTCGCCATTACCATTGACCATCTGGATATGTCCGTTCAGCGTGAAGTCACCCGTACGACTGGTAATGGTTTCATAGAGTCCACCAGGCAGATTCACTTCCTTGCCACCGATGAATATCTGTGGCACCTGAGTAGTATCGACAGCAGCCATGACGATATGTGCCGAGAACTTGTCACCACGAACGATGGTCTGCGAGTTAGGAATGACGAAGGCATTCAGTGCATTCACACGGATATCCTTCACGTCGATATTGCTGACCAGGGTATGTAGCACCTCTCCCTCAGC
>JAEEGJ010028574.1_pt1 | contig 11080 bp, 8 predicted proteins | sample 8958761 | NCBI WGS metagenome assembly JAEEGJ01 (sample SAMN16246546, study PRJNA631951) | gut metagenome | biome: gut microbiome; feature: rumen; material: RS-attached | host: Bos | place: Iran: Karaj | collected 2018-10
TCATGATGAGCATCTTCACGCCCGGGATGTAGCCCAACAAGCCTGTTGAGTACTCGCGTGTGCGCAACATGTTCTTGACCAACTGCTGCGACAGCGTGCTCGCGCCGCGAGGTTTGCCGTGCAGAATCATGTCCTTGAGTGCTGCGGCAAATCCGCCGAAGTCGATGCCGTGGTGACTGTAGAAACGCTCGTCCTCGGTGTCGATGAGGATGGTGAAGAATTGCGGGTTGATGGAGTCGTAGGGTACTGGGGTGCGGTTCTCGTCGAAGTATTTGCCGATTTCCGTGCCATCGGCACTGTAAATGTAGCTAGCCACAGCGGTGTCGGGGTGCATGATGCGGTCTGCGCTAGGCGATTTGCCGAAGAGCCATAAGAAGTTGATGTCCACGGCGATAAGATATAGGATAAAACTTACCACCAGTGTGGCCAGTGCGACAAGAATCTTTCTCCACCACGGTTTTCCGCGGTAAAGTCCCTTGTACCATGCCTTGAACCTGCGCCAACCGTTGCGGAATTTGCGCCACGCAAGCACGAGCAGGTTCTCGTTATCGTTCGTTTCCATTTTTGCGCATTCGTTGTTATTAACCGACAAAGATAGTGATTTTAATTGAGAATGGAGAATTGAGAATGGAGAATTAAGGATTTTTGTTAGTTATTTGAATCTGGTTAGCGAATCAGGTAGTAGCATGCAAACGATTGCAGTGTGATTACACCTATTTGTCACATGCACATTATCAGGCGTTAAGCGATTGATAGGTAATTTTGCCGAAATTTTTCAAAAACTATGACCATCATCAAGAAAACATCACTCGCAATGTGCCTGTCACTGCTTTCTTTGACAGGTTTTTCACAAGGTTGGCCCGCCAACTATGGGGGCGTGATGCTGCAAGGTTTCTATTGGGGCAGCTACAATGAGACGAAATGGGAACAACTCACCAGCCAAGCCGATGAACTGGCTGCATTGTTTGACCTGATTTGGGTACCCAACTCGGGTCGCATCGATGCTACCGGCACGGAACTTAGCATGGGCTATATCCCCATGTACTGGCTTGACCACACCTCCTGCTTCGGCTCTGAGGCGCAGTTGCGCACCATGATTGAGGCCTATCGTCAGCGCGGTACCGGTGTGATGATGGATCTGGTTATCAACCACAAAAACGGCGAGACCAATTGGGTGGACTTTGCCAACGAGACCGTCACGGGCAGCACCTCGGGCCGCACTTTCTCGGTGCAGTGGGACAACGAGACCCACGCGCAGATTTGTAGCACCGATGAGTGCAACAGCAACGGTTACCACAGTACCGGTGCAGCCGACACTGGCGATGACTATGACTGCGCGCGCGACCTGGACCACACCAATGTCACCACGCAGCAGAATGTGCGCACCTATATGGACTTCCTGCTCAACGAGTTGGGTTACTCTGGTTTCCGCATCGACATGACCAAGGGCTACAGCCCCTACTACACCGGCAAGTACAACAACTGGTTGAAGCCCTGCTTCAGTGTGGGTGAATACTGGGACGGCAACGCCGACCTGTTGCGTGCCTGGCTTGAAGGTACGCGTTGGGGTGATCAGATTCAGAGCGCCACGTTTGATTACGCACTAAAGTACCGTCTCAACGATGCTTTCAATGGCGATTCGTTTAACGCTGGTGCGCTCGCCGACAAGGGCCTATGCGCCGATGTGACCTACAACCGCTGGGCAGTGACCTTTGTCGACAACCACGATACTGGTCAAGTGGGCAACCATTCGCGCATGTACAATGACAACCATGTGGAGGCCGCTAACGCTCTCATCCTCGTGTTGCCAGGCACGCCCAACATCTTCTGGAAGCACTATAAGGAGCACAAGACTGCCATTAGTAACATGATTAAAGGTCGTCGTGCGGCGGGCATCACCAACCAGAGTGCCATTACCGTGCAGGAGCAGAGCAATGGCGGCTACATCATTGAGACTCAGGGCAGTCACGGCAAGGCCTACCTGCAATTGGGCAACGCCACAAGCGAGGGCACCCCTGCGGGTTTCCAGTTGGTGCAGAGCGGCAATACCTACAAGTACTACGTGTCTACTGGCCTGAATTGGGCTAACAGCACAAAGGGTGGTGGCGGCATTGCTCCCAGCATTACCGCAACCGATGCCCCCAGCGGCAATGGCATCACCATCTTTGTCAAGGCCGATGATGCCGCCAGCACACACCTCTACGCTTGGGACAACAACGAGACCCCCATCGCAAAGAACTGGCCCGGTACCCCTATCCGCACCCTGCCGTTCTGCTATGTCGCTGGCGCCAAGTGGTATTACAAGACCTTTGATGTGAACACTGTCAATGTCATCTTCAACAACGGCACAGGCGGGAGCGACAATCAGACTGCAGACATCCGGTCAATCTCGACCAGCAGTTTCTTCACCTACAGCGCTCCTGATTACACCAAGTATCGCAATGTCACCTCTGCTGTCAAGCCCTACATCGGCTACGCCATTCCCGAACTGGCCGCCCCCATTGCCGGTCACACCTATTGCTATCTAGAGACCAGTGAGTATGCTGCTCCGCGCATCTATACCTGGGACAATGAGGGCACCGAGTGGTCGGGCAACTGGAACGGCACGAAGATGACGCTTGTGGGCACATCGCCTGTGACCGGCAACAAGGTGTGGCTGTGGGATGGCGGCACTCAGTCGCCCAACGGCATGCCCGACTACCTGGTGTTTAACAACGGCACCAACGGCGGCGCACAGACCGAGGATATGGACTTTGTCAATGGCGGCTACTACACGCTCTATGGCCTGTTGGGCACTATTGAGCAGCAGACTGGCATTGTCGGCGACATTACCGGTGACGGCATGGTTGACATCGCCGATGTCAACGCAGTCATCAATGTGATGCTTGGAAAGAGTTCGGCCGTGGCCGATGTCACTGGCGACGGGCAGGTCGACATTGCTGACGTGAATGCCGTCATCAACAAGATGCTGGGGAAATAATAGGGGACTGTCTCACCCCCTGCCTCCTCACCATATGACATGATGAGGACATTGAAATATCCCTGAAGTACCCCAAAAAGTTGGGCGTTAAATACGTTTATAATTATCTATGATATTGAGCTCGGTATTGCACCGGGCTCATTCCTTTTTTAATCGGCCATGGGCCTTGAGTGTATAGGAAAAAACAAGAAAAACTAATAAATTTAGTTTTATTAACTAAAATAATTTGATTTATAACTAAAATATTTAGTTACTTTGCGTCGTGAAACTAAAAATAGCTGGAAAATGAAACAGTTGACACAAAAAGAAGAGGAGATCATGGAGCGGATGTGGGATCACGGTCCTATGCTGGTGCGTGAGTTGCAAGCCTGTTATGACGATCCCCGCCCCCATGTGAACACCTTGGCTACATTAATGAAAATATTGGAGGAAAAAGGCTTCTTGGGTCACAAAGCGATTACCGCCCGCTGCTTCCAGTATTTTGCGCGCATCAGCCGCGAGGAGTACCGCGGCGGCTCGTTGACCAACGTGGTCAACAAGTTCTTTGGCAAATCCTACCTGAGTGCCGTCTCGGCCCTTGTCAAGAGTGAGAAGGTCAGCGTGGAGGAACTGAAGGAACTCATCCGTGAAGTAGAACAAAACAACCAACAGTAAAGGTGGGTTCTATAAATTCCAAAAATGTTATGTTAAGGTTTTGGTCATGTTGTTAGTCTATCAAATCAAAGTAGGCCTTTGCCTCATCGCGTTCTATCTGCTGTGGAAGATGCTGCTCAGTCGCGAGACCTTCCACCGCTTCAACCGCGTGGCGTTGCTAGTGGCCCTGGCGCTCGCCTTGGTGCTGCCCTGGATCAGGCTCTCGCTGGATGCTCCAGCACCGGTCGCCCAGGGAATGGTCACGCTCGATGAGATCATTGTCGGGCAGGCCACTGCTACCCATGTTCACAAGATGCCCTGGTCATGGAATGCTATAAATGTGGTCACAGCTGTCTATTTTCTTGGAGTGGTCCTGGCTATCGTGTGGCTCCTGCATAGCCAATGGAACCTGCATCACTTGTTGAAAAAGGGCCGCAAGGAAGTGCTCGCCAATGGCACTACCCTGCATGTGCTTCCAGGTAACATAACTCCGTTCAGTTACTTCAGGCACATAGTGATCAATGAGCAAGATTATCGTGACAACGCGCATGAGATCCTTGTCCACGAGCAGGCTCACATCGGGTTGCGCCATTCCTGGGACATTGTGTTCATGGAGTTATTAACCCTGTTTCAATGGTGGAATCCTGCCGCCTGGCTGTTGTGCCGCGAGTTGAGACAGGTACACGAATATGAGGCCGATGAGGCCGTGCTTAACGAAGGCGTCGACGCTAAGCAGTACCAGTTGCTGCTGATAAGAAAGTCCGTTGGGAACCAGCTATTCTCGATGGCAAATAACTTCAATTATCAATCATTAAAAAAACGAATCCGTATGATGACGATTAACAAAAGCAGCCGATGGAAACGATTGCGTGCGCTGGCTGTAGTGCCAGTGATAGCATTAGCACTGTTGGCTTTTGCCAACCCGACAACTGATGAAACGTCTGTTCTGGCCAACAAATCGGTCAGTGCGTCCCCAACTCCTCAAGAATCAGAAGTGCAGTTGCCCGAAACCACCCCAGAACTGGTAGTAGTAGCCTACACGGAAGAGCAGGCACCCGAAACCGATGGTACCAAGAAGGAGAAAACCTATAACTCTGTTGAGCAGATGCCCGAGTTCCCTGGTGGCGAAGCCGCGCTAATGCAGTACTTGATGAGCCACGTCCATTATCCGGCGAATGCCGCCAAGAATAAAATTGAAGGACGTGTGATTGTGCAGTTTGTCATAAAAAAGACCGGCGAAATCGGCGAAATTAAAGTCATTCGCTCGGTAGATGAAGAACTTGATGCCGAGGCAGTGCGCGTGGTCAAGACATTGCCCAATTTCACTCCTGGCCGTCAAAACGGCAAACCCGTTGCTGTGTGGTACACCCTACCCATTTCTTTCAAACTCCAGGGCAATCCGCAGACACCCAATTAATTTGACATCAACTCTTACAAAAGATATGGCACCGAGGTTTCCCGCCTTGGTGCTTGTTTTTTTCATGTGACATGGGGGCTGTGGTTTTTAAAAAACCAAGTGTCTAACAAAAATTCTTATTTCTTTATTCTTTAAGTCTCAATTAAAAGTACTACCTTTGCAGCCTCAAAAGTTGAGACAGTGGAAAGATTTGGATAATCTTGTCTGCACTCGGCAATTCATGCCAGCATGACTGCGCTCGTTTGCACAAGATTTTGGCTGCTTGCAACCACTTGAAAAAAATGCTAAAATTGCGACAACCTGCTGACCCTATGCAGGTTTCTCCTTACCTTTTTAGCATTTTCCACTCATTTTATTCATCAGCACGGCAAGTATTGTTGTCGTGCAAAAAAAGATTTGTTGGAAAATGAATTACTTATTCACATCTGAATCTGTATCTGAAGGGCATCCCGACAAGGTTGCCGACCAGATTAGTGACGCCATTCTGGACCAGTTCCTGGCTTACGACCCCTCGTCTAAGGTAGCTTGTGAGACACTAGTCACCACTGGCCAAGTGGTCATTGCTGGCGAGGTGAAGAGCCAGACCTATATCGACTTGATGCAGACGGCACGCCGCGTGATTAATCACATTGGCTACGATCGCAGCGAGCTGATGTTTGACGGCTCGGCATGCGGCGTGTTCAGCGCGCTGCATGAACAGAGTGGCGACATCAACCGCGGCGTGGAGCGCGAGGACCCCGAGCAGCAAGGAGCTGGCGATCAGGGCATGATGTTTGGCTATGCCTGCGACGAGACCGATGCATACATGCCTCTAACGCTCAACCTGGCCCACCTTATTATGTATGAACTGGCGCAGATACGGCGCGAGAGCAAGTTGATGAGCTACTTGCGCCCCGACTCGAAGAGCCAGGTGACCGTTGAGTATGACGGCGAGACACACCGCCCCGTACGCATCCATACCATCGTGGTGAGTACGCAGCACGACGAGTTTATTCGTCCTGCTGACAAGAGCCGCGAGGCACAAGCCGAAGCCGACCGCCAGATGCTAGCTCGCATCAAGGACGATGTGCAAAACATCCTTTTGCCACGCGTCAAGGCACAACTCTCGCCTGATGTCCAAAAAATGTTTGACGACCAAGTCATCCTGCACGTGAACCCTACGGGCAAGTTTGTCATTGGCGGCCCAGCAGGTGACACAGGTCTGACTGGCCGAAAAATCATTGTCGACACCTATGGCGGCCATGGAGCGCATGGTGGCGGAGCCTTCAGCGGCAAGGACCCAAGCAAGGTGGACCGCAGTGCGGCTTATGCCGCTCGCCACATCGCCAAGAACGCCGTCGCCGCTGGCATTGCCAGCAAGATGCTGGTGCAAGTGGCCTACGCCATCGGCGAGGCACAGCCCGTGAGCTTCTATGTCAACACCTATGGCACGAGCCGCGTCAACCTGAGTGACGCGCAGATTGCCCAGAAGCTCAAGGAGATTTTTGACATGCGTCCCGCCGCCATCGAGCAACGTTTGCAGCTGCGCAAACCCATCTACGAGGAAACAGCAACCTACGGCCACATGGGGCGTGACGTACGCAAGGTGGTGAAGCACTTCCATAGCGACTATGAGGGAGATCGTAACATTGAGGTCGAACTGTTCACTTGGGAGAAGCTCGACTATGTCGACCGCCTGCGCGAAGCGTTTGGTTTATGAAAAAGATTTATCTATTGTGCGTGCTGGGGTTGCTAACCGCCCTTGCACCCGTGGTCAATAATATGTTTTCGCCTGCGATGCCCGCGATGGCTGCCGCCTTCGGGTGCGAACAGGCGAGTGTGCAGCTAGGCTTGACTGCAGCAATGCTGGGTCTAGCGCTGGGGCAACTGGTTATTGGACCTTGGAGCGACCGCTCGGGTCGCCGCAAGCCACTATTGTGGTCACTGGCCCTACTTGTGGTGGCTTCGGTAGCTTGTGCATTGGCACCAGGCATCGCTTCTTTTGTCGCCCTGCGTGCGGTACAAGGATTGGCAGCTGGAGGCGGCATCGTCATCGCCCGCTCGGTGGCGACCGACATCAGCCACGGCACAGAATTGATCAAGACCTTAGCATTTATCAACGTGTTCAACGGCTTGGCCCCCATCGTCACCCCGATGGTAGGTGGCGCATTGACCTCAACGATGGGCTGGCAAGGCCCCATGGCGGGCATGCTTGTTGTAGCAGTCATCTTGCTGGTGGCCTGCCTATGGGTAAACGAGTCACTACCCGCCGAGCGCCGTGTGAGCCATGATTTGCACACTACCCTATTATTATATAAAGAGGTGTTGGGCAATCGTCCCTGCATTTACACTATTCTTCACCAGGGTGCAGCATTAGCTGTACTATTTGGAAACATCGCCGTCACGCCGTTCCTGGTGACACACTATGGCTATGCTCCTTCGACAATTGGTTATGCGCTGGGTGCCAACGGAATTTTTACCGCCATAGGAGCCGGTGCCGCTGCCGCGATGGGAAGTGGCGAGCGCGGCATGCGTATCACATCGGCAGGACTGTTGTCATCTAGCATCGCTATGGCAGCAGCTCTGTCGGGTGACCTAGGGTTCTGGCCCTATGAGGTGTGCATTAGCGTGATGCTCTTCTTTGTGGGCGTCACGTTGACCAGCAGCAGCGGCCATGCGATGGAGAGTGCTCGTCATCAGGCTGGCACTGCCAGCGCACTACTTGGGGCTGTGGGATTTATAGCCGGCGCCATCGTCGCCCCGCTGATGGGTCTAGGCAATATGCTCATCAGTGCCACTGTGGTTTATGCAGCCGCCGCTGCACTGACACATGTGTTCGGTCATCTGGCATTAGAGAGGAAGACCCACCCAACGAACCATGATGCCCAATTGTAAAAAAGTGTGGCGAGTTTAGCTTAATAAACATTATTTAACTATTGGCGATTAAACCAAAAACATGGTATATAATACATTGTATTTCAGCTGTTTGCCATGTATTTCCATCCAGAAATTTAATGATCTCAAACAAAAAAAATGAGGTATTGATTAAAATTTTTTTGGAAAAAAGTTTGCATGTTAAAAATTTGATATAATTTTGCAGCGGATTTCGGACGGAGATATCCGGAGTTCAAATTTAAGTTTGACTATAATTTAATTGTTTTATTTTTAATTTAAAAAAAAGAAATGAAAAAGTTAGTTTTATTACTTGCTGTTGTTTTTAGTGTATCTCTCTTCTCTTGCACTGGCACTGCCGAGCAGGCTGCTGAGGCTGTTGATAGCACCGCAACTGAGATGGTCGATAGCGCTGCTGCTGTTGTTGACAGCACCGTCAACGCTGCCGTTGATAGCGCTAAGGCTGAGGTCGCTGAGGCCGCTGACAGCGTGAAGGCTGCCGTGACTGAGTAATCGCATTTCGCGACACTCTAAACACAACAAAGAGTTTGAAGCTGTTCCCCTCGTTGAGAGTCGAGCAGCTTTTTTTGTGCCCTGACCACAAATCACAATGGGCTTCGCCAGCTGGCGAAGCCCATTGTGATTTTATATGGTTTCCCTTGAGGGAAACTATGACAACAATGTTTTGGGGTCGAGGTTGTTGCGCTCGATGTCCTTGAAGTAGCGATAGGTCGAGACCTTGAGTTCCATGCAGGCATCCTCGTCGGCAATGATGATGGCGCGATGGTGCATCTGCAAGGCACTGAGCGTGCACATGTGGCTCACGCCACCCTCAACGGCTTGCTGCAGGGCACGGGCCTTCTTGTAACCGTTAACGATGATCATCACGCTCTTGGCGGCCATGACAGTACCAACGCCCACGGTGAGTGCGGTCTTGGGCACCTTGTTGATGTCGTCGTCAAAGAATCGGCTGTTGGCTATGATGGTATCTTGGGTCAGAGTCTTCTGGCGAGTGAGTGAAGTGAGCGACGAGCCCGGCTCGTTAAATGCGATGTGTCCATCGGGTCCTACACCACCCATAAACAAGTCGATGCCACCTGCAGCGGCGATGCGTGCTTCATAGTCGGCGCATTCTTTCTCTAAATCCTCGGCATTGCCATTGAGGATGTTAACGTTCTCGGGCTTGATGTCGATGTGACTGAAGAAGTTGTTCCACATAAACGAGTGATAGCTCTCGGGGTGTTCCTCGGGCAGACCGCAGTACTCGTCCATATTAAATGTGATAACATTCTGGAAGCTGACCTCGCCTGCCTTGTTCAGCTCGATGAGGCGGCGGTACATGCCCAACGGCGAGCTGCCAGTGGGACAACCCAACACAAAGGGGTGCTCAGCAGTTGGCTTTGCAGCATTGATACGACTGGCTACATAGCGTGCAGCCCATTCTGACACTTGTTCGTAATTTGGTTCAATTATTAATCTCATAATTATAGAGTTTAAATTTAAATCAGCTAGTGGCTGTGAGAAAAACGCCACAAAGTTACTGTATTTTCTCGAAAAATGATGGCAAATTGCTCAAAAAATACTAACTTTGCAGAAAATAAGATATGATGGAAGGAAAACAGAGACCGCTGATACTCATCAGCAACGACGACGGATATGACTATGATGGCATGCAGGCCCTGATTTCGGTGGCACGTGAATTTGGCGACCTTGTAGTGGTTGCTCCGCTGCAACACCAGAGCGGAATGGGCAGCGCCGTCACTATCTCGCGCCCCCTGCGTGCTTACAAGCGCAACGAGGAGCCCGGCATGACCGTTTGGCTCGTGGACGGCACACCCACCGACTGCGTGAAGCTGGCGTTAGACCAGTTGCTCGACGGCCGTGTACCCGACCTATTGCTATCGGGCATCAACCACGGGCTGAACACCGGTGTCAACACGGTGTACAGCGGCACGATGGGAGCCGTGTTCGAGGGTGCTGCACACCATGTGACCAGCGTAGCGTTCAGCTATGCCCGCTACGAGACGAAGGTCGACTTCACGCCATGCCTACCCTGGGTACGGCAGATTATCGCACGTGTATTGGAACGCGGCCTACCCGACGAGGTGTGCCTAAATGTGAATATGCCTTATTGCGACCAAATCCAGGGCATCAAGGTGACAACCGCCGGCATGGGTTGCTGGCGCGAGGAATATGAGCACCGCGTCGACCCATTTGGCCGCGACTATTATTGGACTACCGGCCGCTACGAGATGGATCGCCCCGATGACCCCACCACCGACCTCTACAATCTGGAGCGCGGCTGGATTGCAGTCACACCCTGCCGCGTAGACCAGACCGCCCACGACCACCTTGCTACCATCAACGCACTGCTCGATTAGTTTTGTGTATAACAAAAATAATGGCTATCTTTGCAGATTGTTTCTTTTTGGTACGAGACTAACCGTCTCACACCAAAAAAACATGATGCATGGTGGCATGTTTGCTTGTCTACTTTAATATAAAGATATGGAAAGAAAAGTCAGGGTGCGTTTTGCACCATCGCCCACGGGGCCGCTCCACATTGGTGGCGTGCGCACCGCGTTGTATAACTACCTGTTTGCCCGCCAGCATGGCGGTGTCATGATTCTGCGCATTGAGGACACCGACTCAACCCGCTTTGTGCCAGGTGCCGAAGACTATATCAACGAGGCCCTGCATTGGCTGGGCATTGGCATTGATGAGGGTGTTATCGAGGGCGGCAATTATGGGCCCTACAAACAGAGCGAGCGCCGCGATATCTATCGTAAGTATGTCAAACAACTATTGGATGACGGCAAGGCATATATCGCCTTTGATACGCCCGAGGAGCTGGACGCCAAGCGCCAAGAAGTGGCCAATTTCCAGTATGACGCATCGACGCGATTACAAATGCGCAACTCGCTGAGCATGCCCGCCGACGAGGTGCAGCGCCTGATTGATGCCGGCGAGAAGCATGTGGTGCGCTTCAAGATTGAGCCGAACTGCGACGTGGTGGTCAATGACCTGATTCGCGGCGTGGTGACCATCAACTCGAGCATCCTCGATGACAAGGTGCTGTACAAAAGCGCCGACGACCTGCCCACCTACCACTTAGCCAACATCGTTGACGACCATCTGATGGAGGTGTCGCACGTGATTCGCGGCGAAGAGTGGTTGCC
>JAEEGJ010028576.1_pt1 | contig 11079 bp, 6 predicted proteins | sample 8958761 | NCBI WGS metagenome assembly JAEEGJ01 (sample SAMN16246546, study PRJNA631951) | gut metagenome | biome: gut microbiome; feature: rumen; material: RS-attached | host: Bos | place: Iran: Karaj | collected 2018-10
CGGCTCAGTCAGCTATGCCTCAGAGAAGTTCGACATGACCATCGATGCCCACGGCGGACGCACAACTCATACGACAGATAACCTGACGACCTACACCTATGGGGGTGGCGCTATGTTCACCTCAGACACCCGCGCCAAAGAGACAGACAAAGAACTGGCAGCGAATCTGACGCTTCGCTATCTGCCGACGGAGAATCTGGAATTAGGAAGCATGCTGTCGTGGAAGACCCAATGGCCTGAGAACGTCATCAGCGGAGAGGTGAACCGCATTGGAGAAAGAACACCTTCTGAGGCTCATCAGGATCCAAACGACAACACCACCGTCAAAAGCCTGACTGCCTACTGCGACTGGCACCTCGACACAAAAGGCAAACTGCTCAGCCTTACTTATCAGAATTACAAGAAAGACGACGATAGCAAAACAAGTGTATCTTCTGACAATTCTGGAACTACTGAATCATATCCCGTAATAAGATGGAATGACTTCTTTTGTGAAGTAGACTATCACATCCATTCTGCCAGATTAGATCTGACGCTGCCATTCGACTTCCTCACGATTGATGCAGGTGCTTCCTATACCAATATCAGGAACCAGGCAGATTTAGGAGTACAAAACGGCAGTACTACATTTTACGTAACCTATAACGCCCAAGTCTTTGATTATCAGGAAAAGTCCAAGGCTGCATACATTTCTCTCCACCACGATTGGGGTAAGTTTGCGATGAAGGCTGGATTACGCTATGAACATATAGAATGGGACGAGAAATCAAGTTACCTCTACGATGGTATGTCATCCTTCAGACAGGATGGCAGAACAACATCAAAAGACTATTGGCTGCCATCGCTAAGTATGTCATTCAAGCCCCAAGATGGCCATCAGATCAATCTTTCGTGGGGAACAAGCTGCATTCGTCCCAACTTCTATGACCTCAATCCGATCCGAGTCTATAAGACTATATATGAATACAATGAAGGTAATCCCTTGTTGAGACCAAGTAGGATGAGTAACATAGAACTGAGTTACCACAACCATCATGGACTTTATGCCTGCGCCTACCACCGTCACGGTAGTAATATGGTTGTTTGGCAAACTGGCTGGGAGATACTCAGAGATGACAACAATTATTTCGCTCCTATTAGCAGCTATTGCCAAAACAAACCTCAAAACTATGGTCGCATCAATCAGACGGGTCTCTATCTGCGCTATCAACGTCAACTGTCAGAGCATCTGATGGCAACGGCAGAAGGAGATGTGTTTTATCACGATGCGACTTCAACACTTAACGATGGATCTTATCTATATGGATGGGGGAAGCGTATGGCTGTCTCTGCCGACTGGTATCTGAACACTCAGCATACACTCATGTTGAATGCTCGTTATCAGCATTGGTTTTCAGACTGTCGCGAAATGACGGAAACAGAAAGCTATGGTTACTTCTATTTCGCCCTGCGATACGCCATGCTGGATAATCGGCTGAGGCTGTCGCTTGTGGCCAACGATCCTTTCCATCAGTATGTCACAAACGAGAACATCTATAGCAGTAGTAAACAATATTACGATCGGCTTGATTACACCTTTGCTGGGAGCATGGGACATCTAAGCCACACCAATCATCATTCCCATTACATCGGCCTCACCGCCACCTATTCCTTCGGCGGCAAGAAACTACGCCAAGTCCGCCACGACCTCAACAATTCAGAGTCGAAACGCGCAGAGAAACAATAAGTCTAAGTAAAGGCCGCTGCCAGAAATCACTTCCGACAGCGACCACACCCTTTAATTATGAACCAATTGGCTATTCTGCGAGTTGGATATCTTTGATGACTACGTCGTAGTAAATTTCACCTCCTATAATGTTCTCCAAGTCGTCACCGTTCTTGTCGAGTTCCTTGCACTCATAGGCGTCGCCAGTGAACTTCACCATCAGCCCTGATGTCTTGAATTCCTCCGGCAGGTTGTACACATAGTAGCAAATGCCACCATCGATAGGAATATAATCTCCAGAACTGGGCAGAGGTGTATCTATAAACCAGCAACCTTCAAAGGCATTGTAACGCATGTAGCCCGTGTCAGAGATCACCTTGATAAACTCGCCTACATCAGGCAGCTGCGCATCACTCCCTTTAGTAACAGCCTGCTCAGCGTTCTGCTCCTTAGGCGTAACCACATCATCATCACTACTGCAAGCCGTCGTCATCGTGCCTGCCATCACCATCAGCATGGCAACCGTCATAAATAACATTTTCTGTTTCATAACTTTGTTTTTTATTGGATTAAACATTCTCATTTGTAGACTTCCTACATAGCTATAACTGAGAAATACCCAAAACCTTGCACGATTTTTCGGACTTTAACACAACTTTAACATTTCTCACCAACGGAAACGGATGCCGAGTGGGAGCGCAATCTGCAACGGATGCTCTGTACGATAGGTCTTGATGCTACTGCCATCGTTGAAGAAGTATTGCAAGCTGGGCTCCAAGTAAACACCAAAGTGAGGTGTGAAGTCGTATTGCAAGCCAAGACCAAGATTCGTAGACCATTGAATTGGAGTATCGAGGGACGTTTCTTTCTGGAAGGTGTTAATGCCGTTGGCAATATGACAGATATCCACAGCGCTCTTGATCGGCAACTCCAGCATTATTCCTGCTGACGAATAGAGGCTAAGATGGGACTTCCTGTACCATTGCCAGCCAAGACGGAATGGAATACCAAGATAGTGCAGTCGTTGCTGTTCCTGAATATAGGCATTGCTGCTACCTGTACTAATGGTCGAAGCCAGTCGCGTATAACTGAGACCCGTCTCGATAGAGAAGCGCTTTGACAACTTATGGTTGAACAAGACTTGCAATGTAGTAGGTCGTTTATGCTCATAGCGAGCTTCCATCATGCCACTATTGATGAGAGAGTTCTGAGCAGCGATGTTCATTAGGGATCTGGTCTCGGCATCGTCAGGAACAGAAGGAGAATTGTTCAGATAGTAGTTGTAATCTATCCAGTTGCTGAACGAGCCAGAAGCTGCTGACAAGTAGTTATCGTTTAGTCCTATCAATCCGTTGTAAGCCACGCTGATATTCCAAGAACGACTGGTAGAGACAAGTTCTGTTGTAAACAGTTCGTCAGCAGAGGGCAATGGGAGGCTCTGATAGACGACGGTATCTTTACTTGTTTCAGCCTCTGTAGTCATGGGTGTCTCTGTAGGAGTTTCCGTCTGCTCCTCTTGCTTTTGATAAGGTATGCTGTCTGGCAGAATGACGGTCTCTGCCTGATAACGTATGGGATGAGAGGACGGATGCTTGTTGATGGCGACATATACAGGCTGCTCATCAGGCTTTTCCACTGGCGTTGTGGGCTGTGGTTTCGGATTGGTCTCACTGATGACAGGCAACTGATTCTCAGGTTCCTTTTCTTTTTTCAGGAACTGCCAGATGGCCGCAGGAATAGCGATGAGCAGGAACACTAGTACCCATGATTGCCTGATCAGTTGCCTCAGCATCCGCTTGGCGTGGGACAATTGAGAAGAAGATGAATGGGGCGTAATGCCTAACAATTGGCTGATCTCCTGATGCGACAATCCTTCAAAGACTGACAATCTGAACACCTGCTGATAACCTTGAGGCAATAAGGTGACGAGTGATTTCAGTTCGTTGTAGTCTGCAATATGACCTGTTTCAGTAGTATTTGGTTTCTCTTTGGCCAGTTGTTGGAGTGCAGCCAGTTCTTTGTCAGCATGCTGGCGATAGTGATAGCCCACATTCCTGACAATGGCGTACATCCAAGCCTCTAGCTTGTCTGCGTTCTCCAAGCGATCGAGTGAGGTGAAAATTACCACGAAGGCATCATGCAGCAGATCCTCTGCCACATCATCCTCTTTCGCGTATTGTTTGCAGATATTGAGCAGTTGGGGCTTGTATTGCTGATAAAGCAGGTTCAAGGCCTGGCGTTCACCAGCCTTGCACCTGCTTATCAGTTCCGTAGCATTCATTCAGGTCAGAACTGGAAATCGTCGAAGTCAATCTTTGTCGTTATCTTGCCAGCCTTCTGCAAAATCTCGTACATCCGTTTCATACCCCATTCCTGCTGTTCAGTAGTATTGCCCTCAACCCTTCCATCTTGATAGATAGTACGAACTGCCTCAAGATTATAAAGCGACTGTCCGTTCTTGTCAGTGAACATATGGCAGAACGTCAGACCTTTGGGAAGGTAACTGGAAAGGGAGCTGTTGAGCTTGGCCTCAAACAGGAAGCGCTCTCCAGAATAGAACTGGATGACGTATTGTGTTGGGAAAGGATAAGCCTTTGATTCAATCTTTTCCGTATCCTTCATCTTAAACTCGCCCGTCTCCGGATTGACGGCAATGATGTTGTCAAGCGTCATCGCATAGTCACTGGGGATGATGTCTATCAGCTGTGCTTCCTCTAGCTTGACGATAGCATAGAGAGCCCTTGGGGAGTTTGCAACAGGGTCACTACCGCCACTACCACCACTACCGAAAGTAGCATCATCATCACTGCTGCAACCTACAAGCAGCAGCATCACAACACCCATCCATAAAATCAGATTCTTTCTCATACCTTAATTTATTATGTGCAAATTTATACTTTTCTACTCATATAGTGTCTCAAAAGAGGAAAAGACTGCATGAGGTGGCTACTATTTATGCTTTATTAACGAACGATGGTCGTCTTTGAAATGTTAAAGTTGTGTTAAAGTCCGAAAAATCATGCAAGATTTTGGGTGCTCGTTAGTTATATATATGTAGAGAGTTTCCAAAAAAGGCCAATTCGATTCCTATATATTCTCTCTCATTGGCTCCAGCAACCCAGAAATCCCCATTTTCATATAGGAGCCAGCCTGTCGGCCAATAGGTAAAAAGATTGTCTTAATGGGTTAGTGATTTAATTGCAGGCTGATAGGTTATGGCCGCTGTCCGAGTGAATCAGGCAGCGGCCTTTGTATTGGTGATGGCTTTTACACAGTGATGATGAAACGGGCGCCGTTGGTGTAGGTCTCATCAAGGCTGACCTCTCCGCCAAGGGAGTGTATCAGTCGGCGGCAGATGGGAAGGCCTAAGCCGACGCCAGCCATGAAATCGTCTCCTTTCTGGAAGGTGTCAAAGATGCGATCACGGTCTTCTTCCTTGATGCCGCAGCCTGTGTCTGTCACAATGAAGCGTATCCGATCGCCATTATGTTCGCAGCGCAGCTCCACATGGCCTAACTCTGTGAACTTCATGGCGTTATCCATCAGATGCGTCAGCGCATTCTTCAGCCGGTAGGTGTTGGAACGGATCTTAAAGTTGTCGCTGACATTCGTCGTAAAGCGCAGTTCCACACCAGTCTTCTGCTTACCCTTACACTCCTTGACAATCGAACTGGCGAGTTCGTTGACACAAACGTCGGTCTTTTCGCTATCAGGAATGACATCCTCACTCTCGCTCTGTGAAAGTTCCAGAAGTTCGTTGATGATAGATGTGATCTGTTCTACATTGCTGGAGATGCGCATCTGCATATCCCGTTTCTCGTCGTCGGAGAGCTCATAGTCTGGCGAACAGATGACCTCCGCGAATCCAGACACTGCATTCAGGGGCGTGCGGATTTCGTGGCTCATGCTTTGGATGAAGGTCGATTTCATACGATCCGACTCCTCTGCGCGTCTGAGTGCGGCCCTCAGGTCTTTGTTCTTGGCCCAGATCTTCCTCATCAGACGGCGACGGCCCATGATGTAAACAAATAGATAGACCACCGTCAGTCCTATCAGCCAGTTCATCAGCTGTTTGGCTAAACTTTTATTAGCGGCAGCCTCCTCACGGGTGCGCATCAGGCTGGTTTCTGAAGCCAGTTGGTTGAAATTAGCGTCCTGAAGGATGCTGTAGAGAGAGTCCATCTCGTTATATCGTCGCTTCATGGCCTCAAGGGCCAGAGTGAGATCGCCTTTCAAGGCATAGATGCTGATGATGGTCAGTGAACTGTCGACGGCCAGATTGCCGTTGCTTACCTTGTTCAGTGCTTCGTCGTATTCCATATTGAAAGCCAGTCTGGCCACCTCCAGGATATTGTCATACCGATGGTTGAACTCCGATAGGCCCTGATCGCGCAAGTCTGTGTATTGGTTATATGCCGAGAAGAACTGCTGCGCATCGCCTATGATGAAGTAGATGTAGGCCTTCATGGCCAGCGACATGGAGAGATAGTCGATGTTCTTCGCCTTCTGGGCTGTTTCGATAGACTTGTCCGCCCACGTCAGGGCCTTCAGGGGATTCTTCAGGCAAGACATCTCTGCCAGGCACAGATAGACGCGCATCGTGAACTTCTCGTCACGGTCGCCCACCTCCTCGAGAGCCTGTTTGAAGTAGGTCTCCCCACGGGCCTTGTCGTGGCTGCTGCTGTAGATGTCGCCATAGAGTCCTGTGGCGAGATAGTAGTAGTCGCTGGCTTTGTCCTCCCTGACCTCTTGGTCCAAGGCATGGGCATACTGAATGGCACGATAGATCTGATTATGCCTGAGCGCAAAGAAGCCCTTGTTGCACAACAGCTTGTAATAGAGCATCATATAGCCCTTCTGATGCAGTTCTTTGGCATAGTCATTGGCAAAGCTGTAGAATTCTTCGGGCGTGCCGTTCAGGAACAGGTGACGGAACATCTCATACCTGTCCTTGTCCTTACCATCCAAGTCTGCAACAGTCTTGTCTGCGTAAGTAACTGTGGTGCTAAAAGTCAAAAGGAGAGCAACCAGCAGTAGTTTTAGATTAGTTATTGACATTAGCGAATGATTATTTTCTGATTGTTTCTGATGTAGATGCCTGGGCGGAGGTTCTTCTCGTTCATCCGGCGGCCGTTGAGGTCGTAGATGGCGCCATCTTTGCTGATAATCATACGTATAGCTTTGATAGCTGTCGACTCTTTCAGCGTGCAGAAGGAGAAGTACGTGGGTTCGTCGTAGTTTGCATTACCAGCATCCTTCAAATACTTGCCTGTACCGACGTTCTTCAGGGCGAAACCTTTACCGTCTGCATATTCGATTTCCCAAACGGCACCGTTCTCAAAATCCTGTCCGTTCTGATTGTTCAGACCTAAGATGAAACAGCACCAACCTGTTTCCAACGGTTGCGCATTCAGATAGCCTGGCGACCCCCAGATGTTATACTCACTACCGTCAGGCGTGATAAGGTGAAGCAGGTTGCCACCCTCAATAGTGCTGTCTTCCAACCTGAAGAGATAGCCAGAGTTGGTGCTCAGGAAAGCATTGGCCAGAATGTCGTATTTCAGATTCTGGTTGTCTGAGCCGAAGAGTGCCATTCCTTCCGTTTCGTTGATGATGGCGAAAGGTGTATCCCCAATCTCTTCAAGACTGGTGAAGCGCTGGTCTGCTTCAAGGTCGGACTTTGGCTGTTCGGGTTCTTGGATCTCTGCTTCGATACCTAGCACCTGCAAGGCTGCCTTTGCGTAACGCTGTCCCATGATGCGATAGCCTTGAGCGGTGAAATGCAGTCCGTCGCCTTTCTGCGGACAGTTTGCAGATGAAATGACAAAAGAGTTAGGGATGACGTTGGGCACTTTTGCAATAACGGCATTGTGATGCCAGCATGCACCTCCAGCAGCCTGGCTGACAGTCTCACCCACAAAGAGGGGGATGTCTTCTGCATTAAGACCGAGATCGGCAATCAGTCGGTCATAGATGAGCTTGACTTTGTCTGGCCAGTCCTGCTGCCCATTGTTGCTTTCACCCTGGTGTAGAAGAATACCCTTGATGATGCCTGACTGCTGGGCTATCTTGGCCATATCTACCAGCCGCTGATAGGGATCGTTGTCGTAGGCTTTGAAATAATCCTTCAACCATTGCTCGCTGGAAGTCATCGAAGCGATATAATTCCCGACTTCTTCCTGCATGAAACCTTCAATCTTGGTACCGCCGATAGCCACATCGATAACGCCCACACTCACATTTTCGGGCAAGTTCGCTACCATTGTGCGGCCAAAATAATCGGCCATGCCTAATCCTGTTCCTTGTCTGACGATGGGAGGATAGGCGGTGTACCATTCACCCATCTTACGGGCAGGATTGCTAAAATCGACGCATGCCAGCGTCTTGAATCGCTCGTCGATGTCCTTTTTGTCTATCGACTCAGGCTGAGCATTACCTTCCATGTTTGACTGTCCGAAACAAAGATAGACATAGAAATTCGGATCGACTTCTGCATTTGCTTTGAGATAACTGGTCATCAGTATGAGACCAGTCAGGAATAACATTTTCTTCATAAAGCTACTATAATATATTAAATAGGTGTAAATTCATTGAGTTCTACTTTTTCTTTGCGGGAGCTTTCTTGGCAGGCGCTTTCTTAGCTGGTGCTTTCTTGCCGGATGTCTTTTTGACAGGTGTCTTCTTGACAGCGGACTTTTTGTCGGAATCAGAAGGGGTAATGTCTTTCTTCGGCACGATGACGGGTTTTGCCTTTGCGACGTAGGGCTGCTGCTCCATCATCATCCAGGCGGCCTCGAAGACCTTGTTGCGCAAATATTCAGGACAATCGGTGTTGGAACTGAGAAATTTCTCCACGGTTAGACGTGCTTCCTTGCTCTTGTGGGACCCCAGCAGCGCATACAGCCAATTGGTGGGGAAGAAGATGCCGCTAGTCTGCTGGATATACGGCAGCGACAACAGCCCAGGCTCGATAAAGACATTGTTGACAGACTCAAAGACGTCAGCATTAAGCAGTTGGAGGGCTTTCAGGGCCCAGGGCTCCTGCTTGCGGTTTTGGGGACGGAGCATCTCGTTGAACAGTCTGGTGCGCAGGGCAGGGTCTGTCGTACAGACGCGGCTAATATAGTCGAATTCACGCAGTTCGTCTATATTCGTCAGGCGTTGACGCTGGGCATTCAGTACAGGATGGTATGTGTCGCCACGGACAATGGCTAGACGGTAGGCCATGTTCATATAGTCCTGTTCGTTGAGGAGCGGATCGTTATGATCCCTCCAGATGGTGTAGATCTTATCAATCAGTTCGGGTGCGGTAGCGTTAGAGCCTAATTTGCGGATAATGAACTGGTGACACTCCTTTGTGCGGTTTTCGTCCAACAGATCCATCATGCTGAGTTCGAGTGTCTTACGTTGCTCTGGGGCGAGGTCGAAGGCAATCTTGAACATGTGGTCGATAGCGGTGGACATGATGAGGGGGTTGTGCTCTTTCATCATGAAACGGTAAAGTTCGCCGAAGTAGGAGGGAGGGATGCGTCCTAAGAGGTAGTTGTCGTGGAGGGTGAGCAGCAGGGCATAGCGGTTCAGGTCGTTTCGGGTGGTCAGAAGCCGCTTGGGCAGAATGATAGCATACTCATCGTCGAGGGTGAAGTGTCCGTATCCCCTGCCGTCGAAGTTGGGGATGATATAGTTGGGCTTGCCAGAAGTCTTGACGATAAAGGTGGAGTCTTTCATGTCAACGTTGATCGTACGGCTGGTGCCGAGGTCGTATATCAGACGCACTTGGAACTTCTGCGGCCAGACGATACCACGATGGTAGGGATCGGTCTGGGTGATGACGATTTTGTCATTCTTGTAGGAGGTGTGGATGGTTGGCATACCTTTCTGCTTGACCCAGACATCGCTGAACTGTCGGACATTGGCCTTGGGTGCCGCAGAGTCGAGGGTAGCGACGAGATCATCCCATGAGGCATTGTTGAACAGGTGGTTGCGGAGGTATTTTTGCAATCCCGTCTGCATCTCAGGGGCACCCATCATCTCTTCAAGCATCCGTAGCATGACGGGGGCTTTATCGTAGATGATGTTGTCGTAGAGTAGGCTGGCCTGGTTCAGATTGTCCAGTTCCTGAGCGATGGGGTGTGTACCATTCGTACGGTCGATGGCGATGGCACGGTTCTGGTAAGTCTTCAGGAAATTAAGTTCGTGGTCGATGCCTGAGAACGTCCGACGGGTGATTTTCGAGGCCATGAAATTGGCGAGCACCTCCTTGGTCCATACATCTTCAAACCACTTCAGCGAAACAAGGTCTCCAAACCACAGATGAGCTGTCTCGTGGGCAATTAGTTCCAGACGGGCAGCCTTCTCCTCTTGCGTAGCGTTCTTCTCGAGGAAAATGCGACGGTCGTTCATCTGGATGGCTCCCGGATGTTCCATGCCGCCAAACTGATAGCCAGGTAGCACCACCATGCCGTATTCCTCGAAGGGACAGGCGATGCCCGTATAACCTTCCATCCATTTCAGCGCATGGGCGGCCTCATCGCACACTTGGTCGAGTTGTGAAACTTTGTCGGGATTGGTCTCACGGTAGAGGATACGCATGGGACGATTGTCACGAACTGCGGTTTTCTCCTGAAATTTACCTGCGACGAAAGAATAGAGATAGGTGGGAAGCTGACAGATATTGTCACTCGTCATCGTCTTCCAGCCGTTGGGTGCCTTCAGCGTGGTGACGAAGACGGCCCTGAGGTCAGGCTGGTCGAAGCAGGGGAAGACGGAACGCGCCATATCGGGCACGAAAAGGGTGTACAAATAGTCGGCATTGCGATTGAGGGCCTTGTCCTGGGCTTTGAAATTCAGTTCGATCTTGTTTTCCCCCTCCCTCGTCACCACCATAGGGATAATGATATGTTCGTCGCGATATTTGACTCTTGCGGCGCGACGTCTTTTCTTGTCATGGACATAGCAGATGCCGTTGAAATCTCCCTGGAAGTCGAGTACGACGTCCTGCCGGGCTTTTAAGTTGAAAGAGATGATGGCTTTGCCCTTCACCTTCTGTTTCTGATTGGCGGGGATATCGAACGTCAGGTCATAGACGATTTTGCTGATGTTGGCTTTCCTGTAGTCGGCGAGCTCCTTGGATACGCCTTTCGAGAGTGTCAAGGCACTTAAGTTTTGCGTTGTCAGGAATAGGACCAACACGAGAAGAATCATGATATTTCTCATCACTGATTGTTTTTTGCTTGCAAATTTAATTAAAATATTCTAAACCTCAACGTTTTTCATGGTTTTTTTGCGCCAGTTTAGTAATTTTGTGTCGTTATTATCAAAAAACAGTGCATGATGGTGTTGCAAATCGTGTTGGCAGCGATGGCATATACCCT
>JAEEGJ010028579.1_pt1 | contig 11079 bp, 10 predicted proteins | sample 8958761 | NCBI WGS metagenome assembly JAEEGJ01 (sample SAMN16246546, study PRJNA631951) | gut metagenome | biome: gut microbiome; feature: rumen; material: RS-attached | host: Bos | place: Iran: Karaj | collected 2018-10
ATTTATCTGTGCTGCCATCAATATGACCATTGGTGTTCTTGTTGGTGCGATCTGGGGCTTCAGTAAGAAGATTGATATTGTCATGATGGAGGTTTACAACATTGTAGGTAACGTTCCTTCAGTTCTTCTTATTTCTGTACTTGTATTGATCCTTTCACCAAGCTTCTGGTCTATGGTATTTGCACTTACAGTTACCGGCTGGCTGTTCATTGCTTACTTTATCAGAACACAGGTTATTATCATCAGAGACAGAGAGTACAACCTTGCCAGCAAATGTCTTGGAACACCTATCACACGTATTGCTACCAAGAATATTCTGCCATTTATGACATCAGTAATAGTTACACTTCTTGCTGTTGAGATTCCTTCATACATTGGATACGAAGTGTTCCTGGCTTATATCGGTATGGGTATGTCAGATATGTCTCTTGGACGTTTGATCTATGAGGCAGAGAGTGCCATGGTTACTCCCGGATGGCAGTTTGAGTTCTGGAGTCCGGTTGTTATTTCTGCAATCATTACTATTGCGCTTTATGTTACAGGACAGAATTTGGGTGACGCATCAGACCCTAGAACACATATGTAAGGAAACGTAAGAAAATGGAAGATAAGAAAGTATTATTATCAGTAAAAGATCTCGAAGTTAAATTCCGTGTAAGAGGCCGTATCCTTACAGCTATTCGCGGTATTTCACTGGATATCTATGAGAATGAATCAATTGCCATCGTTGGTGAGTCAGGTTCAGGTAAATCTGTATTTACAAAGACTTTTGCCGGAATGCTCGATTCAAACGGTTTCATCAGCAACGGAGATATTATTTTCAATGATGAAGAGCTTTCAAATACCATTGTTACATTAAATGCCAGTGGTAAGAGAGAACTTAATTCCATCATTGACAAGCTTAATTCATATTCTCCACTTGAGTTTGGTGCTGAGACCTACAAGAAGATGCTTGAACTTGAATCTGAGAAGAGAGCTAAAGAGACTCTTTCTGATGAACAGGATCAGGAATTCACTCAGAGAATACAGGATCTCAAGTTCAAGAAGACTGAAGAGTTCAACTTTAAGCAGACTTTGGATACTAAGAAAGAGAAAGACAAGATTAAAGAATCTGAAGCTAAGCTTAAGAAATTTGATGATGAGATCAAAAAAGTTGAGCAGGAGAGAGAAGCTCTCATTAAGCAGCATAAGGATGCAGTTAAGAATGACATCGCTTACAGCAATGAATTCGATAAGAAAATGGCTGCACTTAAGGGACAGTACAAGCTTGATATTTCTCATCCTGTAACAATGGATCAGATCAACAGAAATACTGTTCTTGCTAAGGAAATCTACCTTTCTGTAGGAAGATTCCCTTACAGATCAAGAAGAAAATACATTTCTAAGCTGTTAAAGGACTTCAAGGCTGCTCTTAAGCTTGGAGAAGACATTGGAAATGAGGAAGTTAAGATAAAACTCTTTGACAATGTTATGTATTGTAAGCTTCTTGATGAAGCAGAGACCAAGCTTCACGGTAAGATTTATATAAACCTTGCAAGAGTTACAGATCCTACAGACTGGGGTCAGACACGTGGTAAGAAGATCGCTACAGTATTCCAGGATCCTATGACATCTCTTAACCCAATTATTACAATTGGTAAGCAGATCACTTCTATTATCATGAAGCATCAGAACTGCTCAGAGGTTGAGGCTAGAGCACGTGCCATAGAGATCATGAAGAAGGTTGGTATTCCTAACGCTGAGAAGCGTTTCGATGATTACCCATTCCAGTATTCAGGTGGTATGAGACAGCGTATCGTTATTGCTATAGCTCTTTCATGTCAGCCTAAGATTCTTATCTGCGACGAGCCTACAACAGCCCTTGACGTTACAATTCAGGCTCAGATCCTTCAGCTTCTTAAGGATCTTCAGAAAGAATATAACTACACAATCGTATTCATCACACATGACCTTGGTGTAGTTGCTAATATTGCAGATAGAGTTGCAGTTCTTTACGGCGGACAGATCGTTGAGCTTGGTACAGTAGAGGATGTATTCTATGATTCAAGACACCCATATACATGGGCTCTTCTTTCATCACTTCCTCAGCTTGCGCAGAGAGATACAGAGTTGTACTCAATTACAGGAACACCACCATCACTTTACAACAAGATTACAGGTGATGCGTTTGCTCCTCGTAACCCATATTGCCTTAAGATTGATACAATTGAGGAACCACCTATGTTCAAGGTGAGCGATACTCATTATGCTAAGACTTGGCTTCTCGATCCAAGGGCACCTAAGATTGAAAAGCCGGAAATTATCCGGAATATTCATGAGAAGTTTTTGAAGATTTACGATATTACGGAGGTTTCAGAAAATGCCTAATAATCAGTTCCCTGAGCATGGACCAATAGATCCAGAAACAGGCAAAGAAGTTCTCCTTTCTGTTAAGAATATTGATATTACATTTGGAAAGGGAGAGAACGCTTTCAAAGCCGTTAAGGATGCAAGCTTTGATATTTATAAGGGCGAGACATTCTCACTTGTTGGTGAGTCTGGTTCAGGTAAGACAACTATCGGTCGTGCTGTAATCAGAGTTAACCCTTGTTCTGCTGGTGAGATCCAGTATAAAGGCGTTAAGATTTCTGGTAATATTTCCAAGTCTCTTGATAGAGAAGTTATCAGAAACATTCAGATGGTATTCCAGGATCCTGCTGCATCTCTTAACGAGAGAGCAACAGTAGACTATATCATTTCAGAGGGTCTGTACAACTTCCATCTCTTTGAGAACGAAGCTGACAGAGTACAAAAGGTTGAGAAGATGATTGAAGAAGTTGGTCTTCTTCCTGAGCACCTTACACGTTACCCTCACGAGTTCTCTGGTGGTCAGAGACAGCGTATCGGTCTTGCGAGAGCTATGGTTATGGAACCAGAACTTGTAGTAGCTGATGAGCCTATTTCAGCTCTTGATGTATCAATCAGAGCTCAGGTTCTGAATCTTCTTAAGAAGTTCCAGAAGGAAAGAGGAGTATCATATCTCTTCATTGCACATGACCTTTCAATCGTAAGATTTATTTCAGATCGTATCGGTGTTATCTACAAGGGTAATATCGTTGAGATTGCTGATACAGAGGAATTGTTCCAGTTCCCTCTTCATCCATATACCAAGTCTCTTATTTCTGCGGTTCCTATCCCAGATCCAAGACTTGAGAAGAACAAGGTTCTCTTTACTTATGATCCAACTGTTCATGATTACTCAGAGGATAAGCCTGAGCTCGTAGATATTGGACATAACCACCTTGTATATGGTAACAAGAAGGAAATCGAAGAGTACAAGAAGCTTCGTGAAGAGAATAAGCCAATTCAGGCTGTTAAGATTGATCCTGAAGAAGCTAAGAAGCAGATGGCTAAGAATACTGAGTTCATGGGAGCTGAAGAGGCTGACAGCAGTGAGATTCTCAGCACTCCTATCCATGATACTGGTAGCCTGTGGCTTTCAATTCTGTCATTCTTCCTTCCAGTACTCGGAATTGTTGCAGCGTTTATCTTCAGAAAGATGAACTACATCAGAAATTATAAGAGATGTAAGAAGGGCGCAATCATCGGATTCATTGTTCTTGCTGTTCTGATATTGTTGTTCTTGTTCTTCCTGTTACTGGCAACACTTTAATTTCTTAATTCAATATGAATTATTTAGGCCGATGTCAAAGGCGCATTTAATGGGGCTTTATTGACATTGGCCTTAATTTTGAGCTATATTATGTTATGTAGAATTGCTAAGAAAACGAGTGTTATAATGCAATTCTAATAATATGATTAGGAGATAAATTAATATGGTTTGCAGTATGACTGGCTTTGGTAGATGCGAAGTCACCGAGGGACAGCGTAAATACACTGTCGAGCTTAAATCTGTCAACAACAGATATTTGGATTTAGGCCTTAAGATGCCTAAAAAATTCAATGCGTTTGAAGCTGCTATTCGTTCTGAACTCAAGAACTACATGAAGCGTGGTAAGGTAGACGTTTTCATTAGTTACGAAGATTTTTCTGAATCAGATTCCAGGGTTAAATATAATAAGGCAATTGCGGAGGAGTATTTCAAGTATTTAAATGAAATGGCTTCTGATTTTGGCTTGGATAATGATATCAGGATTTCAGTTCTTTCTAAATTCCCTGAGGTATTTACTATGGAAGAGGAAGAGCTTGATGAAGAGGAAGTTTGGAGCGGTCTTCAGAAGGCAATTAACGGTGCTGGCAAGCAGTTCATGGAGTCCAGAGCTAAGGAAGGAGAATTTCTTTGCAAGGATTTAACAGAAAAGCTTGACGGAATGCTTGAAAATGTGGAATATATTACAGAGCGTTCTCCAGAGATCATCCAGGAATACAAGACCAAACTTCGCGAGAAGATCGCTGATCTTCTTGAGGATAAGCAGGTTGATGAGAATCGTCTTGCTATGGAAGTTACTATCTATGCAGACAAGGTTTGCGTAGATGAGGAGCTTACAAGACTTCGTAGTCATATTAAGGCTACTAAGGAAACTCTTTTAAATGGCGATGATAAGGATGGAATTGGCCGCAAGCTTGATTTCCTTGCACAGGAGATGAACAGAGAGGCTAATACAATTCTTTCTAAGTCTACAGACCTCAAGATATCAGACAGAGGAATTGCACTTAAGACTGATATTGAGAAGGTTAGGGAGCAGATACAGAACATTGAGTAAACTAATCCATATAGGTTTTGGCAATATAGTAAACGCAGATAAGATTATCAGCATTGTCAGCCCTGATGCGGCCCCTGTTAAGAGAATGGTCCAAAAGGCAAAGGAAGATGGCACTAGTGTAGATGCTACACAGGGACGTAAGACCAAGGCTGTTATTGTTATGGAAAATGGTATGGTTGTTTTATCAGCTCTTTTGCCAGAAACCATTAGCGCCAGAACACAAATTGAGAATGAGAGTATTATAGATGAATCGTAAAGGTATTATTATTGTTGTTTCAGGGTTTTCAGGTGCAGGTAAGGGCACCATTATGAAGGCTCTTATTTCCAAGTATGATCAGTATGCACTTTCTATTTCAGCTACTACAAGAGATCCAAGACCAGGTGAAGAAAACGGAAGAGAGTATTTCTTTGTAAGCAATGAGGAATTTGAGAAGCTTATTGCTGAGAATGGCCTTATAGAGCATGCTGGATATGTTAACCATTACTATGGTACACCTAGAAAGTTTGTAGAAGATAAACTTAATGCAGGAATTGATGTTATACTAGAAATAGAGATTCAGGGTGCACTTCAGATTAAGGAGCAGTATCCAGATGCAGTTCTTTTGTTTGTAATGCCTCCATCAGCAGAGGTTCTCGAGCAGAGACTTCGCGGTAGAGGAACAGAATCAGACGAAGTTATCAGGCAGCGCCTTAAGAGAGCCAATGAAGAGGCTGTTGGAATTGAGAACTATGATTATATTGTAATTAATGATAAACTAGAGGATGCTGTCGAAAGAGTCCATGGTATAATCACAGCAGCTCATGGCACTCCAGACAGAAATAAAGAGTTTATCGCTGAGGTAAGAGAGCAGCTGGGAAGGCTCTGATAATAGGTTAGTTATACACTTGAGTTAATCCAAGTTGTTTTATACTATATTTCACATTGAATGTTTTATGCGTAAGACGCAGGAAAGGATTTTATATGATACACCCATCTTATGTTGATCTTATGAAGGTTGTTAACAAGGGAGTTGAAGAGGGCGAGGAGCCAGTAATCAGCTCAAGATATTCAGTAGTTATGGCTACTGCTAAGAGAGCTAGACAGATTATCGCTGGTGACGAGCCAATGGTTAAGGTTAAGGATAAGCAGAAGCCTCTTTCAATCGCTGTTGACGAGATGAATCAGGAAACTCTTCGTATTCTCACAGATGAAGAGAAGGAAGAGATGCAGGCTGAGGCTACAGAGAACGAATAATATATGAAGATTTTATTTGTGTCGCTTGGATGTGACAAGAATAGAGTTGATACTGAGGTTATGCTGGGAATGCTGGCTAGCCGAGGACACAACTTTACTGATGATGAACTAGAAGCAGAAGCAGCAGTTGTTAACACCTGCTGCTTTATCAATGATGCCAAGGAAGAGAGCATTAATACTATTTTAGAGTTAGCTGAGCGGAGGAAATCCGGTCAGCTTAAAGCGCTAATAGTAACAGGATGTCTGGGACAGCGTTATCAGGAAGAAATCCAGAAGGAGATTCCTGAGGTTGATGAGATCCTTGGTATTTCTTCAACTGACAAGATCATTGATGCCATCGATGAGACTGTTAAGAGGAATAAGCTCTTTACACACAAGAACTATTTCGATGACATCAATAGAAAGCCTGTTGGAGGACAGAAGAGAGTTATTACAACAGGTGGTCTTTTCAACTACCTTAAGATTGCAGAGGGCTGTGACAAACACTGTACCTACTGTATTATTCCTAAGGTCAGAGGTTCTTATAGAAGTGTTCCTATGGAGCAGCTCCTTACTGATGCGAGAAACCTGGCTGAGGCTGGAGTTACTGAGCTTCTGCTCGTTGCTCAGGAGACAACTTTATATGGAACTGACCTCTATGGAGAAAAGAAGCTTCCAGAGCTTTTACATAAGCTTTGTGAGATAGAAGGCTTTAAGTGGATCAGAATTCTCTATTGCTATCCAGAGGAGATTACTGAGGAGCTTATTCAGACAATCAAGTCTGAGCCTAAGATCTGCCATTATCTTGATATTCCGATTCAGTCAGGTTCTGACAGAATACTTAAGAAAATGGGTAGACGTACCAATAATGCTGAGATAAGGGCAATGGTTCAGCACCTTAGAGAAGAGATTCCTGACATCTGCATCAGAACTACTCTGATCAGTGGATTCCCTGGGGAGACAGCTGCTGACCACAACGAGACCTATAAGCTCGTAGAAGATCTCAGATTTGACAGACTTGGTGTATTTACTTATTCACAGGAAGAGGATACTCCTGCAGCTACAATGCCTGATCAGGTTACTGAGAGGGTCAAGAATACAAGACGTAACAAACTTATGCGTCTTCAGCAGGAAATAGCTTTTGAGAATGCCGAAGATATGATCGGCAAGACTGTGGAGGCTGTAATCGAGGGTAGAATTACAGATACTGACGACGAGGATGGACTTTCCTATGTTGCCAGAACCTATAAGGATGCTCCGGATATTGATGGGTATGTATTTGTCACTGGTGTTAAGCGCGAGCTTATGACTGGTGATTATATAAAAGTATTGATAACAGGATCTAATGAATATGATCTGATTGGGGAGGAAACAACATGAATTTACCTAACAAGCTGACCGTTTTGAGAGTAATTTTGATCCCTTTTTTTGTAGCATTTTTGCTGCTTAGTCCCGGAAACGACACTTTTAAGTGGATCGCACTTGCAATCTTTATTGTTGCCAGTCTGACTGATATGTTGGATGGAAAGATTGCCAGAAAATATAATCTTATTACGGATTTTGGTAAGTTTATGGATCCTTTGGCTGATAAGCTCCTTGTGTGCAGCGCTATGATATGCCTTATAGAGCTTGACCGTATTCCTTCATGGATTGTGGTTATTATCATTGCCAGAGAGTTTGTAATCAGTGGCTTCAGACTTATAGCTGCTGATAATGGAAGAGTTATTGCTGCCAGCTATTGGGGCAAGTTCAAGACAACCTTCCAGATGATCATGGTTATTCTGATGATTGCAGATCTGCCTATTGATGCAGTTCAGTTCCTGACTCAGATTATCATGTGGGTTGCACTAGCGTTAACAATAATTTCGCTCGTAGATTACCTTGTTAAGAACAAGGACGTAATGAGCGGTGAGATGTGAGCGATATAAGGAATGAGTAAACACAGTTTTATGCTAGCATAAAAAACTGTGTTTATGAAATGACTGAACGGACATGAGAAAAAAGACAGGCGATTGAAGAGAGCCTGTTGATTTTCGAATGGACGTAGCGTGTCGAGAACGAAGTGGAGACACGCGTATATCGCGATGTAATTAAAAAGATAGAAAGAAATATATGAGTAAAGATTTAGAAAAAGAAATTATTAAGGAAAACGAGGTTACTGAAGAGAAGGTTCGCTACGACGAATCAGGACTTGATGAGAGAATAATAAGAGCTGTTACAGAGATGGGATTTGAATACATGTCACCTATCCAGAAGGCAGCTATTCCTGTAATGATACAGGGTAAGGATATAATAGGACAGGCGCAGACAGGAACAGGTAAGACTGCAGCTTTTGGTATTCCGCTTCTTCAGCAGGTGGATCCAACTAATAAGCATCTGCAGGCAGTTGTTCTGTGTCCTACAAGAGAGCTTGCTATGCAGGCTGCAGATGATATTAGAGATTTTGCCAAGTTCATGTTTGGAATCAAGGTTCTTGCTGTATATGGCGGACAGGATATTTCCAGACAGATCAAGGCTCTTTCAAATGGTGTTCAGATTGTGGTTGGTACTCCTGGACGAGTAATGGATCACATGCGCAGACACACTATGAAGATGAAGGATGTTAAGGTCCTTGTTCTCGATGAAGCTGATGAGATGCTTGATATGGGCTTTAGAGAGGATATTGAGACTATTCTTCAGGGTATGCCAGAGGAGAGGCAGACAGCGCTTTTCTCAGCTACAATGCCTGAGGCCATCCTCAAGATTACCAAGACATACCAGAAGCCTGATGCTGAGTACATCAAGATGACTCCTAAGGAGATCACTGTAGCAGCTATTGAGCAGGCTTATTATAGAGTTCCACAGAAGATGAAGGAAGAAGTCCTCGTGAGGCTTATGGACTATTATAGCCCAGCAAGATCACTTATCTTCTGTAACACCAAGAGAATGGTAGACCAGCTGGCAGAGAGCCTTAAGGGCAAGGGATATCTTGCTGATGGGCTTCACGGAGACCTTTCTCAGAATCAGAGAGATACAGTAATGAATCTCTTCAGAAGCGGGAGAATCAACATCCTTATCGCTACTGACGTGGCTGCCAGAGGTATCGATGTAAGCGGAGTAGAGGCTGTCTTCAACTTTGATATTCCTGAGGATATTGAGTACTACGTTCACAGAATCGGAAGAACAGGACGTGCAGGCAGAAGCGGTAAGTCCTACACCCTCGTATCACCCAAGGAGATGTACAGACTTCGCGAGATAGAGAAAATCTGCCACACCAGAATTGAAGAGAATGATATTCCTTCTGTAAAAGAGGTTTCAAGAGCAAAGGCCAGAAAGGTGTTCTCAGAGGTCATCGATCTCATCGAGAGCAACCAGGTAGGCGATGCATATGACTATGTTCAGAAGAAGATTGACGAAGGTGAGTACTCAGCAGAGCAGCTCGCTGCAGGACTCCTCAAACTGAAGATGGGCAAGGAGCCTGAGAACATCGACTTCAAGGCTCTCAAGAGAGAACGCAAATCCAAGAGACGCGATGATAAGAATTCATCAGGCGGAAGAGGTCGCTTTGGAAGATTCGGTGAGAAGTCCGAAGGAAGACGCGGCGACAGAAGAGACGGTAAGCCCTTTGGAGGTCGCGACGGTAAGCCCAGATTCTTCGATAAGGAAGGCAAGAAGAAAGGTTTCTTTGGAGATTCCTCCAAGGAAGGAAAGTTCAAGAAAGGTCAAGGCGACAAGGCCAGAAGAAATGCCCGCCCGAAGTCTGAAAAGCTCGGCATAAGCAGACGCGGTAATTAAATATTGCATTCAAAATGCTGTAGTCAAAATTCGTTTAATATTCATTAGTGAGAGAATAAGTTTTGATGATGAGGTTATGAGTAGTTCATTTTGTCAGAAATCTTGAAAATACTATACATATGAACACTATGCATGGAAGAGACTGAGTTTTGGTTATAGAATTGTAGAGTAGGAAAAACTCAGAGGAATGAAATGGTGATTTTGACTTTGAGATAATAAACAATTAGTGGAGGGTTACACAATGAAAATCGGTCTTATTAATGAGAACAGCCAGGCAGCAAAGAATGCAATCATATACGATTCACTCAAGAAGGTAGCTGACGGCTACGGCTTCGAAGTTTTCAACTACGGAATGTATTCAGCAGAGGATGAGGCTCAGCTCACCTATGTACAGAATGGTATCCTTGCAGCTGTTCTTCTTAACTCAGGAGCAGTTGATTATGTTATCACAGGCTGCGGCACAGGTGAGGGCGCTATGCTTGCACTCAACAGCTTCCCCGGTGTTATCTGCGGTCACGTTGAGGATGCTCTCGATGCATATACTTTTGCTCAGATCAATGATGGTAACGCTATCTCACTTCCTTTCGCAAAGGGCTATGGCTGGGGCGGAGACCTGAATCTCCAGTACATCTTCGAGAAGCTTTTCTGTGAGCCCAGCGGACAGGGATATCCCAGAGAAAGAGCAGTTCCGGAGCAGCGTAACAAGAAGATTCTCGATGAGGTTAAGAAGGTTACTTACGTTCAGGACCTCACAGAGATTCTTTCCAAGCTTGATCAGGATCTTGTAAAGGGCGCACTTTCAGGAGAGCACTTCCTTGAGTACTTCAATGCAAATGCTACAGATGAGAAGATCAAGAACTATGTAAATGAACTTATGAAATAAAAATTGCAATTGAATATGGGAATTTGAATTCCAGGATTTTATTATCCGAGATTTTAATTGCTAGGATTGTATTTCATGATTTGTATTTTGTGATTTTAGATTCCAAGATTTAGAAGAATATGCATGTTTCGCTAGGCTGGCATAGCACGGTGGGACATGCATTTTTTGCTCTATATATAAAATGTTTATTAATTCAGTACGGCATACGTGGTAATATTAAAGCCGTGTGTTCATAATAAAATATGGGTTACAAATAAGTGATAGAGGTGCTTACTAAATGGTTGAAAAATACTACGAAACAAGAGGGAAAGATACTGAGAAGTACAGCTTGTGCTATAAACTATATGCGGCGGATATTCATGAAGATGATGTTTCAGAGCATAACGAGAAGGATGTAGATGCTCTGAATAGTATGATGGCAGAACTGCTAGAAGAATCCGACAATCAGCTTGATGATGGAAGTATAGGTGGGGACATCTACACAACTGCTATTTATACAGCCAACA
>JAEEGJ010028581.1_pt1 | contig 11078 bp, 7 predicted proteins | sample 8958761 | NCBI WGS metagenome assembly JAEEGJ01 (sample SAMN16246546, study PRJNA631951) | gut metagenome | biome: gut microbiome; feature: rumen; material: RS-attached | host: Bos | place: Iran: Karaj | collected 2018-10
ACCGTCGATGATGTGCGTCGATCCGCTGTCGTGGTTGCACTTGAGGACGAACTTGCCCGGGAGGACGTCCCAGGGGATGTCGGCCGAATGCTTCCAGGTGCCGAGCATCGGGACCAGAAGGCCGCCCAGGCCCTTTTCGGCCACGTAGTCGCGGACCTTGACCTTGTCGGAAAGCCGTGTCCACTCGGAGGTGTCCGAGAAGCACATCAGCCACTGGATCTTCTCGTTGATGTCCTTCGGGGCATTCCAGTCGATGGGATGGCCGAAGCGCTTTTTCCACTCCCGCTGCACGACGCGGTCATGATGGTGGTCCAGTTCCCACTCATGCCATTTGCGGCCCAGGAAGCGGCGGATATCCTTGCGCTCGGAGGGTTTCAGGCCGATGAAGAAAAGGACCGCGGCGGTGACGGCGCCGGTGAGGAGGATGCCGCCCACCTTTGCCCAGCCGCTTTCCAGCGGAAGCAGGCGATAAAGGGCGATCCAGCCAATGAGAAGGAGCGTGGCGACGGCGGGACGCAGGTACGCCTCCTTCAGGAAGCGCTTCAGGTCGAAGCCGAACTGGAAGCGCAGGAGAATCAGTTGGATAATGCGGCTCAGCAGGTCCGCTACTACGAAGCATACGATGATGCTGTAGGCGGGATAGCCGCTGCGGAACAGCAGCCAGCCGGCGACGAGGCACAGGAGGTACAGGACGCTGAATTCGATCTTGTACCACTTGATGCGGCCGAAGGCGTTGATGAGTTGGGCGACGCCGGCCGAGGTGGCCGAGGCGGCCGCGACGAGCAGGGTCCATCGGCACATCAGGACCGTCCCTTCCGGCATCTTGGCTCCGAGCCAGGCGCGCAGGATGAAGTCCAGTTCGCTCCAGAGGGGGAAGAAGAGCAGCAGGAACAGGAGGAGGCAGATGCGGCATACGCGCTCGGTCAGGGCGAGGGAACGCTCCCGGTTGCCGGCGCCGATGTTCTGGGTGATCTGCGGGGCGGCGGCCGTGTCGAAGTTCGCAATGAACTGATTGACATAGTTCTGCACCGTGCCGGCATAGTAGAAGGCCGCATTGACCGTGGTGCCGAAGAAGGCGTTGATGAGCATGTTGGAGCCCTGGGAACGGGCGATCATCGACGCGGAGGAAAGGAGGTTGTAGTTGTTGAACACCAGCACCTCCCTGTAGGCCTTCCGCTCCCGGACCGGCTTCCAGCGGATGATTCCCGGCCATCGGCGGGCGCACAGCCCGTGATAGACGATGAAGGAGATCCACGTCGTGACGCTCATCAGGACGGCGTACAGACGCAGGCCGTTCCCTTTCCAGTACAGGAGGCCGATGACGAGTCCGAGTTTCACGAGCGCATTGACAATGTCCACCACGGCGACGGTGAAGAAGCGCTCGTGGACGGTGAACAGGCTCTGGAAGGGGACGTTGGCGATGCCGAGGCAGGCTACGAGGGTGGAGACCTGGAATACGAACATTGCGTCGGCCTCCTTCCCGGGCGGGACGTTCAGGTGCGTATGGATGTACCACAGGCCGACGGATTCCAGCAGGAGCAGCAGCAGCAGGGCGCCGCCGATGTGGATGACGTGGCAGATGTTGAACATCCGGTTCGTGTCCCCGCCGGGCCGGCCCATCTCGATGTTCATGAAGCGGACCGTGGTCGCGGTGAGGGCGCCGGTGATGAAGGAGACCAGGGCGACCGTGCTGCCCACGGCGCTGTAGATGCCCACGTCCGAGGCTCCGAGGGCCTGGAGCACCAGGCGGCTGGTGACGATGCCCACCAGGATGGTCACGGCCATCCTCACGTAGATGACGACCGTGTTGCGGGCGATCCGGATATTCGCGCTTGCGGGCATAGACTACAAATTTAGCAAATAATGTCTATATTTGTGAAGTTATGGAGAAATTGGACGGAAAACGGGAGATCTGGGTGGACTGGCTGCGGGTGACCGCCTGCTTCCTGGTGATGCTCACCCACAGCTGCGAACCTTTCTATCTGGGCGGGGAAGGCTCCCTGATCCTGACCCGGGCCGACGCCCTCTGGGTCGCTTTCCTGAACGTGTTTCCGCGTGCCTGCGTGGCGCTCTTCGTCGTCGCGTCCAGCTACCTGCAGTTCCCCCTGCATTATTCCACCGGAGAGTTCTTCCGGCGTCGGGCCGTGCGGATTCTGATTCCGTTCGCCGTCTGGAGCGTCGTGTACGCCCTGGTCTGGGGGCAGCCGGTGCAGAATTTCAAGGATCTGCTGCTCAACTTCAACTATGCGGCGGGCCACATGTGGTTCGTGTACATGCTCGTGGGCCTGTACCTGATCATGCCGCTGCTTTCGCCCTGGGCGGAGAAAGTGGGCAAGCGCGAACTGCAGGTCTATCTGGGCGTCTGGCTTCTCACGACCGTCATTCCGCTCATCCGGCAGTGGGTTGGCGGCCCCGCGCCGGTCATCTACGGCCCTTCCGGCATTCCGAACGCGGCCAAGTTCCCGCTCTGGGGCGAGGCCAGCTGGAATACGTACGGCGTGTTCTATTACCTCAGCGGCTTTGTCGGGTATATGCTGCTCGGGCTTTATTTCCGGCGGTTCGTGGGTGAACTGTCCTGGAAAAAGACGCTGGGTATCGCTCTGCCCGTCTTCCTGGCCGGATTTGCCATCTGCACCGGCGGCTTCCTCAAGTGTGTATGGGCCGATTCCAACGGCGTTTTCCCCGTGGAAGGTCCTGTCGGCCTGGCCGCCATCTGGGAAGGTCCCTGGCTCAATGACACCTTCGGCGTCGCCCTGATGACCATCGGATGGATCCTGGTGTTCCGGAAAATCAAATCCGGCGGGAAGTTCTATGACAGAGTCCTTCTTCCGGTCTCCAAGGCCAGTTATGGCATGTACCTGTCCCACCTGCTCATCCTGGGCCTCATCTCTGGATGGCTGCGGAATACGCTCGGACTTGGGACGGAAGGCGTTCTGGGCCCCGTCTGGACCACACCGGTGGAAATCTTCGGCACCGTCATCCTTTCCTTCGCCGCCACCGCGGCCGCTTGCGTGCTGGTTCAGAAGATTCCCAGGGCGGGGAAGTGGATTGTCGGATAACCGTCTTGCGCCATGGAACCCCGGGTGAGCATCGTCATCGTCTGCATGAACCGGCCGGATCTGCTGTATCCGTGCCTGGAAGGGATCCGCACCCATACGTCGGTGCCGCATGACATCTGGGTGGTCGCCTATCTGTTCTCGGAGGAGAACCTCGCCCGCCTGCGGGCGGACTGGCCCGACGTGAAAGTCGTCGAGAGCCGGGAACTCCGGGGTTTTGCCGAGAACAACAACCTGGCCCTCAGGCAGATCACTGGCGAGTACTGCTTCATTGTCAATGACGACACGCTGATGTCGGCCCCCGTCATCGACACGCTTGTGGCCGATTTCAGCCGTCTTCCCGCTGATGCCGCCATTGTCTCCCCGAAGATCGTCTTTCCCGACGGACGGGTGCAGACCAACGGACGCGCTCCCTGGACGGCCTGGCGCTATGTGAAACACTATCTCCACCGCGTGGATGAGACCGTCCACACGCCCTGGTCCATGAAGGAGGGCCTTTTCCGCACCTGGACCGTAAACGGGGCCTGCTTCCTCATCAAGACCGACGTCTTCCGGCAGGCCGGCTGGTTCGACGAAACGTATACCTTCACCCCCGAAGACATCGCCCTCGGCCACAAGGTCAACGACCTGGGCCATACCGTCTGGTCCGATGCCGATGTGGCGATCACCCACCTCGCCGGCGGCACCGTCTCCCGCCTGGAGGCCGCCATCAAACCCACGCGGGTCCGGGGGGCGCTGCAGTTCTACAGCGGCGGAAAGCCGGTCAAGTACTTCCTGCTGGGTGTTTTCGTCTGGTGCGTGGAGGCGCTGCGCCGGCTCAAGTATCTGTTCGCCGACCGCTCGGATCCGTCTTCACATGCTTCCATCATGTTCGCCACGGCCGGGAATGTGATGCGCTCCGTCTTCACGAGGCGCACTTCCAAGGAAGTGTTCACGCAGTTGTACCACGAAATTCAGGGCAAATGAAGATTCTCGTCATCGTCGTCACCTACAATGGCATGAAATGGCTGGAACGGTGCCTCGGAAGCGTCCGGGCCTCGGAGGTGCCGGCGGATCTGTACGTGTGGGACAACGACTCCACGGACGGATCGGCGGACTATGTCCAAAGCCGTTTTCCGGAGGCCCGGCTCGTCCGAAGCGCCGACAACCTGGGTTTCGCCGAAGCCAACAACATGGGCATGCGTCACGCCTTGGACAAGGGCTATGATTATGTATATCTTTTGAACCAGGACGCCTGGATCGAACCCTCCACCCTCGGCATCCTCGTCGCCGCCCATCAGGCCCATCCCGGCTTTGCGGTCCTCAGCCCCCTGCAGATGACGGACGGGTTCGAGTCCTTGGACAAGCAGTTTGAGAAGCTCATGCCCGGCGTGACCGGGCATCCGGAGCCCGTTGCCGTACGGCGCGTCATGGCGGCGCATTGGCTGGTTTCCCGGGAGGCGCTGGAGAAAGTCGGACTGTTCTCGGACTTGTTCCCCATCTATGGCAACGACGACAACTGGTGCGACCGGGCGCGGTATCACGGCTACAAGATCGGCATCGTCCCGGATGCCAGGGCCGTGCACGACCGGGCGTATCGGGAGGAACCGAAGGAGAAGATCATCTTCCGGAACTATTACATGGGCTCTTTAGTCCGTCTCTGCGACATCAACCGGCCGCTCTGGGAGCGCTTCCTGTTCGTGTGCCTTTTCACCCTCGTGAAGGCTGTAAAATACGGAAGCATCCTTCCCTTCAAGCACTTCCGCTCGTTGGTCAGGATGCTTCCCGATATCAGAAAGGCCCGTCGTCGGATGAAAGAATAACCCGCATCACCGGAACCTGCCGCTTCGCGGCCCTGTCCGGGTAAATGGTTCCGGATGATGCGGGTTATTCTTTCAGGTAGGTCAAATGGCCTTCCGGTGCACCCGGATCCCGTAAAACGCGATAATCACGAAACAGAGCGTCGGCAGGATGAACGACAGGTTCACGGCCGGCATGCCCAGGAGCGTGCCCCTGTCGATGATCATCGCCTGGAACGGCGGCAGGACCGAGCCGCCCAGGATGGCCATGATGAGTCCGGCGGCGCCGAACTTGGCGTCCTCCCCGAGCCCCTCGAGGGCGATGCCGTAGATGGTCGGGAACATCAGGGACATGCAGGCGGAGACGGCGACGAGGCACCAGAGACCCGCGATTCCGCGGAAGAAGATGACGCCGAGGGTGAAGAGAATGCCCGCCAGGGCGAAGCAGTAGAGCATCTTGCCCGGCTTGAAGTATTTCATGAGGTAAGTGCAGATGAACCGGCTGCAGCAGAAGGTGATCATCGCGGCGATATTGTACTTCTGGGACAGGACCTCCGCGTCGATTTCACTCATCCCTCTTTCCATGAACAGGCGGGTGCCGTACTGGATGATGAAGGTCCAGCACATGATCTGCACGCCCACATAGAAGAACTGCGCCAGCACGCCTTCGCGATAGCGGGGGAGGCCGACGAGCCTGCGCAGCGACGCGCCGATGCTGCTCCCGCTTTCCTCCTGCACCTTGGGCATCCGGACCAGCAGGATGACCAGGAACATCACCAGGATGACGATGCCGATGGTGACATAGGGCTTGATGAGGATGCCGAGGTCGGACTGCTTCATGACCTCGAATTCCGCATCGGACAGGTTGGCCCGGGCGGCGGAGTCCATGGGGTTCAGGCGGGCCTGGATGAAGTTCATCGCCACGAACATGCCGCACAGGGAGCCGATGGGGTTGAACGACTGGGCGAAGTTCAGCCTTCGGGTGGCCGTCGCCGGGTCGCCCATCGCCAGGATGTACGGATTGGCGCTGGTCTCCAGGAAGCTGAGGCCGCAGGTGAGGATGAAATAAGCCGCCAGGAACGGCCAGTAGGAGCCCGTGGAGCGGGCGGCGATGAACAGGAACGCTCCCGCCGCGTACAGGCCCAGGCCCATCAGGATGCCGCTCTTGTAGGAGAAGCGGCGGATGAAGATGGCGGCCGGAAGGGCCATCGCGAAGTAACCGCCGTAAAACGCCACTTGCGTCAGGGTGCCCTGGGTGACGCTCATCCGGAAGATCTTGGAGAAGGCCTTGACCATCGGGTTGGTGACGTCGTTCGCGAAGCCCCAGAGGGCGAAGCAGGAGGTGATGAGGATGAAGGGGAGCAGGTAATTCACCCCTTGATACTTGAAAAAGCTCTTTTTCTCTTCCATCGGTTGATGCTGTCTGTCGTTCAGAGTTCGAAAGATAGTGAATAATTGGCGAAAACACAATTTGTGTATCCGGCGAATTATGCGTACATTTGTAGGATTAAGAATCATACTGATTATTGAGAAGCATTTTATGGCATTAGCAGATATACTGAAGAAGGTTTTCGGATCCAAGTCCGACCGCGATATGAAGCAGGTGAAGCCGATGCTGGACAAGGTCCTGGCGGCCTATCCCGGCATCGACGCCTTGTCCAACGATGAGCTCAGGGCCCGTTCCGCCGCCCTGCGCGCCCGCATCCTCCAGGTGGAGAAACCCTTTGAGGACCGCATCGCCGAAATCAAGGCGGAACTGGAGAAAGACATCCCCGTTTCCGAGAAGGAGGCCCTTGCCACTGAGTCCGACAAACTCGTCAAGGACGAGGACGACGCCATCGAGAAGTGCCTGGACGAAATCCTGCCCGAGGCCTTCGCCATCATGAAGTCCACCGCCCGCCGTTTCACGCAGAACGAGACGATCGTCGTGACGGCGACGGATTTCGACCGCAACCTGGCCGCCGCCGGCCGCGACTTCGTCCATATCGAGGACGACAAGGCCGTCTGGCAGAACCACTGGGTCGCCGGCGGCAACGAAATCACCTGGGACATGATCCATTACGATGTGCAGATCATCGGCGGCATCGTCCTGAACGGCAGTCTCAAGACCAACAAGGAGCAGCGCGGCAGCATCGCGGAAATGGCGACCGGTGAGGGCAAGACCCTCGTCGCCACCCTCCCGGTGTTCCTGAACGCGCTCGCCGGCAAGGGCGTCCACGTGGTCACCGTGAACGACTACCTGTCCAAGCGTGACTCCGAGTGGATGGGCCCGCTGTATCAGTTCCACGGTCTCAGCGTGGACTGCATCGACAAGCACCAGCCCAACTCCGACGCCCGCAAGAAGGCGTACGACTGCGACATCACCTTCGGCACCAACAACGAGTTCGGTTTCGACTACCTGCGTGACAACATGGCCACCCGCATGACGGACCTCGTCCAGCGGAAGCACCACTACGCCATCGTCGACGAGGTCGACTCCGTCCTCATCGACGACGCCCGTACCCCGCTCATCATCTCCGGCCCGATGTCCAAGGCCGCGGACGACGAGCAGTTCATGGAATACCGTCCTTACGTGGAGAACCTCTACAACAAGCAGCGCGCCCTCGTCAACACGACGTTGAACGAGGCCAAGAAGGCCATCGCCGCCGGCGACGAAGCCGAGGGCGGCAAGCTCCTCCTGCGCTGCCACAAGGGTCTCCCGAAATACCAGCCGCTCATCAAGTTCCTGTCCGAGACGGGCATGAAGGCCCTGCTCCAGAAGGCCGAAAGCTACTACATGCAGGACAACGAGCGCGAGATGCCGCAGGTCACCGACGAGCTTTACTTCGTCATCACCGAAATCCAGAACAGCGTGGACATGACCGACAAGGGCCACGACGTCCTCGCCAGCTCCGTGTCCGACCCGAACTTCTTCGTCCTTCCGGACATGGGCTCCGCCATCGCGGAGATCCAGAACGACGCCTCCCTCTCCCCGGCCGAGAAGGCCGAGAAGAAGGACGCCCTGATGGAGGACTTCTCCCTCAAGAGCGAGCGCGTCCACACGGTCATCCAGCTCCTCAAGGCCTATGCGATGTTCACCAAGGACATCGACTATGTGATCGTGGACAACAAGGTCAAGATCGTGGACGAGAGCACCGGCCGTATCATGGAGGGACGCCGCTGGAGCGACGGTCTGCACCAGGCCGTGGAGGCGAAGGAGAATGTGAAGGTGGAGGCCGCGACGCAGACATTCGCGACCATCACCCTGCAGAACTACTTCAGAATGTACCACAAGCTTGCGGGTATGACCGGTACCGCCGAAACCGAGGCTGGCGAGTTCTGGAGCATCTACAAGCTGGACGTCGTCACCATCCCGACCAACCGGCCGGTCATCCGTGACGACCAGGACGACATCATCTACAAGACCAAGAAAGGCAAGTTCAACGCCGTCATCGACCGCGTGGTGGAACTGACCAATGCGGGCCGTCCGGTCCTCGTGGGCACCACCGACGTGGAAACTTCCGAGCTGCTTGCGCGCATGATGCGCCTCCGCGGCCTGCGCCCGAACGTGCTGAACGCGAAGGAGCACGCCCGTGAAGCCGAGATCGTGGCCCAGGCGGGCCAGAGCGGCAAGGTCACCATCGCCACCAACATGGCGGGCCGTGGTACCGACATCAAGCTCTCCCCGGAGGTGAAGGCCGCCGGCGGTCTCGCCATCATCGGCACCACCCGCCACGACAGCCGCCGTGTCGACCGCCAGCTGCGCGGCCGCGCAGGCCGTCAGGGCGACCCGGGCTCGTCGACCTTCTACATCTCCCTGGAGGACGATCTCATGCGTAAGTTCGGCTCCGAGCGCATCGCCGGCGTCGTGGACAAGCTGGGCATGGCCGACGACGAGGCCCTCGTCTCGAGCATGCTGTCCAAGTCCATCGAAACCGCGCAGAAGCGCGTGGAGGAGAACCACTTCGGCTGGCGCAAGCGCACCCTCGAGTACGACGACGTGATGAACTACCAGCGCGAGGCCGTCTACGCCCGCCGTCGCAACGCCCTCTCCGGAGAGCGTATCGAGATCGACGTCCAGAACATGATGTCCGACACGGCCAACATCATCGCCGAGAAGGCCGAAGGAATGGACTACGCTTCCTTCGAGGAATACGTCATCGCCACGCTGTCCATCGACCTGGGCTTCGATGCCGACTTCTACGAGCACGCGAAGCCGAGGGACATCGCCGACAAGCTCTGCGCGCACATGCAGGAGGTGTATGACCGCCGCATGGACACGATGGTGGACAAGGTGAATCCGATCATCAAGCAGGTGTATGAGAAGCAGGGGGCGATGTACGAGAACATCGCCATTCCGATCTCCGACGGCAAGCGGATGCTCAACCTCTCTGTGAACCTCAAGAAGGCCTACGAGACCGAAAGCCGCGAGGTGGCCAAGGCCCTGAGTCGCGCGGTCATCCTGTACGAGATCGACGAATACTGGAAGCAGCACCTGCGCGACATGGACGACCTGCGCCAGAGCGTCCAGAACGCCGCCTATGAGCAGAAGGACCCGCTGGTGGTCTACAAGCTGGAGAGCTACAACCTCTTCTCCCAGATGCTCGAGGAACTGAACGAGGCGGTCCTGACCTTCCTCCTCCGCGCTTTCATCCCGCTTCGTGACGCCAACGAGGCCCGGGCCCCGCGCCAGACGACCCAGCCGCGCCGCGACCTGAGCCAGATGCGCACCAACGACCCTTCCCAGCTCTCCACCAACGGCGAGCAGAAGTCCCGCATGCCGGTCCGCGTGGACAAGCGCGTCGGGCGCAACGACCCCTGCCCCTGCGGCTCCGGCCTCAAGTACAAGAACTGCCACGGCAAGGGGATCGTGTAGCCCTTTCTGAAAACAACAATATTAAAATATGGCTAAAACAATGGAACCTGTCAATGTGAACGAAATGAGCCGGATTTCCGCCGGTACCACTTTCAAGGGTGAGATCACCACTCCTACCGACATCCGCGTCGACGGCACCTTTGAGGGCAAGATCTGCTCCAAGGGCCGCGTCGTGGTGGGCGAGAAGGCCCAGATCAAGGGCGATATCATCTGCCAGAACGTCGACTTCACCGGAACGATGCACGGCAACTTCTATGTCAAGGACACCCTGTCCCTCAAGGGCGGCTGCACCGTCGACGGCGACCTCAACATCAAGCGCCTGCAGGTGGAACTTGACGCCAAGTTCAACGGCAACTGCCGCATGATCTCCGAGGCCGAGTTCGACAAGATCGTGGCCCAGATGACCGGCCGTCCGCTGCCTCAGCAGCCCGCTCCGGCCCAGCCCGCTCCGGCCCAGCCGATGCAGAAATAGGAGATTCCTTCGCTTCGCTCGGAATGACAGGGGAAAACTGTCATTCCGAGGAGGTCGAAGACCGACGTACTGTCATTCCGAGGAGGTCGAAGACTGACGAAGGAATCTGTATAAATGTTTCTCTGTCAAAATGAGAAACATTTTTGTTTACAATGCTAACAAAAAAGTTATAATGGAAAAGGTCGAAAAATACCGTCTGTTGGAGCGTCAGCTGGCCGCTTTGCTGGAGGGGGAGAAGGACACCGTTGCCAAGATGGCGAACATGGCCGCAGTCCTGCACGAAACGTTCGGCTTCTGGTGGACCGGTTTCTACCGGGTGGCGGGGGATGAGCTGATTCTCGGCCCTTTCCAGGGGCCGGTCGCCTGCATGCACATTCCGTTCGGAAGGGGAGTCTGCGGCACGTCCTGGAAGCGGAATGAGTCGGTCGTCGTTCCTGACGTCGAGGCCTTCCCCGGTCACATCGCTTGCAGCAGCGCCTCCCGGAGCGAGATTGTCGTTCCGGTCCATGGGGCCGACGGTTCCGTCACCGCCGTCCTCGATATCGACAGCGACCGGCTGGCGACCTTCGACGAGACGGACCGTGTTGCGCTGGAGCGGATCGTGACGCTTCTGTGATTTGCATCTTTCGCAAATTCGGCTTATCTTTGCAATCCTTTTCGGGCGATTAGCTCAGTTGGTTCAGAGCACCTGCCTTACAAGCAGGGGGTCGACGGTTCGAATCCGCCATCGCCCACCACCGACAAGGGGGTGTTTTGGTTTTGACAGCGTTGATGTCGGACGGTAAGCACGCCGGGCGTTGGAACCTTGCCCGTAAATCTCAGATTCCAAAAATCAGTTGCCAACAACAACTACGCACTCGCTGCTTAATTAGCTAAGCTAATGGGCTTAATCCGCGACGCCAAGGCTGCGCCGCCGA
>JAEEGJ010028582.1_pt1 | contig 11078 bp, 9 predicted proteins | sample 8958761 | NCBI WGS metagenome assembly JAEEGJ01 (sample SAMN16246546, study PRJNA631951) | gut metagenome | biome: gut microbiome; feature: rumen; material: RS-attached | host: Bos | place: Iran: Karaj | collected 2018-10
CCTCGCAGTGACGTAATGCGTGTCTGTTTATGCCGCAAAAATAAGAAAAACGCCACGTAAAAGAATAGAGTCTAAGATTTTTCCTATTTTTGTCCCAAAATCAAGAGGTTGAATGAAAAGACGTTTACTCACCTTTATCGTATTGCTTTTCTCCTTGCAGACATTTGCTCAGCAGGGCGATGTGGTGCTGTGTGAGGGCTTTTTCAACCCTTGGTTGGAGGAAGGTTGGGACGCGAAAGGCGATGACTGGGTGGTGTGGTACATCTCCAATACCACTTTTGCAGGATGCAAACCGAATGAGATGCAGATGTATCCCGACATTAACTTTGAGGGCACCACTCGTTTGGTTACTCCTATTGTCGAGTTGGAAAAATACGATTTCATCAATTTCCAGTTTAACCATGCACTTGATGCCACACAAGGTGAAATCAATGCTCAAATCGGCATTGGTATCTCCCAAAATGGTGAAGATTGGGAAAGCATTTGGGAAGACACATTGGTGGGTAGCATCGCACAAAGCCAATATCTGCTTACCTTCGATATGGAAGAATGGACCACAAAGTCACCGCAGTTTTGCCTTTATTTTACGGGACATGGAGCGTATGTAACAAGCTGGTATATCGACAATGTCATCATCTATGCCTCGAAAAAGAACAAATATGGAGGCATGGACGACACCGACGAAAACGGCTTTGTGGCTGCACGGTCGTCCATCACTACATTGAAAGGTCCTTCGGCAGGTTCAGTAACTCGGTTCTCAAAATTAAGAAGATCGAGCAACCGCTATGCCCGAGTGGTGGAGGGTAGACAAAAAAAATGGTGGCAATTCTGGAAATAGGTATGACTTTAAAAAAGAGCATCATAGCATTATTATTGGTTTTGTTTTCATGGGCGGTCATGGCGCAAAACTTCACCGACAGCAACCTGCCTATTGTTGTCATTGAGACGGACGGCGGCGTCAATATCCCCGACGAGCCGAAAGTGTCTGGCACAATGAAAATCATCTGGCATCAGGACGGCTCGCGCAACTACTTAAGCGATGTCGACAATCCCGAGTTCCTCAATTACGATGGTCGAATCGGCATCGAACGACGTGGCAGCACTTCGCAGACCATGCTCAACAAGAAGCCATACGCCCTTGAAACCCGTGAAGACGATGATGTCACCAACAGAAATGTCAGTATTTTGGGGATGCCGGAAGAAAATGACTGGGTACTCAACTCCTTGGCTTTCGACCAAACGGGGATGCGTGATGCGTTGGCCTATGAACTTTCAAACCGTCTCGGACAATATGCCTCGCGCAGTGTGTATTGTGAGGTAGTGATTAACGGTGACTACAAAGGGCTCTATGCCTTCATGGAGAAAATCAAGCCTGACAAGAACCGTGTCAACATCGAGGAGATGGACCAAACTTGCAACAACTATCCTGAAGTGACAGGAGGCTACATCACCAAAGCCGACAAGTCCAACGGCGACCCTGTGGCTTGGACAATGCAAGGCTATGGCGGAAGCTGGTGGGGGTGGGGCAACAACATCGACTTCATCCATCATTATCCCAAACCTGCCGACATCACCAATGCACAGAACAACTACATCCATAGCGTGTTTACTGACCTTGCCTCAGTGGCCAACCAGCACAATATTTCTATTACATCGGGCATCCCTTCGGTCATCGACATACCTTCTTTCGTCGATTTTCTGATGATTGCGGAATATACCTCCAATGTGGATGTCTATGCCCTCAGCACCTTTTTTCATAAAGACAGGATGGGCAAGCTGCGGGCAGGTCCCGTTTGGGACTACAACCTCGCTTTCGGTTACGATGCGTTTGGCAACCGTAGCAAGTACAATGTGTGGCAGTTCAACAACGAGGACAATACCGGCCCGAAGTTTTGGAAAGACTTATTCGACACCAACCTCTTCCGTTGCTATTTCGCCAAGCGCTGGTTTGAACTGACCGAGCCAGGACAGCCTCTCAATTATGATTTCGTCTGCAATCGCATTGACGAAATCGATGCACTGATTGCTGAAGCCATTCCTCGAGACAACCAACGCTGGAACCAGATGAACCAACACGCACAGTATGTCAACAACATGAAAAACTGGCTCCAACTGCGCACCGACTGGTTGAACCAAAACATTGGCTCCTACGATGGCTGTTCCGATGTCGACCTGCCACCTCTGGTCATCTCCAAAATCCACTACCATCCCATGGACTGGTGGAATATCGACGGCGACTTGTTTGAGTTCATCGAAATCACCAACAATGGTGACGAGGAAGTGGATTTGACGGGTGTTTATTTCCGCGAGTTGGGTGTTACCTATCAGTTTCCGGACAATGCGCATATTGCTGGTCGACAAGCTATTGTGCTTTGCTCTGATTCGTTGATGTTCACGGAGTATTACAACACCACACCTTTCGGTCAATACACGCGCAAGCTCGACAACAAATCGGAAAACCTCGTCTTGGCTGATGCTTGGGGCAACATCATTGACCAGGTGCATTACTCCGACAGCCTGCCTTGGCCCATGGAAGCCGATGGCGAAGGTCCTTACCTCGAACTAAAAGACCTTGATTCCGACAATAGTTTGCCCGAAAACTGGGGAATTGGCGATGATTTGACAAAGATTGACAAATTCATTGAAAACCAAAATATTGCCCTTTATCCTAATCCTACTTCGGGCAAGATTCACATCGCCTTATTGGAAAACGCCATTCATTGCCAAATCGTTGGTTTGATGGGTAATATTTTGCAGGAAACTTCGCCTTCAAGTCCTGACTTTGAGCTTGATTTGAGCGGTTTGCCTTCAGGGATGTATTTGGTGAAGGTGCAGTTTGCTGATGGAAGAATCGCCTTCAGGAAAGTGGTTAAACGATAGAAAGTTGTTAGTGTCGTTCGGTCGGATTTGCAATCCGCATCTATACTGTTGCCTATAACCAACATGTATGCGGATTTGCCTGATTCCTACATCTTTGCCGACGACATCGAATCGCCCGTTGGTGCCAAGTTGCCTCTTTGGATGCTGGGGTTTTTGTATTAGTTAGGAAAATCACGGCTGGCGAATTTGTAAATCTGCTGGAACCGAGGATTGTAGTGTCAAGAAAAAATCGGCTTGCAAGCCTTGCAGAATCTATACTTTACTGTCATTTATTCCGCCAACAACTCCTCAATCTTTTTGATTAAGTTTCTGGAGGGAACGGTTATCGTCTCAATTTCCTCTTCGGTAATGGCATAGAAGCAATTATAGTCACCTTTTTCGCGCAATTGCTCCATTCTTGATAGGAATGCACCGAAATCCTTGTCGATCTTTCCTGTTTTGACGAAGTGTAAACCAAATTGGGACAAAAGCCCGTCATGGGTGTGAGCATACAATCCGTTCTTAATGAGCAAAGCTTGAACGGCATGGTAACAAGCGTAATAATAACGGTTGGAAGCAATGTCCCAATAGTGCTGCTTGCACATCTCATCCGCTTGGTCGAGGAATCGGTGTGCCTTTTCCAACTGCATACTTACCATTAGTTTTCTTTCTTCGTCAGTCAGTTTCATGCCAGTCGAATTGCGTCGTCGATAACATTGTGATAAAACGGAGTGAACTTGCTTTCTTCCCATTCTTTGGCGGTGTACATCACAGGATTGATGCTCTCGCCAAGCTCCCAGCCAAGTTCGCGTAATGGATAGGAGATGATGTCGTAATCTTCCGGCAGAAGCTTGTCTTTGTCAAGCACAATAAGAATATCCCAATCGGAATCCGAACGGGCTTCTCCTCTTGCTCTCGAGCCATATAACAATGCATACCCTCCTGTTGGCAAATTCAGCAGGAGTGATTGTTTGATGCCGTTGATTACTTTATCATCCATTTGTTTTATGTTGGTGTTGCAAAAATAGACATTTTTTTCAAACTGAAGACCGTCTTCGAAAAATCGTTCTGAAAGGTTGGTAAAAGACAAGCCCCTTCCGTTTTCACCTTAGTAACCCCTGAAAGCAATTAAGGAGGCAGGGCTGTCGCCTCCGATGGGGATTGTTCCGCACTTCCGCTCCCATTGCGGACGCAAAAACTGAAACGAACAGAAGTTCAAGACCAAGCATCGAATCGCCCGTTGGTGCCAAACTGCCTCTTTGGATGCTGGGGTTTTTGTATTAGTTAGGAAAACATAGTCGACGGATTTGCAAATCTCTGGAACTAAAGAACATTTCTCACCTTGCCTTTTTATTCTGCTTTTTTGCTTACGGAAGTGGTTTGATGGATTCTAAAATCAACTCTAAATTGCAAACTGCACTTTGCAAAAATTTGGGAAAATTACAAATTGTCCATTACATGAATAATTGCTTCTATCAATTACTTAAAATTCAATAATTCTTTCGTTTTGTCTGCCATACAACATCACCTTGCTTGTTTATGTAGCCTTCTGTATCATAGGCATTCCCCTTGTTTAAGAAATAGGCCAATCCATTGTGAAAACTGCCGCATTCTGAATACGCAAATGGAATAGCTTGGATGATGGAGTTATCTGTATGACTTTTCTTTACGAATCCCCATTTACTTGGATGAAAACCATTTGTTAATTCTTTTGCTGCCGCCAGATTTTCCGAAAATGGGAGTATTGAATCGTATGCTATTGATATGGGAAATAAAGTGCTGTCAACAAAAAACCAACCTGTATTATTTCTGTATGTTGCATGCAGTCCTGCAACCCCATCCGAAAAACGGATTACATCGTCAAACAATTCGTTCGAAAGTGAAACGGCTCCATCATTGTCAAAATCAGATAAATAAGTTCCGAATTTGTCAATAAATGTATAATATGTTCCAAAAACACCGAAACCAATTTGATAAATAGGATATTTATCATTGTTGTATATCATGTCTTTTGCTCCACTAGCAATAGGACCGGCGATAATTGTCCCTGTTTTATCGATGCAGGCCCAATCCTTTTTTAATTGACCAAGATCGTCTGGCGCAATTGTAGCAGCCCATGTTGTTCCATTAGCCATAAAATCATGGATATAAAAATAATCATAATCAATTATTAGCTCGCCATTTGTATTAATAGCACCGCCTTTGTTTAGAACATGATATGCAGCTTTGTTTAAAGTCAAAGAATCTGTAATGTCAAAGTCATTAAGAATGTCATTCGTGGGTCTGAAAACAATTGCAACTCCATTTCTAAACCGCCTGCACCATTCATATTTTGGTTCAATGACAATGTTGCATTTAATATCTTTATACCCCAATAGTTTTGTTCCTGCATCTTGAAAAATATACAAATCATTATTGAAGTAAAGATGATTTAATATGTTGCTCCTAAATGATAGTGTACCATTATTGTATTTTTCGACAATCTTATATAATCCATAATGCTCCCAAAATTCCATGAGATTAGGATTTATTGTTATGATGTTATTATCGTTAATCCGTTGATTCTTCTTATTGATATAACCATAATTCACAAAAACACAGCTGTCCACATCGATTTCTGTTGTGTCCATCACTATTTTTAATTCATTGATTACACAAGCAACACCGTCTTTTGAAAAAGAACTGACATATTTGTATTGAGGCTCTATTATTAGTTCTCCCTGACCGTTGATGAAACCATACAATCCGTCTTTCTGAACACGGAATAAAGTTTGGTCATTACCATCACAGGAAATTAAGAAAATAGTGATAAAAACCATTACTACGAGCATAATACCATTTTTGTTTTTCATAATAACATCCCTGAATTTGTGACGGGCGCAACTTCTGATTATTTTCCTCCACTTTTTTGGCTATCGGCTTTCTCCGTTTTGACATAACAAAAGCGTGGAATCTATCTCTTGTCTGACCTTCGGGTTTCCACGCCCACACATCTAACAAGTATTCCACGCCGTACTTCACGGCTTGTGAACACTTATCCTTGATGCGTTGCCCCATTAAAAGGGCGGAGTGGAAAATTGAAGGTCAAGGATAGCCACAAATGCTATCTATTATGTCTATTTATCTTCGTTTTACTTCTTTTTGTACTTTTTTCGTTTTTTAGATGATTATTCCGTTTACGGCTGCAAAAATAGGCAATGCCTAGATGATTTGCAAGTGAAAACACTTTTCTTTTATGTGGTGACGTGGATTATAAATCCTTATATTCACAGCCAGCGGATTGCAAATCCACTAGAACTAAGAGCTATTACGAGGTTATATAATTCCTAACATAATACCCAAAGCATCAGCTGCTTCTGACCATTTATTAATCCAAATAATCCTAACGCCCAATAATGACACAAGACTCTCATACCATTTCTGAAGTTTTTTTTCAGTAGGTCTAACATTAATCCAATAATGTTCTGTTGACTTACCTATGTCAAAAGACATTTTATTTAATTCCATTTCCTTCATTTTAGTATGATGGATCCAACTTAACCATCTTCTCATATTAGAATCTGTCAATGAAACCCCAATGAAAACCACTTTATTGTGAAGGCAAGTATTAATAAACGAACTAGATTGCCAAGAAAAGTTATTGTTCGCCAACTGTAAGTATGAATCTTCCGAAAACACTAGTTTTTCATTTGCTTTATAACCTTTTTTATATATGACATCTTTTATTGGAATAGTTCCATGACAATGATAGTATGGTATTTTTGTACTGCCTCTGTCTGAAATGCTATTTATTATTCTATCAAATTGTTTAGGAATACAATGGCTATTATTGTCGAAAAGAAACGAGTTTAATAAAGCCAAAAAACAAGCTTCACCATTAAAAGTTAAGATGGAACTTGGCTTTATTCCTTTTAAAAACCCATTCGCTAACATTTTGGCCAAACTATAGGCTGTCGTATTCTTAAATACTCTTTCCTTGCATTCACTAAATAAATCCCATCTTTCTTGATGGTCAGTTGTATCTTTAGAAGCATATCCAATAGTCCAATCATGTACGGTTTTAAAAGCAATCCACTCTTTATCATCAAGTTGATTCTTTATCGGCGAATATATTATATCTGATAAATACTCGATGAAAACCTTATCATCCATACCCGTCATGTCTTTTATTGCTTGAATTATTGCATCAAAAGAATAACCTAAAGCAAAAATGTCATCTACTTTTTCCTTATTGGGTAAACTAAGATCCTCAATTAGTTTATTAATCAATTCTTTCCAATCAGGAATTAAAAATTTTGATGTACCTGCTCCTATGCATAAAGCCCACTGCTCTCCTTCTTTTAAGACACGATTTAGTGTAGATATTGACAACCCTTTTTTTGCCATGATAAGTAAGTTTTATACGCTTGCAAATAAACGATTATTTCTCGACAAAACAAAACAAAAATCGTTTTTTACGTATTATCTACATATTTCAATAATGTTGACATGTTTTTTCCTATCTAGTTCGGTCGGATTGCAACTCCGACCGCATATTACAACTCCTCCGCAAACTTAATGTCCTTAACATTAAGCTGCAAGTTGGTCTTGCCTTGCCAAGTGTTGTATTCCAAGTGGTAGCAGATGCTGAAAGGCTCGCCGCTGTGGATGCGGTTGAAGAGGTCGCCTTTCTGGAAAGCGATGCCCGAGAAAGGAGCCACACCTTGTTCGGCATCACCTACTTGCGAAACGGTGAGTTTCAAGTGCTTGTGACCGCCAACAGGACGTGAGCCGCCTACGTCGATGACATTGTCCGTCCAAAATACAGGAGCCATGTTGCCCGGACCAAAAGGTGCAAACTGATTCAGTATGCGCATGAATTTAGCGGTGATGTCACTGAACTTGATCTTCAAATCCACTTCAAGCTCGGGCACAAAATCCTCATCCACAAGATGTTCGCTGACATAAGCCTCAAAACGACGACGGAACTCAGGCAGGTTTTCAGGCTTCATCGAAAGACCAGCTGCATATTTATGGCCGCCGAAATGCTCAAGCAAATCGGAACAATTGTCGATAGCATCGTAAATATCGAAGCTCTTGATGGAACGTGCCGAACCCGTAACCAAACCATTGGCACGCGTCAGGACGATGGTGGGACGATAATAATAATCGGTGAGGCGTGAGGCCACGATACCAATGACACCACGATGCCAACGTTCGTTGAAAACTACGGTGCTCTTGGCATCGCGAAGCTCAGCATCGGCATCAATCATGTCGAGGGCTTCTTCTGTGATACGATTGTCGAATTCACGGCGTTCGTCATTGAGGTCGTTGATGGAAGCAGCCAATTTTTCGGCATGTTCCTTCTTGTCGGCGATGAGCAGACGTACGGAATCTGAAGCCTTGGCGATACGTCCGGCAGCGTTAATTCGTGGGCCAATAAGGAAAACCAAGTCGCTGATGGTCAGCTCTCTAGTCAGCACATTTTCGTCCTCGGCTAGTTGGTCTTCGTCGCGACGGTAGATGTTGGCGTGTTGCAAAATAGCTTCAATACCTGGACGAGGCTTTTTGTTGAGTTGCTTCAAGCCAAAATAAGCCAATACTCGATTTTCGCCCGTGATGGGGACGATATCAGCAGCAATGCTCACGGCCAAAAAATCGAGCAGATCATAAACTTGTTCTATGGTACCATAGCCTTTCATCGAAAGGGCGGTAACCAGCTTAAAGCCTACACCACAACCCGAAAGTTCATCGTAAGGATAGTTGCAGTCAGGACGTTTGGCATCCAGCACAGCTACGGCATTCGGGATGACGTCACCAGCACGGTGGTGGTCACAGATGATGAAGTCGACCCCGCGTTCGTTAGCGTATTCAATGCGTTCCACAGCCTTGATGCCGCAGTCAAGGGCAATGACCAGTTTAAAGCCGTTATCTGCTGCATAATCAATGCCTTTGATGGAGATACCATAGCCTTCTTCATAGCGGTCGGGGATGTAGAACTCGATTTTTTTCTTCTTGAAGAAAGGCTTCAAGTAAGTGTAGACCACGGCCACGGCCGTTGTGCCATCCACGTCATAGTCGCCATAAACCAATACCTTCTCATTTTCATTAATGGCACGGATAACCCTTTCAACAGCTTTATCCATATCCTTCATAAGGAATGGATCATAGAGTTGGGAAAGCGATGGACGGAAGAATGTCTTGGCTTCTTCGTAGTTCGTAATTCCGCGTTGGACAAGCAAAGTAGCAAGGTTCTCATCAATATTGAGCACCTTGACAATCTCGGCAACTTGCTGTTTGTCAACCGATTGATTTAAAATCCACTTTGTTTCCATCCACGCAATTTTGAACTTGTAAAAATAAGGAAAAAACTAATGCCCCCTAATGGATTTTTCAATTTATAATCAAATTTGTTTTTAATTCTCTATTTTACAATTATTTAAAACTCGGAAATTTTTCTATTCTACATAACGGAACAGGTTTTTGTAGCCATCAAAATCTGTTGATATCTTTCCTAAAAAATTGTCGTTTTAGTGTTGCGCCGCTTTCAGTTTTTTCGTAATCTTGCAGTCCTAAATTAGCAAAATTTTACACCCTTGAAAAAGATTAAAACTGCTTTAATATCAGTATTTTATAAAACAGGCATCGACACCATCGTCGATTTGTTGAAGCAAAATGACGTACAGATATACTCCACTGGAGGAACATACGACTTCATCAAGCCTTTAGACCCTACCGTGAAGACCGTCGAGTCACTCACGGGCTATCCGTCTATCTTGGGCGGTCGCGTGAAGACTTTGCATCCCAAAGTATTTGGCGGCATCTTGGGTCGCACCCAACTAGAATCGGATCAAAAGGAGATGCAGGAATACGACATCCCGCCCTTCGATTTGGTGATTGTGGACTTGTATCCTTTCGAGGAGACCGTGGCCAAGACTGAAGATGCCTCTGCCATCATCGAGAAGATTGACATTGGCGGCATCTCGCTTATCCGCGCCGGCGCCAAGAACTTCAACGACGTGCTCATCGTGCCGTCACAGAAATATTATGGCGAACTCATCCAGCTGCTGAAAGACCAGCAGGGTGAGACCTCCATTGATGACCGCCGCCGTTTTGCTGCCTATGCCTTTGGCGTGAGCTCGCACTACGACAGTGCCATTATGAACTGGTTTGTGAAAGATGATGACAACAAGCCGCTGCGCATCACTGAAGAAGAAGGCTCTACTTTGCGCTATGGCGAAAATCCGCACCAGAAAGGCACATTCTACGGCGACTTGGATGCCATGTTTGAGAAACTGCACGGCAAAGAGCTGTCGTACAACAACTTGCTCGACCTGGATGCAGGCCTCAACCTCATCCGTGAGTTCGACGAGCCCACCTTCGCCATCCTCAAACACAACAACCCTTGTGGCATCGCCTGCCGCAAGACCGTGAAAGAGGCTTATCTCGCCGCTTTGGCTGGCGACCCCGTTTCGGCCTTTGGTGGCGTGCTGGTCTGCAATCGCCCCATCGACTTGGCTGCCGCTGAAGACATCAACAAGCTCTTCATCGAAGTCATCGTGGCACCTGAGTATGAAAATGGCGTGCTCGACCTGCTCTTCTCGAAGAAGAACCGAGTGGTGTTGCGCCTAAAATCCGACCAATACAAGCCTCAAACAGTGAAAACTGCCCTGAATGGCTACCTCGTACAAGACCGTGACCTCCATACGGAAACCGCTGACGACCTCAAAGTCATCACCACAAAAGCACCTACTGCCGACGAGGTGGAAGACATGATTTTTGCCAACAAGATTGTGAAGCACAGCCGCTCCAATGCCATCGTCCTCGCCAAAGGCAAGCAACTCTTTGCCTCAGGTATTGGGCAGACCTCACGTGTGGATGCCCTGCGTCAAGCCATTGAAAAGGCGAAGTCGTTTGATTTCGACCTGAAAGGTGCCGTGTTAGCCTCCGATGCCTTCTTCCCCTTCAAAGATTGCGTCGAGCTGGCGCATGAAGCGGGTATCACTGCCATTGTACAACCTGGTGGTTCGGTGCGCGACCAAGAATCCATCGATTGCTGCAACGAAAACGGCATCAGCATGGTGTTTACCGGATTTAGACATTTTAGACATTGACATTATTAACTGAAGATAAATAAACAACTGACAACTAACAACTGAAGATTATGGGAGCATTTTCATTCCTAAACAAAGAAATCGCCATTGACCTTGGTACGGCCAATACGATTATCATATACAACG
>JAEEGJ010028593.1_pt1 | contig 11076 bp, 8 predicted proteins | sample 8958761 | NCBI WGS metagenome assembly JAEEGJ01 (sample SAMN16246546, study PRJNA631951) | gut metagenome | biome: gut microbiome; feature: rumen; material: RS-attached | host: Bos | place: Iran: Karaj | collected 2018-10
TAAGAACATACCGGTCATAATCCTGACAGGCCACGGTACTATCGAGACAGCAGTGCAGATGATGCACGACGGAGCCTACGACTTCATGACCAAGCCCCTCAACCTGGATCACCTTTTCCTTATCGTAAAAAGGGCTTTATCCACCAGACAGCTTCAGATTGAGCATAAGGAGTTGCTTTCGCAGGTGGAGAAGATGAAGGCATCCAGCAGCATGATTGTGGGCAAGAGCCCCAAGATGCGCCAGATCATGGAGACTGTGGAGCAGGTGGCCGGGACCAGGGCATCCATCCTTCTTACAGGGGAGAGCGGTGTAGGAAAAGAGGTTATAGCCGATGCTATCCAGACCCTCTCTGACCGCCGGGACAAGCCCTATATCAAAGTGCACTGCGCCGCCCTGGCTGTGGGAATCCTGGAGAGCGAGCTCTTCGGCCACGTGAAAGGGGCATTCACCAATGCCATTGCAGACAAGAAAGGCAAGTTTGAGCTGGCTGACAAAGGCACCATATTCCTGGATGAGATCGGCGAGATAAGCCAGGACCTTCAGGTCAAGCTGCTCCGTGTCATCCAGAACCGGGAATTCGAGCGGGTGGGCGGTGTGCAGACCATAAAGGTTGATGTGCGCATAATCTCGGCCACAAACAAGAACCTGTGGCAGGAGGTTCAGAAAGGGAACTTCCGGGAAGACCTTTTCTACCGTCTCAACGTTGTGAACATCGAGATCCCGCCGCTCAGGGAACGGAAAGAGGACATACTCCTTATGGCCACAGCATTCATGAACCGCTTTGCCAAGGAGAACAACAAGAAGATTGACGGCATGGACTCCAAGGTGATGACAATACTCTACAACCACCCCTGGAGGGGCAGTATTAGGGAGCTGGAGAACTGCATGGAGAACGCCGTGATTATGTGCCGCGGCAATATGATCACAGTGGAGGACCTGCCTTTTGCCATGCGCAAGGATGCTGGGGACAACTATGTTAAGATACGGCTTGGTACAACCCTGGACAATGCCGAGAAGTCCCTTATAATGGCCACTCTTGATATGTGCAAGGGGAACAAGAGCAAGGCCGCCGAAGTGCTTGCAATAGGAAGAAAGACACTGCACCGCAAGCTGGACGAGTATGCAGAGAATTGAAGATTACTTCACCCCCGAGATGATACGCTACCTCAGGACCTCCATAGAGGAGGCCGAGGGCAACGAGGTGCTCTTTTCCGGCAAGGCCAATAAGGACGGCATTGTGGACGAGATCATACTGGCGGCCCGGGGCAAGGAGGATACAGTACCTGTCATCGAGTCGGTAATCGATTTCGGCGATGTACTCATTCACAACCATCCCAACGGATATCTCAAACCCAGCGAGGCAGACCTGGATGTGGCAGGCCGCCTGGGGCGCCACGGCATAGGAGCGTACATAATAGACAACCAGGCCACAAAGCTCTATGTTGTGGCCGAGATCATCAGGCGGAACAAGAAGGAGCCCCTTAATATCGATGACACAGCCGCTTACTTAGAGGACGGCGGAGCCCTTTCCCAGGGTGTGGAGAACTACGAATCCAGGCCAGAGCAAATTGATTTCCTTAAAGCTGTGTGCAGCTCCTTCAACAAGGACAACATCACCATAGCCGAGGCCGGCACAGGTGTAGGCAAGTCCTTCGCATACCTTATCCCTGCCTTCAAATGGGCGGAGCAGAACAAGGAGCGGGTTGTAATCTCCACCGGCACCATAAACCTGCAGCACCAGCTTTTGGAGAAAGATATACCGGTTATACAGAAGCTTCTGGGCAGCAAGCTTAAGGCTGTGCTGGTCAAGGGAAGGCAGAACTATATCTGTCTGCGGAGGTTCAACGACAGGTTCCAGGAGGCCAGCCTTTTTGATACCGAGGAGGATTTTAAGGCCATAGGAAAGTGGCTGGAGGTGACCAAGACAGGGGAGCGGAGCGACATGTCCTTCTTCCCCACCTGGGAACTGTGGAGCGACATCTGCTCCGAGAGCGAGAGCTGCCTGGGCATAAAGTGTCCGTACCGGGACAAGTGCTTTGTCATAAAGTCCAGGAAAGAGGCCACCAGTGCCAGCATAATAGTGGTTAACCACCATCTTCTTTTCTCCGACATGGAGGCCAGGATGGAGGACGACTTCAACGGCACCAGCATCCTGCCCAACTATTCAAGAGTGATTTTTGACGAGGCCCATAACCTGGAGAATGCAGCCACATCATATTTTTCACAGAGTGTGAACAAGGGCTATATCCTCAAGGTAATGCACCAGATTTACCGCAGGCTCAAGGACAGGATATTTGGTCTATACCGCTTCTGGAGCTACTACACAGAGCAGAAGGAGAAGCTGGAGCGGATACCTCAGCAGATAGCGGTTATACTGGCCAGGACCGACGACCTGGAGAAGGTGGTGCAGGCCAATGTGCTGATGAACGACAACTCCTCGGTGCTGGACATGAGGAGCGACGCCATAAACAAGGCCGATATCTACGAGGCTGTTGGCAACCTGCGGAACGAGATAAACGACCTTTTCAACATAGTAACCGACATACACGAGGAGCTTTCCAAACTGCCGGACAAGGAAGTCAAGAACGACAAGCGGATGTACGAGACCTCCATAGTAAAGAACAAGATGAGCGGCATCATAAGCATGCTCAACGACTTTGTGGCAGACCAGGATACCTGTATCAACTATATAGAGAAAGGGAAGAAGTACTCATCCCTGTTCATCGCGCCCCTGTCGGTGTCTGAGACACTGCGGGAGATTATATTCAACAAGCTCTCTAACGTGGTTCTGGTTTCGGCCACACTCAGCGTGAACAAGAGCTTCGAGTTCTTTGCCACCCGCATAGGACTCCATGATGTGGAGCGCCCTGTGGCCAGGTTTATCTTCGATTCTCCCTTCGACTACAGGAAGAATGTGCTTCTCTCCATCCCTATGGACTTGCCCGAGCCAAAGGGGGCCGACTACAGCCAGAAGCTGGCGGAGCTTATCAAGGATGTGCTCATAATATCGGAGGGGAAGGGGCTTGTGCTCTTCACTTCCTATGCCATGCTCAAGACTGTCTACGACCTGGTGCGGGACGATTTCTCCCAGGCCGGGATAACCCTTTTCAAGCAGGGGGATGATGACAACAAGAAGCTTTTAGGCAACTTCTTCATCAACAAGAACAGCGTGCTCTTTGCCACCGACTCCTTCTGGGAAGGGGTGGACGTGCCCGGCGAATCCCTGTCGGTGCTCATTATCTGCCGTCTGCCTTTCAAGGTGCCATCGGATCCGGTCATAAAGGCCAGGATGGAGCTTATAGAGAAGAGGGGCGGCAACTCATTCATGGAATATTCGCTGCCTGAGGCTGTAATTAAATTAAGGCAGGGCTTCGGAAGGCTTATAAGAAGAAAAAGCGACCGGGGGGTGATTCTCATCACCGACACCCGGATATTAACTAAATTTTACGGTAAGATTTTCTTTAATTCTCTCCCGGAAACCAGGAGAGATATAACATCATCAGATAGGATATGTTTGAAAATAGAGGATTTCCTCTATCCTTGATCAGCTTTTGCTGCAGATAAAGTCGCGGTACTTGTCAGGGTCTGTCTCCAGAGCCACAATATTCTCCTCATCGGTGCACTTGAAGAGGGCAGCCTTTGTCTCGGTCATAAGGCGTTCTGCATCCATCTGGCGGCCGTTTCTGGAGGAAAGTCCTGCATAGAGCATGTTCTTGCCCGACATCACGCTGAATGATTTTACGAAGTTCTGGCAAAGGGCAAGGCCCTCGTGGAGGTCCCGGTCTGGGAAGATCACGGTGAACTTGTCATCGGAAACTGCAAAGCGCAGGTCGTTGAGAGTGAAGCATTCTGCTGCAACCTCGCCGGCCAGCTTCCAATGGTCAGAAGTAGGTGCGGAGGTGAACTTGAAATCTGCCAGAACCAGGTCCTTCTTAAGGGAGATGGACTCGGTAAGGCAGTCGGTGAGCGCTATGTCAAAGAATTTGATATCTGCAAAACCGAAGTCGGTAGGCTTGTGCTCGGCTTTAGGAGCTTCCTCGGCCTCTGCAACCAGTGGTTCCGGCTCTGCGATTGGCTCTGGAATCGGCTCGTAGTAGGTTACATCCTTTGCCTTTGTCTCGGTCACAGGCTCAGCCACTGCTTCGTTTTTGACATCCTCTTCCTCTATTGCGGGGATAGCCTCGATATCGGAATCAGCAGCAGCCTTGGCAGTCTTTGGCCTGAGCTTTAAGCCCTTGCTGGAAGTTAGCACGATTGCAATAGCAGTGATGATGATGAACACCAGTGTGTAGACCATGAGAGATTTTAAGATATATACAGCCTGGGAGCGGTCAGAGATCTTGTACAGTATCTCGATGTTGAGCACCGGAGGAGTTGCAGTTACCTTTACAGGGCCCTTGTAGAGCATGAAGTTGTGGCTTGAGGTGTACTTGGCCTCGTTCTTATCAGGGTAGAACTCAACTACGTCCGGGTTGGAGGAGTAGTAGTAGAGGACAGCATTGTCCTTGTTCCTGATCACCAGCGACTGGAGCCGCCTGTCGTAGTTGAAGAGCGCCTTCACATTCTTGCTGAAGGCAGGAAAGAAGCGGTCTCCGGCAAGGTATCCGTTGCGGATCACTTTGCTCATCTGACCGAACATGTCATCTCCACGCTGAGCGTTTGCCTTCTGGATTCCATACATCCTTACGGTGAAAAGGGTGGTGATGAGTAAAAAAATAGCCAGGGCCGAAATAGCATAAACGACAATAATATTCTTTTTCATAATACTATTATCGGTATTACGGAATAATTTTTGAGATAATTCTGATTATTAATTCTGCGAATATATGACGTCTGGCGTTGGCTGTCACCAGAACCTCGTTCTCATCCAGCTTCTCGTCCGAGACGCCGGCAGCCATGTTGGAGATTACAGAGATGGCCATGACCTTGAGCCCCGCATGAACTGCGATTATGGTCTCGGGCACAGTGGACATACCTATGGCATCGGCTCCAAGAATCCTTGCCATGCGGATCTCGGCCGGTGTCTCGTAGCTTGGTCCCATGAACCAGATGTAGACACCTTCCTTAAGGTCTATGCCCATCTCCTGGGCTGCCTTCCGGGCATTCTGCTGCAGCACCGGATCGTAGCATTCAGACATGTCGGGAAATCTTGGTCCGAAGTCGGAGTTGTTCTTTCCGATTAACGGGTTGGTGCCCGACAGGTTTATGTGGTCTGTTATGAGCATAAAGTCGCCGGGTTTGAAGGATTTGTTGATGCCGCCGGCCGCATTGGTCTGGAGCAGATAGCTTATACCAAGCACCTTCAGGGTGCGCAGAACTATGGCTATGTCCTGGCCGTCGTAGCCCTCGTAGAAGTGGAACCGCCCGTCCAGAAGGACAACGTCTTTGCCCTCCAGCTTGCCGAAGATAAGGCGGCCAATGTGGCCCGGCGCCGTGGAGACAGGGAAGTGGGGTATCGACTTGTATGGAATCTGCACTTCAATCTGCACCTGGCTGGTGAGGGGCCCCAGTCCTGAGCCCAGTATGATGGCAATCTTGGGCTGACCGCGGTAGTTGTTCTCGAAAAGGACGCGGTTTATGGAGTCTGTGGCCTTGATGATTGTGGCATCATTTACACTCATAATACTATTTTACAATCAATTTGAAAAATTGTATACTGTCAGCATGAAAAAGGTTATAGCCCTTGGAATGAGCGGTGGAGTGGACTCCTCCATGGCACTGGAATACCTCAGGAAGGACTGGGACACCATAGTGGGCGCCAACCATGTGGTGTGGCACGGAGTAAAGTGCTCCAGCCCCGAGGTCATAGCCAGGGCCGAGGATCTCTGCAGGAGGGAGGGAATCCCGTTCTACTGCCTGGATGTCTCGGCCGAGTTTGATAAAAAGGTGGCTTCGGCATTCGTAAAGGACTATCTCCACGGTCTGACACCGAACCCCTGCGTTATCTGCAACCGGTTCATCAAATTCACTTTTTTCTACGACAGACTTAAGGAAGCGCTTATAAAGGACGGAATAATGGGGGCTGATGACCAGCTCTACTACTCGACCGGACACTACGTACGCCTGGTGGAGCGCTCTGGCAGCCTCTTCCTTGCCAAGGCCAAAGACCTTTCCAAGGACCAGAGCTACATGCTCTACCGCCTGCCCAAGGAGCTCCTGAGCCGGTGTGTCTTCCCCCTGGGCGATAAGTATAAAACAGATGTCAAGAAAGAGGCTGCCGAGCTGGGCATGCCATCCAGCAGCGTCAAGGAGAGCCAGGATATATGCTTTATCGAAGGCTCCTACGGCGATTTCATAGAAGAGTACACAGGCAAACAGTACAAGCCTGGCTCCATATACGACACCCAGGGCAACAAACTGGGGCTCCACCGCGGCTACATCCACTACACCATAGGCCAGCGCAAGGGGCTGGGACTGGGCAGCGGCCCCTGGTACGTCACCCAGGTTATACCCGAGAAGAACCGGGTTATAGTGGGCCGGGAAGAGGAGCAGGGGCAGACAGAGTTCACAGTGCGGGACCTGAACTGGTTCATCGACGCACCGGGCCGCCTGGAGGCCAGCGTGCGGGTCCGCTATAACTCGGGCGAGCACCCCTGCACCGTGGAGGGGCACGGAGATGGCACCGCCACTGTGCACCTGGCCGAGAAGACTGTGATCACGCCGGGGCAGAGCGCCGTGTTCTACGACGGCGACATAGTGTTGGGCGGAGGCATAATAGCGGCCGGAGGCCCGGGCCTATGATAATACACCTGGAAACGGTATCTTCAACCATGGATGCAGCAAGGGCGCTCATACCCCGGCACCCGGGGGACGGCACCGCAGTCTACGCCGATTACCAGGAGCAGGGGCGGGGGCGGATTCAGGGGCGCAAGTGGGTGTGCCCCCGGGGTGCGAGCTTGTTGGCCACCTTCCTGTTCAAGACCGAGTCCATAGCGTTCCCGCTCTCCCTTTTCCCTCTCTATGCAGGCTACGTCACCGCCACCAGCCTCAAAACCTTATACGGCATAGAGTGCCAGGTAAAATGGCCCAACGACGTCCTTGTGGATGGTGCCAAGATATCAGGTATCTACACCGAGTGCATAGACGGCTACATCTCCTGCGGCATCGGAGTAAACCTGCTGCAGACCGAGTTCGACCCATCCTACAGACGTAAGGCCACTTCGGTAAAAATCCTCACAGGACTCTCTCCCGATCGGGAAGAGCTCCTCAAAAAAATGATAGAACAATTCATTCTAAACTTGAAAAACAATACTTGGCTAAAAGATTTTAAAAGTATGCTTTATAAAATCAATCAAAATATTACTGTCCTGGACGGCTTGGCCGACTCCGGCACCGCAGTCACTGGCATCCTCAAAGGCATCGGTTCCGATGGCCAGATGCTCATCCAGACCCCCAACGGCACCCAAAAAGAAATCTTCACCGGCGAAATAATCTAACGTCATTCTGACGGATGTCAGAAATTTTTTTCTTCAAAATTATTGATGATTTCGCATATTATTAGTAAATTATAGAAAAAGCAAATAATTTTAATCATTCATAAAGGGGTTAATTACTATGGCAAAACAGCTTGAATTCAACGAAGCAGCCAGAAAACAGCTCTTCGCAGGTGTTGAGAAGCTTTCCAATGCAGTTAAGGTTACATTGGGACCAAAGGGAAGATGCGTCCTCCTGGACAAGAAATTCGGTGCTCCTACAGTTACCAAGGACGGCGTCTCTGTAGCAAAAGAGATCGAGCTTGAGAATCCGTACGAGAATATGGGTGCCCAGCTGGTCAAGGAAGTTGCCACCAAGACTAATGATGTAGCAGGCGACGGAACCACAACAGCAACCGTACTTGCATACTCAATTACAAAAGAAGGAATCAAGAGCGTAGCAGCCGGCATCAATCCTATGGAAATCAAGAGAGGAATTGACAAGGCAGTTGCAATCGCCACAGAACAGATAAAGAAATCTGCAAAGAAGATCAAGGACAAGGCCGAGATCGCCCAGGTTGCAGCTATCTCCGCAAACAACGACATGGAGATCGGTAACCAGATCGCAGATGCAATGGACAAGGTAGGCAAGGACGGCGTAATCACAGTAGAAGAGTCCAAGACCATCGACTCCACCATCGACTTCGTAGAAGGTATGCAGTTCGACCGCGGCTACCTCTCCCCATACTTCGCAACAAACAGGGACACCATGACAGCAGTGCTTGAGAATCCGTTCATCCTTATCTTCGACAAGAAGATCTCCAACATGAAGGACCTCCTCCCAGTACTGGAGAAAGTTGTTCAGGCCAACAAGCCGCTCCTTATCATCGCAGAGGATGTTGAGGGCGAGGCTCTTGCAACCCTGGTTGTAAACACAATCCGTGGCACAATCAACGCAGTTGCAGTAAAGGCTCCTGGCTTCGGCGACAGAAGAAAGGCAATGCTTGAGGATATCGCAATCCTGACAGGCGGCCAGGTTATCTCCGAGGAGCTGGGACTCAAGCTTGAGAACACCACACTGGATATGCTTGGAAAGGCAAAGACAGTTAAGGTAGAGAAAGAGAACACCACAATCATCAACGGCGGTGGTGCTGCTTCCGACATCAAGGATAGGATCGCACAGATCAGAGCACAGATCGCAGACACAACATCAGATTACGACCGTGAGAAGCTGCAGGAGCGGCTTGCTAAGCTGGCAGGCGGTGTTGCAGTCATCAACGTAGGTGCAGCAACCGAGGTTGAGCTTAAGGAGAAGAAGCACAGAGTAGAGGATGCCCTCTCCGCAACAAGAGCAGCCATCGAGGAAGGTGTTATCGCAGGTGGTGGACTTACCCTTATCCAGATCGTCCACACACTGGACAAGACAAACACCAACAGCTTCACAGCAGACGAAAAGGTTGGCTTCAATATTGTTAAGAGAGCTCTGGAGGAGCCTATCCGCCAGATCGCAGAGAATGCAGGCCTGGACGGAGCAGTTATCGCAGAGAAGGCTAAGAAGTCAAAGGCCGGCGTAGGCTTTGATGCAAACAAGATGGAATGGGTGGACATGATCAAGAGCGGAATCATCGATCCTGCAAAGGTAACCAGATCTGCTCTGCAGAACGCAGCTTCCATCGCAAGCCTGCTGCTCACCACAGAGTGCGTAGTAACCGATATTCCTTCCAAGGAAGCACCGGCACCAGCCATGAACCCAGGAATGGGCGGCATGGGCGGTATGATGTGATAGAGTGAACATGCTTGAAGAGATCTTCAATGCAATAACCCACGGTGTAGGCTTTCTGGCCAGCATCGTGGGTCTTGTTTTTTTATGCTGGTTCTCGGCGCAGACTCATGACCCGGCTGTGATTACAGGATGCGTCCTCTTCGGATGCTCCATGATTCTCCTTTATCTTTTCTCAAGCTTGTTCCACAGCCTTGTCTTCACACCTGCAATGAGAGTTTTCCAGATATTTGACCACTGTGCCATCTTTATCCTCATAGCAGGCACATACACACCTGTCCTGCTGAACTTTCACACCACCTTCGGCCTGGTGACATTCATCATCATGTGGAGCGTGGCTGCTGCAGGAATGGCGCTGGAAGCTGTCTTCGGCGACAGGATAAAGAAGATATCCATGATATTATATTTTGTAATGGGGTGGATAATAGTGGCAGCCTGGAAGCCTCTCATGGCAAGTGTGGATCCCAAGTTCATCTGGTGGATCCTGGGCGGAGGCCTTTTCTACACACTGGGAGCAATCTTCTATGCTCTCCAGGACATAAAGGGTTTCCATGTCATCTGGCACCTGTTTGTGCTGGGTGGCACTGTCATGCACTATTTGGGCATCATGTTTTATATTGCGTTGCCAAGGGGGATATAAATGCTTATCATTCAGATTGCCATAGTAATATTTTTTACTTTGATATTAATATATTTCATTAATACTGCATATCATAAGTATATCTTTTTCGGCTATACCCCGAAGCAGGTGGCACATCTGATAGGACAGCAGCATATGGTGCTGGACAACCTTAAGATAGGAATTATTTACACAAACAACAAGGGAAAGATATTGATCATCAATTCAGTGGCAAAAAAACTTCTGCAGCTGGATGACAAAGCCAGGGGGACAAATGTCAGAAGCTATTATTTCGGCAAGCCTTTCCATGAGATAATTGACAAAGGGGAGAATATCCAGTCCACTGAGATAAGGGTTTCGGCTGGGAACACAATCCTTTTCCGCTTCCATGTGGTCCGGGATCCGGATACAAAAAAGCTCATTGGTATTATTACAAGCCTGGAGGACCTTACTATAGCAAAGCAGAGGGCTGAGGAGCTTACCGGCATGCGGATGCTCATGAACGAGGTGAGGGCACAGAACCATGAGTTCATGAACAAGCTCCACACCATATCAGGCATTATTCAGCTTGAGGAGTATCAGGAGGCCATCGATTTCATTTCCCAGTCTGCAAGATCTAACCAGGAGCTTATCGGTGCGATAAACTCCAAGATTAAGGAGCCCAGTGTGGCAGGACTTATCCTCTCTAAATGCAACAAGGCCAGCGAGAAGAAGGTCAAGCTTGTGATAAACGAGGATACTTATATGCGTGATCTTCCCGAGAAGATGCACAAGGATGAGTTCTGTTCCATCGTCGGAAACCTTATAGAGAACTCGCTGGACGAGCTGGCCGGCCGCACCGACGGAAAAATAGAGGTGGGCCTTTTCCAGGGCGAGAAGGAGATGAATATCACTATATTCGACAATGGCCGGGGAATTCCCGAAAAGATGCAGGATAAGATATTCAAAAAAGGGCACAGCTCCAAGGGTGAATACCGGGGCTTTGGCCTTTATATAATAAAGGAAATAGTTGACACATATGGCGGAAAAATACGATTATGGTGTGAGTCCGGCACCACGATTGTAATAACTATCCCCATGAGGCAGGAGAAAGATAAATGAAGATTCTTATTGTAGATGATGATCCGATGGTTGCACACATCAACCTTAAGTTCGCCAACAAGGCAGGCTACGAGGATGTGGATACAGCAGCTGACATAGAGAGCGCAAAGGAGAAGCTCAAGCAGGGGGACATAGACCTGGTGCTCCTGGATGTGTACCTGCC
>JAEEGJ010028594.1_pt1 | contig 11076 bp, 7 predicted proteins | sample 8958761 | NCBI WGS metagenome assembly JAEEGJ01 (sample SAMN16246546, study PRJNA631951) | gut metagenome | biome: gut microbiome; feature: rumen; material: RS-attached | host: Bos | place: Iran: Karaj | collected 2018-10
TTTAAATTTAAATAATTTATGGAAAAAATGAATAATTTTTAAAATATTATTAATAATGGGAATAGTTTCTATATTAATAGTAAACAAAGATGGAAAAATAATATTATGTAGAGCATTTATATCAATAACAAAAAGTGATATTCACACATTTACATCATTTTTTATAAGAAACATAAATAAAAATTTAGAAACTAACATCTTTGAATCATTGAATCATAGATATATTTTTATATCATTAAATTCAGATAATATGTATTTAATTTTAATAACAACAATAAATTCAAATATAATACAAGATAATAAAATATTCAAAATTTCTCATAGAATAATACAAGATTGTTGTAAAGAAGGAATTAAAGAAGAAAATATTAAAAAAAATTGGATTAAAATAATAATGAATTTAGATGAAATGAGTAATAATGGCTTAATTCAAAATGATAATTATGGTGACATTCACACAAAAGTTGAAATGATTAAATTTGATAAACTTGAATTTAAAAAAGAAATAAAAAAAAAAATTGAAAGAGATAAAAATATTTTAATGAGACAAATTGATGAATTTGAAAAAATAGAAAGAAAAAAAGAAGAAGAAGAGAATAAAAATAATAATAATGAAAAAAAGAATTATATTAATAATTCTGTAATTACACATAAAATTCATCTAAATGAAAAATTTGAATTTGTTCAAATTGAAAGACCAAAAGTTTTTAAAACTCCAAGTGGGAAAGTTGTATTACTTTCTAATATTGAAAAATATGAAAAAATAGAAAAAGAGAAATTAATTAAAGGAATTCAATTAAAAGGTAAAAAATAATTTATTAATATTTTGAAGATTATATTATATTATATTATAAATATATTAAAATAATATTTTAGAGCTTGAAGTAATTTTTATTTTATTTTTTTGAAAATAAAAGTATTTGTGAATTAATTACTTTATTATTAAATGAGTGAAAAAAATATATTATTTAATTAATGTTTTGAATTTTTCAATTATTAATAAATCTTTTTCATTTTCATAATTTTTTTCTACTTTATTAATAATATCAATTAATCCTTTTTCTTTTATTTTCTTAATTAAATTTTCTAATTCATTTAAATTAGTTATCGATATTCTCAAAAAATTAACCATATCAATTATAAATTCAACTTGATTAATAAATAAAGTATTATCCTCATAAAATTCCTTAATAGAATAAATTGAAATATCTTTATATAAATTAATAATTTCTTTTTTAACATTCCTATCTCCAAAAGCAAAACAATTATAAAAACAATAAAAAGATTCTTCTGAAGATTCATAATTAAAATTAAGTTCTTCAATTTCATTTTTTAAATAATCAGAAATTAAAATTAAAATATTTGAATTTAAAGCAACTTCAATACTATTATCAATATAATCAATAACATAATTAGAAATAACAAATTCAATTTTATTAACAAGACTTTTTGGTTTATTTGATATATTCATTATTTCTTCTAAAATATTTATAAATCCTTGTTTTTTATATAATTCAAAATGCTCACTTAATGCACAAGTAAATAAACTTCCTGGAATGAAAATTAATTGTTTTAATAATAAAAAAGTAAGATCTCCATTTATTACATATGGAATTATTTTTTTTGTTAGATTACATATTGTAACTGTAAAACTTTCACTCAAAAATAAGTTTAAATATGAACTTTTTTCAGTTGTTAATGGAACTATTTCACCAATATTATTTAGTATTGTATCAAGTAATTCTATTACAGAAAAAAATGTATGTCTATATGTTTTATTTATTATTAAACTTGAAATATTTTGAAATAATTTTATTAATGATGGATATAAGAAACATAATTTTTCAGGGAAATTTTTTTTATCTATTTTTAATAACTTTCTGATAATATCACAATTTGCATTTATATCATCATAATTTAATTCTATATTGTTTATATTATTTCCATTATATTCAAAATATTCTAAAATTATATCTTCATAATTAATAATTTTGGTAATTGTATCATAAATATTTGATGTATTTATTAAATTCTTAATTAACCAAAGAATATTATTATTAATTAATCTATTTTCCAAATTATAAATTTCACTTAATTTTTTAATAAATGTTTCATTATTTATTAAAATATTTCTAATAAAATTTTCATTATCAGAAGTAAAATTTATTAAAATCATTGTAGCTGAATAAAGAATTTTTAAATCAGAAGTTTTAAGAATATATTCAATTAATGACTGTGAAATAGACTCAATATATTCTTTATATTTTAAAGGAAGGTCTCTTATATTTAAATCAAAAGATATGTCTTCTAATTTAGATAAACAAAAATAAATTACATTATTAACTGAATAATTTAATCCTTTTAAACTAGAAAAATCACCTTTTAAAAAATTACATATTACTTCTAATTTATCATCATAATTATCATATTCATTAATTAATATTTCAGGTAAATATTTACAAATATATTCATAATCAATATAAATTTCATTATCTTTATTTTTGAAATTTCTTTTTTTCATAAATAATGTATCCAATTTATTTTTCCTTAAAGATAATTTCATATCTTGCCTTATAACATTAATATCTTCTTTTTGTAAATTTATATTAAATTGATTATTTCTTTGATTATTAACTTTATTCATTTTATATTTATAATTTAATATAAACAAATAAATAAGAAATTTAAATATAAATTAAAAATAAAAAAATAATAATTTAAACTTAAAAAATGGGAGCAGTTAATTGTAGAAATTGTCATTGTAAAAAAGAAGAAAATGAACAATCAGAATTAAATTTTGAAGGAGTAAATAAAAATAATAATAATGGTAACGTAATAACTATAAATCCAAATTTTACTCATTATTTTAAAAATGGAAAAAAGGTTTTATCAGGAGAAGAAGAAATACATGAAGAAGAAAAGAATAAAAAGGATTTAAGTAAAACTGATGATATCTCAAATACTCAAATTACTCAAAAAGATATTATTAGTGATGATAGAATTAAAATTGATATTAATGAAGATTTTACTTTAAGAAATAAAGATGATAATATAAATGAAAAAGATAATGAAAGTAGAGACAGTGAGCCAATTGGAAAAATTGATTTAGATGATGATAAAGATTTAAAAAAACAATTTGAAAATATTAATATTGAGAATAATATTGTAATAAAAAGTGAGAGAAATGATAATAATAAATTAAAAGATAATGATAGTTTAAATAATGAAAAAAACGTTAAAAATGATGAATTAGATTTTAATATTGAAAATAAAAATATTAGTGATAATAATAATGAAAATATTCAAAATAATAATGATAATAATAAAAATGATGATATTATTCTTAATAATAATGATAAAAATGAAAATACTAAAAATAACAATATTAAAATAAATATTATTGATAATAAAAATGAAAATGAAAAAGAAAATAATGAAGAAACTAATTTTATTATCATTAATAATGACCAAACAAAATTAATAAATCAAAATAATATAAATAAAAAGGAAAAAGAAAAAGAAAAAGAAAAGGAAAAAGAAAAAGAAGAAGAAAAAAACATAGAAAATAAAACAAAAGAAAACAAAGAAAACATAAATGAAGAAAACAAAATAAGAAAAGAACAAAACATAATAATTCAAAACTCAAAAAAAAATACAAAAAATTCCAAAAAAACATCAAACACAAACAATAATATTCAATTACAAAACACAGAAAATTTCATAATAGAAAACTCAATAATAAATCATATTCCAAAATATGAAATAGGAAAAATAAATTTTGGTATAGAAACACATGAAAAAGAAATTTTAAATGATGAAGAGCAAAAATTATTTGAAGAAGCTCAAAAAAATTTAGAACAATTTTATCCACCTGAACAAAAAGAAGTAAAAATAATAGAAAAGAAATTAAAAAAAATATCTTTAAAAGAAATTTTATCTCAAGAAAAATTAGTTCAAATAATTCAAGATGATAATACAATAATTTATCATGGAGAATTAAAAAAATTAATAAATTATGAAATAAGTGTAACAAAGCCACAAATGTATTCTGCACGTTTTTGTATTATGAATTCTAAAGTTTTTAAATATTATAAAAGTAAAGAACAATTTTTAAAAAATTTAAAACCTTTATGTATTGTTCCTTTAACTCAAATTACTAAAATTAATTTTGCTAAAATTAAAAAAACTTCAAAAAAAATTGACCATATTATTCTTTGTAATAAATTAGGTATTAAAAAAAAAGAAAAAGATTCTATATTTGGTCATATGTTTGATGATGTTGAAGCTAAAAGTTATTTGCAAAGTCCTGAAACAGATGAAAGTTTATTAATTTTTACTTGTGATAATGAAGATTTTATGTATAGATGGTATGTATTATTACAATATTTTACTGAAAAATTTAAATCTAAAATTAAAGATAATGAAGATGAGTAATTAATTCTTAATTTTTTAAATAATGTTATATTAAATTGTTTTCTTTATAATTTTTATTAATTTTTTTATATTTGTTATTAGAAATTTTATATTAAATTAAAATTTTTTTTTGAAAAATAATTTTGAAAAGAATGAATGTTTACATACATTAATATTTTATTTTATTTACTTCATTCGTTTTTTTCAAAAAATAATAATTAACTAATCAAGACTTATATTTGTGAATCTTATATTAAAATATTATAAAATTCAATTTGAATTATAAATTTCCTAAATTTTAATTCTTTTAAATTAAAAGATGATAATCTAAAATATATCTTTTTAAAGAAGATTAATATAGAATAAAAAAATTAGAGTTAATTATATTGAAGGACATTTTATTAATTAATTTAACAATATAATATATTTTTATATTCTATTATTTTATCTCTATAAGAAAAGAAATTAAATGAAAATTTTAAAAAAATAAAATAGATATAAAGATAAAAAATTAATATTGTCAATGAAAATGATTATAAAAAAAACAAAACTTTAATTAATGAAACGGACAATAAAATATATTCTGAATAAAGAATAATTAATATTTTTTATTTCATTAAAAATTATTCATTTTCAAAAAAATTCATTTTTCTTTTAAAATGTATTAATTAACTTTCACTATTTTATTAGAGAAAATAATATGATAAATATAATATTAACATAAAAATAATTATCATATTAAATAATAAACAAATGAAAAGTGAAATAGAAAATAAAACTCCATTTTTAACAGCACAATATAGAAATACAATATCATTTTTACTTCTAAGCTTTTATTGTGGTCTGGGGATCATTCCTGACTTATCAATTAATTATTTTTTAAAAGATAATTTACATGTTCAACCAAGTTTAATGACTTTAATTTTAGCAATTAATAAAATTCCATGGACGTTAAATTTATTATATGCTACTTTAATTGATTTTTTTCCTATTTGTGGTTTTTCTAGAAAAATTTATATTTTATTATGTGGATTTATTAATTGTTCGGTTTGGTTATTTTTGACATTTTTTAAAAAAGATAATTTATATGTTACTATAATAAGCATTTTTTTATCAAGTGTCACTAATAGTTTTTGCTCAGTTTTAGGTCAATCTATTATATTAGAATTATTATCTAATAGTAATAATTTAAATTCTAAAAATAATTTACATAGTTATAATATTATGATTAATGATATTGGAATTTTAATTGCTTCATTTTTACAAGGTTATCTTGTTCAATATTTTAAAATTAAAACAGTATTTTTTATAACTTCATTTTTACCAATTTTAGTTATTATAAGTGGGTTATTTTTAACAGAAAATTTTCAAAAAAATTCCTCGATTATATCCTTTGATGATCCTAATATATCAATCAGTGAATATTTTTTACAAAAAAAAATTATAATACCTTTAATAGTAGTTTTCATTGTATTTAGTTCACCGAATTTTTATGAAACTTTCTTTTATTTTTCTGTTGATATTTTAAAATTTACTCCTACTAATTTTGGCTTTATTGCAGTTTGTAAAACAATATCAAGTTTATTTTTAATATTTTTATATAATTCAATTCCAAATGTAGAAACTTATAATAAATGTTTAATTATTTTAGGAAGAATTTTATATTTAATTTTCTCAGAATTACATTATTTTATTTATAGAAGAATGAATTTAAAATATGGAATAAGTGATTTTTATTCAATGTTAATTGTAACTTCATTTCAATATGCTATTGGTCAATGTTTAAAAATACCTGTTTTAAATATTGGAACTTTATTATCTCATAAAAGCTTTGGTGAATTTGTATATACTACTTATGTTTTTGTTATGAATTTAGGATTTACTTTTTCTTCTTTTTATGGTTGTGTTTTAACTATATATTTTAATATTAAAAGATATGATTATTGGTATTTAGGAAGTTTAATTAATAACTGTTTGATCTTTGGTTTTATCTTTTTAATTCCTTTAATTTTAACACCTTCATATTATTTAACACCAATTAAAAAGAAGAAAAAAATTGATGAAACTGAAAATCTATTTCAACAAGAATTAAAAGAGTTTGTAACTGATGAAAATATGTATTAAAACACTTTATTTTGTTTATTATTTATCTTTCGTCTTAAAAAATAAATTTGCTCCTTTATATAGTAAATTTTAAGTTTAAATGGTATAGAATCATTTAATATTTGGACTCATTTAATTTAAAAAATATAATTTTTTGGAAAAAAACATTATTTTTTTTTTTTAATAAATAAATATTTAAAAAGTAAATAAGCAAAAATATAATTTTTTAATATATATAAATAAATATTTTTGTGTTTTTTGATACAAAAAAATTATATACACCCCAATCAAACTAAAAAACTTTATTATATTGTGAAAATTTATATTAGTTTTTTAATATCAAATTCATATTTTATGGTTAAACCAATCAGGAATTAAATAATTAAAAATAATATTTTCTTTATCACAATTAATTTCTTCTTTAGAAAAAGAAAAAATCAAATTCCTGAATTTTTCTTCAATTATTCCTTCTTTTCTTAAATCATCAAAAAAACAATGACATAAAGCCTGAATAGGTTTGATTCTTTTTTCTGGATCATAAATGAAAATTTTTTGAATTAAATTAATAAAATCATCACCTAAAAAATTCATAAAATCCTTAAAAACAAATTTTAATGAAAAACATTTAATTAAAGGAAATTTATATTTCTTATATTCAGAATTCATTTTATATATATCTTTTTTATTAGGAGTCCCAATAATTTTGATAATTTCAACTAGTTGATCAGTAGAATTTTCACCTGGAAAAAAAGGTTTTCCCAAAATCATTTCACATAAAACACAACAAACACTCCACATATCAATAGAATTAGTATATTCATTAGCATTAAATATTAATTCAGGTGCTCTATAATATCTAGAACAAATATATGAAACATTACTTTCTCCTTTTCTTAATTTTTTAGCTGAACCAAAATCACATATTTTAATTAATTTTTCCTTTTCATTTATTAATATATTTTGAGGCTTTATATCTCTATGACATATTCCTACTGAATTTAAATAATTCAAAGCATGAAACATTTGATATGCATATAATTTTAAATCTATTAATGAAATTGGATTTTGAGAATTAAATGAATGATGACGAATAAAATGAGATAAACTTTCTGGAAAATAATCCATTACTACATTTAAATATTTTTCATTTTCATTTGAATTTTTTTTTTTTGAAGTATAAAAATAATTTTTTAATGATATTGTATTTATATGATTTAATTCTAATAATATTGATAATTCTCTATTTTTATATCTTGAATCTTGATAAACTGTTTTTATTGCTACAATTTCTCCTGTTTGATCACAAACTGCTTTATATACATTTCCAAATGAACCACTTCCAATTGGAATTAAATTATTATATGTAAATTCTGTGTTTTGCTTTGATGAAGTTTCTGTTGATTGAAGATGTTGAGTTGTATTATGTTTTATCTTTAAATAATGTTGAAAATCATAATCATTTAAATCAATCATTTTTTTTTTAAATTTTTATTTTTTTAAGATTCTTTTTTTTATAATTTAAAAGAATTTATGTTAAATTTTTATATTTTTAATCATCATTTATTTAAAAAGGTTTATTTGATTTCGTTAATAAAAATAATAATGTTAATATTAAGTTAAGGTTACTTATTTTTCATTATATGTTCAAAGTGTTAAATCTTTACAAGTAAATATATTTCCTCCTTTTCAAATTAAATTTTAATAGTTTAAATAAACTTATTCATTTATATTTTATAACAGAATACTTTTTTTATTTGTTGAAAAGTTGAGCTATTAAATTCAATTAAAAATAAAAATACTTGAATTTAAAGATTATTTGATAAATTCAAAAAATAAATTAATAACTGAATTGAATGTTATTGTTTGCTTGAATCAATTTTTAAATTGATAAAAATCATTTATTCTTCAAAAATTATAGTTTTTCTATAATAATTCATTTTTTTTTTGAGGTTGAAAAAAGAATAATAATTTCTTTAAAGATATATTGATATTATTCAATATACAGGTTCTTTAATTAGATTAGATGATATATATTATTATTTTTTTCTATATTTTATTTAAATAATTAAAATTAATGATAGATAAAGAAAATTAACTTATCAAGTTTTTTTTGATTTTTTTGAATTTTTAAAAAGTTTTTATTTATTATATTTTTTAAATTAAATGAGTGATAAAATTAATTTAAGGAAATTTATTAGGTTTACTGATATTAAAAAAAATAAGATTATTAATAAAGTAATTAATCATGATTCAAATATTTTATTAAATTTTATTAAAATATCAAGAAAAAAATTATATAAAAAATATAATTGTACAAAAACAAAATATGACACAAAAATTTTAAAAAAACTAATTACAAAATCAAATACTCATATTTTATCAGTTTTTAAAGATCAATTAATTTATGGAAATATTGAAGAGTATTTAAAAAGAACTTATAAAATAAATGAAGTTAGAGAACGTTTACCAGTATTTTACTTTTGTTACAATGAATATTTACATTTTTATGTAAATCCAATGATTTGTGAATTTAAAGTAAATAAAATATTAATGAAATATTATGAAGAAAAAGGAAGAATATATTTTAAAGAATATTATAAAAAGAATGATTCAAAAAATGTATTAAAAGAAAAAATGAACATTGAAATTATATTTAGTAATTCAATTAAAAAAAAAATTGAAACTATATCAAATAATAATTCTATAAGTTATATTGATACTGGAATTGATGATAATATAATTGAATCAAATAAATCAACAATTAGGAATCTTATAAATGATTTTAATAAAAAAGATTATTTTCAAAAAATATATAAAAGTTATTTAAATAAAAAGCCAGATTATTATCAAAAAAAAAATAAAGAAAAAAAGATTAAAAACGCAATTAAAGGAAAAATATCAGTTTCAATAAATAATAAATCAAAAGATATTTTTCATCAAATAAATAATTACCAATATAAAAAAAAAGAGAATAGTAATTCTAAAAGTAAAACAAATAGTAAAAGTAATTTATTCAATAATAAAAGTTTATCTAAAAATAAAGAAAAATCATTATTTAGAAGTATTTCAAAAATTAATAAAAAATCCTTTATAAGAAATAAAGGCGCAATTAAAAAAAGTAGAAATTTTTCAAGTTTATATAATTTAACAAAAGATACTTCAAATATAAAGTTAGAAAAAACTTCCAATTTTTCAAGAAATGTTGATAATAATTTAACTAAAATTAATAATTTTTCCTCTTTTGATAATAAAGCTTTTTGTAATAAAATTTTTGAAAGTGAAAATAAAAATGAAACAAGTAATTTTGATAAAACATTGAAACCAAATTTTAAAATTATTAAAAGAAATTTAAAAAATAATTTTAGCTTTTATTCAAAAAGAAGTTTATTAAGTAATTTTTCAATGACTCAAAATTCATTAAAATTAATTATTGAAAATAATAAATTTTTATATGGTATTAAAAAGAAAAAAGAACATTGTTGTTCAACAATTGAAATTAATAGAGAAAATAATAAACAATTTTTGAAAAATAATTTAAAACAATCCATAAATAATGAAAATATATTAATGAATATTAAAAGTAATCTTAATCTCTTAAACAGAAATTCAAAATCTTTAATAAATAAAAAAAATGATAAAATTATCACTAATTATCACTCAAAAAATTTCAAAACACAAAATTCAAAAATATTAAAAAATACTTTGTCTATTTCATTAAATAAGAAAAATTCAAAAAATAAAACAAAAGAAAAACCCAATAAATAAGTAAATTAATATATTTTATTAAATTAATAAATAATATATTTAAACCTTAAAAAATAAAATAAAAAAATGTCATTTTTTGGTTTAACTTCTCTTGGACCAGAAAGTTTAATAAAAGCAACATTAGTAAATGCAGGATGTAAAAAATAAAAAATAAAATATATAGGTTTTAATTTATATTCAGACGAAGATTACAGAAGAGGATATAATCAAATTCAAAAAGAAAAAGGAAAAATAACAATATCAGATATAAAAGATATAATAACAAAAACAATGGGCTTTTCTCCTTTAGATAAAGAAGTTGCATTTTTTATATTAAATTCAGGAAAAAATAATCCAAATGATAATTTATCTTTTGAAGAATTAATTAATATTCTTCATATTTGTAGAAATAAATTAGATGAAACTGCTAAATTAGCTAAACAATATAATTCTTTTGAAGTTATGAGTTATGATATGGAAAAACATAAAAGTCGAAAAGTTTCTCCAAATGTTTTTTTTAAAAGTCCTGCTCATGCTGGAATGAATTATGGATTTTATAATTTTGGAGATAGTAATTTAAATAATATTCATCATCCTAAATGTAAATGTGATGAAACTAAATATCAAGAAGCAATTATTAGACATGAGTTAGGAAAATAAATTTTTTTGGTTTTTATTTTTTAATTTTTAATTGTTTTTTTAATAAATGAATTATTTAATTATATAATTTTCTTTCTAAAATATTTTTAATATTACTAAATTAAATTTATTGAAAAAAATATAAATAATTAATATTTAAAAAAATGTCACAGGAAA
>JAEEGJ010028595.1_pt1 | contig 11075 bp, 10 predicted proteins | sample 8958761 | NCBI WGS metagenome assembly JAEEGJ01 (sample SAMN16246546, study PRJNA631951) | gut metagenome | biome: gut microbiome; feature: rumen; material: RS-attached | host: Bos | place: Iran: Karaj | collected 2018-10
TCATGCCCCCGGAACTGAGGATGTACTACAACGAGGAGATCAACTTCAAGAAGGAAACCGACCTGAACCTCGGCCTCTCGCAGTTCGGACTGATCAACATCGACGAGTTCGACAAGACCACCGCCCGCCAGCATGTCATCCTGAAATACCTGCTCTCGACAAGCGACGTGAAGTTCCGCCCACCCTACGGCAAAGCCATCCGACAGTATAAGCGCTACGCCTCGTTCATCGGCACCACCAACCAGATGAAGCCGTTGGTGGACCCCACGGGAAGTCGGCGGTTCGTCTGTGTGGAGTGCACTGGCGACATCAACTTCGAAGACAACCTCGATCATCGCCAGCTCTATGCCCAGCTGATGCAGGAGCTCAACGAGGGACAGCGTTATTGGCTAGACGACGAGGAGATTGCCGTGCTGATGAAGGAGAACAGCCGTTTCGAGCGCACTTCCGACCTGGTGGAGATGATTGCCGCCACCTTCCGGAAACCGCAGGATCCGAAGGGTGGCCGCCTCTGGACCCTCCAGGAGGTGAACGCCCTGCTCCATTCCCGCTTCAAGAACTACGACCCCACAACGACCTTCGAGAAGCTCGGCCGCACCCTCTCCAACCAGCCCTTCGCCTTCGTCAACGAGCGTTCCGGCAACTGCTCCCGCTACCGGATGGAAGAGATCTGAGTCAATTATCCATTAATCATAAATAAATCCCGAAACGACCAAGCGTTTCGGGATTTATTTATATTAATAAGGAGGCCTATTTTGACTGAAGCGGCTTGACCATATTCACAAGGAGCACGAGATCGGCAGCATCCACTTTGCTATCACCATTAAGGTTGGCATTAGCGAAGACGAAGGGGAGAGGATCCCTACCCATGATGTAGTCGGCAACTGTCTTGACATCGTTAGTATCCACAATACCATTGCCGTCGGCATCGCCAAGGACTGAAGACAGAGGAGTCAGGGAGAACATCCAACCTGTCCCATCGACTGACATTTTTACTCGAGAGCCCTCGGAATAGTAATAGAGATAGAAGAAATATTGGTCATCAAGATTCAAATCAGGAACCGTGAGGACGACTTCCTTGGTTTCACCAGGCTGAATGGTAGCCGGCACAGACTTTATGGCAACACGCGACCCATTATTGGTCCCGGGAATCAGTTGATACAAATAAAGCGCTATCTGATTATCATAGGTATTCTCACCCTCATTCGTCACTTGGGCCCTGACTCTCAGCTTGTTACCTGACAATACCCCAGTATTCGTATCAAACCCGTCAATCGACATCGTACCCGACAAGGACTGTGGCTTAGGAGCCTCCACAGTGAAGGAGCCTTCCCAGATAACATTGTTTCCATACTCATCAGTAGTAATACAATAAGGTATTTCTCCTTTAGTCTTCGGGACAAAATGCAACTTGACATTGCCAGTCTTTCCCGGCTCCACGGAACCACACACTAAAGTTGTCATCTTATTGCCAAGCCATAAACAAATCAACTCTTGGAAGGCATCGCCATTGTTCGTGAGGTTGATCGTCACTTCCACAGCCCTACCAGCTTCTATTGGAGACGGGGAACAGCTGACACTATTAACGGTTATATCTGAACTTAAATAATCTTCATTGGCCTTACTCAATGTCAACGTATTACCAGAGACAGTCGCTTTGATATAACTCACAGCCAAAGAACTACAATAACCATCCAACATCTCACACGGCATCCAAGTATCACTGCCTTGAGGCCTGTAAACCTGCCGCAGCATATAAGTACCATCGGCCCATCCTGCTCCAAGGTCAACCGTAGCGACATTCTGGCTCCAATTTCCATCTCCATCTGTCAAGGTTGTTGAGGCAGTACCATATACATCCACCAACGCGCCGTCCTGATACAAGCCCCAGGCATAGTCTATCGCATAATCTGGCCAAGGATTTGCTTCCAAATCATATTGCATGAAGATGAGTCTCGGGAGACTGACGCTCGTGAAATCCTCAGCAGCTGACGATCGGGTGTACGTCGTGACCCATGTTTCATCATCAGGAATCAGACTGTATATATGAGGAGTTTCCACTTCACCTTCGGCAGGTTTCATCAGGCCGATGATGGCATCCTGAACATACGAATAGCCGTCGGTATTGGTTCCGCCGCCGCTGCCAAGTTCCTGTGGATTGGCCAGAGAGAGCACGAAGAAGCCGTCGCTGTCGCCACTCCATCCCCAGTTGAAATGGAACAAGCCATTGCCGTCGTAACCGTCGCAGATGAACTGATGACCTCCCGTAGCACTGCTGCCGCCATAGAGCACAGGACGACTGTTGGCGAGTTCCTGATAAATCATGTCCTCCCATTCGGTCACACTATAAAACATGCGATAGACACTCCTGGCATTCTTGCTATACCCAAAATAGGTAGCCATATGCCATGCATTAACAGATGCACCAGAACCATCTATTCCATAGTCCATCTTCACTGCCTGTCCGCAATAACGCATCAACTCGGCTACAGCATCAGCACTTGCACCTGTCGCATTCGGTGAATAAGTGAGGCTCATATCATTCCACTTGAAGCCAGTCCCATCAAGCCCAAGGAAAGAATGGTCTACTACAGGCTGCCAATTGGGATTCTCCTCAGTTCCTATATTTTCATATTCATATATTATATCATATTGACCAATTGCATCACATGATTCTGGCCACTTGTGATAATACATTACCTGTGCCATCGCCGTGGCCACACAGCCTGTAAGACAGCGATTATTCTCATCGTAGCCAGGCTGGCCGATATCCACAAAACGGTCTTTGCTTTCACCTTCAATTTCCTCCACGACAACAGATGGGCACATGTGGTTATATGGTGCACCCTGATCCCATTTCGTCTGAATCAAAGGGGCTACTGCCGCCCTACTGGCCTTTCGGGTTACACCCCTTGAACCGGCGGACTTGGTCTGATCCAGAGTCTTCATCTGCACCTCATAGCACTCCAGCCAGTACTTCAAGTTCTCGGGCATATTCTCCACCGAAATCTCTCCTTGATCGGAATAGCCCAGGATAGGCTCTGTGCGGTCGTCACCGGAGACAACCACGAAACCTTTCTTGCCTTCGGCGTTAAAGATGTAGAACGGTTCCTGATCCGTAGGACTACCTGCACGGGCAAAGCTTTTGGGATTACCAAACTGCTTACCAGGCATGAACTGTTTTGCCTTCTGCAGCGCCTGCTGTCGCGACACCTGCTGGGCGTTCACGGCGAGTGTTACCATGAAAGCCAATAAGAGGAATAATACTTTCTTCATATTCTTAATCATTTAGTTATTGATGAATCAATCTATCAAGGCTACAAAGTTACGAATAATTTCCGAAACCGCCAAACATTTCGGGAAGTTATTTATTATTAATAAGGTATAAGAGCTACAAATTCAGTTTGGCGATGAAGGCCGAGGCTTCTCTCTTGGCAGTCTCGAAATCCACGTCAAAGCCTTCTGTCAACCGCCTGGCAATCTCGTCTATGCCCAGACCATCCTGTAAGGCTTCTAAAATAATGACACCGGTCTCGTTTATACGAAACATCTTCTTCACCTCGTCTGTTTCCAAGTCCATCTTACTGGCCACATACACATCAGATACATTCTGTATAACATAGTGATGATTCGGTTTCAAAACACTGGTTTCTTTCTCTTTCTTTACGAAGAAGCTTCTTACTCTATACAAAAGTTTCCCTATTCGGGGTAACCTGACACCTTCTTCTTCAAAGGAAATACAAGGGGTGCAATGACCACATGGATATCCCCACATTGGATCAAAACAGAACCAAATATGCTTCACCACCTTTCCATATCCTTCCTTTCGGAGAATCTCGATTTCTTCACTCTTGTTTTTATGATACAGAGACTTAGGAAAACAAAAACTCCCGAAGACTGTCAAGGTGTCTTTACCTGCTCGGGTTTTGTCTATTATCTGTACGTTGTAATTAGGATCAGGATGAGGTATCAGAAGTTTTTCATCTACAAACATAGCAATACTACCAATAGGTGAAAACTGAATACCCATTTCCATCTCTAAATGATATTGATTGGCATACTTTGCCAGAAGATAATATTGCCAGCTTTTCCCTCTCATCAAACGAACCCAAGAATCAAAAGTTTCAGTATCACGGCCTATCTCATACTCATCAACAACAATTGGATCAAGCAATTCAGCCTTTGTTCTTTTGTCTTTTCTCAGGATTCGTGAGATTGATTCGATGGCTTTTAGTTCATGATGCATGGATAACCTTTTCTCTATCATAATATAATAAGGCTGAATCGTACATCGATATCGAGACAGTTCCACTACACGGAAAGTACTATCCAAACCTCCCGTCCAGAATATATTTATTTTTCTTCCTTCGTTTACCATTTGTTGTGCATTTATTTGTATTTTTTTTATTGGGTACAAAGTTACATATATATTCCCAAACATCCAAGTATTTCAAGATTTATTTGGTAAATACAAATTATTTGTTTAATTTTGCAGCCAAAAGAATAGAATTATGCAAATCCTTTATCAGACAGTCAAGCCCTTCGACCAACTACTAAAGAAACAGAAAGTGAAGCTAGGACAGAAATATCGGCCAATGTATTATGTAGTAGAACAGCCCGTTGACGAAGGACTACTACTCTACCATACAATGACAAAAGCTCTGTTACTACTTACCCCAGAAGAAGCAAAAGTTTACAAAGAACATCCTGCAGATCTGCCACAACTGATTGAACTGTGGTTCTTGGTGCCACAGTCACACGATGACCGCCTACTGAGCCGTCAAATCAGAGATGTGGCTAAGATGTTAGAAAACGAATCAAATGCAATAATTAGTTATACAATCCTCACAACGACAGATTGCAACGCACGTTGTTTCTACTGCTACGAAATGGGGCGTTCTAGAATTCCAATGAGCCATGATACCGCTCTTCAAACAGCAGACTACATTATCAATCATTGTCAGGGGAAGAATGTCATATTACAATGGCTGGGGGGAGAACCGCTTTACAACAAGCCCGTCATTACTCTGATTTGCCAACGGCTCAAGGATGCAGGCATTAAATATACATCAAAGATCACCTCAAACGGCTATTTGTTTGATGAGGATACTGTAAAGGAGGCAAAAGATTTATGGAAACTCGACAGGGTACAGATCACGCTTGACGGCACAGAGAAAATATATAATCGAAGTAAGGCATATATATATAAAGATGTAAATGCCTACCGAACTGTCATCAAAAATATTCATCATCTCCAAAAAGCAAATATAGTAGTCAGGTTAAGACTGAACATCGATATTCATAACGCAGACAATCTTTTAGTTCTGGCAGAAGAGTTACATCAGGAGTTTAGTAATACAAAGGGGATCGATGTTTACATGCACACCCTGTTTGAAGAATCAAAAGGGAGTAAATCTATGGGTGATAACCAGAAACGGGCATTCATCTTTGAGAAGATGAAAGAGATCAATGTCCGTCTTTCTAGCTACGGATTCGTGAAACCCGCCAGACTAGATAGAGTCATCAAGAAATACGCCTGTCAAGCGGACAATGATCAATGTATCATTATTATGCCATCAGGCCAGATAGGTAAATGCGAGCATTATACAGATAATTTTTTTGTAGGACATATTAACCAAAAAGTGTACGACCAAGAGATGATTGGGCAATTTAAGGAACTACGTGAGGAAATAGAGAAGTGTCTCACATGTCCAATCTACCCCACCTGTATGGTTCTCAAGTTGTGTATTCCAAATAAGCATTGCTATGAAGAGATGCAGGAAAAAAGTATTCACGGAATACGACAGGCAATGTGTAATGCATACTTACAATTCAAAAATAGTATACAAAATGAAACAAACGATTGAAATTAAACCGCTCGCAGACTACTATGTGGTAGTTGTTAAAGATAAGGTAACAGGAAAGTTGATGGAGTCATTCACACTTAACGAAAGTGCGGCCGAAATGCTACAACTATTCTGTGAAGGAAAGGATTTTGAAACTGTCACTAAAGAGATTGCAAAAATATATGAGGCCCCCTTGGAATTAATCACAAAGGATGTTTTAAAACTAACAGATAAACTCAAGCAGAAAAAACTCCTTTAAAAATAATCCCGGAACAATTATTTGTCCCGGGGTTATAATTAATTGTGTCCTACACAACCAATGGAAGTTTAGCCAAAAAGCTCAAGGCACTCAGGAGTATGACCATCACATGGAACAATAATTTCTGTTTCGGTAGTTCCATCAAGCAAACATGGCATCTCAACTTCCATTTCTTCCATTTCTGGAGTAAAATACTTCTTTTTCATTTCTCAAATATTTTTAAACGTTTAAAAAATTAATTCTTTTTATGTTTCACGCTGCAAATTTAAACATAAATTCCGAAACAACCAAACATTTCGGGATTTATTTTTGTATTCTGTATCATTATTTCAAAATATCAAATCAATTCGGTATGAATTGAGCTGGGTCTCACTCAACAAATAAATCCCGAAACGCTTGGACGTTTCGGGATTTATTATTAATAAGATATAGGATTTACTTAACCAATACCTTTTTACCATTCTTAATATACAGGCCCTTCTTGGTCGGAGTGTCAATGCGCTGACCATTCAGGTTGTACCAAACGTCGTTGGTGAACTGACCTTCATCAATCGAACGGATACCTGTCGTACCATCATCTTCGCCGGAGATGCTGCCAAGCTTAATAACAATCACCTCTGTCTCCGTCACTAAAGGTGTGAAGTCATTACCCATGCCACGACTAGTTGCTACATTTGTATAAGGGGTAGGAACAGGAAGATAAGCTTTTCCACCAGGGAAGTTATTAGTACTATTCATTAATCGTCCCCATTTACCCTCTCTCAGAACATAATTCGTAATTTCATCTGTTGGAGCAGACAATGCTGTTGAACCTGTAACTTTACCCTCCAACATATTCACATAATAAAACTCCTGTTTTGATGATGGTATAGAGTAATCTGTATTTTTAGTACCCGTCACATATAGAGGAGTTTCCGCTGAAACATTCTTTACTCGAGCCGTAATTAAACCACTACCCTGACCGAATCCTATAACCACGTAAGCTTTCAGACTTGTTTCATTTGTAAAGTCAAGATCCGAACCATTTACCAGTGTCGTATTCCCATATTCACCTATTTGCAGAGCCAATGAAGGTCCAACATTCGAAGTGACATTCTTTGGGAAACAGAAATAAGCCTTTTTAGCAGGGAACCCGTTATAACCTGATGACTGTGCAATAAGAGTTCCATCGGACATGAGAGTATAACACTTATAATCTGCATCTTCTGCAGGAATATTAACAGTTTCAGTAGCACTACCAACTAACAACGTCTTAGGATAATAAGTCTTTGACGTACCAAAAGGAATAATCTTGGTCGTATTCGCCGGGCCCTGTACCCAAATAGGCGTATTGGCAGGCACATCTTTTACACGTGCCAACCAAACGTTAGCATTTGACACATTACAACCCATAGCAATATAGGCCTTCACATCAGTCAAACTGCTAAAGTCAAGATCTTGGTCGCAAACGTAAGTTGTCTTACCAGAATTACCGAATGTGATGGAAGCACCATTCTCAACTGTAACGACTACATTATCACCATCGACATCTGTACCATTACCCTCATCATCAACTACCAAAATTTCAGAAGTTTCTGCCTCACTAGTTGTTGCGCCATCCGCAGCAGCCAAGGTGATATTAAATGTGGTAACATCACCCAATTGAGCATTGTTCTCATCGTATGACAAGAATCGCCATACATTGTCATTTGCATTATAGAGTGCCTTTTCGAACTTACGAGTTGCGGGGGCACCATCCAAGCCAAATGTCGTTGCAGAGACATTTGCTGGCAATTTCACATCGAACTGGAAAGCAGTCGTTCCAGTTTTATTAATCACAACCTCCATGTTACCATTACCATTAGAAATAGTAACAGGCTTCACAACGAGATCCGCTTCTGCAAAAGCAAATGTGCTGCAGAGGGATGTCATCACACAAATAAATAGTTTTTTCATATTCTTTGGATTTATAATTTAGTCATTAAATGCTATGTTTACACTTTATGGCTGCAAATTTAAACAAAAATCCCGAAACTTGCAAATGTTTCGGGATTTTTTTATTAAAAAAAAGATAATTGTTATTTAGTCACGACCATTGAGCTTTGCTCGAGCTCGTTCACGTTCGGAAATAAATGTTCAACATTCATTTCTCTCACTTAATCACGACTTTGAGCATTTGCTCGAACTCGTTCACGCTCGATAAAGCATGAGTGAGCTCTGCTTTATTCTCACTTAATCACGACCTTGACCCCATTCTTAATATAAATACCCTTGCTGGGTGAGTCGACACGCTGGCCATTCAGGTTGTACCAAGCGTCGACTTCATCAGAAGCCTGTGACCTGAATACAGACTTGATAGCCGTCGGCAGGTCGGCAACAGAACCACTTCTAAGATTGAAGAGTATCACCTCGGACTCCTTCAACGACATCTTGATTTCGTCAGAACCGGCTCTGGTGGCAGATGTCACATAGGATGTCGGGACGGGCAGATAACATGATCCGGCAGGGAACGCAGGGTTGTCGGCGCTAAGCGGTCCGAACACTCCGTTGCTGAGGATACAGTTGGTGAAGCCATCCTCTGTAGTCTTCTTGACATCAGTATCCTTTTTAGCATCACCTCGCAACATATTAATATAGGTATAGAACATGGAAGATTTTACGGAAGGGACCTTATATTTTTGACCTGCCGTGCCGATCAGAAGGAGCGGCATACCATTAGAGGTATTCGTCACACGAGTCAGCAAAATGTTCTTGTCCGCATCAACGCCTGTCACCGTATAGGCTTTCAGGCCTTCCACATTCGTAAAGTCGAGGCCCATCTGACTTACATAATCCTGCACACCATACTCGTTCATAATGAATTCCAAATCACTTCCTGAAACGGAGCTCGCACCACCGGGCAACTGGAGATAACAGTTGCCAGCTGGGTAAGTGCTGGTCGTCAGATAATTAAACACACCATTCTCTAATTGCATGTTAACATATTTCTCAGAGGTGTCGACATCAATGGCCGTCTTCGCATTGCCCTTCAGGTAATTGGCAGGATAGTAGGTGTGGGATGTGGTTACGGGAACCGTAAACTCCTTATCACCAGTGCCGATCAGCAAGATAGGTGTACCGGCAGGGACATCTTCCACCTTCGTCAGACAGATGACACTTTCGTCCATTTCCATGAGGTCTTTGGGCCAATAGTAACCTGTGGCTATATAGGCCTTCAGACCATCCACATTACTGAAGTCAAGATCTTTCCCACTCACCAGCGTTGACTTGCCAGAGGCACTGATCTTGATGATCACTTCATTTTTTACTATAACGGCAGCCTTAGCCCCCTCAGTTTCAGCAGTCTCTTCCTCTGGTGTCACCCACAGAACCGCTTCGGTTGTTGCCTTCAACTCTCCAGTCTTTACATCGTCAAAGGCTGTCAACGTGATGCTGGCGATAGTGCCGGCACCAGTAAATGCCGCATTGCTTCGAGAGAAGACAATGAAGATGTAGGTATTATCTTTCTCCTGGCTGACAACCAACTCATGGTCTGTGGTAACAGCCCTGTTGAGAGAAGCTTTCAAACTCTTTCCATTGTCCGACGGAGCGATACTGATGCCTTCAGGCAAAGAGAGCTTAAACTGGAGAGCCGTATACTCCTTCGAAGGGTTGTTGAGTGCGACCTCCATCTGAGCTGTACCGCCAGGGTACATGGTGACATCCTTCACAACAATCTCGTCCTTCTGAGCAAAGGCGATGGTGCTGCAGAGGGATGCCAACATACAAACAAATAGTTTTTTCATTTCAATAATTTCATCATCCCTACTCTATCTTAATGTGGTCTCGCTAGTCGTTTCCTGTTTCGACGTCTTGGTCTGCTGAAGCTCTGCCTGCAACTGGCTGTTCACCTGCTGCAAGTCCTGCACCTGCTTCAGCAGGGCTTCCTTCACCTGATTCAGAGTCTGCTTCTCCTCCTCCAGTTTGTCGAAGGCCAGCAAGGCTTTCTCGTAACCCTTGCCAACGCTGTCGAAACTCTTCTCCAGTCGCTGGTAGTCGTCGAACAGGCGCTGCTGCTCATCAAGACGACGCTGATAGTCCCTCAAGAGATCGGCAGACTCCTCCGACTGTTTCTTTGTCACTCTTAACTGGTAGACGTAGGCAGCAGCCAACAAGACCACCAGCACTCCTAAAATGATGTTCAGTATCATAAGCCTACCCTTTCTTTCTTTCAATCTTCATAAACTGTGGGAAACCTGTCATCTCCAACACCTCGTAGATGCTGGGATTCACATTGATCAGCCTGACCTCTCCCTTGTAAGGCACCAGCGTCCTCATGGCCTTCTGAATCACACGCAGTCCGGAGCTGGCCATGTAGGTCAGGTCGTCGCAATCGAGCACCAGCGTCATGCCACCCTCTGTCAGCAGCGGTAACAATTCACTCTCAAACTTGGCCGCCACCGAAGTGTCGATGCGGCTGTCGGTCTTGAAGATGGTCATGCCATCCTTTTTCGTAATCTCTGACATAGTTACAAAATGATTAGATGATTATTTTGGCTGCAAATATAAACATAATTCCCGAAACGACCAAGCGTTTCGGGAATTATTTTATCATGAAGGGCTTTGTCTGTCTTTCAGACAAAGGCCGAAAGGTTCAATTCATCAGAAGAACAAGTAGCGATTATCGACCACATTGGCCTTCTGGTAAAGCTCCTGCATATAACGGCCTGCAGCCTGCTGGGCACGCTGGGCAAGCGTCATTTCTGCAGCCTTCTCGTCGAACTTGGCACCCTCACGGGCAGCCTTCTTGAGCACCTTGAAGAGGAAGGCACCACCATTACCCTTGACGAGGGCCTTGCTGAAGTCACCCTGCTTGAGGGCAGATACTGCACCAGCAAGAGCGGGCTCACTGGAACCTGTGGCCTGAACGAACACAGGAGCCGAGAATGTGATCTGCTTCACAGAGTCGATACGGGCACCCTTGGCCTGAGCGGCAGCGATGTCAGCCACAC